>WBZP01000308.1_pt1 | contig 67756 bp, 61 predicted proteins | sample 5204301 | NCBI WGS metagenome assembly WBZP01 (sample SAMN12412401, study PRJNA552823) | activated sludge metagenome | isolation source: activated sludge from nitrification reactor of wastewater treatment plant... | place: USA: Pennsylvania | collected 2017 | reverse complement strand
CGACAACTGGTCGACGACGGCGCCGACCGCGGGGTCGTCGGCGTGGATGAAGGTGGCGACCAACCGCTGGGCGGCGGCCGGCTCGACGGAGCTTCGCCCCCCTGGGGAATCGGCGTCGCTGCTCGCCGGCGCGCCGTCCCCGGCGCCGGCGTCGGTCGGCGTCGGTTCGATCACGCGCAAAGACTATGCCTGACCATGGCGGATACGCCACTCGTCACCGGCGATCGGGTCGTTGTGGGTTGTCGGTGCCCCCACTAGGACTCGAACCTAGGACCTGCGGATTAAAAGTCCGTAGCTCTACCAACTGAGCTATAGGGGCCGGCAGCGATCAGGATACTGGGTGGCCCAGTGGGGCTCGTTTGAGGATTCGGGTGGCCGTGGCCTAAGCTATCGAGGCTCCCAACGTGACTGAGTTGCGAGTACCCCGGAGAGATTCGGCTCTGGCCCCCTTCGTCTAGCGGCCTAGGACGCCGCCCTTTCAAGGCGGTAGCGCGGGTTCGAATCCCGTAGGGGGTACACGCACCGCGGCCCCGCGGAGCGAGCAGTACGACGCAGTAAAGCAAGGCCCTGTGGCGCAGTTGGTTAGCGCGCCGCCCTGTCACGGCGGAGGTCGCGGGTTCGAGTCCCGTCAGGGTCGCCATTCTTTGCGGCGAGGCACTCGGTGTGCCTTCCGGCCAGGTAGCTCAGTTGGTACGAGCGTCCGCCTGAAAAGCGGAAGGTCGCCGGTTCGATCCCGGCCCTGGCCACCATGTTCTACCTGCATTGACACGGGTCTTGCACTCGGTTGTCAGTTTGATTCGTCCGGTTCTTGTCCGGTCTTCGGTGGGTGAATCTCGGTCGCGTGAAGTTGATCGAGGTTCGTTGCGACCTGGTCCAGTTCGTCGGCATAGAGGTCGCTGTAGATGTTCGCGGTCACCGTCGGCGTTGAGTGGCCCATTGTTTTCTGCACATAGCGGAGATCGGCGCCGGATTTGCGGGCCAGGCTGGCATAGGTGTGGCGGAGATCATGGATGGTCAATGGCGTCAGGTCGGTCGTCTTGAGGGCTTTGTTCCAGTGCGTGTGTCGACGCCAGTTGTTGGATCTCAGCATCGCGCCGTTGGGTGATGTGACGGCCGGTTCCTCAGGAGCCCGGCCAGTGATGCGCCCCTTGAAGATGTCGACGACGACTTGCGGCAGCGGGATGGTTCGGATGCCGGCGCGGGTCTTGGGCGGGCCGACGACGATATGGCCCTCGACTTCGGGAGCCGCCCGTCGGACATAGAGGCGGCGGGCGACGAGGTCGACGTCTTTGACGCGGAGGCCGACGAGTTCGGACCAACGAAGGCCGGTGTAGGCCAGGATGGTCACGACGTCGCCTTGATCGCCGCACGCGATGGCGAGGTTCTGGACTTCCTGCGCAGTCAAGTACCGGTGCCGTTCCCGCTCGGGAATGCGCCCCGCTGATACGCCAATGCCGGGGTTGCGATGGATTCGGCCGTCCTGGTGTGCGACATCGAGTATCGACCGCAGGAGCCGCAGTGTGGACACCTTGGCCCACGGTCCGACCTTCAGCTCGTCAACGAACGCCTGCACGTCGGCGCGGGTGATCTCGTCGACAGGCACATGGCCGAACCGCGGTGCGATGCGCAGGTCCCAGTGCTGGGTGTAACCACTCCAGGTCTTCGGCGACACCGCTGGCTTCTTGGAACCGGAGAACTGCGCCCAAATCCGATTCAGCGGTGTCCGGCCGAGGCGGGGGTCGAACCGGCGGGCGCCGAGTGCGGCCTCGTTATCGCGTTCGGACTTGAACGCCTTTGCCTCGCGCAGGGTTGGGAACGTGGCCGACGTTTCGACCCAGCCTGATGGTGCGTCAGGATCGCGGACCAGGTAGCGGACTTGGTAGCGGGGCTCCCCGGCGCCGTTGAGCCGTTTACGGATCCCGCGCGGGGTATTGCCGGCCATCAGCGACGCACCTGCTTGAGCCAGGATCGGACTTCGGCGCAGTCCCAGCGGCGCACCCGCTCAGACAACGTGTAACAGGGCGGGCCAATCTGCTCACCGGTCGTCTCGCGCATCGCCGCCCAGCGGTTGAGCGTCGCGGCAGAGACCCCGAGCAGTACTGACACCTGATCGGCGGTCAGTAGCTCAGGAAAGTTCCCTGCGGCGACGAGCGTTTCCCGGATACCATGAGTGACCATTGCTTTACCTCGCTGCACGGATCGAGTCGAACCAGGCGCGTGTGCGCGTCAATCCGGCGTCGACGTCGGACTGGCCTCTGGTGATTCCCCAGAGGTCGAAGGCCCACCGCTCCAGTGCGGAGATCGTTGTCTCGCCGCATCGCTGGAGTTCGGCGTCGTCGCCCAGGACCAAAGCGGTGCCCAGGACCTCGCCACAGGACCACCGATGCCGATACTCGCCCCATCCGTGATTGCGGACGAGGTTGGCACGGTGGATCAGATCATCGGCATGCCGCGCGATCTGATCCTGGTCAGGTGGTTCGCAGATGGACCAGTCATCACTCATCGCGCTTACCTCCGGCGGTGTGCTTCCGCCCGCACTGACTTGCAGTGGACCGGATTTGGTCATCGCTCCAGAAGTCGCTTCGCACCTTGGTCACTTGACCGTCCTCGGCGATGACGTAGCCGGTGCCCGGTCGCTCGGGGCTGATTCGGTGTGCGGGTGCGGCATCGGCCATCCCGTCGCCGAGGACCATGGTCACCTCGTCACGCGACCGTAGTCGGAGCGCGATGGTCTGCGTAAACAGTCCCCGCATCGGCAGCACTTCTTTTCGTGGGTCTTGCAGGAACGCGGCCACCACGATTCCCAACGCACGGCCCTTGGTGAGGATCCGCGACAGCGAGGCGGCGGCTTCCTTGCGCAGGGCCGGATCGCTCATGTACGCGGTGACTCCGGCCAGCTCGTCGATCAGTACCACCACAAGTGGCGAAGCCTTGGTCGGACTGTGCTCGCGTGCGTGGCCTGCCATCGCGTTGCCACGCTTGTCCATCAGCTTCTCCAGTGCAGCAAGGGTTTCCACGGCATCGGCCTCCGTAGTCGCGATCTTGGTGAACAGCCGAGCGCCGACCGATAACTCGATGCCGTACTTCAGGTCGATTCCGACCAGGTGAACCGTGCCCGCGGCAACGGCGGGGCCGAGCCTTCCTGCGATACCCCAGAAGACGGAACCTTTGCCTGCACCCGAGCAGCCCACGGTGAGGGTGTGCCGTCCGCTCAACGGCAAGGTCCAGGCTGATCCGTTTTCGCATCGTCCGAGGGTGACTCGCGCCGTCGCCACCGCAGTCGGCGGCGCGGCGTGACCTACCGTCGACAGCTGCTCCCGCATGACCAGCTCGATCCGAAGCGTCCCAGGCGAGACGACAACCGACCGCGCCGAGTGTGCACCGGCAGCGTCGCGGATCGCGGGTACGGCGCGTTCCAAGTCTTCGACGGTCTGCCCCATCCGTGCCCGTACCGTCAGGCGCAGTGCGTTCCGGGATACGTCTGTTCCCAACAGCTTTGGGTGAAACCAGCGCGTCGACGTGACCTGTCGACCTTCGTGGTCGCGGCGCGTGACCTGCTCGGAGGCAGACAAGCCGCAGCGCTTGCAGAGCTTCTGCCACGACACGTGTGCCCACAGTCTCCAGCGGAGAAGTCGGGCAGGCGTTGCGAACCGCTCCTCGTACGTCTCCGGTGAGTGCAGTCGCCAGTACACGAGGGCTGCGCCGGTGACGCCCACGATGACTGCCGCGTACAGGGCGACGTTGGTGAGGAGGTCCAGCAGGTGGTCGAACCGCAGCGGGGTGTCGGGATCTACTGGTGCGAACGGGTCGGGGTTCATGCTGACGCCCTATTCGTGCTTGCTGCTGGCGCCTTGCTCGGTGCTGTCATGCCCGAAGCCCGGTAGGACCACGCGATCCGCGAGAAATCACCCGACTTCTCGATGTACGGCAGCGCCATCAGGTCTTCGAAAACCACTGGAGTGAAAGGTGTTCCGCTGGAATTGGTGGGCGCAATTGGCGGCGTCGCCGCGGCGAACTTGATGGTTACCGTGCGACTGCGCTTCGGTGCGGCCGGATCACCGTCGAGTGCTTCGACCTGCCACATAGGCAAGCCGGTGTCACGGTCCCTCGCCTGTACACGGTTCTCGCCCGAGGACTTGTCGAAGTCGATCATCGGTGTGACGTCGGAGACTACGAACGCGCCGAGCGGGAACACCTGGTCGTGGCCGATGTGGAGCCATTTGGGGATGGACATTGCGAAACCTTTCGAATGGATTGAGCTAGATGTCTATTCAACCTAGTCGTCTAGAGGAGTAAGTCAAGCGCTGAGGCCCGTTTGATTGGTTGGCGAGTTTCAGCGCGCTGAGAAGTCGTATTCGAGCAGGTAGGCGGATGCGACTTTCACCGTGTCACACACCTCGACGGCCAAGTCGTTGATGTCATAGGCAGTCCGCACCACGGTCAGCACGGGTACTCCGGTTGCGAGTTGCAGGGCTCGGCGCTCTTCGGGGGTTGGCATCCGGGCGCCGACTTCTTCGGTGAAGCGAGCGAGTGTGTGGCCGGCGTCTTCGAGACGGGCGTAGATGCCGCCGGGTCCGGTGTCGGTCTGTTCGATCTTGGTGCCCTGGGCGAAGATGGCAGGAATGTACGAGGTTGCGGTTTCGACTGGTCGGCCGTCGGCGAGGTAACGCCGTGATCGAACCACTACGTCGTCGTCGGCCGTCAAGCGAAGACGTTCGGCGACAGTGGGATTCGGCGTCTCGCGTGTGACGACGATGTTGTCGACCTGCGGCGCGTAGCCAGACTTCTCCGCTTCGACGGTGAAAGCCGCCTTGCCGCTAGCGCGATGCCGGCGGGCGAAGCGGTCGGACGCAAGTCGGCGAATTGGGGGAGTGGGGCGAACGAATACGCCGCGACCGTGCTCGGAGATCACCAGGCCTTCGGCGCGCAGTTCCTGCACTGCCTGGCGGACTGTCATCCGGGCGACCCCGAAGTGCTCGATCAACGCTGCTTCGGATGGCAGGCGTTCGCCGGCGGCGAGCTGGCCAGAGCTGATCGCATCACGCAACATGCTGGCGATCTGTCGATATGGCGGCTTGTCGTCCGCCCGATCGATCTGGCCAAGTTGCAGCACCTGAGAGCCTTCCGCTACATGTCTAGGCGACTAGTCTAGGGAAACGACACGTCCCCTGTCACTATCTTGGGCCGGGCGCAGAGGAGTCTCGCATGGGATCAACACCGAAACACTCGGTCAGCGTTGCTGGCATTGTGGTCCGGGACGACGGCCGGGTTCTGGTCATAAAGCGCGATGACAACGGTCATTGGGAGGCACCGGGTGGCGTCCTGGAGCTCGAAGAATCTTTTGAGGCCGGTGTTCGGCGTGAGGTGTTGGAAGAGACTGGGCTTGAGGTCACTGTCGAGCGGCTCACTGGCGTCTACAAGAACCTGACCCACGGAATCGTTGCGTTGGTGTACCGCTGCCGGCCCGGCGGGGGTGAACCTCACGCTACCGAGGAGGCTCGTGAAATCCGTTGGATGACAACGGAAGAAGTGCAGTCGGATATGGCGCCAGCGTTCGCGGTGCGTGTGTTCGATGCGTTCGAGGATGTGCCCAAGTCTCGGGCGCACGACGGGGTCAATCTTGTGTGACGAACGCGAGCATCACTCGTCCAACGCCTTCACAAGTGCATCTTGAGCGTCGCTATAGAACAGGAACGAAACTTTCGTCGCCACTTCATCGCTTACGTCGAGCAACTGCCTGCGGGCGGAGACCGGAAGCAACAACGAAGTCGCGCCCTTTTCCATGGCGTGCTCGGCAAGAGCAGCTGCGTTAAGGATGGTTTCCACACCGCCGCCCAGTGAGAGGTTCCCGACGGCGATCAGGCCGCCTCGAACTGAGCGCTGAAGCATGGCCGATGCGAGGGCAAGAAGGATCGGCAAGCCCAGGCCAGCGCCAGTCTTTGCTGCGTCGAGGGCACGGACCTGCGCCGTGAGGTTGTGCTCCCGTGGGTCTCGGTCCCCGACTAGCGCACGTCCTTGGGCTACTAGGTTCTGCTCAGCGACCTTGAAACTCTCCCTCAAGGGCGCCGGAGCAGCCTGATTAAGAAGGCCACGAGCGCCTGCGCCCGGTGTGTCGGCTGCTTCGATGCGGTATAGGCCGGGTCCAACCTCGCCTCCACCCTCGGCGACCGCCCAAACCTGTCCGGGAGGCAACGGGTCGAGTCCGATGGAGTCCGGGCTGGCGAGCTCGGGGGTTGAGACGAACTGTTCGATGCCTTCGCCAATCCGGTAGCCAAATTGGGTGTTGCGGAACTCGGCAGCGCCGATCCGGCGCTGTTGCTCCTTAACGCGGCGACGGCACTCCAGGGCCATCCGGACCGCCCACTCCAGATCCTCGTCCGAAATCGGCGCCTCGGCGTCGGGCGAAAACAACTTGAGCAGACCATCAACGGTCTTGTTGACAGCGGATAAATCGCGACCGGAGAGCGCGTCAGAGTAGTTGACCCGGCCTTGGATTGAAGCCAGACGCGATTGGGCACGCAGGTGTGACCAGCATTCAGATAGGAAGTCGCTGACGAGCCCGAAATGGTGTGTGAAGTACGTCGGGTTGAGCTTCGGGACGTCCCACCCCGGTAGGTACGCGTGGATGCGGTCCATGAACGCCGTGTCGTCGCGCATTTCGGGGGGTAACGGCGAAAGTAGGTGACCGATCCGCTGCTGATGGGCGACATCCACGTCGAAGTTGCCGACGAGCACGATCGAACCGTCTGCTCGGATGGACTCCCGTCCACGCGAGAACTCGCCGGACTCCATGTAGCCCTTCATGATGTTGACGCCGTCCTTCTGATCGAACGAGACACCAGAAACCTCGTCGAAGCAGACAACATCGTATTGGGCCACGAGCCCTCGCTGTCCCGTCGCGTTGTTGACGAACATGCGGGCGACAGTCGCCTTGCCACCCGAAATCAGATGGGCATACGGCGAAACCTGTTGGAATAGATGGGATTTTCCGGTGCCGCGCGGGCCAAGCTCGACCATGTTGTAGTTGCGCTGGACGAACGGAACCATGCGGAGGAGCAGCACATCCTGCTCCCGGACGGTGAGTTTCTCCGGCTCGAATCCAACCGAGCGGAGCAACAGGTGCTTCCACTGCTCAGTTGTGAACCTCGAACGACCTTCAGCTAGTCGACCAAGCGAGTCCCGGGTCGACAGCTGGATCGGCCGGAGGGCGCCGACGGCGAAGGGCTTACCGTTCCTTTCTTCTGCGATAACCGCGTCGTAGGAGAGGTCGACTTCGGCGTAGAAGCCGCCCGTCAGCATCCGCTCGTTGTCGCGAACGACCGCGTCCTCGATGCGCGCGTCCTTGAGACCCAGGCTGGGCAACTCGGCGAGGTAGACGTCCGATTTTGCATCCAGCCGGGCTTTGACGAGGTCGATGAGCTTCACCGTCATTCGCTCTCGGGCGCGGGACTTGAAGAGTTCCTCCTCGCCAGCCCGGACCGTCCGATCGGACAGCAGCCGGCGAACCACCTGGAGGCCTTCCTCGATTTCTTCGGGATCGGTTGTGGCGCAGTAGCGTCCGATGAGAAATTCGCCAACGTAAGTCGGTACCGGGTAGGCGCCCTTGAACTGCTGTGCGAGGTCCTTGCGAACCACGTAACCCTCATATACCGATGCTGCGAGCTCGTCGATTTCGTCGAGTGTGATGGTGTCGGTCATTCGGCGCCCCCTACCGTCGTCTGGCGTTGCGCGACGATGGTTCCGTCTGCCGCAAGAAGAATGACATAAGCTGTCGTGCCCGCGATGGCAACCTCCTCGTCGACGAGGATCTTGATCTCCCCGGGCTCCGAGGGTGACTTCGGACCGCCGACCGTGCTGGCGGCATCGCCCGGCGCACGGCGGACCGCAGCTACGACGTCCGCTTCAGCGGGCTCGAAATCAACACGGCATCGTTGACCTGTCCAGCGGATACCGGCGATCTGGGCTGGCCCCGTTGCGATTTCGCCAGCCGAGATTTCAATGATGGGGATAACGCACTCCTGCGGGCTCAATCCGCCGTGTTCGTAGATGGTTCCCGACTCGAAGGCGGCCACGCCGGGTGCGCTGACCATCTCAACCGAACTGTCCCAGGTCCAAGGAACAATAGGAAAGTCCGGCCTCGCTGCACTGGCCTTGAGGCGAGCAACTCGCGGCTTGCGGGCCGCATCCCCTTCTGTGACCGCTAGCGGGAGGTTCACTTTCAGAGCAGGCGACGCCGGCATGACGAATCCGTGGTCGGTGACGACCACTACGCGCCGCCAACCGCCGCCCAGGAGGTTACGGATGCGTTCCGCTGCGAGGTCGAGTTGTTGGTCGAGCATGTCTGCCAGTGCGTGGCCGTGGTCGTGGCCCAACGCATCGATGGTGTTGGTTTGTGTCCACCCAATCTTATTAACATCGCCAATCTCTGACGCTTTCCAATCGAGGTACTGCACGCCCGCTTCTGAAAGTGCCGAGCGAAAGATCTGGCCCTTCACCGAGCGTCCTTCGGAGTCGGCCGCGTCGAACGCCTGCCCTGGCCTAAATCGGGTTGACATCGGAGCAACAGCTGGCTGCCCTGTTGGTGTGACTGTGGGGAACGCCGCAAGTCTCGACCCGACGGAAACGTCAAGTGCGGCTAGCCGCTTCACGAGCCGTTGGGCGAGGTCAAAGCGGAGTGCGTCGATGAAGACCACGCATGTCCCTGCAGCGACGTCGAGTCCAACCTCGCCCTTGTAGCTTGTGATGGCAGCTGTCTGAAAGGCCCGCGCTGCTGTGTCGAGCCACGGATCGTAGAGGCCTTTGAGCGCCTTACAGACGGCATCGCGGTCGGAGGCAGTCGTGGCGGCGGCTATGGCTCGCAGCGCGAGATCGTCGACCTTGTGGCCCTCTGCCGCATACCAAGTGGCCTGGGACTTGAGGTCGCCGGCGGGTGCCATCGCCGTAGTAAGCCCAGCCAGTTCGGCCAACAGACCCAGAGCTCGAGCTAAGGGCGCACGCCCCAGCTCCCCCCAGACGCTTTCTTCACGCCGCAGGTGAGTAGCCGCTAGGTCGTTCACTACAACACGTGTGTGTTCGAGATCGTTCTGCGCGCCGAGGCCAATAATGGACCGTCGAAGTTCGTCCTCCTGTTCTTGATTCCACGATGGCCATGAGTCCGGGTGCGGATCTGAGCCGCCGAACAGGTCACTTGCTGGGCGTGCTGAATCCAACGCCGCGGGAATGTTTGGGTACCGACGCGGATTGTCGGCGAAGCGATCCCACACCGCGCTCCAAGCGCCTTCACGGGCGCCGAGCCGGCCGGCCGCCGTGAGTGCACCGTCCTTGGAGGGGTCGAATCCGTAGGCAGAAGAACATGCTTCGACGAATGCCCTCCACTCAGCCTGTTCGAGGCTGCTCCGCGTGCCGTCGGGGTCGTCGATCCACTCCAACAGCGTTCGCACGGTATCCGTCATTACGAGCGAGTGCAGTCGAGAGGCATCGAGGCGCCCCAAGCGTCGGAGATCCTCGACCTCTTCGCCAAGCAGGCGGTCCAGCACGCTTGCTAGAGCGGACTTGGTTTTCGCGTCGCTGGCGATGTCAAGGCCTGCTCCGTTCTTCGAGCCGAGGAAGGCGAGCGGCGTCCATGCGGCTTGGCCGTGCGCAGAGGGCCACCAGTTCGAGCGCAGCGCGATTTCGGCGAGCGAAGACATGCTCGGGTCAAGGCCTCCGACATCGGATAATGCGCTGCGACCGTGACCGGGCAAGTAGATCACCCATGGGTTGTCGTCTCTGCGCTCTGCTAAACGTGAAGGGAGTTCTATCGAGTTCGGTGCCGACAGCGTTGCTCGTATCCAAATCGCCGGGCCCTGAGCCTTGGCGGCATCGTAAGTACCGAGTACGAGGATGGGGATCGCTCCCTGCAAGATGCCGACAATCGGCTCCCACAGACGGTCTGGGTCGGGCCAGAATACCGCTGCCGGCGGTGCGCTGGTGTCGGCGTTGTGCTTCGCTGCCTCACGAAGCGAATGCGCAACGAGCTCTCGCACCTTCGTCACGGCTTCACACCCGCAACCCGCCTTGCCTCGCGGCGTTCCGCCAGTGTCGGATGGAGGTCGTTGATGCGCTCTGATCCGTCGGCGTTTCTGCCCCTGTCCTTCTTCCAGTGCACGTTGACCTTCGAGCGCAACACGCCTGCAGTGACAAACGGCCGAATGTTCAGCCGTACCCCGTCATCAAGATCGGGATTCCAACCAATCGGTTGCTCTTCCAGCCCCTTCCAACGCACATAAACGTCATACGGCGGCGCGCCATCGAGGATCAGCTTGAGTCGCTGCTGCAGGTCCTCAGCCGCGGCAAGGCGCGCATCGGCGCCAGCGCGGCCGTTGGCCGTCTCATGCCTCTGCCGCTCGATCCAAGCGCCCAACGATGTGAACGTGAGCTTCTCAAGGAGGCGGTGGTCGAAGCGGTGGTAGTTGACGATTGCCGAGAACCCGTCCTTTCGACCATCCCAGATCTGCCATAAAAACGGGCGATCGTCAAAGACCTTGGCATGCTGTGCGAAGAAGGTGTCGCACAGCCAATCCTCTAGTCGACCATTCTTACCGCCCGCTTCCTGGACGAGGGTTCGCTCTAGGGTGCTTGACCACGAGGCGCCGTATGCGCGTCCTAAGAGTTCGCGCAGTCTAGTGGCGAGGTCGGGCTCGCCTGGAAGCGACTGCAACGCAGCAACACCATCCTTATCAACAAGTTCGTCCAGATTGTCTGGCACTTGTTCTGGCCAGTGGTACCCGAGGATGCGTGCAACGGCTACTTGCAGCGGATGTGTCGAGTCCGCGACGGTGCCATTGAAGATCCATTGCGTCGGGTCGTTGGAGTGGGGTGCAGGAAGCTGGACCGTATTGATTCTCATATTGGTTGCAGTCTCGGTCCACGCCGCTAGATCGAACGTTACCTTGCCGAGAGTTGCATTCGTGACCTTGATCGAATCATCAAGTTCGCGTACATCTTCCGCAAATGATCGGTTGGAACAGTAGGCCCAAATTGCGCCGAGTGACTCCGGTCTCTGTGGAACCAGTACCGCGACATTTTGGTCCGTCATTGCGCCGGTCGATATGGTGGCGCGAAGTTCGCTCATCAAGTGAACGACTACGCCAGGGCGCCCCCAAAGGTGTTGGCTACGGATCTCCACGCCTGGCTTAAGTTCTGGAACCGTCATGTCCTCGTAGCGGAGAACGTCCGAACAACCTGAATAAATGCCGGGCACCGATGGGGTCGACTGGAGACGCCGAAGGCTGTCTGAGATGTGGTCGTACTCCCAGTGAGATCGCCGGAAATGGGGATCATCCCCTGTTGTATTTCCCTTGATTGGTTGCGCATGTCCCTCGAGAAGCATCCCGGATGTGATACGGGTCAACGTGATCCTGCTATCGGGATTTGCAAGCTGATCTGACTGCAAAGGGCGAACCAACTCACCCGACCTCAGATAATTCGCCTTCGCCTCCACCCCAGGAACGCGATGGGCCATCGCGCCCGCGATTTTATGGTGTGACTCGGCTGGTTGACCACTGGTGACGGACAGCGCGACCTTGACGACTTCTCCGGTGATCTGGCGGAAGGCTCCCGCTCCAAGTCTGGCCAAAGCATCGACTCGGTGTGTTCGGAGTAGGTTGGCTCGGAACGGCTTGAATGTTGTGAGCATCAGCCAATTCTGCGGCGAGACTGCTGCCACCGAGCCTGATCTCCCAGCGAAGGCATGGCAACGGTCCAGAAACGCAGTCGCGATATCAGCTCTCGCGTCGGGAAACCTCGCGTCGACGAAATCCTGAAGGACGCCGTCCATTGAAATACGCTTTAGATAAGGAGGATTCGTCGCAACCAATGTGTATGTCTGTGCCAACAAGCCAGCAGCATGAACCACATCATCAGCAGCGTGTCCAAGCACCGACGCGTCGCGTTGTTCCAGCCGCATCGCACTGCCGAGTGCGGTTCGCAATGATTCCCAGGTTGTCCCGATGCTTAAGTCGCGACCAAATAGCGCTTCATCGAACTCATTTGCGCGCGGCGCAATGAGCGACCCGAGCGAATCGGCACGCTGAAAGAGTTCGTGAAGGTGCACGAGAACTTTGCGGAGTTCGTCGTCCTGGCCCGCATATGCCGCCCACTCATCCTGACTAGCGCGGACTGGCACGCCGGAGCAAGCAATCTGTGGTGAAGGAATCTCGCGGAAGCCACCTTGCTTCCAAGCCTCTAGGGCCACATTGAAGGTGGCTAGCTGGGTGCACCGGGGGTCGAGCTCAAGGCCGTGCAGGTTCTCTCGCAGCACCGCATCCTGGGCGTCCGCAGGGGAAAGATCTTCCTCCTCCGCCCTCATCCGCCAGAGCATCCCGAACATGGCAACTAGGAAATGCCCGGAGCCACAAGCGGGATCAATGACGGTGATCTCCGCCGCATTCTGCGGCCATTCGTTAAACGTGCCGCTGGCCGGAGTGCCGTCGTCGAGGCAGCGGAGATACTCCCATGAACTTATCATCGGTGAGTTTGGGCGGCGCGAGGCCCACCACGCGCCGAGTGAGTTCTCCAGTAGGAACCGCACCATGTAATTCTCCGTGAACAACTGTGTGACCGGAGAAAGGTCGGCGCCGCCGATCTTGACCCCGGAGTCGTTGACACGCTTCTTTTCAGCCGTCTGCCAGAACTGGTAAACCCACCCCAGCGCGTCTTCGGTCACGAAGACTTCGGGTGGAATGCTGAGGAGGATTTGTTCCAGTCGAAGACGGTGTTCGGTCGCGAATCGCACTTGGACCGCCGGGTCGTCCAGGCGGAAGACGCCAGGGAGAATCTCGGAGGCAAAACGGGCGGCGACTGACCAGCCGTCCGGCTCGTCCAGGTCGTTGGCAAGGTCAGCGCAGTCGTCCAAAGTCAGTGCGGTGTCACGGAACTCGGGGTGGCGTAACAGCCCGTTCGCTTCGAGGAACCGGGCGAACAGCAATCGATGCCACTGCTCGTACGCGACGTCACGCACAAGCCCGGTGAGGTCCGCGCCACTGCGCGCGGTGTCGTCGCCCAGCTGCCGCGCCTTCTCCCGTAGAGAAAGGCGCAGCGCGTTGTCATCGTCTTTCAGGTAGGCGGGGCGACTCGGATCGGCCACCGCAAGTGCTTGTAAGGCATCGCTGGCGGCCAGCTCAGCAGCACTCCGGGCTCGTTGTACTACGTTGTCGAGGTGACGGCGCTGGTCGGAATTGAGGACGTTCCCCATCAGCCCTTCACCACCACCGCATCGTGTTCGGCGAACGCCTGGATCAGTCTGGCTCGAAGGTTCTCCAAATACGGTTCGATTTCCTCGACCCCACTGAGGGTGGCCGTCGGGATGTTCACCGTGCCTGCTGTGGGCGTGCTCAGGCGGACGGCTGCTTCCAGGGCTTTCGCCGCGCGCGCGGGCACTGCGTCGAGCATGGCGACCCATGCGGGTAGCGGCCTCTCCTGCACCGCTCGCAGGACTTTGTCGGCGTCGCCCAGTTCAGGCTTCGCCTCCGGGGCCAGGCTGCACTCAGCGAGGAGTTCCTCCTGCTTATCGCTGTCGAGTAGAGACCATGCCGGTTGGTGTCGAAGGTTCTCCATGGCGAGCTGGCGAGCTCGTTCGACCGCGTCTGCCTTCTCATTGATTGCTTGACGAACCGCGCTCGCAAGGTTCGCCTGGAGGGGACTGATCTGGTCGTTGTCGGCGAGCAACTCGCGCGTCTTCTCGAACGCATCGAGACGCGTGCGTGCGTCAGCAGAGCTCTCTAGGTCTACCGCGGCAGCAGACAGAGCGCGGGCCGTTTCCAGCGCGGCAAGTCTCGATGGGCGACGTCCCTCAAGGGTGTTCAGCCGCTGAACAAGAGCGGTGATCTCGTCTTTCGCGGCCAGTAGTGCATGCACGCGGTCATTCCCCGACGCGCTCTTGACCTGTGCAATGCCAGGCGGGAAGGCGATGTCAGGTAAGGGGGCGGGGCCGCTAATAGTGCCCGCGCGCTCCGTGAGCTTGTTGACTGCCTGTTCGACCGCAGATACCAACGTTTCGTTGTCGGCTGGCACTCCGAGTTTGCCCAGGAGGCTGCGTGCCGCGATCTTCTCAGCGGTCTTCAGGACGGTCGACTCGCGCCTCAAATGCACAGTGCCGAAACGGGTTTGAGAAACGACTTGGCTCGTTGAAGCATCCGAACCATTGATCGTCGCACGTATCAATCCACTGTCGAGCAGAACGCCGATCGCTCCTTTAAAGGCGTCCTGTGGCCAACCGAATGGAGCTGATGAAACGGCCTTCTCCACGTCACTGGCGGGCGTGCTCGCTCCGCCGATACGGCTGAGGATCTCCTTCACGACGGGATGCTGTTCGGGATCAGCATCATAGCCAATTGCCTTCAGCGCATCCGCTCCGGAACCTTTCTTGATCCTTTCGACCACCTGTGGCCAGCGCGCATCATCGGCTACGTCGAACTTGCTGAAGAGGCGCGTGGCTGCCGACTGGGCGCCGTTTTCGATGCGATCCCGCAACGCCGTCCCACTCGCAGCAGAGCCGCCGCCGAGCTGCACGCTCGCCTTGGACAGGATGTCTCGGACGTACTCGTTCACCAGAGTCTGCGCACGCGAAAGGCGGGACTCCATCGCTCGGCGTGCTTGCTTACCGTCATCGTCCTGCGGGAAACCCTGCTGATCTAGGGTGCGCTGTGCCGCCAATTGGCTGCGCAGATCCTTCGCGAATGCCTGTGCTTGAAACCGGGGGAGGTGAACGAGAACCACCGGCGAATCTGCGCCGAGGCTTCGCGCCAGATCCTCGAACTGTTTGGCAGTTGTGCCGTCGTCCCACTCTGAGCGCAGCCACACCGGGATCGCGTCAGTCGCAGGTGGTTGACTGCCGTCAGTATGAAGGGTCAGGTTCCGCTTGACCTTCGCTTTGCCCTGCAAGACCAAAGCGGGCATGGCCTTATCGACCTCTGTGCGCAACCTTGAGTCTCGTTCGGCGCCGACCTCGCTGTCGGTGAGCTGAGCGGATTGCCGACGGAACGCTTCATCCCAGGTGCGGCCGGCCGCCGTCTGTAGGCGGTACTCATCACCGTCCTGCTGAAGGATTCCTTCCTCGGTCAACGCCGCGAGAACGGTCGGAACCTCTTGGCGCAGTGCGGCTCCGTCGTGTGCGAGGTTCTCAACAAGTAGGTCAACTAGGTGATCGGCGGTGGCCCTGACGCCGACGTCGGCATGTCCGGATGTCGGAAGCAGACTGATGAGGTGAATTAGGCCGAGGACGCGGCCTCGTAGCGGCTCTTTCTGCCCTTGCTCGTGGATAAGGCGCTGGGTCTCCTTCAGGAGTAGGCCCGCTCCGTTGAGGTCCTCGTGCTTTGCCGAGTAGAGGTAGTCGGCACCAACGACCGTTCCGATTGATTTCTGTGCAACCATGCGATTCGCGTCATGCACGATGCGAAGTTGTGAGCGTAGCTGTCCGGCCCGGCCGGCATCCGCCTGCCTCAAGACGCTCTCCCAGAACCTGCGCCGGCTCGGAAGCAGCGGGTAGTCCTCGACCAAGTCAGTGTCGTCTTGCGCCGTGTGCTGGATTTTACTGCCGACAAGTTGGCGAGAGATCGGCCCAGCGACAGCGGAAAGCGTGTTTTCCAACAATGGACGCGTTGCAGGTTCCTTGTTCAGAAGCACCCGCCGGACTACAGCGTCGACGTCTTGGTTCTTCAAGATGACCTTCACCGTGAAACGGTCTTGAATTTTTTGCAGGGCTGCATCGGCGGTGAGTTCCTGTTGGCCAGTGCCGACAAGGAGAACTCGTTCAGCGAAGTCGCGGGTGACGGCCTCGACGAGATGCCGGACCTCCGCATCATGTCCGAGGCCGCTGTTGATGTACTCCTGGACCTCATCGAGCACGACCAATGTCGGAGGTATAGCTCCGTCGCCGACGTGCTGGAGCACTTTCCGAAGTAGCGTGATCGTCTCATCCGTCGATAGCGCCCGCGCCTCGGGCGGGAACTGGCTTCGCAGGGCGTTGCGGACTTCGGCCCCGTTGGCCGCGAAGCTGGAGTCTGCGGCAAGGATCGCGTTGGCAAGTAAAGTGCTGAGGTTGTATTCGCCGAGTTCTTCGGAGAAGTCCCCGCCGTTGTCCTCAACGTGCGCTCGCACAGTGTCCAAATGTCCGTTACCTGCAAGCCATAGAGCGACTTGAGCCGGCTCTACACGGGTTGGCAGGCCAGCGGCGCCTAGCACTATGGCGAGGAAGACAGCGTTGAGGCTGTCACCGCTGCGGTCGAGTGCACCTGCGGCAGACCACGGTGCGGAGCCGTCTCGCTTGCCAAGGGTGTCAAGTTCGGTGAGTTGGTCACGAATACTTTGAGGGAGGTTCGCCAATCCACGGGCAGACGCGCCATTCGGGAAGGCGGTGTTGGCCCATAGGTGCTGGAGCACCCGAACGAGGTGCGACTTTCCACTGCCGTAGAAGCCGGAGACCCAAACGGCGGGCTGGGTCGCACTGCCACGGTGTCGGAGGTAGGAGTCAATGATCCGCTGAAGACCCTGCTCGTACTCACCCTCACACACGAAGCTGGAGAGCTCGTATTCCAGAACTTTCCACTGGTTCGAGTCGTCGGGTCGGTCCACACTTGTGACGCCGTCGTTTGGGATTTCAAAGTCCAGCGGTCGACGGGTGAACAGCTCGTTGTTGATGGTCACGCGATGTCTTTCTGGGGATCGATGACGCGAGCGCGGTAGTTGAAACCATCGCGTGCGTCGAGCAAACGGAAGGAATGTGTGTAGGGATCGTGCAACCCTGGGAATAAGACCAGGAGCCGTCCGTTGATGTCGTTGTCGATCGCCTTGATGACGCTCGATGCGCGGACGAACGGGAAGATCGATCCGATACCGACGAGGACAACGACCTCGTCGTCACCAGCCGGCGTGAGCTCGTTACGAATTTCTGCCACGAGATCGGCCTCGAAGTGGTCGATGATCGACGGCGTCAGGTCGCTTGGGTTCTCGAAGAATGCTTCGGCGTAGCGGTGGTTCGCGAGCCAGCTACCGAGGTTGTCAGTGATATCGATCGTCCGCCAGCCATGTGCAGCTTCACCGGTCGCCAGTTCGAAACGGGGCAGGGCTGCGCGCATCGTACGTTCCAGTTCGGGCGGGTAGACAAGCATCCACACCCGCTCCCCTCCGGACAAACCGGTCCGCCAAGGGTGGGCCAGTTCCGCCGAGTAGGCGTCCACTAAGTCGGAGACTCGGCTCATCCGTGCGCTCCGTCTAATCGTGAGAAGTTGACCTCGACCACGTTGCCGGCCACGAGGAGATCAATTAAGCCCTGCGTGTGCGCGGCGCGCAGTGCATCCAACTCCGCACCCGATGGGATATCAAGGAGCGCTGACCAAGGGGTTTCGAGGACGCCCACTCCTCGGCTGCCAGACAGATGGCCGAGGTAGGCGGCGTAGGCGACCGCGGCTGGGAACGCCTGGACCTTCTGCCGAATTTTCTTTGCTCTCCCTGCGAGGTGGCCGGTCTGGGTCCAACATGCGCCTGTGTTTCGACCCGTCTTGCCCAGTGTCGCCTCTGAGAGCTGTGTGGCGTACTCGACGGAGACCGCCTTCGTCAGATCGTTGGAGGTGACAACCGAACCCATCGGTGACTGCTTGATGGCCTGGAAGGAGGCTCTGAGAATGCCGTCGCGGGTGAAGGCGAGGATGCCTGCCAACAGTGGCTGAGCGTCGGGATCGACATCCCAGAGCCGGCGCATCGCCGAGAACTCGCGCCGTGCCGGGTCCAAGAAGTACAGCTCGCGTAAATGCCGGAAAGAACGCTGGCGCCCAGTCAGTGTCGGGCGGCCGAGAACGTTCTCTTCGACGACGGCCTCTCGGTAGCGTTCGTGGTCCGCGTCCGCAGGGACGATTCGCAATAGCTCAATAAGGTGAGGGATTCCGATCGTGTGACTTGCTGTCGTGCGAAGCGAGCCCAACGTGAATGTGTGCCCATGGTCGTCGGGAAGTGTCATCTAACGGTGAAATCCCTCGTCTCGGCATTGGCGGGGTATTCCGTCCACCCCGACACGGTCATGTTGCTGGACACGTTAACGCAGGCCAGGGACATGCGAATCGAGTCCCATCAATCACGCTTCCGGGAGAGTGGTCAGCTGGTCCGTCTTGGTGCGGGTTCCGCTGCGGTCCATAGGGCTGGCGAGCATCTACACGCTGATCATTTACGGCACCTTGGTTCCGGTGAGGGCGGTGACGGTGAAATCGCCCGACCGCTCACGGCCAGAAGTCACAGAAGTTCAACGTGAGACCGACCTGCGGCGTGGTCGACTCGTGCGCGGCGATGACCACCGAGGTCAGGTGTCTAGTACCAGTTTCGCGCCGGTGCGCCGCATCATCTCGAACGGGTCCATATACGTGGCACCGATCGCGGTGCAGGCATCGGGAATCTTCACCCGCTTACGCGAGTTCGGTTCCGGGAGTTCGTGGGTCACCAGGACGTGATTGTGGCCACGAGCATGGGCCACCAGTTGATAGTCGGCCTGGTTGCCAGTGAACGCCGCGAGTGCAGCAGGCGTGAACGGGCGAGATACCGCCCACGCAGTGAGTGCTGGAAAATGTGCCGTCGTCTCCTGATCGATCGGCTGGAAGAAGGAACCGTTCGTCTTCGCCCACTCCGCCAGATCATCGTTGCCGTCAATCAACTCCTTGCGGACGGCTTCGATGCTGCCCACCTCGCCGGCGGCATGAGCACCTTCAAGCCACCCCCAGAACCCGGGTGCGATGTCGAACGCGTAGTAGCGATTCTTTGCGTCGATGAGGACGTTCGCGTCAACCAGGTACATCAACCGACCCCGATCTCGTCAGCGAGGCGGGCGAAGGTCTCATGCTTCTTGGTTCCGAGCAGGTTGAACGCATCCCGGAAGCTTGTATCGCCCTGGTAGGTGCTGGTGACGACCGCGCGGGCGAACTGGCGGCTTAGGCGCAGCGGCTGGGTGTTGTAGTAGTTACCGCCGGAGTTCTCCCCGCGGCGACGTTTCGCCAACTCGATGACTGCGTCCCTCTCCGCCTCGTACCGCCCCCGGTAGTCGTCCCATTCGAGGAAGCGTGCATCGAACAGTCGCTTGAGGATTACTAATGTGCTCACGCGGTACCGGCGCGCCAGGCGGGTCAGCTCCTGGGCTGTCGGCTCGCCCTGATAATCGCGGCGGAGTGCGGCTAGCGGGACCAAGACCTCGGCGGCGACATGATTGCACCACAGCTCCTCGGACACGCCCTCTCGCACCACCATCGCGGCGTCGGACAGGGCGCTGCCGCCGAGCCAGACATGGCCGAGTTCGTGAATCAGGGTGAAGATCTGCGCGGCCTTGGTGTCGGCACCGTTGACGAAGATCAGCGGAGCGATCGGGTCGGAGAGAGCGAAACCGCGGAACTCCTCCGGATCCAGGGCGCGGTGCGTGTCACCGCCGACGATGCCGTTCACCATCACGAGCACACCGATGGCTTCGATGCGGTCGATCAGTTGCCGTAGCGCATCGTCGGAGTTGGTGAACACGGCACGTTCGGTCAGGTCAAAGTCGATGGCCTCGCGGATCGCCCGCGCTGCGTCGGCGACGGGCGTGTCGGTGGTTGCGGAGCCTACGAACTCTAAATGAGGGGCGCCGTGGTCAAGGGCGTAGTCGCGGTACCACTCCTGTCGGGTCTGACAGATGTAGATCGTGTCCAGCAGGTCGACGGAAGGGCGGGGCACCCTGGCGTTGCCGACCGTACGCATATCGGGGATGGGCACCGGCTCGTTCGGCGGTTCAGTTAAGAACAGCAAGCCGAACGGGGTATGGGTCGCCTGCGCGAAGCTCTCCAACTGCTTGAGAGTCGGCTGACGCTCACCGCTCATCCACTCGTCGAGCTTCGGGGCGCGGCGTTGTGTGGTCTCGTCGTCCCAGCCGGCACGCTCGACGGCCCACTCAAGGAGGCTGGGGGCGACACTGATGCGTACTACCACGGTGCCCGCCACCTCCTTTCGTGCACGTGTAAGTGTGCCGCAGCCAGCATGCCGGAGCACATCGACCTCGCCGATGAGATCCAACCGAGATGGCCGACTCAGAAGTCTTGATCCACCCGCCGCAGGATGTTCGCCAGCATGATCACCGAGTCTGCCGAGATCCCGGCCTCCCGCCTCGAGGGTTCTGCGGAGTGCTTCACACTGTGCGCCAGCTCGATCGTCTTGACCACGACGCCTCGGATCGCTTCGTTGTCCTTCCCTGCCAGGGAATCCTCGACGTACCGGCTGATGCGGAGTTTCGTTTTGTCGGGTGACAGTTCAGTTTCCCCGTCGCGCACATGAACCGCGGGGTCGTACACCGTGCGGCTGATGGCCTCCAGCGCGGCAACCGAACGGTTTCCCACATCCCGGTAGTCCTGAGTCGTGGCAGCACTGCGGAAGCGGCGACGCAACTCCGTCAACTCCGCGTCTACCTTTGACCACCCAGTTTTCGCGTGCGGCGACACTGCCTCTGCGTTCACCGCGCGAAACTGGGCCTCTTCAAGCTTGTCCAGCTGCTGTTGCACCGGGCCGAAGAACTCCTCCAGCAGGACGCGACGGGCCTGCCAGGAATAGGCGCAGTCATTCTTGACCCAATGGGTCTTGAAACTCTCGAAGTTCCGCCAAGGGAAGTCAAGCTCGATGCCGACGCGTTGCAGCGTTGCCTTCAAGGCGCGTTGCGTCAGCGCGATCTGCTCCTCGTCGAGGCGGGTGGCGCCGTCCGTCCCGCACGCCTTCAGCTCGTCCCAGACGAGACCCGTCAGCGCGATCGCGGCGTCTAGGTCGTCGATGCCAGCCACCGGTCCGAGCCGCAGTTGGCCCAACAGGTCGGCGCGCAGCTCGGTGGTCGGCGAACCCCACCCGTCGGGCTCTGTGCCGACGGCGAAGAAGTCGTCCTGGATCATGTCGTGACGGTACTGCTGTCCACCGACATCTCCGTCGTTGTAAGCGGTGGAGCGGCCCTCCGGCCACGCGGCTCCGAGCGCGTGCTCAACGAGCACTGAGAACCCGGAGTGCAGTTGCGCCGACGCGCGGCGTCGTGTCGGAGCTCGCTTTTACCCTTTGAAGATTGCGGACGGAACGATGTTGGCGTTGATCGACGTGCTGCTCGATGAGAGGGAATGTTCACCGATGGGTAAAGGTGCTCGACTTCGTGGGGATCGTGCGAAGAAGCGCGAACAGGAAGCCGCTCGGCCGATGCAGGGCCTCTTCGGCCTGCAGCCGCAGGGTGGGCCATTCGGGGCGGCCCCGAGGTGGAAACAGCCGAGCACACCCGACGAAGCAATCACTCAAATGATGCAGTTCATGAAGTCGATGCCGCAGTTGATTGTCTGTGGGCGCCTGGGTCTGAAACCACTAACGGACCTGCAACGGCGCGAGTTGCTTTCCGGTGCTGACCTTTTCGAAGCACTCGAAACCGTCGCTCGGCTTCAGGGACGTTGGGACGTCGCCTTCACTACAACTCAGCGCCCGGACCTCGTCGAGGCCGAATTCCTTGGTGAGGGCAAGGGCGAGGCGTGCAGGCGGGCACGCAAGCGAGTGACGGAACATCAGGACCTACTGATCTCGCCCCGAGCGACCGCACAGTTGCAGCGGGAGATCATCGAATACGCGTCGGTGGACGAGACGGCTGAGTCGATCGATCGCAACACGCTGGTGCATGTTCTGTTGTCGATTACTTCCGAGCAGAACAGTAGCCCCGAGTTCGCTGGCGACGTACCCACACCGGCCGAGATCGCCACGTTGGAGCGCGAGATACCGAACATGGGTTTGGAGGAGATGCTCGAATACGCGAAGAAGCTCATCCCCGACGAGGTCGCATCGAACCTCTACAACATGCCGTCGAAGTACGAGATGGTGCTGTCGAACACCCACGACCTGTGGTTTGCGCCGTGGGCTGAGAAGTCTAAGGTGACCGGCCTTGGCGCAACACCCGCCGTAGCATTCAAGATCGGCACCGGCGTCGAGCTCTTTGATCTGCTACGTCTCGGCCACCGCATCGTCAAGCACAGCAGCGGCGACCACCAGGTCAGATTCACTCGCGACGAGCTGGTCTCCGACGGGGTATCAGACGCGGCGATCGATTATTTGATCAAGCACATGGCTCTGACGCTAGAGGGGTACAGGAAGGCGCTGGCGGCGGACCGCCAAGCGGGTGACATCGCGCACCAGCGGTTCACATTCACGCAGTACCCGTTTATTGCCCTCGACGCGGACACAGTCATCATGATCCGTCACCAATGGGCGATGGAGCGTCTCTGCGGACAGACGCTGTACCACGAAGCGTGGTATGCCCTCGGCAGTCAGTCGAGCGGTCTCGGGAACCGTTTTAAAACCGCCATGAACGATGCGTTCGAGGTCTTTGTCGGCGGCATCCTCCACCGGACTGCCAAGAAGGGCAAGGGAATACAGGAGATCGTCGATGAGTCGGATATGCAGGTCGCATGGAAGGAGAAGAAAGACGAGACACCTTCCGTGTGTGACTGGATGCTGCTAGGTGAAGGTCACTGCGTCGTCATCGACGCTACAAATCACGCCGTGAAAGCTGACGCCGCGCAGGGGCTGGCGACCTTCGACGAGTACGCCGCCGACATCGACAAGATCTACGTTGAAGGCAAGTTCAAGCAGCTGCTGTCGACGATCGACCTCGCGAAGAAGCACGGTGGCTGGGATGGCGAGGTAGTCGACGGCGACACGAATTACGTTCCGCTCGTTGTCATACCCGACACCGGCGTACCTACCGGAATCATCACGAGCTTCGACATCATCGAACGAGGCCGCAAACTCTTTGGACACCTGCAACCGCACGTGTACCCGCCAGGGCTGATCACCGTCTCGGACGTTCAACTGCTCGAAGGAATGGCCGATCTCGCGTTGAGCTTGCCGCAAGGTCCCGGCGACGACCGGAACATGATGAAGCTGCTCGCAGGATGGCGTCATGCAGTGATATCGCAAGGTGATTCTTCCCTGCAAATCTTTTTGCACCGCCGCGGCTTCCCGCTGCCGCTGAGCAGGCACATCTTGGATAACAGCCGCAAGGTGATGAAGTTGCTCGACGCAATCTAGGCATTGGTGCGGTTGGATCGGTGGTCACGCGCGGACAATCGACAGCGCTACTGAGAGTTGCGACGCAAACGCTGGTCCGTTGTTGACCAGCGCATACCCGCCGGCCAGTCCACCTTGAGTGCAGAGCGCTCGTCGTCGTCGCACTCGCCGGTGTTTCACCACACCGGTTTGGCGGTCGACGCGCGGAATCAGGCGCGTGGCCGTGCGCGGCACCACGGCAGTGGGAAAGCGATTGCCCGAATCTCCATATACCGCCTGGCTGCGTGACCACCGGCGCACGATCCGACGAGCAGTCAGGTACGCATCTTGCGCGACTTCGACGACGGCAAGGGCTTTCTTGAGGCCGTAGACGCCCCAGAACCGGCCGGGGCCGCGCCCGGGATGCCGCCACAGATCGGGCACGATGTGCTGATATTCCTTGTCGCCGTGCAGGTTTGGCGATGAGTGCTTAGTGAAGTAAATGGCCAGCCGCTTGGGGTCACAGGCCTTCAGTCCATTGCGTACGTCGATGGCAGTGCCGGCAAGCCGGTGCCGTGCCTTCTGCTCGGCGTCGGGATGATCGACAACCTGAGCCCAGGTCTCGGACAGCCACTGTGCGAAGCCGCGACCCGAGCGGCCAGGCGAGATCGGTGGCGCCATCCAGAGGTGAATGTGCGGTGCGCCGCGGCGCTGAAACTCCAGCTTCCAGATGTAACGGGCCGGTTCGCCATACTCGCGCTGAAAGCGTTTGCGCCACAACACCATATGCCGCTTCACGCTCGCCCCATCCGGTGCCACGATCTCCCAGTCGCCAGGGTAGGTGAGCGTGACCATGGACGGGACGCGATCGGATTCCACCAGCGGGGTGTAGTCGAGTTCGGCGAACGTCCGGCACATCGACGACCGTGACTTTCGGGACCACTCTGTGATGACGCCGCCATTGCCGCACCGGTCATCTTCCGTAGGACTCCGTCGTGTCAACGACACGGCCCGATCACCGTGCCCGGCATCGCCTTCGAGGTCGTTCCTAACATGGAACTTCGCATCGTCAACGTCACGTTGGTGATGACCGACTGCCCGTTCGGTTGTCTTCTCGACCCGAACGGGATTGGTCCACCCGAGCCGCACGACACCGGGACCGATGGTGATGCGAAACCGTCCGGATTCCGGTTCTGTACCTCGACGCCCAGGACTACAGGCCCACGGTGCCGCCGGTTCGAACAATGCCGCAGCCGCGGTGACCATCTCGGGACTCGGGAACCGCAACCCCAATGCGTCGATCGCCCGCAGCTCGCCGATCGCGGTCCCGTCGTCAACCGCGTCGCGGACATTTTCGGCACATATAACAAGCCCGCCGGCCGCGGCCGGGGTGAGGCCCGGCGCCTCGGTTGACGTACGGTCGACCACTGTCGCTCTCGCACCCTGCGGCCTGGCGGCCTCGGGCGCTCGCGACCTCCCGGCAACCGAGGCGCCGGCAGAACCGCGTTCCAATGACGGGTGCTCTGCGGTAAATGTCGAGCCATCAGTCGACGGTGTCGAGACGGTGGCTGATGATGCGATGCTGGGCATCGGGGTGCCTGCTCCCCGGAGCATCCGAGGCTGCCCACAACGCAAGCGGCAGCGCCGAAGCTCCTGGCCAGGAGTGCAAGCACCGTGTCCGGTTTCTGTCCGTTGGCCGGACAGGCCGAATACGTCAGCGCAGCTCAGTGCGGCGCATACGACGCACAGAATCAAATAAACCGCAGGTCAGTAGCTATCTCGTCCGCCTGAAAAGCGGAAGGTCGCCGGTTCGATCCCGGCCCTGGCCACCACGATTCCGATTCGTCCTCGACTCCCCTCACCGTGCTCCGGCACCCGTCTCGGCGGTTGCCGTATGCCTTACAGTTGAATTTTCGCTAAGGAGGCTACGGTGGCGTTCGCCGGTGACCAACGTTCCGTCGAGGCAAGGTCGGTGACACGATGAGCGCCGTGTCCGCCATACCCCGTTATCCCTCCGATGTCACCGCCGCGTGGCTCGCCGATGTCCTCGGCCGCCGGGGGACGGCGGCCGATGTCGTCGCCGTCGCCGTCCGCCCCGTGGGCACCGGGCAGACCGGAGCCACCTTCCGGGTGACAGCCGGCTACGCAAGCAATCCGCACGGACTGCCGGACAGCTTCATCCTCAAGCTGCCGTCCGGTGACGACGCCGTTCGTGACCGGGTGTCGCTGGGCTATCGCAGCGAGTGCGCCTTCTACTCCTCGGTCGCCGACCGGGTGACCATCCCTGTCCCGGAGTGCTTCAGCTGCGAGATCACCGACGAGGGCGCCAGCTACGCGCTGCTGCTGGCCGATCAGGCCCCCGCGGTGCAGGGCGACCAGATCGCCGGCTGCGGCCTCGACGAGGCCCGCCTGGCGGTGCGTGCACTCGCCGGACTGCACGGACCCACCTGGTGTGATCCACACTGGCAGACCTTCGAGGGCCTGGCGATGAGCGTCACCGGCGAGGACGCCGTCCGCGGTATGGGCGAGGTCGCCAAGATGGCGGCCGATATCACCGTGGAGAAGCTCGAGGGCAAGTTGACCGACGTCGATGCCGAAACCCTCGTCGCATCAATGGGTTTGGTGACGCCCTGGCTGCTCCAGGCACCTGACCGGTATGCCCTGCTGCACGGCGACTATCGCCTGGACAACCTGCTGTTCGATGGTGACCGGGTCACCGTCGTCGACTGGCAGACGCTCGGCGTCGGGCTGGCCGGCCGCGACCTCGCCTATTTCACCGGCACCAGTCTGGAACCCGAACTGCGCGCCGAGGTGGAACCAGAACTCGTCAGCGACTACCACCGGGCACTGTGCGAACAGGGCGTCACCGGCTACGACCAGTCGACCTGCTGGCACGACTACCGCCTCGGCATGATCCAGGTCCCGCTGATCTCCGCGCTCGGATGCGCGTTCTCCGTGGAAACCGAACGCGGCGACGACATGATGGCCGCGATGCTGCGCCGGGGCTGTCGGGCGATCCGCGACCTGGGCACCCTCGACCTCGTCGCATCCGAATAGGGGCATCCCATGGCCGAGAACCCGCCCCGCACAGCGATCATCGGCGCCGGAATCAGCGGGCTGACGTCCGGCAAGATACTCAAGGACTACGGCGTCGGGTACACCACGTTCGAGCTCTCCGACCGCATCGGCGGCAACTGGGCGTTCGGCAACCCGAACGGCCTGTCCAGCGCGTACCGCTCACTGCACATCGACACCTCGAAAGAACGGTTGTCGTTCAAGGACTTTCCGATCCCGGAGCACTTTCCGTCGTTCCCGCACCACAGCGAGATCAAGGCCTACCTCGACTCCTACGCCGACGCCTTCGGCCTGCTGGACGACATCGAGTTCAACAACGGCGTGCAGCATGCCGCGCGGCGTCCCGACGGCGGCTGGGAGATCACCGACCAGCGCGGTGAGACCCGCGAGTTCGACCTGCTCGTCGTCGGCAACGGGCACCACTGGGATGCCCGGTATCCGGATTTTCCGGGCGAATTCACCGGCGAGACCATCCACTCACACCACTACATCGACCCGCAGACCCCGCTGGACCTGACCGGCAAACGCATCCTGGTCGTCGGCATCGGCAACAGTGCAGCCGACATCACCGTCGAACTGTCCTCCAAGACCCTGCAGAACACCGTCACCCTGTCGACCCGGTCGAGCGCCTGGATCGTGCCCAAGTACATCGCCGGCCGGCCCGGCGACACCGTGTGGAAGACATCGCCGTACCTCCCGCTGTCCTGGCAGCGCAAGGCCATTCAGCTGATGGCCCCGTACATGGGAGTCGATCCCACTCTCTACGGATTGCCGGAACCCAATCACAAGCTGTTCGAGGCACATCCGACGCAGTCGGTGGAGCTGCCGCTGCGCCTGGGCTCCGGCGACGTCATCCCCAAGCCCAACGTCGCCCGACTGGACGGCAACACCGTTCATTTCGAGGACGGCACCAGCGCCGAGTTCGACGCCATCGTCTACGCCACCGGCTACAACATCACCTTCCCGTTCTTCGACCCCGATTTCGTCAGCGCCCCCGGCAACGACATCCGGCTCTACAAGCGGATGTTCTCCCCCGGCATCGACAATCTGGTGTTCATCGGCTTCGCCCAGGCCATCCCGACTCTGTTCCCCTTCATCGAGTGTCAGGCCAAGCTGATGGCCGCCTACGCGATCGGCCGCTATGCCCTGCCACCGGTCGCCGAGATGGAACGGGTCATCGACGCCGACCACCAGAAGTACGTCGGGCACTGTGTGGACCGGCCGCGGCACACCCAACAGGTCGACTACTTCCACTACGAGCACGACATCCGGACCCGGGAGCTCCCGGCCGGTGTCAAGCGGGCCGAGTTGCGGCGCCGCCGCGTTGAGGAAACCTTATGACGCGCTACGACATCGCCTTCGATTCGGCAGGAGTAACCTGCAGCGGCTGGCACTTCCCCGGCGAGGGCGACGGCTATGAGCAGCGGCCCGTCGTGGTGATGGGCCACGGCTTCGGGGGCACCAAGGACTCCGGTCTCGAACCGTTCGCGCAGCGACTCAGCCAAGCAGGCCTTGACGTGCTGGCCTTCGACTACCGCGGCTTCGGTGCCTCGGAAGGCGAACCGCGGCAGACGGTTTCGGTGGTCGGGCAGATCCACGACTTCGAATCCGCGGTCGCCGCCGCCAAACGACTGCCCGGTGTCGACCCGAACCGGATCGTGCTGTGGGGTTCATCGATGTCGGGTGGGCACGTGCTGCGGGTGGCCTCGGGTCGCGACGACATCGCCGCCGTCATCGCGATGACACCGCTCACCAGTGGTGCTGCCGTGAGCCGCGCCGCCGTCGCCCACCGCGACGTCGGGACGGCGTTGAAGTGGACGGCGATCGGGCTGAAGAGCCGCGTCGACGTCGCCCGCGGTGGGCGCCCCACGATGATGCCACTGGTCGCCCATCCCGGCGAGCCCGGTGGGCTGACCCTGGACGGCGCCTACGAGAGCTACACCGCACTGGCCGGCCCGACCTGGCGCAACGAGGTCGACTCAGCGGTGGGCCTGCAGATCGCCGGCATCCGAACCGCCGACGCCGCCAGGCGAGTGCGCTGCCCGGCGCTGTTCCAAATCGCCGACTTCGACCGTTACGTACCCGCCGACTCGGTGGCCAAGACCGCGGTGCTGGCCCGGGGAGTGGTACACCACTATCCGTGTGATCATTTCGACGTCTGGCCGGGCAACGGATGGTTCGACAAGGCCGCCGACGACCAGGTCGCGTTCCTGGGCCGCGTGCTCAGTACTTCGTCGAGCCCTGATCGACGGAAATCGCCTCAGCGGTAATCAACTTCGCCTCGTCGCTGGCCAGCCAGCACACGGTGTCGGCGATGTCCTCCGGCTCGGCGACCCAGGTCGGCAGGAACGGGGTCAGCATGTGATGCAGCTGCGGGTTGCTTTCCATCGCCTTGTTCAGCTCGGCCACCATGTCACCGGTTCCCATGGCGGTGTTGACCGGTCCCGGATGCACACTATTGACCCGGATGTCGTGCTTGCCCAGCTCGGCCGCGAACGCCCGCGCCATCCCGGTGACGGCGTGCTTGCTCGTGGTGTAGTGCACCATGAACGGCTGCATCTTGATACCGGCCGCCGAGCTGATCAGGATGATCGAACCGCCGCGGCCACCCTCGATGATCGTCGGTGCGCCGGCCATCACCGTGTTCCAGGTCCCGGTGACGTTGATGTCCTGCACGTCTCGGAACGCCTCCGGTGTGATGGCGTCCCATGCCGCGGGCGGCGAGATCCCGGCGTTGGCGACGATGACGTCCAACCGGCCCAGCTGCGTAACACCCTGCACGACAGCCGCTTTCAGGCCGTCGAGGTCGCGGATGTCGACGACGGCCGGAACGATGCGGCGCCCGGTTGTCTCGACCAGCGCGACGGTTTCGGCCAGATCCTCGGGAGTGGCCGGGTCATAGGGCACGCAGTCCGGTAGCTTGCCCGCGATGTCCACGGCGATGATGTCGGCGCCCTCGGCCGCCATCTTGACGGCGTGCGCCCGGCCCTGGCCGCGCGCGGCCCCGGTGATGAACGCGACCTTGCCTGTGAGCCGGCCGCTCACCGGGTGCGCTGCGCTTCTCGGACCAGCCCACCGCCGATGATCAGGCGCTGGATCTCGCTGGTGCCCTCGTAGAGGCGCAGCAGCCGCACCTCCCGGTAGATCCGCTCAACCGGGACACCGCGCATGTAGCCCGCGCCGCCGTGCACCTGCACCGCCAGATCGGCGACCTTGCCTGCCATCTCGGTGCAGAACAGCTTCGCCACCGACGGTGCGATGCGGCGGTCCTCGTCGTGCAGCCACTTCTGCGCCGCGTCGCGCACCAGCGCCCGGCCCGCCAGCACGCCGGTCTGCTGGTCGGCGAGCATCGCCTGCACCAGTTGGAAGCTGCCGATCGGGGTGCCGCCCTGGGTGGCGGACGCCGCGTAGGCCACCGACTCGTCCAGCGCCCGTTGGGCCGAGCCGACGGCCAGTGCGGCGATGTGGATGCGTCCCCGCGCCAGCGACGTCATCGCCGCGCGGTAGCCGATGTCCTCACTGCCGCCGACCAAGGTATCGCGGCCAACCCGGACGTCGGTGAAGTTCACGTCGGAGGTCCAGGCGCCCTCCTGGCCCATCTTCGCGTCCTTGACCCCGATCTCGACGCCGGGTGTGTTCGCCGGCACCAGGAACACCGCGATCCCCGGTCCCTCGGCGTCGGCGGGCCGGGTGCGGGCGAAGACGATGAACAGGTCGGCCACCGGGGCGTTGGTGATGTACTGCTTGCGGCCGTTGATCACCCAATGATCTTCGTCGGCAACGTCTTTGGTGGCCTTCGTCTTCAGTCCGGACGGGTTGGAGCCGGCGCCGGGCTCGGTCAGTGCGAACGAGGCGACAACCTCACCGGAGGCGATCGGCTCCAGCCAGCGGGCCTTCTGTTCGTCGGTGCCGAACCCGACCAGAACCTGTCCGGCGATGCCGTTGTTGGTGCCGAACATCGACCGCAGCGCCAGGCTGGTGTAGCCGAGTTCCATCGCCAGCTCGACGTCCTGGGCGATGTTGAGGCCGAGCCCGCCCCACTCCTGCGGGATCGCGTAGCCGAACAGCCCCATCTTCTTGGCCTGGTCCCGCAACTCGTCGGGCACCTTGTCCTCGGCCAGGATCTCGGACTCCCGGGGCACCACGGCGGTGCGCACGAAGTGGCGGGTCTGAGCCAGGATCTCGCGGAAGTCGTCGTCGCTGACGTCTGGCGTGGTCATCGGGGTCCTCTCCGGGGCGACGGATGGAGGCGATCATATATGAAATATGATCGCCTCCGACGTGGCGGGTACGAGCTGAGAGGTGGAACAGATGGCGTTGTTGGACGGCCGGGTGGCGGTGATCACCGGGGGCGCGCAAGGACTGGGTTTCGCGATCGCGGAGCGGTTCGTCGCCGAGGGCGCCCGGGTGGTCCTCGGTGACCTCAACCTCGAGGCCACCAGGGAGGCCGTCGAGAAACTCGGCGGCACGGACGTCGCGCGGGCGGTGACGTGCGACGTCACCTCCTACGCGGACGTCGATGCGCTGGTGGACGCCGCGGTCGGGGAGTTCGGCCGTTTCGACATCATGGTCAACAACGCCGGCATCACCCGGGACGCAACCCTGCGCAAGATGACCGAGGACGAGTTCGATCAGGTCATCTCGGTACACCTGAAGGGCACCTGGAACGGATTGAAGAAGGCCGCATCGATCATGCGTGAGCAGAAGAGCGGCGCGATCGTGAACATGTCGTCGATCTCCGGCAAGGTCGGCATGATCGGCCAGACCAACTACTCGGCGGCCAAGGCCGGCATCGTCGGCATGACCAAGGCCGCCTCCAAGGAACTCGCCCACCTCGGGGTGCGCGTGAACGCCATCCAGCCCGGCCTGATCCGGTCGGCGATGACCGAGGCCATGCCGCAACGCATCTGGGACTCGAAGGTCGCCGAGGTTCCGCTGGGTCGCGCCGGTGAGCCCTACGAGGTCGCCAACGTGGCATTGTTCCTGGCCTCGGACCTCTCGTCGTACATGACCGGCACGGTGCTGGAGGTCACCGGCGGGCGGCACCTCTGATGCGAACCGCCGTCATCTGTGAGCCGGTCCGCACGCCGATCGGCCGTTACGGCGGGATGTTCGGTTCACTGACGGCCGTCGACCTCGGCGTCGCCGCGCTGACGGGACTGCTCGATCGCACCGGGGTGGCCGCGGAGGCGGTCGACGATGTCATCCTCGGACACTGCTACCCCAACAGTGAGGCGCCGGCGATCGGGCGGGTCGTGGCCCTCGACGCCGGCCTGCCGGTGACCGTGCCCGGTATGCAGGTCGACCGGCGCTGCGGGTCGGGACTGCAGGCCGTCATCCAGGCCTGCCTCCAAGTAGCCTCGGGCGACAACGATCTCGTGGTCGCCGGCGGTGCGGAGAGCATGAGCAACGTCGCGTACTACTCCACCGATATGCGCTGGGGTGCGGCCCGGCACGGCGTGCGGGTGCACGACGGCCTTGCTCGCGGCCGGACCACCGCGGGCGGAAAGTTCCATCCCGTGCCCGGCGGAATGCTGGAGACCGCCGAGAACCTGCGCCGCGAGTACGGCATCTCGCGGCACGAACAGGACGAACTGGCCGTCGCCTCCCACCAGCGGGCCGTCTCGGCCCAGCAACGCGGAATCCTGGCCGAGGAGATCATTCCCGTCACCGTGTCCACTCGCCAGGGCGAGCAGGTGATCGACACCGACGAGCACCCCCGCGCCGACACCTCCACCGAGTCACTGGCCAAGCTGAAACCGGTTCTCCTCAAGCAGGATCCGGAGGCCACCGTGACGGCCGGAAACTCCTCGGGCCAGAACGACGCCGCATCCATGTGCCTGGTGACGACTCCGGAGCGGGCCGCAGAGCTGGGCCTGACGCCGTTGGTGCGGCTGGTCTCCTGGGGTTCGGCCGGGGTGGGCCCGGAGGTGATGGGAATCGGGCCGGTGCCTGCCACCGAGGTGGCACTGCGCAGAGCCGGGCTGGAACTGAGCGATATCGACGTCATCGAACTCAACGAGGCGTTCGCCGCGCAGGCCCTGGCGGTCATGCGGGAGTGGGAGTTCACCGACGCCGACCGGGAGCGCACCAATGTGCACGGCTCCGGGATCTCGCTGGGCCACCCGGTGGGGGCCACCGGCGGACGGATGCTGGCCACCCTGGCCCGTGAACTGCACCGCCGCGACGCGCGTTACGGCCTGGAGACGATGTGCATCGGCGGCGGGCAGGGCCTGGCCGCCGTGTTCGAAAGGGTGACACTATGACCAGACTGGCGCAGACGCTCGGGCTGACCGAGTTCCAGGCCGAAATCATCGCCACAGTAAGGCAATTCGTCGACCGGGAGATCATCCCCAACGCCCAGGAGCTCGAGCACTCCGACACCTACCCGGAGGCCATCGTCGACCAGATGCGCGAGATGGGACTGTTCGGCCTGATGGTGCCCGAGGAGTACGGCGGGCTCGGTGAGTCGCTGCTGACCTACGCGCTGTGCGTCGAGGAACTGGCTCGCGGCTGGATGAGCGTGTCCGGGGTGATCAACACCCACTTCATCGTCGCCTACATGATCCGCCAGCACGGCACCGACGACCAGAAGCAGCGCTTCCTGCCGCGGATGGCGACCGGGGAGACCCGCGGCGCATTCTCCATGTCGGAGCCCGAACTCGGCTCGGACGTCGCCGCGATCCGCAGCCGGGCCCGCGACAACGGCGACGGCAGCTACACCATCGACGGCCAGAAGATGTGGCTGACCAACGGCGGCAGCTCCACCCTGGTGGCGGTGCTGGTGCGCACCGACGAGGGCGCGGACAAGCCGCACCGCAACCTGACCGCCTTCCTCGTCGAAAAGCCCACCGGCTTCGGAGAAGTCGCGCCCGGCCTGACCATCCCCGGCAAGATCGACAAACTCGGCTACAAGGGCATCGACACCACCGAGCTGATCTTCGACGGCTACGTCGCCGGCGCCGACGACGTCCTCGGCGCCAAGCCGGGCCAGGGCTTCTTCCAGATGATGGACGGCGTGGAGGTCGGCCGTGTCAACGTCGCCGCCCGCGCCTGCGGCGTCGGCATCCGGGCGTTCGAGCTGGCGGTCCGCTACGCCCAGCAGCGCAGCACCTTCGGCAAGCCCATCGCCGAACACCAGGCAATTGCCTTCCAGCTCGCCGAGATGGCCACCAAAGTCGAAGCGGCACATCTGATGATGGTCAACGCCGCCCGGCTGAAGGACTCGGGTGAGCGCAACGACGTCGCCGCGGGAATGGCCAAATACCTGGCCAGCGAGTTCTGCTCGGAGGTCACCCAGCAGAGCTTCCGCATCCACGGCGGATACGGCTACTCCAAGGAGTACGAGATCGAACGGCTGATGCGCGACGCCCCGTTCCTGCTCATCGGCGAAGGCACCAGCGAGATCCAGAAGAACATCATCAGCAAGCGGCTTCTCGCCGACTACCGGATCTGACATGAGCGCACCGGATTTCGCGCCCAGACCGCAGCTGGCCGAGGACGTCGCACGCTTCGTGCGTCGCCGCATCTTCAACGGCACCTATCCCGCCGGGGAGTACATCAGGCTCGACCAGCTGGCGGCCGAGCTCGGGATCAGCGTGACGCCCGTGCGCGAAGCGCTGTTCGAACTGCGCGGCGAAGGGCTGCTCGACCAGCTGCCGCGGCGCGGCTTCGTCGTGCTGCCGTTCACCGACCGCGACATCACCGACGTCTCCAACCTGCAGGCACACGTCGGCGGCGAACTGGCCGCCCGGGCCGCGGCCACCATCACCGACGAACAGCTGCAGGATCTTTCGGCGATCCACGACGAGCTCACCGAGGCGTACGCCGCCGACGACGGCGACCGGGCGGTGCGGCTCAACCACGAGTTCCACCGCGCCATCAATGTGGCCGCGGACTCGGCGAAGCTGGCTCAGCTGATGTCCCAGATCACCCGGTACGCACCGGAGTCGGTGTTCCCGACGATCGAGGGCTGGCCGGCACAGTCGGTGGCCGACCACGGGCGCATCCTCGCCGCCTTGCGGGCCCACGACGCGGACGCCGCCCGAGCGGCGATGTCCGAGCACCTGGCAGCCGGGGCGACGCCGTTGATCGACCACCTCGTGAAACAGGGTGTCGCCCAACAGGTCAGGCGATAGCGCTCACACCACCGAGAAGCCGTCCGGCAGTGGTTCGCGTCCGGTGAGGGCGAGCAGAACGGACTGCCCCTGGCCACGCCGCGCCGCCGCGGCGACCGACACCTCCAGTGCCCTGTCACAGACGGCGTTTGGCAGTTCGGCTGCCTGGCCGGTGGCCCGGGCCAGGTCGACGCTGTGCACGGCCACCGGCCTGGCCAGGTATTCGGTGACGGTGGTGAATGCGCGGCCGATGTGGCCGACCAACGTCCGAACGGTCCACGGGCCCAATGCCGGCGAGTTCCACTGGGCATCCGTGATGCCGGCGATCAACGCGATCACATGGTCACCGGCCGGGCGGTAGACCGCCACCTGGTCGTCGAGACCGATTGCACCCATGAGACCGATTCCACCCGACCGCTCGTCGTGGCGCAATGGGCCAGTCTGGTGAGGGCATTGCAGTATGGCGCCGTTAGCGCCAAAATGGGAGTCATGCCCAGTGTGCAGATCAAAGACGTGCCCGAGGAGACCCATGCGGTATTGCGTGAGCGAGCCGCCCGTGCACACCAGTCGCTCCAGGAGTATCTGCGCAGCAAGTTGATCGAAGAAGCGGCAATGCCCACCCTGGAGGAGGTATTGGAACGAGCCGGCCACAGAACGGGTGGGTCGTTGTCCCTATCGGCGGCCGTCGAGGCTATCCGAGACGACCGTGATCGTCGTTGATGCCAGTGTCGTCACGGTTGCCCTGATCGACGACGGTTCCGACGGCGTCAGGGTACGAACAGTCCTCAGTGGGCAGGCGCTCGCTGCTCCGGAACTGATCGACCTCGAAGTGCTCTCCGTGTTGCGCCGGCAGGTGAGGGCCCGCGCTATGACCCCCCGGCGCGCCGAGCTCGCTCTGGTAGATCTGGCCGATCTGCCGATGAAGCGCGCCACACACCGCCCCCTGCTCGCCCGGTGTTGGGAATTGCGAGCGTCTGTTACGGCGTATGACGCGGCCTACGTGGCACTGGCCGAGGCCCTGGAAGTCCCTCTGCTGACCGCGGACCGCCGTCTTGCCCGTTCGCCGGGACTACGGTGTCCGGTCGAGGTCATCAGCTGACAGACAAGTTCATGAACTGCGCCGCTCGTCGCCGCCGGCCAGCATCTCTCGCAACCGCCGAACGTCGACCTTGCCGGTTGCGCCGCGCGGCACATCGTCGTCGGAGTCGAGCAACAGCCACACCGTCGGAACCTTGAACGCGCTGAGCCGGGTGCGCGCCTCGGCACGTACGGCATCGAGGTCGACTGCGCCCACCACCGCCGCGCCGACCGTGCCGTTCACCTCGGTGACGAATGCCGAGCGCACCCCGTCGATCTCGCGCAGCGCGGACTCCACCTCGGACGGGTAGACCGAGGCCCCGCTGACCTTGAACATGTCGTCGGATCGGCCGTGGGAGAACAGGAACCCGTCGTCATCGAGCCGGCCGAGGTCGCCGGTGGGGTAGTAGCCGTCGACGGTGAACAGATCCTCACGGCTGCGCCGGCAGATGCCGCGCAGGGTCTGCGGCCCGCGGATCTGGATCACCCCGACCGAGCCGGCCGGCACCGGCTCACCCGAAGCCGGGTCGACGATCCGGACATCCACCCCCTCGAACGGCCTTCCGCACGACCCCCACGCCGAGTGCGGCATGTCGGTGTCCATCGGGTAACCGCAGTACGGCCCGAACGACTCCGTCATGCCCAGCAGGTTCGCCCGCGCGCCCGGCGCCGCGCGCTGGTCCGGCGGCAGCAGGGCCTGAAGGCTGCTGGGCTGCAGGGCGGACAGGTCGGCCCCCAGTTCGGCCGCGTGACGGGCGAGCGCTTCGGCCTGGGCGGGCCAGCCGCGAAACGACGTCACCCGCTCGCGTTCCATCAACCGCAGCGTGCTCACCGGCTCGGGGATCGCCTCGGTCACCAGCGTCGCGCCCGCGATCAGCACGCTCAGCAATCCGGTACCGAATCCGCCCACCCAGAAGAACGGCATCGGCACGTACAGCCGGGTCTCGGTGTCGATGCGCCGCGCCGACAACCCCGCGCGCACCGCCGCTAAGGCGCTGCCATGCGAATGAATCACGCCCTTCGGCGGTCCACTGCTACCCGAGGTGAACATCACCAGCAGCGGGTCGGCCGTGACGACCGTGTCGGCCAGCGCGTCCACCGTGGCGCCGCTGCCTCCCGACGGGAGCTCATCGTCAAGCCAGACTCGCCGCAATGCAGGCAGATTCGCGTTCTGCGCCTGCAGCTCGTCGAGATAGCGATGACCGCGGAACTCCGGCACCGAGATCAGAAAGCGCACCGAGGCCACCTCGAGCTGCGCGACGAGCTCCGGTCCGCTCAGCAGCGTGCTCAACGGCACCAGCACCGCCCCGATCCGGGTCACCGCGAACGCGAGCTGCGCCCACCGCACGCCGTTCGGCATGATCAGCCCGACCCGGCAGCCCTTCGTCACACCCGCCGACACCAAGCCGGCCGCCAGGTCACGGCTCGTCTCATCCAGCTCTGCGTAGCCGATGCGTGCGGTGGTGTCGATCAGGAAAGGCTTGTCGCCCAACCCTGCCCGGGCGCGCAGCAGTGCGTCGATCGTGTCAGGCATCAAACAGCCCCACCAGCCGGCTCACGTCGACTTTGCCGCTCGACATCAACGGCAGCTCCGTCAGCGCGATGAAGCGTCGTGGAATCTTGTACGCCGACAGCTCGGCCCGAAGTCGCTCCCGCAAGTCGGCCTCGTCGAACTTCTGTCCCTCGTCCACCAGCACCGCCGCCGCGACCACCTGTCCCCGCTCGGCATCCGGGACACCGACGACGTGCGCGACCAATCCGGCCACTCGGCCGATCGCCTTCTCCACCTCGGCAGGGGAGACGTTGGCCCCGGCGGTCTTGATCATCGATCCCAACCGACCGAGGAAGTAGACGAAGCCGTCGTCGTCCACGCGGACCAGGTCGCCGGTGTGAAACCAGCCGTCGGCGTCGAAACTCTCTTCACGGCTGCACTTGTGGTAGTGCTGCATCAGGTACGGCCCGCGTAACCACAGTTCGCCGTCGACGACGCGGGTCTGGAATCCGGGGGCGGGTTTGCCGAACGACCCGCGCCGGTGTTCGGGTTGGTCGCCGTCGTCACCGCTGAGCAGCACGACGCTGCCCCCTTCGGTCATGCCCAGCATGGCGTGCCGCAGCTCGGGGTCGGCCGACCGCGCGTCGGGCGCCATGATCGGGTAGAGATTGCCCCGTCGCATCGACGACAGGTCGCGCCCGGCGAAGCTGTGGTGACGCGCGAGATGCGCTATGCCGGCCGCGAATCCGTTCGTCACGGTGGGGCGGACCGCCTCGAGCAGGTCGAGGGTGTCGGCGGGATCGGTGGCGTTGGAGCACACCAGGGTGCTGCCGGCGGTCAGCGTGGCCAGCAGGGCGAACGCGAATCCGCCGATCCAGAAAAACGGCGAGTTGCAGAACAACCGGTCCTGCGCGGTCAGGCCGCGGATCTCGTTGAGGTTGCGCTGATGTCCGAGCAGCGACTCGTGCGTGTGCACCGCGCCCTTCGGCACCCCGGTCGACCCGGAGGTGTAAATGATAGCCAGTGGGTCGCAGCCGTCGACGTCGCGCTCCAGTGCTGACACCAGTTCCGCGTCGGCGCTGTCGGTGATCCGGTTGTCGACGATCACGTGCCGCAGTGACGGCGCGGAGATGTCCGCCAGTCGCGCCGCGTAGTCGTGACCGCGGAACTCGGCTGCCGTGAGCAGGATCTCGGTGTCGCTGTGCACCAGTTGGTCTCGTAGTTCCGGGCCGGTGGCGAATGTCGAGAACGGGACGACGATAGCGCCGATGCGGGCCGCGGCGAGTGCGGAGACGACGAACGCCGCACCGTTGGGGTGAAGCACACCGACGTGGGTGCCCTTGCCGGCGCCGAGGGCGGCCAGTCCGCGGGCCAGATCGGCGGAGCGCTCCTCGGCGTCGCGGTAGCTCAGCCGCTCGTGGTCGCAGACGAGCAGGGGATGCTCACCGCGCGCTGTCGCCTGCCCGGCGAGCAGTCGGCCGAGGGTGTCGGTGTGGTCAGACGGCATGGTCACCCACGGTGAAGTAGTCGCGGACCGCGGTCAGATCGGGCTTGCCCGAAGGGGTGCGGGGGATGGCGTCCACCACCGTGATCTGCACCGGGATCTCATACGGCGCCAGCCGATTTCGCAGGTACTCCACGAGCTCGGAATCGGTGACCGGCTCCCGTGGTTCGATCATCGCCACGGGAACCTCACCCAGCCGCGGGTCCGGCCGGCCCGTCACGGCCGCACCCCGGACGGCGGGGTGAGACTCGAGGGCGGCGCGCACGTCGTCGGGCAGGACCTTAAAGCCGCCGCGGATGATCGCCTGGTCGGCGCGGCCCAGGATCCACAGGAACCCGTCGGCGTCGATGCGGGCCAGGTCGGTGGTGCGCACCCAGTCGGCGTCCGGTCCCAGTTGCCCCGGCTTGACCTCCAGCAGGCCGGGCTCATCGAAGCCCAGAACCGTCCCGTCCTCGGACACCACCCGCAGCCGGGCGCCCAGGCTGGCCCGGCCCACGCTGCCGCGCTTGGCTTTCCAGTACCTGTGGTGATCGGCCAGTGTCCAGCCCGCGACGCCGCCACCGAATTCGGTGGCCGCATACGAGGTGAGCACGGGAATGCCGAACTTCTCGGTGAACGCCTCGGCATCGTCGGCGGACAGTGGTGCGGTGCCGCAGGTGACGGCGCGAATGCCGGTCAGATCCACGGGCCCCAGATCAGAGTGCAGCACCGCGCGCAGTGCGGCGGGCACCAGCGACACGGCCTTCGGACGGTGGCGGCGTACCGCATCGGCCCACGTGTCCAGGTCGAAGCGCGGCAACAGCACGAACGGCCGGGCCTCGGCGACGCACTGCAGCACCCGGTACACCCCGCCGATGTGCACCAGTGGCGCATTGACGATCGCGACCCCCGAGGAGAGCTCCGCCGGCGCAACCGCATCCGCGAAGTCGGCGCCCATGACCGACACGGCCAGCATGTCGTAGCTGAGATCGACTCGCTTGGGCGGGCCGGTGGTGCCACTGGTCAGCATGCGCACCGCTACTCCCGGGGAGCCGACCGGCGTCGGCACCCCCGCCACCGTCGGTGCGGTGTCGAGGTCCGCGATCGTCACCACCCTCGTCGCTGGCGACGGGTCGACCAGCGCGGCGATGTCCTCGGCGGTGCCGACGATCACGGGCAGGTTCAGCGCTGCGATGTCGGTCCTGGTGCGATCATCCCCGCGGGAGGGGTTGACGACGACGACGCATCCCCCGGCCAACAGGACACCCAGTAGTGCCGCCACGTGCGCCGGGGTGTTGCGCAGCAGGATGCCCACCTCGGCACCGGGGGTCACGACATCGGCGACCGCCCGGCTCAGCATTCCGAGCTGCCGCCAGGACGACCAGCGGCCTTCGTACTCGATCGCCGGTCCGTCGGTGTCCAGCTCGAGCGCGATCGAGATGCGCCGGCTCAGCGGGTGGTCCACTACCGGACCTTCGGAGCGGCCCGAGTCCCGTCGTCCTCCTGCTCGGCAAGCTCGGCCTGCCCCAACGGGTTTCCCAACCGGGTGTAGATCAGGTTCTGCTCCATCGCGGCCCGGTATGGCTTGTCCAGTGACTCCCAGATCGCCTTGACCGTGCCCTGCGTCGCCGACGGCGGCTTGGCGGCGATGGTGGCCGCGATCTCGTGTGCCCGGCTCCACAGGTCGTCGGGCGCGACGACCTCCGACACCAGGCCGATCCGCATCGCGGTCTCGGCGCTGACCCGTTCGTCGTTGCCCATCAGCGCCATGCGCAACGTCTCACCCAATCCGATCTTGCGCATCAACCCCACCGGCTCCAGCGCGCAGACCAGTCCGGCGCTGACATGGGAGTCGAAGAACGTGGCATCCGACGAGCAGATCACCACGTCGGCCTCGTTGACGAAGTAGAACGCCCCGGCGGTGCACATCCCGTGGACCGCGCACACCACCGGCTTCCACATCTTCTGCCACTTCGGGCTGAGCAGCTCACCGGGGTCCTCGTGGTTCCACACGTTGTGCGGCTGACCGTAGGGGGTGGTGACGTCCAGACCCGCGCTGAACGCGCGGTCGCCGGCGGCCCGCAGCACCACCGCGTGGATCGCGGTGTCGTGCTTGACGATCCGCCACGCCGCCGCCATCTCCTCACACATCGTGCGGTTGAAGGCATTGAGCCGGTCCGGCCGGTTCAGTGTGATGGTCGCGACGTGGTCGGTCCGGTCGAAGTCGAGCAGGATGGTCTCGAACGCCGCGGTCATCGGCACCGCCAGTTCGGTTCGCGCTTCTCGACGAACGCCTTCGGACCCTCGAGTGAGTCCTCGGTGTGCAGGTTGCGTTCCCGGAATGCCTCGGCCAGCATCTCGGCCTCGTGCATCGGGATCTCGCGGCCCTTGATGACGGCCAGGCGGGTGCCGCGCACAGCCAGTGGGGCATTGCGGTTGACGGTGTCGGCGATCTCGCGAGCCCGGGCGAGAAGCCGGTCGTGCGGGACGATCTCGGTGATCAGACCCAGTTCGTAGGCGCGTTCGGCGCTCATCCGTTCATGCTTGCCCATGATCGCCATCCGCAGTGCCACCGAGCGCGGCAGCACCCGCGCCAGTCGCACCATCTCCCGGCCGGCGACCAGCCCGATCGAGACGTGCGGATCGAAGAATGTCGCCTGGTCGGAGGCGATCACGATGTCGCCGGTGGTCACCCAGTCCAGACCTGCCCCGCAGCAGATCCCATTGACCGCGACGATCACCGGCTTGGCCATCCGCCGGAACGGGGGAGTGCCCTCCTGCGGCGCCTCCCACTGGTCGTAGCTGGACAGGTAGGGCCGTTCGTTGATCACCTTGCCGTCTTCGGGGATCTCCTTGACGTCGGCCCCGGTGCAGAAGGCGCGGCCGGTGGCTGTGACGATCAGCAACCACACGTCGTCATCGTTCTCGGCGGCGTCATAGGCCGCCCGCAGTTCGGTGATCATGAAGGGGCTCAAGGCGTTGAGCGCGTCGGGGCGGTTCAGGGTGATCGTGGCCGTGTGACCGTCGACCTCGTAGGTGATGGTCTGGTACTCGCCTGCCGGCCTGTGGTCACCCACCGCGGAATCCACCCTTTCGCCGCTATACGGATGGACCTACAGTAGTGCTATCTTGTACAAGATAGCAAGGATAGCCCGGTGAGGGGACGCATGGCGGACGGCGAGGATCGGCGGTTCGGTGAACTGCCGCACGCCCAGACCGTCGCCGCGGCTGCGGCTATCCGCAGGCTCACCGGCATGCTGCTCTCACTCGAGCAACCACACCCGGTGGTGGAGGAGATGCTCGGCCAGTTCGCGCAGTGGGAAGACGAGCTGGCCCCCGCGCTGCCGTCGGACCCGCGGCCGCGGATGGTCGACGACACCGAGGACAGGCGCGTCTATCTACAGCACGCGTTCGATCTCGGTGCGTACAACCCGTGCTTCCCCGAGTATCACTTCAACGAGATCAGCCCCGAAACGGCCAGTGGGACAGCGACGTTCCCGCTCGTCTTCGAGGGCCCGCCGGGACTGGTACACGGCGGCTTCCTCGGGGTGTTCTTCGACTGCGTGATCCAGCACCAGAGCTGTACGGTCGGCGCCGCGGGCAAGACCCGCACGCTGACGGTCACCTATCGCAGACCGACACCGCTGGACACCGAACTGCACTTCGACATCCAACGGGTCCACGACGCACGCGGTATCACCGCCACGGCCCGGCTCACCCTCAACGGCGAGGTGCTATGCACCGGGACCGCCGACACCGCCGCCCTGCCCCCGGAACGGCTGTCCGCCAGCCGATTCGGCCGACGGCGCGAGGCCTGACCGGTGGCCGCACCCCGCATCCGTCAGCCCCGGGTCGCCGACATCGTGGCCGCGCGCCTGCGTGACGACATCCTGTCCGGCCGGCTCAAGGAGGGCGACATCCTGCCCTCGCAGGAGAGCCTGTTCACCGAGTTCGGCGTGAGCCCGCCCGCGTTGCGCGAGGCGATCCACATCCTGGAGGTCGACGGCCTGGTCTCGGTGCGCCGCGGCAACGTGGGCGGCGCCGTGGTGCACCTGCCGTCGGCCGAACGCACCGCGCACATGATCAGCATGGTGCTGCAGTCGCGGTCCTCGACGCCGGCCGACGTCAGCGGCGCGCTCATCCACCTCGAACCGATCTGCGCGGGCATGTGCGCCGCCCGCGAAGACCGCCTCACCGAGGTGGTGCCCTACCTGCAGGTCGAAATCGACCGGCAGGAAGAGCAGTTCGGCGACGCCTCGCAGTACGTCCGCAACGCGCGCCGGTTTCACGAGGCGCTGGTGTCGCGGTGCGGCAACGAGCCGATGATCCTGCTGATCGGCTCCTTGGAGCTGATCTGGTCGGCGCACGAGTCCTCGGTGTGGGGCGACGAGGGCGACCCGATGGCGCACAAGACCATGCGGGCCGCACTGCGCGACCATCAGCGGCTGGTCGACGCGATCCGGGACGGCAACGCCGATCGGGCGGTGCGGCTGGCGCAGGACCACCTGGCCGCGGCCCGACGCAACACCCTGGCGTTCGGCCGGGACAGAACCATTGAGGCCAAGCTGATTTCGAGGAGCATGCCATGACCGCCGACGATCGGGTGCTGTTCGAGGTCGACGCCGACCGCCGCATCGCCACCATCACGCTCAACAACCCCGCCCAGCGCAACTCCTATGACGCCGCGATGCGCGAGACGCTCGCCCGTCATCTCGACACCGCCGCCGAGGACGACGACATCACCGTCGTGCTGCTGCGCGGAGCCGAGGGGGTGTTCTCCACCGGGGCGGACATGAACAACGCCTACGGCTGGTACGGCAAGGCGGACAAGGAGCCCCGAAGCCGGCCGAGTCAGCGTCGCCGGCTGACGGTGGACCGCAAGACGTTCGGCTTCTACCACAACCTGATGGGCTTCCCGAAGGTCACCGTCGGCGAGATCAGCGGCTACGCCCTGGGCGGCGGCTTCGAGATGGCGCTGATGACCGACATCTCCGTCATCGCCCGCGACACCAAGATCGGGATGCCGGCCACCCGGTTCCTCGGCCCCGCACTGGGCAGCCTGCACCTGTTCTTCCACCGACTGGGCCCGGTGCTGGCGCGGCGCCTGCTGCTCACCGGCGACATCATCACCGCCGCCGAGGTCGAGCAGCTCGGTGTCTTCACCGACACCTGCGAGGCCACGGCCGTGACCGCCCGCGCCCGGTACTGGGCCGAGAAGGCGGCGAAGATGCCGGCCGACGGCGTCGTCATCGCCAAGGAGGCGTTCCGGCTCGTCGAGCAGAGCCAGGCCTACCAGGGCGAGGAAGTCGCCAGCTACCTGTTCCACGCCTACGGCACCAACCTGCAGTTCGCGCCGGGGGAGTTCAACTTCGTCAAGGCCCGTGCCCAGCACGGCACCAAAGAAGCGTTCCGGCTGCGTGACGAGCATTTCCACGTTCCCGAACCGGGCTGAGCACCCCCTGCCGGGACCGATACAGTATCTGCTAGTTTTGTAACGCTGTTGACGCGTCGACCACAGGAGAACCATGCCCGAACCAGTCATCGTCGGCGCAGTCCGGACCCCGATCGGCCGGTCGTTCAAGGGGACGCTGGTCAACACTCCGCCCGAGACGCTGATCACCGCGATCGTGCCCGAGGTCATTCGTCGCGCCGGCATCGATCCCGCCGATATCGACGACATGATCTTCGCCGAATCACATTACGGTGGAGGAGATCTCGCCCGTTATGCCGCAGATGCGACCGGGCTCGAGCACGTTCCCGGTCAGTCGGTCAACCGGCACTGCGCGGGCAGCCTGACCGCGATCGGCAACGCCTCGGCGCAGATCGGCTCGGGCATGGAGCGCGTTCTGATCGCCGGCGGCGTGCAGTCGCTGTCGATGACCCCGCTGATGAGCCAGCGCATCATCGGCCCGGAGCTGAAGTTCGAGGAGCGGTGGATGCCGCCCACCCACGTCGAGACGCCGGACGCCCCGACCAAGGACATGTCGATCACGGTGGGCTGGAACACCGCGCAGGCGGCCGGCATCAGCCGTGCGGACATGGACGCCTGGGCCGCGCGGTCCCACCAGCGGGCCATCGCCGCGATCGACGCCGGCAAGTTCCTCGACGAGATCCTGCCGCTGAAGATCCAGCAGCTGGACGGCTCGGTGGTTGACTTCAGCGTCGACGAGCATCCGCGCCGCGACACCACCGCCGAGAAGCTGGCCCAGCTCAAGGTGCTGCACCCGGAGATCGAGGGCTTCTCGATCACCGCGGGGAACAGTAGCGGCACCAACGACGCCTGTGCGGCGGTGGCTCTCGTCGACCGGGCGTACGCGCTGGACAAGGATCTCGACGTCATGGCGACGGTCAAGGCATGGGCCGCGGTCGGCGTCCCGCCGCGCGACACCGGACTGGGCGGTGTCGAGGTGATCGGCAAGGTGCTCGACCGCGCCGGGCTCACGCCATCCGACGTGGCGCTGTGGGAGATCAACGAGGCGTTCGCGTCGGTGCCGATCGCGGCCTGCCGCAAGTACGGCCTTGACGAGGAACTGGTGAACTTCTCCGGCAGCGGCTGCAGCCTGGGCCATCCGATCGCAGCCTCCGGCGCGCGGATGGTCACCACGCTGGTCTACGAACTGCGTCGGCGCGGTGGCGGGATCGGTGTGGCCGCGATGTGCGCCGGCGGCGGTCAGGGCGGCGCGGTCGTCATCGAGGTCTAGGCCTACCGGCGAACAGACGCAAAGGTGCCCGACACGCCGCCGTTTCAGGGACGTTTGCGTCTGCTCGCGGGAGAGGACTTCCTGCCGTCCTCGATCAGACGCTCGGCGTGCTCGAGGATGCACTGCAGCCCGTACTCGAAGTTGTGGTCGTCGGCGGCGCCGACCCGGATGGTGTCCTCCAGCGCGTGCGAGTCGCGGTCGGCGTCCTGGTTCTTCTCGTGAAGCCGGTGCAGCACAACCGAACCCCGTACGTGCAGCGACACCGCGGAGTAGACGTCGAACGCATCCTCGGGGGACAGGCCGGCCTCGACCAGACTGGCGATCGCCTTCTCCACCTCCTGCTCGCCGACCTTGGCCGCCCGTGGGCTCAGCGCCGAGCGGATCAGGATCAGGTCGCACAGGATCGGGTTGCCCATGAACGTTTTTCGCATCGAGCGCGCGTGGTTGGCAAGGGTCTGGCGCCAGTCGTCGGCCTCGACGTACGGGGTGGCGAACACGTACTGGCGCAGCGCCCGGTCCGTCATCGCGTTGAGCAGGTCGTCCTTCTTGCGGAAGTACCAGTAGATGCTCGTGACGCCCACCCCGAGGTGCTTGCCGAGCAGCGGCATGCTCAGGTTGTCGATCGACACCTGCTCGGCGAGTTCGAATGCGCCGGCGATGATGTCGTCGGGGTTGATCGACCCACGCTCGCGCCGAGGGCGCTTCGCCGCGGTCGCTGGCTTGGCCACTGCAGGTCCACCTTCCATCGATCTCTTCCAGTTACTGTAAACCCTATAGTAGGTTTTACCGATACCAGCGAACACGACGTGGAGGCTGCCTGGTGTCGGACGCAGGGCCGTGGACCTCGGACTGAGGGACGCCACCGCCGTCGTGGTCGGCGGTGGACGCGGGATGGGCCTGGCCGCCGCGCGGTGCCTGGCCGACGACGGTGCCCGAGTGGCCCTCGTCGGCCGCACGAAGGCCGTACTCGACAGTGCCGCAGCCGATCTGAGCGCCCGGGGTAGCCCCGACGCCGTCGCGATGGTCGCCGACGTCGAGGACGCCGATCAGGTTCAGCAGGTGTTCGACGAGATCGGGCAGCGGTGGGGTGGCGAGCTGAACATCCTCATCAACACCGTCGGGCCCGCCGTGCAGGGCAGCGTCGAGCAACTCAGCGACGCGCAGTGGCACAAGGCGGTCGACGGCGGCGTGATGGGCATGGTGCACAGCGTGCGATCGGCCCTGCCACTGCTGCGCCGGGCGCAGTGGGCGCGCATCGTCAACTTCTCCGCGCAGTCCACCCAGCGGCAGAGCCCCAACCTGGCGGCCTACACCGCGGCGAAGGCGATGGTCACCAGCATCTCCAAGAACCTCTCGCAACTGCTAGCGCCCGACGAGATCATGGTGAACGTCGTCTCACCCGGCAGCATCGCCTCCGAGGCGCTCGTCGGCTGGGCGGACTCGGTCGGCGTCGACGGCTCCGACCCCTACGCCCTAATGACCGCCATCGAGAAGCACTTCGGGCATCCCGCGCACCTGCCCCGGGCCGGCCTGCCCGACGAGATCGGGCCCGTCGTCGCGTTTCTGGCGTCCCGGCGCAACTCCTACATGACCGGGGCCAACATCAACGTCGACGGCGGCAGCGATTTCACCTGAGCCCGGAACACGATTGCGGAAGGCTATACCGATAGGTGTACAGTATAGACAAATGCCGAGGTGGGAGGGTGCGCGTAGGTGACGACTGGCCAGGCTGACCTCGCGGCGGATTCCGGTGCGGCCCAAGCCGTTCTGTACGAGGCGCGCGAGAGCGGGGTGGCGATCCTGACCCTCAACCGGCCGGAGCGGATGAACGGCTGGGGCGGCGGGCTGGCCGCAGGCTTCTACGCCGGCCTGGACCGGGCCGAGGCCGATCCGGCGGTCCGGGCGATCGTCATCACGGGCAACGGCCGCGCCTTCTGCGCCGGAGCCGACATGGGCGACCTGAACAGCATCGGGTCGGCCACCGTCGAGAGCGCCGGCGACGCCGACCTGTCCGCGATGGTCGGGGAGCGGCACGCGTTCTTCCTGACCACCCTGCGCAAGCCCGTCATCGCCGCGATCAACGGCGCCTGCGCCGGCATCGGCCTGACCCAGGCGCTGATGTGCGACGTCCGATTCGCCGCCGCCGGAGCCAAGTTCACCACGTCCTTCGCCCGCCGCGGACTGATCGCCGAGTACGGCATCTCCTGGATCCTGCCCCGCGTCATCGGCTGGGGTGCGGCACTGGACCTGCTGCTCAGCGGCCGGGTCTTCCTCGCCGAGGAGGCCGCCGAACTCGGCATGGTCAAGGAGGTCCTCGCCCCCGAGGACCTGCTGCCCCGCGCCATCGCCTACGCCGAGGACATCGCGGCCAACTGCGCGCCGAGCTCGCTGGCGGTGATCAAGCGACAGGTGTACGGCGACGCACTGCGGGAGATCGCCGAGAGCAGCGGCCTTGCCGAGACGCTCATGCACGAGTCGATGCGCCGCCCGGACTTCATCGAGGGCATCACCGCCTTCTTCGAGAAGCGCCCGCCGAACTTCCCGCCGCTCAGCTGAGCCGAGAGGACACCATCATGGCACTGGACTACAAAGTCATCGACGTCGACAACCACTACTACGAGCCGCTGGACTCGTTCACCCGTCACCTCGACAAGAAGTTCAAACGCCGTGGGGTACAGGTCTTCCAGGACGGTAAACACACCCAGGTCGTCATCGGTGGCCGCGTCAACCACTTCATCCCCAATCCGACGTTCGACCCGATCATCGTGCCCGGCTGTCTGGACCTGCTGTTCCGTGGCACCGTTCCCGACGGCGTCGACCCGTCGTCCTTGATGAAGGTGGAGCGTCTCGCCGACCACCCGGAGTACCAGAATCGGGACGCCCGGGTTGCCGTGATGGACGCCCAGGGCCTCGAAACCGTGTTCATGCTGCCCACTTTCGCCTGCGGCGTGGAGGAGGCGCTCAAACACGACGTCGAGGCGACCATGGCGTCGGTGCACGCGTTCAACCTGTGGCTCGACGAGGACTGGGGATTCGACCGGCCCGACCATCGCGTCATCGCCGCGCCGATCATCTCGCTCGCCAATCCGCAGCAGGCCGTCGAAGAGGTGGACTTCGTGCTTGCCCGCGGAGCGCGGATCGTGCTGGTGCGGCCGGCTCCGGTGCCCGGGGTGGTCAAGCCGCGCTCGCTGGGGGACCCACTGCACGATCCGGTGTGGGCGCGACTGGCCGAGGCCGGCGTGCCGGTGGGCTTCCACCTCAGCGACAGCGGCTATCTGCAGATCCGCGGATGGTGGGGCGGCAACTCGACATTCGAGGGGTTCGGCGCCCGTGACCCGCTGGATCAGGTACTCATGGACGACCGTGCCATCCACGACACCATGGCCTCGATGATCGTGCACGGCGTGTTCACCCGCCACCCCAAGCTCAAGGCGGTCAGCATCGAGAACGGCTCGTACTTCGTCCACCGGCTGATCAAGCGCCTGAAGAAGTCAGCCAACAACCATCCGCGCCACTACACCGTGGATCCGGTCGAGCAGTTGATCACCAACGTCTGGATCGCGCCCTATTACGAGGACGGTCTCTCCGAGCTGGCCGGCATCATCGGAGTCGAGAAGATTCTGTTCGGGTCGGACTGGCCGCACGGCGAAGGCCTCGAGTCGCCCATCGACTACGCGAAGGAGCTGACCGCGTTCAGCGACTCGGATGTCCGAAAGATCATGCGCGACAATGCCTTGGATCTGCTGGGTGTCAAGGTGACGGCCTGACCATGGCGCAGTGGACGATCGGCGAAGTCCTCGACGCCATCGCCGAGGTGATCCCCGACCGTCCGATGACGGTGTGCGGGGAACGTGTCAGCACCTACGCCGAGTCCGCCGACCGCACCCGTCGGTTGGCCAACTTCCTTGCCGCGCAGGGCCTCGGGGCGCACCGTGAGCGGGACGAGCTCCAGAACTGGGAGTGCGGCCAGGACCGCGTCGCGCTGATCATGCACAACGACCTGTACCCCGACATGGTCATCGGCTGCCTGAAGGCCCGCACGGTTCCGGTCAACGTCAACTATCACTACACCCCGCGCGAGGTCGCCGAGCTGCTCGACTACGTCAGACCGACCGCGGTGATCTACCACCGCTCGCTGGCCGCGAAGTTCGCCGACGTGCTCCCGCCGGCCAGCGCCACCCTGATGATCTCGATCGACGACGGTGCCGACGGACCCGAGCTGCCCGGTGCGGTCAGCCTGGATGACGCTCTGGCACAGGGCGATACCGACCAGGACATCACCCCGTCACCGGACGACGTCCTGATGATCTGCACCGGCGGTACCACCGGACGACCCAAGGGCGTGATGTGGCGGCAGGCCGACACCTACACGATCTCGATGAACGGCGCCGACCACGAGTCGGCTGCCGAGATCCACGCCAAGCTGGGCACCCCGGGACCACCGTGGTTCGCGGTGTCGCCGCTCATGCATGCCGCCGGCATGTGGACCGCCTTCGCCGGGGTGCTCAACGGGCAGACCGTCGTGCTCTACGACTCGACGAAGTTCGACCCCGACCGGGTGCTGTCCACGGCGCAGCGTCACCAGGTCGGGATGATGACGATGGTCGGTGACGCCTACGCCGCACCACTGGTCGCGGCGCTTCGGGATGGCAGCTACGACCTGTCCTCGCTGTACGCCCTGGCGACCGGGGGAGCGGCGACCAATCCCAGACACCAGCACGCACTGCTGGAGATGCTGCCCAACATCATCCTGATCAACGGCTACGGATCCTCGGAGACCGGCAATGTGGGGTTCGGCCGCAGCATGCGCGACGACCACAAAGACACCTTCGAACTGCGCGAGGGCGCACTGGTCCTGGCCGACGACTACAGCCGGTTCCTCGGCCCCGGTGAGGAGCAGGTCGGCTGGGTGGCGAGGGCCGGGCGAATTCCGTTGGGCTACTTCGACGACGCCGAGGCCACCCGCACGACGTTCCCCGAGGTAGACGGGCAGCGCGTGGTGATCTCCGGTGACCGCGGTTCGCTGGCCGCCGACGGCACGCTGCGGCTGTTCGGCCGAGACTCGCTGGTGGTCAACACCGGCGGCGAGAAGGTCTTCGTCGAGGAGGTCGAAGAGGTGCTGCGGGCCCATCCGGGGGTCGCCGACGCGCTGGTGGTCGGGCGGCCCAGTGAGCGGTGGGGTGAGGAACTCGTCGCGGTGGTGGCGTTCCACGGCGCCGACGTGACCCATGACGAACTACACGCGCACTGCACCACGGAACTGGCCCGCTACAAGGCCCCCAAGGAGTTCATCACCGTGCAGCAGGTCAAGCGGCTGGGCAACGGCAAGGCCGACTACCGCTGGGCGAAAGCCGTTGCCACCCAACAGCAGGGAGCCGCACTGTCATGAACCCGAAGGTGATCGACGGCTTGGTCAACGTGCACTTCGGTGAGACGGAGCAACAGCCCACCTGGATGTTGAAGGTGCGCGACGACTACTTCAAGGGCCCGGAGTCGATGTTCGCGCCGGTGGACCTGCACCAGTTGCTCGACGAGATGGACGCCCACGGCGTGCAGAAGGCCATCCTGATGGACAACATCGCCAAGCCGCACGTCACCGCGCGCAGCTTCGCCCAGGCCCGGCCCGACCGGTTCGCGCTGGCGATGGGCGGGCTCAACCTGCTGCGGCCGATGCCCACGCTGCGCGAACTGACGGCCGTCGTCGCCGACCTGCCGGTGGTGTACGCCGCTGTCGGACCGAGCTTTTGGGGCGACGCCCAGTACCCGCCGAGCGACGCCGTCTACTATCCGCTCTACACCAAGTGCGCCGAACTGGGCCTGCCGCTGTGCCTCAACACCGGCCTGCCCGGACCCCCGATCCCCGGTGAGGTGCAGAACCCGATCCACCTGGACCGGGTGTGCGTGCGATTCCCCGAGCTGCGGCTGTGCATGATCCACGGTGCGGACCCGTGGTGGGACATCGCGATCCGGCTGCTGATCAAGTACGAGAACCTGCGCCTGATGACATCGGCGTGGTCGCCGAAGCGGCTGCCGGAGAGCCTTCTGCACTACATGCGCACCCGCGGCCGCAACAAGGTGATGTTCGCCTCGGACTGGCCGGTACTGAAGATGAGCCGGCTAGTCCCCGAGGCCCTGGCCCTCGACCTGCCGCCCGACGTGCTGGAGAACTACCTCTACAACAACGCCCACGACTTCTTCTTCAAGGAGCGCTGAATGGACCGCTACGAACTGCGGCGGCTGGACTACAGCCTGACCGCCGACCACACCGACCTGCAGAACGCCTACCGGCAGTTCTTCGCGTCGCACTGCCCGATCGAGACGGTCCGCGCCGCCGAGCCATCGGGGTTCGACAAGAGCATCTGGGAACGCCTGTGCGCCATGGGCGCGACGACGATGGCGCTACCGGAGTCGGTCGGCGGCGACGGCGCCACCCTGGTGGATCTCACGCTGGTGGCCGAGGAGATCGGACGCTCGCTGGCCCCGGTGCCGTGGATCGACCACGTCTGCGCGGCGCGGCTGCTCGCCCGGCTCGGCACCCTGGACTCCGTCGACATCGTGGAGGGCAAGAGCCTGGTGGCACTCGATCCGCAGGAGGATGCCGTCACCGGTCAGCGGCTGATCCCCACCGGGTCGATCGCCGATCACATCGTGGTCCGCGACGGTGACGATGTGGTGCGGCTGACCTTCGGCACCCGGCCGGTCAAGGTCGACAACATCGGCAAGCTCCCGATGGCGTGGGTCGACCCGGACGCCGCGGACAGCCGGACCGTCCTCGCCTCCGGAGCGGCCGCGCTCGCGGAATACCAACGTGCGCTGGACGAGTGGCGGCTGCTGACCGCGTCCGCACTGGTCGGGTTGGTCGAGGAGACCATGACCATCGCCGCCGGGTTCGCCAAGACCCGCTACACGCTGGGCGTGCCGATCTCGACCCTGCAGGCCATCTCCCATCCGCTGGCCAACATGGTGATCACCATCGAGGGTGGCCGCAACCTCGCCCGGCGGGCCGCTTGGTTTCTCGACAACGAACCCGACGAGCGACCCGAGTTGGCGCCGTCGGCGTTCGTGTTCATGGCCGAGGAGGCGTCCAAGGCGGCGACGATGGCGGTGCACATCCAGGGTGGCCTCGGAGTGTCAGCCGAAGCCGCCGCGACCGCCTACCTGGTGCGGGCCCGTGGCTGGGCGCTGGCCGGCGGCGACCCCGCGGCCAGCGCCAAACGGATCGCCCACATCCTCGCCGACCGCGAATCAGCCAGCCAAACAGCCTAGGAGACAACGGGTATGGACTTTTCACGCGTCGAACTGTCCGACGACGACCAGGCCTTTCTGCACGAGGTGCGCGACTTCCTAGGGTCCCAGGTCACCGAGGACGTCATCCGCCACGACCGCGAGACCGGGGACAACTTCCACGAGGGCGTGCATCTGGCGCTGGGCGCCCGGGGCTTCCTGGAGAAGGAGTGGAAGCCCACCGCCGACGGCGGGTTCACCCGGGTTCGGCGGCGTATCTGGGAACTGGAGAAGCGCCGCGCCCACGTGCCCTGGGTGACGTGGGGGACCACCGCGATGGTGGCCCGGTCGGTGGCGAGCTTCGGGTCGCCGGAATTGAAAGAGGAAGTGCTGCCCGGGGTGTTCACCGGCCACATCCGCCTGTGCCTGGGCTACACCGAACCCGAGGGTGGCTCGGACATCGCCACCTGCAAGACCCGCGCCGTGCGTGACGGCGAGGGCTGGATCATCAACGGCTCGAAGATGTTCACCACCGGCGCGCATAACTGCCAGTACGTCTTCCTGATCACCAACACCGACCCGGATGCGCCGAAACACCAGAGCCTCACCATGTTCCTGGTGCCGCTGGACTCGCCGGGCATCGAGATCCAGGGCGTCCGGACCGTCGACGGCGACCGCACCAACATCGTCTACTACAGCGACGTCCGCGTCGACGACCGCTACCGCCTCGGTGAGGTCAACGGTGGCTGGACGGTGCTGCGCGAACCGTTGAACGCCGAGCACGGTGCGGTGGAGGCGTCCGCCGACGGTCTGGCCGACGTGTCGATCATGATGCACCAGGGCGGCTTCATGGCCACCGCCGTCGACAAGGCGGCCGCGACGGTGGGCCGGAAAGACCCGAACGGACACCGTGCGGTCGACGACGGTGCGGTGGCCTACCGGCTGGGCCGCAGTGCCGCGCGACTGGAGGCGGCGCTCAGTGCGCCGAGCATCTACGGCCGCGTCGCGCTGTCCCAGACGATGCGGGACATCGCCCCGGATCTGATGGACCTGCTGGGCACCGCGTCGACGCTGCCGGTGGGCACCGACGGCGCGCCGGACGACGGAGCCTCGGAGTACATCTACCGGTTCGCCCCGCTGTCGGGCATTTACGGCGGGACGCTGGAGGTGTTCCGCAACATGATCGCCCAGTACGTCCTCGGCCTGGGCAAGCCGGCCTACGCGCCGGCGAAGAAGGTCTCCTAGGCCTAGCGGGTCAGGATCGTCGCGGCGGCTGTTCCGGGCGCGCCGTAGAGCTGGGCGAAGCCCACCCGCGGGTCGCCGGGAACCTGGCGGTCACCGGCCTGCCCGCGCAACTGGCGCACCAGTTCGTGGATCTGGCGCAGCCCGGAGGCGCCGATCGGTTCGCCGTTGGCGATCAGACCGCCGTCGGTGTTGACCGGCATCGAGCCGGTGATCTCGGTCTCGCCGTCGGCCAGCAGCCGCTCCTGGTCGCCGTCGGCGCAGAACCCGCACTCGGCCATGTGGATGATCTCCGCCCCGGCGTCGGTGTCCTGCAGCTGGATGACGTCAACGTCCTGCGGTGCCACACCGGCCCTGTCGAACGCCGCCCGCGCGGCATACACCGTGGGGGCCACGTCCTCGGCGACGGGCGCGAACGTGGTGTTCACCTCGTAGGCGCCGTAGCGCCGAGTGCGGACCTCGACCGCGCGCAGGTACACCGGTTTGTCCGTGTACCGGTGGGCGATGTCGGCACGGCACATGACGACCGCGGCGGCTCCCTCGTCGGGTGCGCAGAACATGTACTGGGTCAGCGGGTAGTTCAGCATCGGCGAGTTGAGGATCTCGTCCTCGGGGATCGGCTTGCGCCGGAACGCGTTCGGGTTCAGCGCGCCGTTGCGGAAGTTCTTGGCCGCGACCTTGGCCAGCGTGGCGTGCGAGATGCCGTGGTCGTGCAGATAGCGGTTGGCCTTCATGCCGAAGAACTTGGTGGTGAGGTACTGGCCGTTCTCGGCGTACCAGCGGGGCATGCCCACCAGGGCGGGATCCTCGGTGAACGCTCCCCGCGGGTGCTTGTCCAGGCCGATCGCGATGCCGATGTCGTAGTCGCCCAACCGGATTCCGTCCGCGCACGCCTTGGCCGCGCTGGCGGCGGTGGCACAGGCGTTGAATACGTTGGTGAACGGGATACCGGTCAGCCCCACCATCGCGACGATCGCGTCGGGGTTGGCGACGGTCCAGCTGCCGCCGGTGGCGAACTGGATGTCCTTCCACTCCAGGCCCGCGTCGGCGACCGCGGCGACGATGGCGTCGACGCCCATCTGCATCGCGGACTTGCCCTCGAACCGGCCGAACGGGTGCAGGCCGACCCCGATGATGGCGACCTCAGGCGATGGCACCGGAGTCCTTGAGAGCCTCGATGCGGTCCCAGTCCAACCCGATCTCCATCAGCACGATCTCGGTGTGCTCGGAGGCCTGCGGTGCCCGTGTCGTCTCGAGCGGTTCGTGGTTGAACTGGACCGGACCGCGGACCACCTTGAACGGCGCCCCGCCGTCGCCGGCTTCGACCTCGACGATCATGTCGTTGGCGATGGCCTGCTCATCGGTGGTCAGGTCGATGAGGCTCTGGAACGGCGCCCACTGACCCCGCATGGTCTTGAGGTGCTGGCGCCAGTACTCGAACGGCTTGCTGCGGATCGACGCTGCGATGAGTTCGGCTGCCGCCGAGGCATTCTCGATCAACGGCAGCACCTCGCTGAAGCGTGGGTCATCGGCGAGCTCACCGAGCCCGAGGTGCTCGAACGTGTCGCGGATGTAGCCGGTCGGGCTGACGATGCAGAGGTTGATCGTTCCGCCGTCCGAGGTCGTGTAGTTGCCCATGAACGGGTTGACGCTCGGCGACATCGAGTCGGGCATCAGCGAGCGCATGGTCTCGCCGGTCTCCATGCCCTGGGTGACGCTGGCGCCGGCCGCCCACCACGCGGTGCTCAGCAGTGACACATCGATCTCGACGGCCTCCCCGGTGCGTTCCCGGTGGAACAGCGCGGCTGAGATGCCGCCGGCGATGTTCATGCCGCCTATCGAGTCGCCGAACGCCGGAATGCCCTGGGACAGTGCGCCGCCCAGTTCCGCGGGGGTCAGTGCCCAGCCCACCCCGCTGCGGGTCCAGAACGCGGTGCCGTCGAAGCCGCCAACGTCGCGTTCGGGTCCCTTGTCGCCGTACGCGCTACCGCGGGCGTAGATGATGTTCGGGTTCGCGGCGCGGATGTGCTCGACGTCGAACTTGTTCTTCTGCCGCACGGCGGGAAGGTAGTTGGTCAAGAACACGTCGGAGGTCTTGGCGATCTCGTAGAGCACCTCCTGGCCCTCCGGTGTCGAGATGTCGACCCCGACGCTGCGCTTGCCCCGGTTGGGATGCTCCATCAGCGGGTGGCGGTCCGGGTTCAGTTGGAAGCCGCCCATGTTGATGAAGCCGCGCTGGGTGTCGCCGCGCACCGGGTGCTCGATCTTGATGACATCGGCGCCCCAGTCGGCGAGGATCGCGCCCGCCGCCGGGACGAAGGTGAACTGGGCGACCTCCAGGACGCGGACGCCCTCCATGACCTTGATCAACTCAACCCCTCTACAGACGAATAAACTACTGTAACAATTACAGTTGATTGGCCGGGAGGTGCCGTGGATTCGAGCGTCGAGCTGGGCCGCAGGGTCTCCGGGCGAGCCGAGTCCCGCCTGCTCATCGACGGTGAACTGGTCGCGGCGCTGTCCGGCAACGAGTTCGACAACCACAGCCCGGCCACCGGGCAGCTGCTGGGAACCGTCGCCGCGGCCGGCGCCGAGGACATGGATCGCGCGATCGCCGCCGCCCGGCGCGCTTTCGACGACTCGGACTGGTCGACCAACCGTGCCCTGCGCAAGCGGGCGCTCGACCAGTTGCAGGCCGCCATCGAGGCCGAAAAGGAACACCTGCGTGAGGAGTTGATCGCCGAGACCGGCTGCCCGGCCATGACCACCCGGTCAGCCCAGCTGGACTGGCCGCTGGCCGACGCGTTGCGCTACCCGGCCGGGCTGATCGACGACTTCGAGTGGGAACGCACCCTGGACGGTGGCGGGCTCTTCGGCGAGCGCAACGTGCGCACCGTCGTCAAGGAGCCCGTCGGCGTCGTCGCCGCCATCACTCCGTCGAACTTCCCGATCGAGGTCGTCCTCAATAAGCTCGGACCGGCGCTGGCCGCGGGCAACACCGTGGTGCTCAAGCCCGATCCGCACACACCCTGGTCTACCACCCGGTTGGGCCGGCTGATCGCCGAGCACACCGACATCCCGCCCGGTGTGGTCAACGTCGTCGCGACGCCGTCCAACGAGGTCGCCGGCATGCTGGGCACCGACCCGCGGGTGGACCTGATCTCGTTCACCGGTTCGACCGAGGTGGGCAAGCTCCTGATGCGCCGGGGCGCGGACAGCATGAAGCGGATGTTCCTCGAACTCGGCGGCAAGTCGGTGGCCATCGTGCTCGACGACGCCAACCCGGCGGTGATCGTTCCCAGCGCCGTCGGGGTCTGCGTGCATGCCGGGCAGGCCTGCGCGGCCACCACCCGGATGCTGGTCCACCGCTCGCTCTACGACCAGGCCGTCGCCGACATCACCGCCGCGTACTCGCTTGTGCCGGTGGGTGATCCGGTGCGAGACGACGTCCTGGTCGGCCCGGTCATCAGTGCCACCCAGAAGCGGCGGGTGCTGGGCGCCATCGACGAGGCCCGCGCGGCGGGCGCCGAGATCACCACCGGGGGAGGACCCGTCGAGAACCTGCCCGACGACCTCGCCGGTGGGCATTTCGTGGCGCCGACGGTGGTCGTCGGGGTGGACAACAGTGCGGCCATCGCCCAGCGCGAGGTGTTCGGCCCGGTGCTGACCGTCATCCCGTTCGACGACGACGACGACGCGGTCCGCATCGCCAACGACAGTCCCTACGGTCTGGCCGGCGCGGTGATGTCGCGCTCCACGGAGCGCGGTATGGCGATCGCGCACCGCATCCGCACCGGCTCCTTCGGCGTCAACGGCGGCATGTTCTACGGCGCCGACGCGCCGTTCGGCGGCTACAAGAACAGCGGCGTCGGACGGCAGTGCGGCCTCGAAGGCTTCCAGCAGTACACCGAGACCAAGACCATCGGCTGCCGGATGCCGCGCCAGCGTTAGCCGACGGTGTTGAACGTCACCGGGATCGCGGTCGGCGAGCGGAACGGCTGGCCCCAGATATGCGGGTTGTCGTCGGTGAGCAGCTCGATGTCGGTGACGCGGTCGAGCAGCGTCTCGAACGCCACCCGGGTCTCCATGCGGGCCAGGTGCAGGCCCATGCAGGTGTGCTCGCCGGCGGCAAACGAGATGTGCGGCAGGCGTTTCCGGAAGATGTCGAAGTCTTGGGACCGCTCCCAGCGCTTCTCGTCGCGGTTGGCCGAGCCGATGCAGACGTCGATCACCGCACCCTTCGGGATCGCCACCCCCTCGACCTCGGTGTCGATGTTGGCCGAACGCTGCACCGTCGTCAGCGGGGTCTCGTAGCGCAGGCCCTCCTCGATGGCCGGCGCCACCAGTTCGCGGTTGGCCTGGACCGCCCGGAATTGCTCGGGGTGGGTGAGCAACAGGTAGATCAGGTTGCCCGACGACCGGTAGGTGGTCTCCAGACCGGCGGGCAGCAGCAGCCGCAGGAAGGAGTAGATCGCCTCGTCGGTCAGCTTCTCGCCGTCGATCTCGGCGGTCACCAGATCACCGATGATGTCCTCGGTGGGGGCCGACCGGCGCAGCTCGATCTGTTGCAGGAAATAGTCTTTCAGTGCCGCCGAGGCCTCGAACGCGCGCTGGTAGCGGATGTGGTAGCTGATCAGCTCGATGGCACGCTGACGGAACCACGGCAGGTCCTCCTCGGGCAGGCCGAGCAGCTTGGTGATGACGCGGGTGGGGAACTCGAAGGTGAACTGCTTGACCAGGTCGGCCCGCCCGTCGTCGATGAACTCGTCGATCAGTGCGTTGACGACCGGACGCACGATCTGCGGTTCCCAGCGCTGCAACGATTTGGACTTGAAGGCCGCCGAGACCAGATTGCGGTGCTGCCAGTGCTTCTTGCCTTCCATCGCCAGCAGCGTGGGACCGATGAACAGCCCGATCGTGGAGTCGTAGATCCGCGAGTTGAAGGCCTGGCTGTCCCGGAACACCCGGTTGACGGCATCGAAGGACACCGCCGCGTACATGTCCTTGGGCCGCATGTCGGCCGCCTTGGACCAGTCCATCACCGAGCCCTCGAAGATCCCCGGCGACTCGCGGCGCTTCTCGGCGAACAGCGGATAGGGGTTGCGCAGCAGGTCGAACGGCTCGTCGACCGGGGTGTCCCGGACCGGACTCTCCACGAGCGGACCTCCACGTCGTCGGCTTCCTGCGGTATGTACTGTAAAGATTACAGTAGACAACCTCAGCAGAACAGCACGACTACTGCCATGCCTCGATCAGGTCGTCGGTGGTGGTGAGGGTGGCCAGCAGCGACAGGGTGTTGTCGATGACGGCGTCGGCGTAGTCGGCGGGAATCCCGGCGACGGCGTCGCGTGGGAGGACGACGTTGTAGCCGGCGTTGACGGCGTCCATCACCAGGTTGGTGATCGCCACGTTCACCGACACCCCGACGGCGACGATGGTGGACACGCCGAGGTTGCGCAGGACGGCGTCGAGGTCGGTGCCGCCCATCGGGCCGATGCCGTGCCAGCGCCGCAGCACCAGATCGGTTGGCTCCGGCCCGAGTTCGGGCAGCAGCTCGGCGCCCGGACCGCCCGGCGCGATCGCCACGTCGTCGCTGCCGATCCGGAAGATCTTGGCGTTGTGGTTGGAACCCAGCCCGTCGGGACGCCGCTGCACCAGACAGTGCACGACGTGGACGCCTGCGGTGCGGGCCGCCGGCAGAAGCCTGGCGATGTTGGGGATCGCCTCCCGACGTGCCTCGTCGGCCAGCAGTCGCAGCCCGGCGTCCGGCCCGACCACCGCGCCTTGGCATTCCTGGGTGACGACCGCGGTGTGCCCGGGTGCGGCCAGTGCAGCGAGCGGAATCTTCACGCGGGCCTCCTCATACTAAGAGTATTACGGTATATGTTTCCGGTACGGCGAGCGGAAGGTGCACGGTGACATCGACGGCGGACGAGCTCGAGGCCATCCGGCAGCTGAAGGCGCGTTACTGCCGCTACCTCGACACCCGCGACGCCGACGGCTGGCGGGGGCTCTTCGCGCCCGACCTGACCGTTCTGCTCGACGGCGCGGTATCCACCGGCGGCGCGGACCCGCAGACCGGCCCGCCGATCGAGGGCGTCGACAACTTCGTGCCGATGGTGCTCGGCACCCTGGAGGATGTTGCGACGGTGCATCACTGTCACACCCCTGAGATCACGCTGACCTCGCCGACCACCGCGACCGGGATCTGGGCGATGGAGGACATGCTGTTCTTCCCGGATGGCAACCGGCTGCACGGCGCCGGCCACTACCACGAGACCTACGAGAAGCACGACGGGCAGTGGCGGATCAAGACCCTGCATCTGACCAGAACCCTGCTGCGGTTCTCGGGCGCCGCCGAGTGACCGGGGAACGTTTCGACGCGATCGTGGTCGGGGCGGGCTTCTCCGGCCTGTACATGCTGCACCGGCTGCGTGAGCTCGGCCTGCGTGCCCGGGTCCTGGAGAAAGCCGAAAACGTCGGTGGCACATGGCTGTTCAACCGCTACCCGGGTGCGCGCTGCGATATCGAGAGCATCGAGTACTCCTACAGCTTCTCCGAGGAGATCCAGCAGGAGTGGGTGTGGACCGAGACCATGCCGGCCCAGCCCGAGATCGAGGCCTACCTGAACTACGTGGCCGACAAGCTCGACCTGCGCCGTGACATCAGCTTCGGGGCCGACGTGGTGGCGATGACGTTCGACGAGACCGCCGCCGAATGGGTGCTGGACACTGCGGCCGGGCAGCGCTACATCGCCCCGTTCGTGGTCGCCGCCGCCGGCATCCTGTCGGTGCCTCTGGAGCCGGACATCCCCGGCATGGACAGCTTCACCGGGATGTCACTGTTCACCAGTAGATGGCCGCGCGACGACGTCGACCTCACGGGCAAGCGCGTCGGGGTCATCGGCACCGGATCCACCGGCGTGCAGCTGATCCCGGTGATCGCCCCCGACGTCGCGGAACTCGTGGTGTTCCAGCGCTCGCCGGCCTACACCCTGCCCTGGTCGGTGCGGGCGCTGGACGACGGCGAGCTCGACGAGATGAAGGCGCGCTACTGCGAGATCCGGGCGGCGCAGCGGGAGCATCCGGTGGGGGCCGCGCGGCTGTCGGCGTTCTCGGTGCTGATCGACATGCTGAGCTGCCCGCCGATCACGTCGGCCAGCCCCGAGGAGCGCCTGCGGGCGGTCGAGGAACGCGGCATCGTCGGAGCGCTGAGTTGGGGCGACATCTTCTTCGACATCGAGGCCAACCGGATGGCCACCGACCTCTACGGCGAGGCGATCGCGCGGATCGTCTCCGACCCGCAGACCGCCGCGGCCCTGGTGCCCAGCCACCCGTTCGGCTGCAAGCGTCCGATCATCGACCAGGGCTACTACGAGACGTTCAACCGGGACAACGTCACGCTGGTCGACCTGCGCGCGGATCCGATGAAGTCGGTGACACCCAACGGTATCGACACCGAGCACGGCCACCACGACCTCGACGTGATCATCTATGCCACCGGTTTCGACGCGATGACCGGTGCGCTCACCCGCATCGACATCCACGGTCGCGGCGGCGCACTGCTGCGCGACGTGTGGGCTGACGAGGGGCCGGTGGCCTATCTGGGGCTGGCGGTGGCGGGCTTCCCGAACCTGTTCATCGTCCAGGCGCCGGGCAGCCCCTCGGCGGCAACGAACTTCGTCGCCGCGATGGAGCAGCATGTGGAGTGGATCGGGGACTGCATCACCTATCTGCGCGACGGTGGCTACCGCACCATCGAGGCGCTGCCGGACGCGCAGCGGGAGTGGATCGAGCACACGACGTCGCTCGTGGCACCGACGGTTCTGGTTCACCCGACCTGCAACTCCTGGTACAACGGCGCCAACGTTCCGGGCAAGAAGCGGATGTATATGGGCTATACCGCCGGTATTCCGGAGTACCGCCGCCGGTGCGACGAGGTGGCGGCCGACGGCTACGCCGGATTCGTGCTGGGGTGATCCGATGCGACTGACCGCCCATGCTCACCGGCTGACCACCCAACTCGGCGGGGTGCTGCCCCGGTCGGTGGCCGCCCTGCGCCAGTCGGCGGACTGGAACGCCCTGTCGGTCAACGGGTTACGGCAGGCTGCCGAGGTCGCCCTCGACGAGCTGGTGGTCACCGGTATGACGCTGCTGTCCACGCCGCCGACGATGGACCGGGCCGTCGACGACTACGCGGCGGCCGCACGGGAGCTGGCGGCGCTGGGGGTTCGCGGTGCCCACCGCGATCCGGAACCGTTGCAGGTCAGTCGGATTCGCCCGGTGAACGCCGGGGTGCTGTCCTACGAGCGGATGAGCTACGAGCACGATCCGCAGCTGGTGGAGCCGCTGGCGTCCGAGGGGCATGGCGGACCGGCGCAGGCCGAGGTGGTGCTCTTCCGGCACGACGACGAACCGCGCCCATGGCTGGTGTGGGTGCACGGCGCGGGTCAGGGCGGGATGTCGGACATCCTGGTCGCCAGGGTCGGCCGCATCCACCGCGACCTCGGATTCAATGTGGCGATGCCCGTCCAGCCCGGGCACGGCCCACGCCGGAGCCGTTGGCCGTCCTACCCCGGCACCGACCCGATGGCCAACGTCGCCGGGATGATCCGGGCGGTGTCGGAGGTACGGGCGGTGATCGGGTGGATCGAGCCGCAGGCGTCGGTGATCGCGCTGTCCGGGCTGTCGCTGGGCAGCGCGGTCGCGGCGCTGGCCGCGGGTCTCGACGACCGCGTCGATGCGGTCGCCCTCTACACGCCGATCCTGGGCCTGAACGGCATGATCGCCCGCCACCTGCATCGCTGGGGGTCGGCGGCCGACGTCGTCGGTGCGGCCCTGGCATCCGATGTCGTGGCCGATCTGACCTCGGTGATCGACCCGCTGGCGATCGAGCCCGCTGCGCCGCCCGAGCGACGGCTGATCGTCGGGGCCTGGCACGACCAGATGGCCTACCGGCAGAGCGCACTCGCGCTGCACGAGCGGTGGGGCGGCCGGCTGCACTGGCACGACGGCGGTCATGTCGGGCATCTGCTGTCTCGCTCGGTGGAAGCGGAGACCGAACGTTTCCTGCGCGAGTTGTAGGGTTGCCGCCCATGGCGTCTGCCCCCGTGTCGGTACCGTCCGGGATCGAGGCCGTCGACCGGGACTGGCTCACCGAGGCGCTGGGTGTGCAGGTCACCGGCGTGGTGGCCGAACGCATCGCGGAGGACAGCGGCTTCTCGGCCCTGCTGTACCGACTTCATCTGTCCGGCGGCGAGGGGGTGCCCCCCACGTTGATCGCCAAGCTGCCCGCGCAGTCCGAGGCGCGCGGTGCCATGGAACTGCTCGGCGGTTACCGTCGCGAACTCGCCTTCTATTCGCAGGTCGCCGGTCGGGCGCCGATGGGTACGCCGCGGGTCTATGTCGCGCGGATGGCGGAGAACTCCGTCGACTTCGTGCTGCTGCTGGAGGACCTGGGGGACTGGGACAACGCCGACCACCTGGCCGGCCTGTCCATGCAGCGGGCGCAGCTGGCCATCTCGGCCCTGGCCGGTCTGCACTCCTGGTCGCTGGAGCCGTCGAACAGCGCTGTGCTGCAGTCGTTCCCCACGCTCGACATGCCGGCTGTCCGGGATCTTCTGGTGCCGGCGTTCGCGCCCGGCTGGGAGATCTACCGCGAGCACACCACGGCCTCGGTGCCGCCCGCCGTCGCCCGTTTCGGCGAGCACTTCGTCGAGCACGCGCCGAGAGCCCTGGCCGCGTTGACCGAGCGCTCGATGCTGCTGCACGGCGACATCCGCGCCGACAACATGTTCTTCGACGGTGACCGGCTCAAGGTGGTGGACTTCCAGTTCACCTGTGTCGGGGCCGGCGCCAACGACATCGCCTATCTGGTCAGCCAGGGCCTGCCCGTCGACGTCCGGCGCGGCCATGACGAGGAGCTGGTTCGGCGCTACCTGGAACAGCTTGGGGTCGTCGGCTATTCGTTCGACGAGGCCTGGCGGCACTACCGTCTCGCCGTCGCCTACCTGATCGTGCTGCCGGTGATCACCCTGATCGGCTGGGACGCGCTGCCGCAGCGGTCCCGGGCCCTGTGCCTGACGCTGACCGACCGGGCGGTGGCAGCCATCGACGACATCGACGCCCTCGAGGAGTTCGGATGACCCGGACGGCCCGCGAGGTGGTCGAGCTGTACAACCTCGTGGTGTGGAACACCAGGGACTTCGCGCTCGCCGAGGAACTGCTGGGCGACACCGTGACCCGCCACGAGGTGGGCGAGGTGCACGTGCTCACCCACGAGGAGGCGGTCCGCCGCGTTGTCGACACGTGGGAGATGTTCGACGACATCCGCTTCGACCTGAACCTGATTGTTGCCGGCGACGACGGTGAGCACGTCGGTCTGGTCTACCAGTCGCCGATGCGGCTCAAGGACGGCACCGAGATCACCATCGGCAGTATGGAGATCTTCCGGGTGGTCGACGGCCGGATCACCGAGGTGTGGAACTGTGGCTACAAGCAAGGAGTGTGGCAGTGACTGATCGCGTGCTGGACGAGCTCGGCTACTACCTGCTGGCCGGCGCCGGTGGGGAGGGCCCCGCGACGCTGATGGACGAGGCTCGCCGCGGCGAAGAACTCGGCTTCGGCACCGGGTTCATCTCCGAGCGCTGGAACGTCAAGGAGGCGTCGTCACTGACCGGCGCCGCCTGCGCCGTCACCAGCCGGATGCAGATCGCCACGGCCGCAACCAATCACAACACCCGGCATCCGCTGATCACCGGATCGTGGGCCACCACGATGCACCGGCTTTCCGGTGGCCGGTTCACGTTGGGGATCGGCCGCGGCATCGGGGCCATCTACTCGGCGTTCGGCATCCCCGCGGTGACCACCGCCCAGATGGAGGACTTCGCGCATGTGATGCGCCGGCTGTGGCGAGGCGAGATGATCTTCAACCACGACGGCCCGATCGGGAAGTACCAGATCCTGTTCCTCGATCCCGACTTCCGCGAGGACATCCGGCTGGCCCTGGTGGCGTTCGGGCCGAACACCCTCAAACTCGGCGGGCGGGTGTTCGACGACGTCATCCTGCACACCTACTTCACCCCGGAGACCCTGCAGCGGTGCGTGAAGACGGTCAAGGACGCCGCCGAGCAGGCCGGCCGCGACCCCGACAGTGTGCGGGTGTGGTCGTGCTTCGCCACCGTCGGCGACCATCTGCCCGAGGAGCTGCGGCTGAAGAAGACCGTCGCCCGGCTGGCCACCTACCTGCAGGGCTACGGCGATCTGATGGTCAAGACGAACGACTGGGATCCCGCTGTGCTGGAACGGTTCCGGGCCGACACCGTCGTGCAGTCGGTCGGCGGCGGCATCGACCACAAGGCCACCGCCGAGCAGATCGAGCACATCGCCACGCTCATCCCCGGCGAATGGCTGGAGCCCTCGGCGACCGGGTCGGCGCAGCAGTGCGTCGCGAGGATCCGCAAGGAGTTCGACTACGGCGCTGATGCCCTGATCATGCACGGCGCCTCGCCCGACGAACTCGAGCCGATCGTCGCCGCCTACCGCGCTACGGTGTGATCACGGTGCGCGCCACCGGCTGTGCGGCCTCCTGCCGGGCGTGGACGCCGCGCTGAAGGGCGAGCAGCAGGGCGTTGCGGGTCTCCTCGGGCGAGATCAGTTCGTCGAAGCCCAGGGTGCTCGCCGAGCGGAACGACGCGTCGAGCTCCATCTGCTTCAGTAACTCGGTGACGTTCTCGTCGGCGTCGGTGGCCTTGCTCAGCGCGGCCGCGCTCATCGCGCCCATCGTCGCGCCCGGATAGGCGAACGTCGCCACCTGGTTGTCGAATCCCAGCAGCGACATCACCATCGACCCGAACCCGAACGCCTTGCGCAGGGTCAGGTGGAGCTTCAGCGTGGTGGCCGCGGTCTGGGCGGCGAACATCCTTGCGCCACTGCGCAGTACGCCACTGCGTTCGGAGCGGCCGCCGGGCAGCATGCCGGGGTTGTCGGCCAGGAACACGATGGGTAGGTGGAAGGAGTCGGCGACCATGATGAAATGCGCGGCCTTGTCGGCGGCGTCGGCGTCGATCGACCCGGCCAGCTTGGTCGGCTGATTGGCGACTACCGCGACCGGGTAGCCGCCGAGATGTGCCAGCGCACAGATGATCGCCGGCCCGAACCGCGGCTGGACCTCCATCCAGTCGGCGTCGTCGAAGACCACGTCGAGGACCGCGCGCATGTCATAGACCCGCCGGTTCTCCCGGGAGATGATGTCGAGCAGTTGCGGGGTGGGTCGCAGCTCGCCGGACGCGTCGTGGAGCCGCGTCGGCGGGTAAGACCATGCGCTGGAGGGGAAGTAGGACAGGTAGCGCCGGATCTCGTCGAGCGCCGCCCCGTCGGTCTCGGCGAAGTTGTGGATCACACCGCTGCGCAGTGCGACATCGGGTCCACCGAGATCCTCTTTCGAGATCTCCTCTCCGGTGGACTCTTTGACCACCGGGGGACCGGCGGTGAAGATCGCGCCCTGAGCGCTCATGATGGTGAAGTCGCACACCGGGGCGACCAGCGCCCCGTGACCGGCCGAGGGACCCAGCACCGCCGAGATCGTGGGCACCTTGCCGGAACACTGCGCCTGGGCGATCAGGTCGGTGGGGCTGCGGCCGTAGTGCTCGCCGCGGGGCCGAAAGCCGGCGCCTTCGAGCAGCATGATCAACGGAATCTTCTGGCGCAGAGCCAGTTCCGCGAGACGGAAGCGTTTGGCGTTGCCGCCCGGGCCGATCGAACCGGCCAGGGTGGTGAAGTCCTCGGCGCCCACCATCACCGGGGTCCCGTCGATACGTCCGGCGCCGGTGACGATGCCGTCGGCGGCGATCTCACCACCGACCAGGGTGCCGAACTCCTGGAAGGTCCCCGGGTCGAGCAGATGGTCGATGCGGGCGCGCGCGTCGAGCTTGCCCTTCGCGCGATGTCTGGCCAGGCGCTCGTCGCCACCCATCTCGTGCGCGTGCTGCCGCCGACGACTCAGGTCGTGCAGCGTCTCCTGCCAGTCCTGCGCGTTGCTCATCGGTACGTCCTCACGGCGGCGTTGACCATACTGAATTGCTTACTGTAGCGTCTGCCGACATGGGCGCGGGCGGCGGTCTCAAGGTCGACCGCGGGGTGATGACCCGACTGGCCGACGTCGCCGCGGCGGCCCGCGACGTCGAGCATCTCGGCTACGACGGCTGCTGGACCGCCGAGATCAGCCACGACCCCTTCCTGCCGCTCACCCTGGCCGCCGAGCACACCTCGCGGGTCGAGTTGGGCACCAGCATTGCGGTCGCGTTCGCGCGCAACCCGATGACGGTGGCCAACGTCGGCTGGGATCTGCAGGAGTACTCGCGGGGTCGGTTGTTGCTCGGGCTGGGCACGCAGATCAAGCCGCACATCGAGAAGCGGTTCAGCATGCCGTGGAGCCAGCCGGTCAAACGGATGCGCGAGTTCGTCTTTGCGCTGCAGGCGATCTGGGACTGCTGGCACAACGGCACCAAGCTGAGCTTCGAGGGCGACTTCTACACCCATCGGCTCATGACGCCGATGTTCGTCCCCGAGCCGCAGCCGTACGGCACGCCGAAGATCCTGGTGGCCGCCGTCGGAGAACTCATGACGGAGTTGTGCGGCGAGGTGACCGACGGAATGATCGCGCACGCCTTCACCACCAAGCGGTACTTCGACGAGGTGACCATCCCGGCGTTGCAGCGCGGCCTGGCGAAGTCGGGCCGCGGCCGCGAAGAGGTCCAGATGTTCTGCCCGGTGTTCGTGGTCACCGGTGTCGACGAGACGGAGATGGCGGCGGCCGCGGCGGGCACCCGCAAGCAGATCGCGTTCTACGCCTCGACGCCGGCCTACCGCAAGGTGCTCGAACTGCACGGCTGGGGCGACCTGCAGACCGAACTGCACCGGCTCTCGCTCGACGGCCGGTGGGACGCGATGGCCGACCTGATCAACGACGAGATCCTCGAGACCTTCGCCGTCGTCGCGCCCGTCGACGAACTGGCCGCCGCGTTGACGGGGCGCTGCGACGGCATCATCGACCGGGTGATGGTGGGGTTGCCCGCCGGGACGCCGGAGGCGACCGTTCGCGCCTTCCTCGACGAGGTGCGCAGCGGCGCCTGACCGCGTGAGTTAGGCGGCCACCGCCTGTCGCGACTTCTCGTGCAGCCGCTGCCGTTCGACGGTGGCCAGATAGAACGCCCACGCGAAGGCGAAACTGGTGAACAGGCTCGACACGAAGTACAGCCAGGGCCGGCGCACCCCACGGCGGTACCCGTCGACGATGGTGAACAGCGGCA
>WBZP01000228.1_pt1 | contig 67920 bp, 59 predicted proteins | sample 5204301 | NCBI WGS metagenome assembly WBZP01 (sample SAMN12412401, study PRJNA552823) | activated sludge metagenome | isolation source: activated sludge from nitrification reactor of wastewater treatment plant... | place: USA: Pennsylvania | collected 2017 | reverse complement strand
TCCAAGACCGCTTATGAAGGTGATTTATGAAGCCAGCAGTGAGGTAAGAAATTCTATTGTTTACGCCACTATTATCGTGGTACTCGTATTTCTGCCATTGTTTTATCTGCAGGGGATTGAAGGAAAAATATTTGCACCATTGGGTATTGCCTACATCACTTCCATCATAGCTTCTTTAGCCGTGTCACTCACTGTTACACCTGCTTTGTGCAGCTACCTGTTAGGTAAGAAAAGAAATCTCGACCATGTAAATCTTGCATTCTGGAAAGGAAGAAAAAAACACACCCATACATTTGAAGAAGCAGAACAGGAAAAACCTCATGGACGAACGATTGAAGAAGAAGCTCTATACGCATCTTCGCATGATGACAGCACTTTTGTGAAGTTCTTAAAACGGCAGGATATTAAATTACTTAAAATAGGATTAAAACGTCCGAAAATAGTTATTGGAATTGCAATCGCCATGATTGTAGCTTCCATGAGTATCATCCCTTTTTTGGGGACAGAGTTCTTACCCCCATTTAATGAAGGTAGTTTTACCATTAATCTATCGCTGCCGCCAGGAACTTCACTGGAGGAAGCAAACAAAACAGGCAGCATTGCCGAAAAAGAAATTTTAAAAGTTGATGGTGTTCAACTTACTGCACGCCGCACCGGCAGGGCCGAACTGGATGAACATGCCGAACCACCAAGCAATTCTGAAATTGAAGTAGCATTATACCCTGATAAAATTGGTAACAGGGATGAAATACTTGCCCAGATAAGAGAAAGATTATCCGTGTTAAAAGGTGTAACGGTAAATATAGGGCAACCCATTTCTCACCGGCTTGACCATTTACTCTCCGGTGTGCGGGCACAGATTGCCATCAAAATCTTTGGAAATGATTTGGCTGATTTACGCAGTAATGCCGCCAGGCTAAAAGATATTATCAGTACAGTTCCCGGCGCAGTAGATGTACAGGTTGAAAAGCAGGTATTGGTGCCCCAGCTAAGTATAAAAATAGACCGGGCGGCTGTGCAGCGGTATGGATTACAGGTGGGTAAAGTAGCTGAGGATATTGAAATATTTTACAACGGTAAAGTAAGTACCCAGATACTGGATGGTCAAAAAACATTTGATATAGTTTTGCGAACCTCAGACAGCGTAAGAAATAATCTTGATGAAATCGGCAATACGCAAATCGCAACATCAGATGGTTCATTAATTCCACTAAAGCAAGTTGCTCAAATTGAAATGGAAAGCGGTGTCAATTCTGTTTACCACGAAAACACATTACGACGAATTGTAGTTTCGGCCAATGTGCAGGGCAGAGACCTTGGCAGCACAGTAAAAGAAATGCAGCAAAAGGTGAATGAACAATTACAACTGCCGCAGGGGTACTTCTTGCAATGGGGCGGCCAGTTTGAAAGCCAGCAATCAGCTTCAAAGCTTATAACAATACTTAGCATTTTCTCAATTGCTGGTATCTTCCTTGTACTGTACAGCCATTTCAAATCAAGCCGTATTGCGCTTCAAATTATGCTTAATGTGCCTCTGGCGTTGATAGGAAGTGTAGTGGCCGTATTACTCACCGGCGGTGTTTTTTCTATTGCTACAATGGTCGGCTTTATTACACTTACAGGTATCGCATCACGGAATGGTATTATGATGATAAGCCATTACATACACCTGGTACAGCATGAGGGTGAAACATTCAGTGATAAGATGATTATCCGTGGTTCGCTGGAAAGGTTAGTGCCGGTATTAATGACTGCCTTGGTTGCGGCATTAGCCTTAATTCCATTAACACTGGATGCTACAGCACCGGGAAAAGAAATATTATACCCTGTTGCTACTGTTATACTCGGCGGTTTAATCAGTTCTACTTTATTAGATATGATTGTAACACCTGTTGTGTTCAAACAGTTTGGCAAAAAAGCATTGGATAAATATATAGCTGAACAGAACAAAAAAGATATGGAATAACGGAGATATAAAAGTAAACCCCTTTTTTAAAGGGTGAGTGTTGGTAAACAATTTTGTCAACCTTTAAACTAAAAGTAATGAAATACAGAATTTTCATTTTGTTTCTTGTTACAGCTATTGTATCAGGATGCAGTACTGCTTATAATTTGTCGTATAATGATTACGACCAAACTGTGGATTTCAGCAGATACAAGACATTTTCCTGGATTCCCCATTCCGATAATGATAATACTCCTTATCACAACCAGATTATTTTCAATAATACCATCAATTATTTTTCACATGAACTGGCGGCAAGGGGTATGACTTTAGATAATGACAATCCGGATGTGCTCTTTGAACTCAAAGTAACAGAAAGTAAAAAGAGCAGGACTGAACAGGTTCGTACAACTGTTCCTGCCTATAATTATAATAATGCCTATCAATACAGGGCCATTTCGCCTCACAACCCTTATTATAACGTTAACCCAAGGGCTTACTATTATAACAGGCCATTGAATTACAATTATAACAGCTATACATACGGTTATACTACAAAAACAGTGGAATATATCCGGGGAGCTATAACTGTAAATGTTATTGACAGGAAGCAGAATAAGTTTATTTATACTGCCACAGTGGAAGCCGATTTATACGACCCTTCCACTTTGCAAAGGGAATTGCATCCTGCCGTACATACACTTTTGGAGAATTATCCGGTAAAGCCCCCTGCACCGGCAAAAAAGCAAAGCAGGAGATGACTCTTTACTTATGATAAGTTAAGCACTGGCTGGATATTTCGTCAATTGACATGAATTTGATTTTAAAAACTAAGTATCATTTAAAACTTAAAATTATGAAACAGTTATTTGCATTTCTTGTGATGCTGTTTTCAGCATCCATGCTGTTTGCACAGGATGTAATTACCCTGCGCAGCGGCGAAACCATTAATGGTAAAGTAGCTGAAGTAGGCACAACAGAAATCCGTTATTACAAAGCTGATAATGCTGACGGGCCGGTGTATGCAGCCAGCAAGTCAGATGTGGTGCAGATTGTTTATGCCAATGGCACTAAAGATATTTTTAACACACAGGCTGCCCCCAACCAAAATGCAGTAAATCAAAATTATTCCTGGCGTTATCGCAGGGGATATTACAGGCCGTTTGTATATCCCATCATTATACCGCATATTGATTTGGGGCATCATATTGATTTTGGGCATCACGGCTATAGCGGCCATCACGGAGGTCATGGCGGGCATCATTAATTGTAGAAAACATGGGTCGGAGCCCTGCTTTGTTTGTCCCGTTTTAAAATGGAAAACCTTGAGGGGCAGGGTTTCCGCACCCACCAATTGATAACTCTTTTTAAATCGGATTTAATTCAAGTATTACTTTAAAATAAAGTGATTGTAATGGAGCAAACAAAATTTATACCGGCACTCAGGTTCAAATGGCTTACGCCTTTGTACGATTTCTTTCTCGGCATTACTATGCCTGAGAAAAAAATTAAACAGGTATTGATTTCAAGTGCGGACATCTATGCAGGTACAAAGCTGCTTGATTTTGGTTGCGGCACTGCTACATTAACTATCATGGCAAAACAATCATCGCCGGAGGCTAAAGTAACAGGCATTGATGTTGATAAAGAGATATTGGTGAAAGCAGCAAAAAAGATAAAAGAAGAAAAGCTGGATGTTTTTTTACTTGATTATGATGGAAAACATTTGCCCTTTCAGCCTAATGCTTTTGACAGGGTCATATCCTGCCTGGTTTTTCATCACCTTGATACTGATGTAAAACAAAATATGCTGGCAGAAATATTCAGGATTTTAAATAAAGATGGACAGTTGACTATTGCAGACTTTGGCCGCTCCAGGTCATGGATTCAAAGAACGCTTTTTAATTTGATTAGGATATTGGATGGCTTTAAATCCACACATGCAAATGCTAAAGGGCTATTACCTGAAATGATTTCGGATGCAGGGTTTGAAAATGTAGTAGTTAAAAAGCGTTTCAAAACCATGTTTGGAGAAGTTCAAATAATCGGTGCAGAAAAAATATAAATACAAATAGATAGTATCATGAAAAAGAAATTTTATTTACTGCTTTTACTAATAGCAACAGCATTTACGGCAACAGCACAGGAACAAAAGAAAGAAGAGGTTTGCTACAATCCCAATTTGGTAAAAGATACCAGCAAGAAAAGTATTAAATCCATGGCTTTTGCTGTAATCCATGGCGACAGTATAAAAATCAATTATCATTCTCCCGGCGTTCGTAAAAGAATAATATGGGGTGGCCTTGTTCCTTATGATGAAGTATGGGTAACAGGTGCACATGATGCCACTACCCTGGAAATGCCAAAGGCATTTGTTATTAATGGTAAAGAAATACCGGCAGGTAAATATGCTTTCTTCACTATCCCTGGTGAAAAGGAATGGACGCTGATAATAAATAAAAACTGGAAACAGCACCTTGCCGCAGAGTATGATGAAAAAGATGATATTATCAGGGTGAAAGTAAAGCCTAAGAAAAGTGAGCATACAGAGCGGTTGCAATATTTTATTGAAACAGGAAAAAGCGAAACTGGCAGGATTGCTGTAGTATGGGAAAAGATAAGAGTTGAGTTTGATTTCAGGTTCTCAAAATAATAGCAGCACTAAAGTAATTTACTATGTTCAAAGACTTTCCTTCATTACATCCATTGGCAGTACATTTTCCTATTGTACTTATTTTATTGGCAGCCGCTTTACAGGCCGTTCTGGTTTGGAAAGACCTGAAGCAGATTAAATGGGTTACACTTGTTATCATAGGCGGTGCTTTCTTTTCATCCCTTGCTGCCAGCACTATCTTTCATGCAGAGCCATCAGTGGATGCTCCCAAAGCGGCTTTGGAGATATTTGAGCAACATGAAAAATATGCTCAATTAACATTATGGATGAGTGGTATTACATTTTTGCTGAAAAGCATCGGTGTATTTTTCAAAATCAACCGGCGTTCATTTGAAATTATAGTGCTGATTGCCGCCATCATCGCTGCTGTTTTTTTATCCATTGCGGGGCATCATGGAGCAAAACTTACCCATGTGGCTGGTGTGGGCCCAATGGGCAAATATTTAATGAAAGGTCATGGTGAGGGTGGAGATATGGAAGACATGAAGGATATGGATATGAAGAATGATAGCTCCATGAAAATGACCGATACCATGCCCGGTATGAACAACATGGATAAAATGCCGGGAATGGATAACATGAAAAAGGACTCGTCCATGAATATGAAAAGCATGAAGGACATGACCATGCCCGGTATGGATAAAAACGCAGGCATGAAAGATATGAAGGGTATGAAAGGTATGAAAGGTATGGATAAGATGAAGGACATGAAGAATATGTCTGGCATGGATAAAATGAAAGACATGAAGGATATGAAAATGGATTCTTCCATGAACATGAAAGATATGAACAACATGCCGGGAATGGATAAGATGAAAATGGACTCATCCGGTAATATGAAAGACATGAATAACATGCCTGGTATGGACAACATGAAAATGCCTGCAAAAAACCCGATGGACACATTGCGTTTTCCCGACAATAACCCGGCTCGTAAAAAGAATTATAAGCAGCATAAACAATAAATGATTTACACATGAAGAAACTGCTTTCACTTGTATTACTGATTCCGTTTTGCACTATTGCACAGATGAAACACTCCATGCCAGGAGCAATAGGCAGCGGAGAGAAAAAAATTACATCATACAATTTCCCTTTAAAGGAAACCCAACTTGTACCAGAAGAAAATTATAAGGGAAAGAAAGTGGAGTACGACCTGTATGTAACCGACACGATGGTAAACTTTACCGGCAAACACCGTCATGCTATTGCTATTAACGGACAGATTCCGGCCCCCATTCTTGAATTTACCGAAGGCGATACTGCTATTATCAGAGTGCACAACATGATGAAGATGGAAACATCAATTCACTGGCATGGCATATTATTGCCTAACAAAGAAGATGGTGTTCCTTATTTAACAACTTCCCCTTTGGAAGCTGGCAAAACCTATACTTTCACTTTTCCATTGATACAAAGCGGCACTTACTGGTATCACTCCCACACTATGTTGCAGGAACAAAGTGGTCTGTATGGTTCTATTGTAATTCACCCTGCCCAACCAGAACCTGAACTAAAGGAATATGTTTTACTATTATCAGACTGGACAGATGAGAACCCACATCAGGTGATGCGTTACCTGAAACGTGGTGGCGAATGGTATGCTATTAAAAAAGGTGCATTGCAAAGCTATGGAGAAGCAATTGCTGCAGGCGCATTCAAAGATAAACTCAAACAGGAATGGCAGCGTATGCCCGCTATGGATGTATCTGATGTTTATTACAACAAATTCTTACTGAACGGCCAGGAAACAAATGAATTTAAAGATGCAAAGCCGGGAGAAATAATACGGCTGCGGATTATTAACGGTTCCGCCTCTACATATTTCAACCTGCAATATGCAAATAGCTATATGCGGATAATTGCCGCTGATGGTATTAATGTTACGCCGGTTAATGTAAATAAACTTGAAATCGCTATTGCAGAAACCTATGATGTATTGATTACTGTACCCGAATCTGGCGCCGCTGAGCTTCGGGCTACTTCATGGGATGTAACAGGATACTCATCTGCTTATTTCGGTAACGGCCCTGTTATTAAAGCCCCTGATATTCCAAGGCTGAATTATTTTAAAATGATGAAGGAAATGAGCAGCATGAATATGAAAGTGATGGACATGGGCAACATGCAGGGTATGGATATGAAAAATATGAATATGCCCAACGATACTGCATCGCCAAAAAAGGAAATGGATATGAATAGTATGGAGGCCATGAAGATGAGTGATATGGCTGGCATGGATATGAAAATGGAAATGCCGGGTGAATTTAATTACAATATGTTGAGAGCACTGCATCCAACTACTTTAGATTCTTCGTTAAAGCCACGGGAAGTAAAACTCACACTTACCGGCAATATGCTGCGGTATGTTTGGTCATTTGATTTTAAGACATTATCTGTTGCTGATAAAATACTTATCCGAAAGGGTGAAAAGGTAAGGTTTGTATTAACCAATAATACCATGATGCGCCACCCCTTGCATTTGCATGGGCACTTCTTCCGTTTCATTAATGTACAGGGTGAGTATTCACCTATGAAACACACATTTGATATTAAACCAATGGAAACTGTTACTATTGAGTTTGATGCCAACGAAGAGCAGGACTGGTTTTTTCATTGCCATATTTTATACCACATGATGGCAGGTATGGCACGGATTGTAAGCTATGACGGAAGCGAACAAAATGAATTTGCAAAAACCGGATACCGGAAATTAAAGAAAGAAGATAATGTTCTTTATCCCTGGTATGATTTATCAGTGCATTCACAGGGGGCATGGTTAAGTGGAAATATTTCCAACAATAAAACGGCACTGGAATTTGAAGGCAGGGCAAGCTGGAAGGGGAATTACGAGACGGAAACACATTTACTTCGCTATTTGGACAAAAAACAATACCTCGCTTTTTATATAGGATATGATTATCGAAAAAATAAAACGCTGCCATTAGCAAATAAACCTAATTCAAAAGATAACCGCAGGGTTTTTGATGCTGGCTTTTACTATTTATTACCAATGCTTATCCGTTCTGAATGGAGAATTGACCACACCGGTCGTTTAAGGCTGCAATTGGAGAGAAGAGATTTACCCCTGAGCAATAATTTCTTTTTTGATTTCAGGGTAAATACTGACAAGGAGTATAATGTTGCGGCAAGATATATGATTGCCAAATCGTTTTCCATCAGTACAAATTATGACAGCGATTATAAATGGGGAATTGGGTTGACATGGCACTATTGAATTTTTTAGATAACGTATAAATAAGTTTTATGGAACATAATCACCACAACCAACAGCTATACACCTGCCCGATGCATCCTGAAATTGTGAAAAATGAACCCGGCAGTTGTCCCAAATGCGGAATGAGCCTCGTTGCTGTTAATGCAAAAGAGGAAGAACATTCTCCTTCGCCCCATCAACATTCAGAATATATTAATGAAGAACACTCTTCTAATACAAAATATATTCCGCCTGTTGCGGAGATGCAAAACACACAAGGGTTTCAGAAATACACCTGTCCTATGCACCCGCAAATAATACAGGATAATCCCGGCAAATGCCCTTTGTGTGGGATGACACTTGTACCACTAACTAAACCAGGTGCACATAACGGATATGAAGCTCATGCATCCGGCATAGCGGATTTTAAAAAACGATTCTATATTGTTTTAGTGCTGACCATACCAATCATGTTATTATCAGAAATGATACAGCATTGGCTGAATATTCATATCAGTTTCCCCGGTTCAAAATATGTATTGCTCGTTTTATCATCTCTCGTATTCTTTTATGGTGGCTGGCCTTTTTTGAAAGGATTGATTGGAGAAATGCGGGCCAAGAATCCCGGTATGATGACATTGGTAGCATTTGCCATTTCAGTAGCATATATCTACAGTGTGGCAACTGTGTTTGGATTGAAAGGCATGGATTTCTTTTGGGAACTGGCCACATTGATTTTAATAATGCTGCTGGGCCACTGGATAGAAATGAAATCTGTGGCCGGTGCATCAAGGGAACTTGAATTATTAGTACAGTTAATGCCCGATGATGCACATTTGGTAAAAGGAGATAATGTAACCGATGTAAAAACAGAATCGCTGAAAGAAAATGATGTGATACTTATCAAACCCGGCGAGAAGGTTGCCGCAGATGGTATTATTGCAGATGGCGAAAGTTATCTTAACGAATCAATGCTTACAGGTGAATCAAAACCAGTTGAAAAAACAAAGGGCGACAAAGTAATTGCAGGTTCTATCAATGGCAATGGAGCTATAAAAGTCTCTGTATCACATGGAGCCAAGGATTCTTATTTGTCGCAGGTAATAAAGCTGGTACAGGATGCTCAAAAATCAAAATCCAAAACACAGCTAATCGCAGACAGGGCGGCAAGATGGCTTACTCTGATTGCTATTGTAGCAGGCATTACCACATTTCTTGTCTGGTATTTATCCGGAAAGGATTTGGCATTCTCTATTGAACGGATGGTAACTGTTATTGTGATTTGCTGTCCCCATGCATTAGGATTAGCAGTGCCATTGGTGGTAGCGAAATCAACTGCCTTATCAGCAAAACATGGTTTATTGATAAAGAACAGAACGGCGTTTGAAAACGCAAGAAAGATAACTACCCTGGTATTTGATAAAACAGGAACGCTGACAGTTGGTAAGTTTCAGGTGGTGCGGTATGTAACGCATAATGATAAATACACCCAGGAACAAATACTCAAATACGCAGCAGCACTTGAACAAAATTCAGAACATCCTATAGCAACCGGCATAACCGCCAAAGCAAAAGAACTGAATCTTGAACTTCCTGCTGTTACTGGATTTGAAGCAATAACCGGTAAGGGTATAGCAGGTATCATTGACAAAAAAGATATTATGGTAGTAAGCCCGGGATACCTGCAGGAAAAATTTACTTTTCTTACAAAAGACAGTGCTGTAAAAGCGGAGGAAACATTAGTCTTTGTATTAATTGATGATGATATTGCCGGCTCCATTGCACTGGCTGATGAAATAAGACCTGAATCAGCAGAAGCAATTAAAACATTGCATGAAAATAATATCAAGGCAATCTTATTAACCGGCGATAATGCAACTGTGGCAAAAGGTGTAAGTGAACGATTAGGCATGGACAGTTTTTTTGCTGAAGTATTACCGCATCAGAAATTAGAGAAAATAAAGGAGCTGCAAAATAAAGGCGAATACGTTGCTATGACAGGTGATGGTGTAAACGATGCCCCGGCACTGGCACAGGCCAATGTAGGAATTGCAGTAGGTTCCGGTTCTGATATTGCCGCCGAAACAGCAGGGATTGTATTGGTTAACAGCAATCCTAAAGACGTTGTTTCATTGATTCAGTTTGGTAAAGCCACTTACAAAAAGATGATGCAGAATTTAATGTGGGCCACAGGTTACAATGTAGTGGCTTTACCACTGGCGGCAGGTGTGTTATATAAAATGGGAATTTTATTAAGTCCTGCTGCCGGTGCTGTATTAATGAGTATAAGCACAGTTGTGGTAGCTATTAATGCAAGTCTGTTGAAAGTAAAATAACGATAGCTAATAGAAAAGAATGGAAATTATTCAGAGGGTTATTCATTATTTTCTTCATTTTGGTTTTCCCTTAGTGATAGCCTTTGTCTTTTTCAGAGAAAGATGGAAACAAGCTTACCTTATATTATTGTTAACAATGTTGATAGATGCCGACCATTTATTAGCAATCCCTTTTTATCATCCCTGCCGCTGCAGTATTGGCTTTCATCCGTTGCACAGTTATATCGCAATAATGATATATACCTTGCTGATTTTATTTCCCAAATTCCGTGTCATATCAATCGGACTATTAATGCACATGGCTACTGACTACATTGATTGTATTTTTATTACTCATAATTGTAACTAATATTATAGTTTATGGCAAAAAGCAAACACTACTACATACGAAAAGCTCACCGCTGGCTGGGCGTTATTTTAGGCATCCAGTTTTTATTATGGACAATTGGCGGCCTGTATTTCAGTTGGAGCAATATGGATGAAGTACATGGTGATTTTCAAAAAAAAGAATGCGCCGTTACTATCTTCTAATATCTCACTGGTTAGTCCTACGATGGTTCTTGATACCATAAAGAAAGTTCATCGCATTGATTCAGTTGTATCAATTCAATTGATTGAAATTTTGGGTAAGCCTTTTTACCAGGTTCGTTGTATAAGTGCCATTCACAACGAGGCAAATCATCAGCATGACATCCAATCCATGAATCATCTGGCTGATGCAATTACTGGTCAACTTCGTGGCCCATTGGCAAAAGAAGAAGCAGTTGATGTAGCCAAAATGAGATTTAACGGTGAACCAAAAGTAAAATCAGTTGAATATTTAACAGGCACAAATGGTCATCATGAATACAGGGAAAGCCCACTGCCTGCTTATGCCATCACCTTTGAACACCCATCAAAAACCACTGTTTATGTTGCCAGTGAATTAGGAACCATTCAAAAGTTCAGAAATAATAAATGGCGCATATTTGATTTTCTTTGGATGATGCATACCATGGATTATGAAAGCAGGGACCATATTGGTAACTGGCTGCTTCGGGCATTTTCCATTTTCGGGTTGGTAACAGTGATAAGCGGGTTTGCATTGTTTTTTGTAAGTATCAAACGCAGGAAGAAAAAGGTTGCCAATTTCCCATCGCTGAATTAACACCAATGTTCAGAACATTTGTTATGTTCCATAAATAAATATTGCAAACAAATAGATTGGACTGAAGATTATTGAAACAATTATATTCTGTAAATAATTATTTAAACTTCTGTGAGCATTTCAAGAACGAAGAAGAGTAATAAAAACAAAAGGGTTAAGAGCAAAAAGCCAATTCCAAAGGTTCTGAAATATGCCCTCTGGATTATTCTTGCTCTTTTTATTCTTGCAATTTTTGCTCTTGTCATGCTTCTGCAAAACATTCATATTGAAAAATAATAAAGGCTGACACTATCCAATCCGAGGGTATTTTTGGGTTTTAAAAATAGTCGGCAAACTATGATTTAAAGCTGCTTAAAGGCCTGATTTGCAACAATATTGCTAAATAATACATTGCAAGGTGTGTAAATTGCAACAAAACATCCTATTTTTGCAACCAATGAAATTATTCTTCTCAATATTGTCTTTGGCAATGCTTTACATTTCCTGCCTGCCTTGTGGCGACAGGAATGAATGTAATGTCAGGACAGAAGCAAAAATTTCAGCTACCGATAACCACCAGCAGCATAAGCATAATACAGAAGCCTGTTCCCCATTTTGCTCATGTTCCTGTTGTGCAGCTTCAGCATTTTATTCTCCTTTCTCTAAGGCACAGATAAATAAAATTGAATTTCAATCGGAGAAATATCCCCTCTACAATGTAGCGTTCAGCACAGAAGCTCAAAATAGCATCTGGCAGCCTCCCAAACTTTCTTAACCTCCCTCCTTTATTGAATTTGCTGTAAGTCATTTATTGGCTTATTCAGCTATTGTATCATTCATTACCACTGCTGGCCCATGGCCACAACAAAAAAAGCTATAAAAGGCAAAAAGAGAAAACAGCCTTTATCAATTAGAATAATTAAAACCATTCTTATTGTAATTGCCTGCGCTATTCTTCTTGCAGCCATTGTGGAAAGAATTATTCATTTCTTCAGGTATCATCTATAACCAAACAGAATTAAGACATGCTCAATAAAATCATTCAATTCTCCATAAAAAATAAATTGGTCATTGGCCTTTTTACACTGGCCTTAATAATATGGGGCGTTTATTCGGCCAAAAAATTACCGATTGATGCTGTGCCTGATATTACCAATAACCAGGTACAAATCATTACTATCAGCCCATCACTCGCTGCACAGGAAGTAGAACAGTTGATTTCCTTTCCGGTGGAACAAACGATGGCCACTATTCCCGAAATCAAAGAAATCCGTTCTATTTCAAGATTTGGGTTATCAGTTGTTACCGTCGTATTTCACGATGATGCAAATATTTATTGGGCCCGTCAGCAGGTTGGTGAACGGCTTATAGAAGCCCGTAACCAAATACCCAATAATATCGGTAACCCTGAAATGGCTCCTATCTCCACCGGATTGGGTGAAATTTATCAATATGTTTTACATGCAAAAAAAGGGTATGAAGATAAATACAATGCCATGTCGCTACGTACAATTCAGGACTGGATTGTGCGTCGTCAGTTGCTTGGCACCCCCGGTATTGCTGATGTAAGCAGCTTCGGCGGCCTGTTAAAGCAATATGAAATTGCATTGAATACTGATAAGCTTCGCAGCTATAATTTATCCATAGCAGATGTATTTAAGGCCCTCGAAAAGAATAATCAAAATACCGGCGGTGCATATATAGATAGAAAACCAAACGCCTACTTTATCCGCAGCGAAGGCTTTATTAAAACCATCACCGATATAGAAAAAATAGTTGTTACAAGAACTTCAGGCGGAGCACCGGTGCTTGTAAGAGATATTGCAACGGTACAACTTGGTCATGCTACCCAATATGGAGCATTAACCCGTAATGCAGAAGGAGAAGTAGTTGGCGGCATTGTATTGATGTTGAAAGGAGCAAATTCCAGTATTGTAATTAACAGTGTAAAAGATAAAATAATTCAAATTCAAAAAAGCTTGCCTGAAGGTGTAGTCATTGAACCCTTCCTTGACAGAAGTGCTTTAGTCAGCAGGGCGATTGGAACTGTGAAAACTAACCTTATTGAAGGCGCCTTGATTGTAATTTTTGTATTGGTGGTTTTCCTTGGCAATATCCGTTCGGGGTTGATAGTGGCTTCAGTAATTCCGCTTGCTATGCTTTTCGCTATTGCGTTGATGAACCTGTTTGGTGTGTCGGGAAATCTTATGAGTTTAGGTGCTATTGACTTTGGGTTAATTGTAGATGGTGCTGTGATTATTGTGGAAGCAACCATGCATCAGTTGGGCCATCGAAAGCCCGGAAGAATGACACAAGACCAATTGGATGATGAAGTATATAAATCAGCAGGTAAAATGATGAATTCTGCTGCATTTGGTCAAATCATCATATTGATTGTATATCTGCCTATTCTTGCATTGGTTGGCATTGAAGGAAAAATGTTTGGCCCGATGGCACAAACAGTTTCATTTGCCATACTTGGTGCATTCCTGCTTTCACTTACTTATGTACCCATGATGAGTGCCCTTGTATTAAGCAAAAAAATAAGCCACAAGGAAAATCTTTCTGATAAAATGATGAAGTTTTTCCAACGGCTTTATACCCCATTAATACGTGGCGCATTAAAGATGAAATTGCTGGTGGTGAGTATTGCTGTGGGAGTATTTGTAATCAGCCTTATCATTTTTAAAACATTAGGTGGTGAATTTATTCCCACACTGGAAGAAGGAGATTTTGCCGTGGAAACAAGGTTATTGACGGGCAGTTCCTTAAGCCAGACAATTGATAAAATAACCCAGGCTTCGGACTTACTGATGAAAAAATTTCCCGAAGTAAAAGAAGTGATAGGAAAAATTGGCGCTTCTGAAATACCTACCGACCCTATGCCCATAGAAGCATGTGACATTACTATTCTTTTAAAAAATAAAAAAGAATGGACCAGTGCACATAACCGGGAAGAATTGGCCGAACTGATGCAAAAGGAACTGGAAAAAATTCCCGGTGTTTCTTATGGGTTGTCTCAACCCATCCAGCTTCGTTTTAATGAATTGATTTCAGGTGTGCGCCAGGATGTGGGTATTAAAATATTTGGAGAAGACCTTGATGTACTGGCTGACCTGGCAAAAAAAATCGGTGTGATTGTACCTACGGTAAAAGGTGCAGAAGATTTATATGTAGAACAGGTAACCGGGCTTCCACAGATTGTTGTTAAACTAAACAGGGATAAGATTGCTCAGTTTGGTCTGAATGTAGAAGATGTAAACCGCACCATCAGCGCTGCATTTGCCGGGGAAGCTGCAGGTATTGTTTATGAAGGTGAAAAACGGTTTGATATGGTGGTGAGGTTAGAAAAGACAGGCCGTCAGAATATTGATGATGTAAAAGGATTGTTTGTTGCAGCACCTGATGGTAACCAGATTCCACTGGAACAGGTAGCCGATGTCAATTTGCAGTTAGGCCCTAACCAGATACAACGGGAAGATGCAAAGCGCAGAATAATTGTAGGCTTCAATACAAGGGGCCGTGACATTTCATCGGTTGTAAAGGAGATTCAGGAAAAAATTGACAAACAGGTAAAACTTCCCCCTGGCTATTTTATTACTTATGGCGGACAGTTTAAGAATCTTGAAGAGGCTAACAAAAGATTATCTGTTGCTGTCCCTGTGGCATTAGCATTAATTCTTCTGCTTCTCTTCTTTACGTTCGGTTCAATCAAATATTCCTTACTCATTTTTACAGCTATACCCATGAGTGCAATAGGTGGTGTATTTGCCTTATGGTTCCGGGGTATGCCATTCAGCATTTCGGCAGGTGTTGGTTTTATTGCGTTGTTTGGTGTGGCGGTATTAAATGGTATTGTACTTATCAGCGAGTTCAACAGGTTAAAAAAGGAAGGCATGACAGATATAAATGCAATTATCCTAAAAGGAACGTCGGTGAGGTTAAGACCAGTATTAATGACCGCAACAGTTGCTTCATTAGGCTTTTTGCCAATGGCATTATCTACAGGTTCCGGGGCAGAAGTACAAAAACCGTTAGCAACAGTTGTAATCGGCGGTTTGATTACGGCTACTTTTCTTACGTTGGTAGTCTTGCCGGTATTATACACCTGGTTTGAAAGAATAAAACCAAAAGCAAAAAAAATATCTGCTGCTAAACACTTCCCCTCATTAATTCTCCTGTTCCTGGCTTCATCATTTGCTGCAAATGCACAACAACCAAAGACAGTGATAAACCTTAATGATGCTGTTACATCAGCCATGAAGAATAATCCGTTAGTTAAAGTAGGAACGCTGGATATTGGCTACCAGCAACAGTTGAAAAAAACAGTAAAGGATTACGGCAAAACAAATGTGGGACTCACCTTTGGCCAGTATAACAGCCGTATTGCCTACGATAATAATTTCAGTATTAATCAGGGCATACCCAATCCGGCTTACTTCAAAAGCCTCATACGTCTGTCAGAATCCAATATCAAAAGCAGTGAGCTTCAGTTGAAAGTTTATCAAACTGAACTGGCTGCAAATACAAAGACATCTTACTACCAGTTAAGTTTTTGGATAGAGGAAATACGGCTGTTAAAAGAACTGCTGGCTATCTACGAAAATGTATTGAAGGCATCAGCGTTGCGGTATAAAACAGGTGAAACAAATGCCCTGGAAAATTACAATGCTGAAAGCAAGGTAAATGAGATAAAGGCACAATTGAGAAATGCGGAAGAGGATTACCGCATTGAATTAAACCGGCTAAAAGTCTTTACTGCTGATTCTTCTGTTACTGCCATTGCCGATACTTTACTTGTTGAAAAGCAGATACAGGTAACTTTTGATACCGCTGCCATTGCTGCCAATCCCACACTTGCCTTTATTAAACAGCAGATTGATATTGCAAGCAGGGAGAAAGCTGTTGAGCAGTCAAGATTAAAACCTGATTTCTCGGTAGGCTATTTCAATCAGTCTTTAGTAGGTTATCAAACCGTAAACGGCGCTGATAAATACTATGGCGTTGGCCACCGTTTCCAGGGTGTTAATTTGGGCATCAGCATTCCCATATTTGCCAGGGCGCAAAAAGAAAAAGTAAAAGCGGCAGAAGTAAACCGTGTACGCCGTGAAGCAGAGCTGACCAATTACCAATACAACCTGCAGGCTGAACTGACAAGGCTGTTTGGCGAATTGCAGAAACAAAGAGTTCAACTCAACTACTATCGCAATACAGCTTTGCCGCAGGCCAATCTCATTATTACGCAGGCGCAAAAAGCTTTTACTGCCGGTGAAATCGGTTATTATGAATTAACACAATCACTCAACAATGCTGTTGTTGTAAAACAGGAATACACCAAACTCTTAAACCAATACAATCAAACCGTCATTGCTATCGAATTTATCGGCGGCATCAATTAATTAAAACGGGTTAAATAATAATATTATGAAACAGAAATTTTTAGGTTCACTTGTTATACTCACTACCGCCATTATATGGCTTTCATCCTGCTCTTCTAAAGGCAATGAAGAATCTGCCCCGGCAGAAGAAACGAAAACTGAAGCGGCGGATATGGTGGATTTGTCGGAAGACCAGTTCAAAACAGTAAACATACAGTACGGCGCTATAGAAGATAAAAACCTCAGTAGCGTTATCAGGGCATCGGGAGTACTGGATGTTCCTCCACAACAACTATTAACTGTTTCTTCTCCCTATGGGGGCACTTTAAAAAGTACGGATTTACTACAGGGTAAACCAGTAGTAAAAGGCGAAGTAATAGCAGTACTTGAAAATCCTGAATTTATCCAGCTTCAGCAGGATTATCTGGATTATAAGAGTCAGCTGGTATATCTGAAAGAAGAATTTGAAAGGCAACAGGAATTAGCAAAGGAAAATGTAAATGCCAAAAAAACATTGCAAAAAGCGAGTAGCGAGTACAACAGTATGATGGCAAGAGTGCAGGGCTTAAAATCAAAGCTGCAACTCATCAATATTAATCCTGATAAGATTAATTCCGGAAACATCTCAGGCAGGGCAAATATTTATGCGCCTATATCAGGCTATGTTACTAAGGTACTGGTGAACATAGGCAAGTTTGTAAACGCTAACCAGGAGCTATTTGAAATTGTAGATACCCGTCACCTTCATGCGGAGCTTATCATTTTTGAAAAAGATGTTCCCAAATTGAAAATAGGCCAGAAAATCCGTTTTGTGTTGAATAATGAAACAAAGGAACGATTTGCAGAAGTGCATTTAATTGGCCGTGAAATCAGTGCTGAAAGAACAGTTCGGGTGCATGGACACCTGTTACAGGAGGATAAAAATTTATTACCGGGTATGTACCTGAAAGGAATAGTAGAAACAGGTGTTGCTACCACGACCGCCTTGCCTGATAAAGCGATTGTGCAATCAGCAGGTAAGTCTTACATTTTTATTGCAGCAGATGAAACAAAAGAAGAAACCAAACCTGCTGATGGTAAAAAGGATGAGGCTACTGAAAAGCATATTCCGTTTAAGAGAATTGAAGTAACAACCGGTGTTTCGGAAAATGGTTATACGGAAGTGATATTACCGGAGGGGTTTAACAGAAATAGCAAGGTTGTAATTAACGGGGCTTATGATTTATTATCAAAGATGAATAATGTGGAGGAAGAAGAATAAAAATTTATATGGGTCGGAGCCCTGCTTTGTTTGTCCCGTTTTAAAATGGAAAACCTTGAGCGGCAGGGTTTCCGTACCCACCCAAACAAGTTTTAAAAGCAAACTAAAATAAATAATATGCAAAAGATATTTTTTTCCCTCGCTATAGTAGTGATAACTATCGGCAGCAGTTGCACAAATGCAGGTGAGAAAGACAAGCAGGAGATAAAGTCAGAAAAACATGATTCAGGCCACAAAGAAAAAACCGATGCCGATACCCTGGGCATGAAAATGGACGGAAACGAATTGGATTCAAAGAAAAAATAATTTTTCAATCTTAAACTTAAAATTATGAAACAGTTATTTGCATTTCTTGTGATGCTGTTGTCAGCATCCATGTTGTTTGCACAGGATGTAATTACCCTGCGCAGCGGCGAAACTATCAATGGTAAAGTAGCCGAAGTAGGCACAACAGAAATCCGTTATTACAAAGCTGATAATGCTGACGGGCCTGTGTATGTAGCCAGTAAATCTGAAGTGGTGCAGATTGTTTATGCCAATGGTACTAAAGATGTTTTTAATACGCAGGCTGCTCCAAATCAAAATGCAGTAAATCAAAATTATTCGAGGCGGTATCGCAGGGGATACAACAGGCCGTTTCTTTACCCTATTATCACACCGCATATTGATTTTGGGCATCATATTAATTTAGGGCATCATGGTTATGGCGGACATCATGGGGGTCATTATGGAGGCCATCACTAATTCTTAGTATCTCTTAAATTCTAATTCAGGAAATTATGAAATGGACAGGAAGAAGAGAAAGTTCAAATGTTGATGACCGCCGTGGTTTATCCGGCGGCAAAATTGCCGCAGGTGGTGGTGTGGTTGGTATTGTTATTTACCTGCTTTATACTTTATTAAGCGGTAATAATGTTGACCCATCGCAGATACAACAGCAACTTTCCGAACAAACAAATCAATCAGCACAACTAACACCTGAAGAACAAAAGGCAGATGATGAAAGGGCATCGTTTGTAAAAGTGGTATTGGCGGAAACAGAAGATGTATGGAATAAAATTTTTGCAGAAAAAAGTCAGCAATATTCAGAACCAACACTGGTATTGTTTCGTGGTGTGGTTGAATCTGCCTGCGGTAATGCCAGTGCAGCATCAGGGCCGTTCTATTGTCCCGGTGATAATAAACTGTATATAGACCTTTCTTTTTACCAGGATTTGCAATACAAACTCAATGCACCAGGCGACTTCCCGATGGCCTATGTAGTGACACATGAAGTAGGGCACCATATACAGAACCTGATGGGCACTGCGGCAAAAGTAAACAGGCTGCGCCAGCAGTTAAGCGAAACTGCATTCAACAAGTATTCAGTAATGATGGAACTGCAGGCAGATTTTTATGCCGGTGTTTGGGCACATCATGCACAAAAGATGAAAGACATTTTGGATGCAGATGATATTGATGAAGCATTGAATGCAGCCAGTGCTATTGGAGATGACAGGTTGCAAAAACAGGCAACCGGGCAGGTAATGCCAGATGCTTTTACGCATGGCACATCTGCACAACGAATGTATTGGTTTAAGAAAGGCTATGAGACAGGCGATATAAAGCAGGGTGATACATTTAATGCCCCTGACCTGCAATAAATCCTGAATGAAGGGTAACGAAAGTGAAGATAAAATTGAAAATTATGTTGCAGATATTGGCTACAACTCAAAAAAATATCATTGCCACCAGGGCTAACGATATTCTGGGAATAAGTGATTACGAAAAAATTCATCCGCTTATTCATAACATTATCAATAATGGCAAAAAAGTGAGGTGGTATTTTGAAATGGACGACTGCTTAATTTCAAACACAGTTGGATTTTGGGAGGATGGAATAATAGAATTAAACTATGGGAAAATGAAATTCACCCATTCGGAAGACATAGAGAAAATTGCCATAGTTGGAGAGATGAAGTGGAGAGACTGGATGCTATCAGTTATGAAGCCTTTTAGTGAGGCAACCATCAGGTATTTTAGTTTGGCCGAAAAGGAACAGGCTATGGAATGGATTATAAATCAGGAAGAACTTGTCTGAAATTATTTGGATTGATAATTCTCATGCCGTTAATAGAATTTATAAATATTGAATGGATTTATTCAAAAAATAAATTGAAAGAGTTTAGAGAGAGTTATACAAGCCTGAATTATCGGAACACAATTTTCTTCTCTCATTCTAATTGCATTAATAAGCATTTCGATGTTTATGCTTTTAAGAAGGAAGATTAAGGTAACGCTGCCAGTGGTTCTGGCAGCGTCTCTTAAACTGTTTTAACTAATCTGGTAAAATACTCAGATTAGGCTTTTGATTATAAAATTATTAAACGCATTTTACGATGGTCATTTCAACTTCAAAATTAAAATATGACTTCCCTGCCGGGTTAGTAGTATTTCTGGTGGCACTCCCTTTATGTTTGGGAATAGCGTTGGCTTCAGGGGCGCCTTTACTATCGGGAATTATTTCCGGCATCATTGGCGGTATAATGGTAGGCCTTTTAAGTGGGTCGCATACCAGTGTGAGCGGACCGGCCGCCGGGCTTGCTGCTGTGGTGCTGGCTTCTATTACGAGGCTGGGCAGTTTTGAATTGTTTTCAGCTGCGCTCATAATAGCAGGCTTGTTACAATTAGGGAGCGGTCTGTTAAAAGCCGGGTTTATTGCCAACTACATTCCCTCAAATGTTATAAAAGGGTTATTAGCAGCCATTGGCATACTACTTATCATAAAACAAATACCGCAGGCTTTTGGTTATGATAATACTCACCAGGATGATTTTGCCTTTGTACAGGCAAATGGGGAAAATACCTTTTCGCATTTGTTCAATACTTTTTTTCATGTTACACCCGGCGTTGCAATTATTAGTTTGGTTTCCATACTTGTGCTGATTTTTTGGAATAAGACACCGCTTCATAAAATTAAATTCTTCCCTGCTTCACTTTTTGTGGTGTTACTGGGCATTGGGTTTAACGAGGCGTTCCGTGTATTTATTCCGGTATTGTATCTGCAACCCGTACACCTTGTAAATATTCCTGCAACAAGTTTTTCTGACCTGTCCTCTTTCTTAAAATTTCCTTCTTTAAGTGCCTTTGGCAATTTCACTGTCTGGTTAACAGCACTTACTATTGCCATAGTGGCCTCGCTGGAAACACTTTTAAACCTGGAAGCCGTTGAAAATTTAGACCCACATAAACGGCAATCATCTCCTAACCGGGAACTGGTGGCGCAAGGTGTTGGCAATATGATAGCCGGCGTTGTTGGCGGTATTCCGGTAACTTCTGTTATTGTTCGCAGTTCTGTTAACATTAATGCAGGTGCACAATCGAAATTGTCTGCCATTATTCATGGTATATTTTTATTGCTGGCTATTTTGTTCTTAAGCCCTTTTATCAATTTAATACCCTTTGCTTCACTGGCTGCTATATTGATTGTTACAGGTTATAAGCTTGCCAAAATATCCATCTTTAAAGAAATGTATGCCAAAGGATGGAACCAGTTGATTCCATTTGTAGTTACAATTATATCCATCATATTTACTGACTTGCTCATCGGCATATTAATTGGTTTAGCCTTCAGCTTATTCTATCTCTTAAAAAGCAATTATAAAAATCCATTTACTATTGAAAAAGAACAATTACATACCGGAGAAACCATACGGATAGAATTACCCAACCAGGTATCGTTTTTAAACAAGGCAAGTATAAAAGATACGCTTTGGTCTGTTCCTGAAAATACAAATGTTATTATTGATGCCAGCTATGCCGATTATATTGACAATGATATTTTGGAAATATTTATTGATTTCAAAAATGTAATTGCGCCTGAAAAAAATATTAAACTTAATATTATTGGCGTTAAAGAAAAATACCGGCTATCAGACCATGTGCAATTTGTAAATGTACTTAACCGGCAGGACCAGGAAAAGCTGACACCACAGCAGATTGTTGAACTACTAAAAAAGGGAAACGAACGGTTCAGGCAAGGCAAGTGGACCGAAAAATATTTTCGCCACCAGGTAAATGCTACTTCATCAGGGCAGTTTCCAATGGCTGTTATTGTAAGTTGTATAGATTCCAGAACATCATCCGAAATTTTATTTGATTCAAATCTTGGTGACATAATCTCCATTCGCATTGCGGGCAATATTATTAATAAAGAAATTATCGGCAGCATAGAACTGGCGGTGAAAAAAATGGGGGTAAAACTGATTGTTGTGAAGGGGCATTCCAACTGCGGCGCCGTGGGAGCAGCCATTCATTCGGTAACTGGCGGTAATATAGATTCAATTACACAAAAAATAAAACCCGCTGTTGATAAAGCCTGTTTAATTGATGTTCAACTGGCATTGGATAATGGAAAGGCTTTTGCTGAAAAAGTAACTCATTTGAATATAGAGAGTTCTATAGCCACAATTCTTGAAAATAGTGATTATTTAAGAGAACAAAAAAGTAAAGGCGATGTAGGTATTGTTGCTGCATATTACGATACCGCTACAGGCGAAGTTATTTTTAATGAGTTAGCCAATACATATGAAACTGCAAATAATTAAAATAGTTGATGATGGATGTAAAATTAGAATTGATAATTGTTGTTAAGCTACTTGCTTCTTTCCTGTTGGGGGCTTTTATCGGTTTAGACAGGGAGAAACACGGCCGTGATGCCGGCATAAGAACCTATGCTGCAGTTTGCATTGGCGCTACTTTATTTACTGCTATTGCGGCGCATCTTGTAAGCGATGTTGCTGCTGCTTCAAGGGTAATAGCCAATATTGTTACGGGTGTGGGCTTTCTTGGGGCTGGTATTATTTATCGCAACAGCAGCGCCGGAACATCGCATGGTTTAACAACAGCAGCCACGGTTTGGTGTACGGCTGCAGTTGGTGTTGCAGTTGGCCTCAATATGTTTATCATAGCCATTGTTGGAGCAATTGCTTTGTATTTTTTGCTTTCATTACATCACCAGCATTGGTATGTAAAATGGAAAAATAAAATGATAAGTAAGCACAACGAAAAAGATAATACTGATTAATTGTTAACTAAAATGTTTCTATATATTTTATGTCATCGTTAAACTCAACTTCAGCCGGGGCAAAGCACAATAAATCTTTGAAGATAGTATTTGCTATCACGGCCACATATTTAGTAATAGAAGTAGTGGTAGGATTTATTTCCAACAGCCTTGCTTTGCTTTCCGATGCGGCGCACATGCTTACTGATGTAGGTGGACAGGCACTTGCCCTGTTTGCTATCTGGATGACATCAAAGCCACGCAATAACCGGAAGACTTATGGTTATTACAGGGTGGAAATTCTTTCGGCGCTTACCAATGCTATTGTATTGATATTTATTTCAGGATTTATTTTGTATGAAGCCTGGCAACGGTTTCAAAACCCTCCTGCTGTAGCAGGCACTTCCATGCTGATTGTTGCATTCTGCGGATTAATAATCAATATTATTGGCATGAAGATTTTAAGCGCCGGTTCCAAAGAAAGTATAAACATTAAAGGTGCCTTCCTGGAAGTGGTAAGTGATATGCTCAGTTCAGTAGGTGTCATTATTGCCGGTATAGTTATCCTTGCTACCGGGTGGTTGTACATAGACCCTATTATGAGTGCCCTGATTGGGCTGTTCATTTTACCCCGAACATTCCGGCTTCTTAAAGAATCTGTTGATATTCTGCTTGAAGCTGTTCCGTCTAATATTGATTACGGCGCTGTAGAGAAATGTATCAGCGAACGGGAAGGCGTAGTTTCCTTGCATGACCTTCACATTTGGACAATCACATCCGGGGTTACCGCATTAAGCGTTCATGTGATTATGCAAAATGACATTCAGCTAACACAGATAAGTGAGTTTGTCCAGAATATTAAGGAGCACCTGGAATCTGAATTTAAAATCGGGCATACAACAATTGAGGTTCATATACAAGATGATAAGTATAAAATGAATATTGTTTAATAGACGAATCGTTACATGTACAGCATTATAACAGGCACCATATTATTAGGCATTACTCATGCACTTATTTCCAACCACTGGTTGCCGTTAGTGGCAATCGCCAGGGCGGAGAAATGGGAAAAGTATGAATTGATGCTGGTGGCTTCCATCACAGCATCTGCACATGTATTGGGCACTGTTATTATTGGTTTTGCATTGGGAATGGTGGGTTCAAAACTGGCGCATCAGTATGAAGGGTATGTGCATGTAATTGCACCGGTACTATTGATAATATTCGGACTAATTTATTTTACTGTAAACCTGCCGCACCACCACCATGCTGCCAACAAGGATGTGCAGCAATATAAAAAATCGAAAACTAAATGGGTGCTAATATTCGCAGCAACCATGTTTCTGTCTCCCTGCCTGGAAGTGGAAAGCCTTTTTCTTGCAGCAGGCGCCTATGGCTGGGATGATATTCTACTGCTGGCCCTGGTATATGCAGCAATCAGCATAACTGGAATTATCACTCTTGTAATGCTTGCATTTAAAGGAGTGCAGATGATGAATTCACAATTTATTGAACACAACGAAAAACGGATTACCGGAATGGTATTAATTATAATTGGTATTGTTACATTTTTCTTACACTAAACATAGTATTATGGCACATAAACATGATGAAACAAAAATTGCAGAGCAGGAAGCCTGCTGTGACCTTGACGAAAAAGTGAATGAAGCCAAAGTGGTTTCGCTGCATAACAAAGATGATGGTCATAATCATGGTGACGAAGAAGGCAACGGCCTTAAACCCTGGTTACCTGCTATTGCAAGTTTTGTTGTTCTAATAGCAGGTCTTTCATTAGACAACTGGATTAAGCCAACACCTACCTGGTTTACAGGCTGGGTACGTCTTACATGGTATATCGTAGCGTATATTCCGGTAGGGTTGCCCGTAGTGATAAAGGGAATAAAGACGGCCATAAAAGGAGATGTGTTTACAGAATTCTTTTTAATGAGTGTGGCAACCATCGGCGCATTTTATATTGGTGAATATCCTGAAGGTGTTGCCGTAATGCTTTTCTATGCAGTGGGAGAATTATTTCAGGATGCTGCGGTTAACCGTGCTAAAAGAAGTATCAAAGCCTTGCTGGATGTAAGACCAGACAGCGCCGATGTATTAAGAAACGGTATCTACGTTAACCTCCCGCCTGAAAATGTAAAGGTTGGCGAAACCATTCAGATAAAAGTTGGTGAAAGAGTGCCGCTGGATGGAGAAATGTTAAGCGAAGGAAGCTCATTCAATACTTCAGCATTAACCGGCGAAAGTAAACCTTCCACTTTTACCAAAGGGGAAACAGTACTAGCTGGAATGATTAACCAGGAAAAAGTAGTAGAGTTGAAAGTAACAAAACTATTTAATGATTCTTCGCTTGCAAGAATACTGACACTTGTACAGGATGCAACTACCAGGAAAGCGAAAACAGAGCAATTCATCCGGAAGTTTGCAAGAATATACACTCCCATTGTTGTATTCCTTGCCATAGGCATCACACTCATCCCCTGGTTATTTGTGGAGAACTATGTGTTCAATACATGGCTGTACAGGGCCTTGATATTTTTGGTAATCAGTTGCCCTTGTGCATTGGTAATTTCCATTCCGTTAGGATATTTTGGAGGTATCGGCGCTGCATCCCGGAGTGGTATTTTATTCAAAGGCTCCAACTACCTGGATTTAATGACAAAAATAAACCAGGTAGTAATGGATAAAACAGGCACACTTACCAAAGCTGTTTTTAAAGTGCAGGAAGTGGAGAGTTATGACATTCCCCAAGAGGAATGGTTGCCGCTTGCCGCCGCACTGGAAGCTAAATCAACTCACCCTGTTGCAAAAGCAGTGGTTGAGTATGCTGGAAACGAATTTGATAAATTACGGGTAGATAAGTTGGAAGAAATTAGTGGTCATGGTTTGAAAGGGGATGTAAATGGCAAAGAAGTACTTGCCGGAAATGTGAAATTAATGGACATGATGAAAGTGCCGGTAAATGATGGGCTAAGAAAAATAGTGGATACAATCGTTATTGTTGCCATTGACAGAAAACTTGCTGGCTATTTAACTATAGCCGATGAAATAAAAGAAGACAGTAAACAGGCTGTTGATGCCTTGCATAAGCTGAATGTAAAAACAACCATACTCAGTGGCGATAAACAGGCCGTGGTAGATAATGTTGCCAAACACCTGGGCATTGACAATGCTTACGGTGATTTATTACCTGAAAATAAAGTACAAAAGGTAGAAGCTATAAAGAAGGACAAAAAAAATGTGGTTGCTTTTGTTGGCGACGGTATTAATGATGCACCCGTACTTGCTTTGAGTGATGTGGGAATAGCTATGGGTGGTTTAGGCAGTGATGCTGCCATTGAAACCGCAGATGTGATTATACAAACTGACCATCCTTCAAAAATAGCCACCGCTATACAAATTGGTAAAGCCACCACAAAAATTGTATGGCAAAATATCGGATTAGCGTTTAGTGTGAAATTAATTGTATTGATTCTTGGCGCCGGGGGCCTGGCCACCATGTGGGAAGCTGTATTTGCTGATGTGGGAGTGGCAATGCTGGCAATATTGAATGCAGTACGAATTCAAAGAATGAAATTTTAAATCTCTCATATGCTCAGTAAGCAGTTGAAAATATTTTTTACAGCAACACTTCTGATAATTTCGTTTCCGCTTTTTGCCCAAAAAGAACGGGTAAGGGGAATTTACAAAACCTGTGATGACTTTGTAAAAGGGAATCTTTCCTTTGATAATAATTGCAACATTAGGAATATAAGAATCAGGCTGAATGATTTTTTTTCAAAGAAGTATATTACAGTTAAGAAAGGCGACAGCAGTCTAAAGCTTTTGAAAAATGACATTTTCGGGTATATAAATTGCAGAAATGAAGTTTTTCGTTTTAAAGGAAAGATTGAACTTTTTTTACTAAATGCCGGAGAACAGATTCTTATCTACAAACATATTGTTTCTAAACCACCAACGGGCAGAACTAATGTGACGAATTATTATTTCAGTTTGGGCGTTAATTCCCCGGTTCAAAAACTTACAATTCGCAATTTGAAAAATATTTTTCCTGCTAACTCAATCTTCAAAAACTTTATTGATAAAAATTTCAGGTACAATACCGACTTAGCTGAATTTGACAAAGTTAATAAGATGTATAAGGTCAACTTGCTTTTAAGTGAAAGCTTGAAGTAAAATATCTCAGGAGAAAGTATAGCTTACGGGAATTCGTATTGAGTAAAATTAAAAAGAATTGATGAAGAGTTTTACAATTATAAATCCCTTGTGTTGCCCAGTAAACTTTTGCATACATAAAATTGCAAACTGAAAAAAATAGGGACTATGTTAGCCTGTAATGTTACTATTCATGAGAAAGAATATGCGGCATTCTAACCCTTTATAAATGAATTACCTGGTATAAAAGAGGCTCAAATTGCAATTATATGAAAACTTCTCAAAATTGATTAACTTGCACTTCGAATGAAAATATTAGCATCAATAATGGCTTTTGTAGTGTTGTTCCTTTCAGTGCAACCAGCTTTGGCATTGTTGAAGCAAAAACAATCAACTGAATGTTGTGGCGGAGGTTGCCACAAAACTACAGATGAACAGAAACCATCTGGTGACAATAATTCCCCGAGCAATAATTGCAATCCTTTTCAATCATGTGCAAGTAATATTTGCAGCTTCACGGTAACATCTTCTTTTTTCAGTATTAAGGCACCTCACTTTTATTCAAATAACTTTACTCCATTTTCCGAAAACTTCTACTCGCAATTCGCTCCTGACTTTTGGCAACCGCCTAAGATAGCTTAATGAATTTTCTTATCTGGTATTATATTTTTTGCTTTGATATATTTTATTAAGGCAGTTTCGCTATTCATTAATGCTAAAATAATTTCAATGAAATCAAAATATTTCAGTGTATCGGTATTGCTGTTGGCAGTGTCGTTCACAATTGCACAGGTTAGTTGTGCCCAAACCCTTAACACACAATCAAAAACTTCAAATCCTAACGATACAACTGTTACTGTAAAAGTATCAGGCATTACCTGCTCCGGCGATTTAAAAATGATTGCCGACAATATAGAAAAAATGAAAGGCGTAAGCAGTTGTAAGCAAGTCGGCAAAATGTCCACATCCACAAGCTTTGAGATAAAGTATGATACCGAAAAAATATCTTATGCCGAAGTGGTAAAAGCTATTGAAGGTACGGCAAGCTGCGACCACCCTGACCAGCGGCCATATAAAGTAAAAACAAAAAACTAAAGCAATTAACAACTGGTATTGGTACAGGTATTTAACACCTGTGCCAATACTTAAACTCAAACAAATGAAAAAACTATTCATTTGCTTGTGCTTGTTAATGTTTTTCTCATTTCCTATGCACAAGCTGACACACTGCCGCATGTACTTATTAAAAAGATTAATGGTACTAAGCTGTATGCTTCTGAACTACCAAACAAAAACAAGCCTGTTTTAATTGCTTTCTGGGCTACCTGGTGCAAATTCTGCATAGCAGAACTTTCTGCGATTTCATCTGAGTACAAATCATTGCAAGATTCAACCGGTGTTAAACTGGTTGCTATTTCTACTGATGCAGGGGTAACAGAAGAATACATTAAAAAATTTGCTGAACGCCGCAACTGGCCTTTTGAAATCTATTGGGATTATAAAAAGTCTCTAAAAAATTCTATGGGTGTACAGGAAATTCCTCACCTGATGTTAGTTGATGCAGGTGGCAGAATCATTTGGCAGAAAATCGGGTTCAACCCTGGCGATGAAACAATAATTTTCGCAAAGCTCAGTGAGCTTTTGCTAACTCAAAAAATCATTAAATAATGAGAACAATATTTCTATTAATTATATCAGCTTTTATGCTGCATCAAACAGCAGAAGCCCAATCAATAAAGGGAAAAGTTAAAAACTCAAATAATGAGCCACTTACAGGTGCAAGTGTTCATTGGCTTCACTCTGCTATTGGTACCAGTACAGATAGCGCCGGACAATTTGAAATCCAACTTCCGAAAGAATCAATTAAAAAGTTAGTTATCAGTTTTGTGGGCTATCAATCAGATACTCTTACTATCACTAATGAAAATGCAATTGAAGTAAAGCTTACAGGAACCAAAGAGTTAGGTGAAGTGGTAGTAAAAGGGAAACGCCCCGGTATTTATATTTCAGAAATCAATCCTGTAAAAACAGAGGTAATAACGCAGGTTGAATTAAAGAAAGCTGCCTGTTGTGATTTAGCAGGTTGCTTTGAAACACAAGCCTCAGTTCAGCCACAAACTACCAATGTAATTACAAACTCTAAAGAATTAAGGATACTTGGTTTATCGGGTGTTTACAACCAGGTATTAATTGACGGGATGCCTTTAATACAGGGTCTTTCATATACCTATGGCATTAGCAGCATTCCAGGCACACTGGTTGACAATATTTATATTTCTAAAGGGGCAAATTCGGTAATTCAAGGTTTTGAAAGCATCAGTGGTCAGATAAGCGTAGAAACCAAAGAGCCTGACAGAACGGCTAAACTCTTACTCAATGTTTATGCAAACAACTTTATGGAAAAACACCTGAATGCAAACTATCTTTTTAAATATAAAAAATGGAGTAGCCTTGCAGCATTTCATACAGTGCAGCCTGCAAAAAGAGTTGACAGGGATAATGATAAGTTTATGGACCTCCCTTTACTTACCCGGTACATGATTTTTAATAAATGGAAATATGGTAACGACAGGGATTGGGGCTGGAGTTCAAGGATTGGTATCCGTTATTTGAATGAACAAAGAATTGGCGGCCAAACAAACTTTAATATCAAGACTGATAAAGGCACAACAAATTCTTACGGCCAAACTGCAAATATTCAGCAACCGGAGCTATGGACAAAAACCAGTTATCGTTTCAACGACAAAAATAAAATTACATTTATTGGCTCATCATTTTATCAAAACCAGCACTCATTTTTTGGTACTACAAAATACACTGCCAATCAAACAAATGTTTATGCAAACCTGCAGTACGAATTACTGTACAAAGAAAAGCACACGATGAAAACAGGTATAAGTTACAGGCATCTTTCTTTGAATGAGGATATTTTTTTTACAGCAAATCCATTAAACAGAACCTTTGCAGGTAAGTATAAAAGAACTGAAAATATCCCTGGCATTTTTGCAGAAAACATATTTAACTGGAAGGGTGATAAGTTGGTTTGGATTACCGGCATCCGTGCAGATTTTCATAATCAGTTCGGCACTTATATTACCCCAAGAACTTTGCTTAAATATGAAACAAAAGAAGGTTCAACCTTCAGGGCATCCGTAGGTACCGGATGGAGAACCGTAAATCTGTTTAGTGAAAACATCGGCTTGCTGGTTAGCTCAAGAGATATAGTTTTTACAGAACAATTACGACCGGAAAGAGCCTTAAATTTTGGTGCAAATTTTACTCAGAAGTTTGATGGTAAAAATATTGAAGGATATATCAGCATTGATTATTACCGAACCCAATTTCAAAATCAGATTTTTCCTGATTATGATGCCAACCCATCTAAAGCAATCATTTCTAATTTTACTGGTAAATCAATTTCTGATGGTCTCCAGGTTGAAGCGTATTCAAAGTTTTTCAGTCGTTTTGAAGCCAAAGCTGCTTATGTGTATTTAGATGTATATCGTAAAGTAAATGGAAAAAAAATTAATCTTCCGTTTAATCCTGCACATAAAATTCTCTCAACCCTTTCTTATAAACCATTAACAAATAAATGGCATTTAGATGTAAACATACATTGGTATGGTGTACAGCAATTGCCCAATACATCAGCTAATCCAGCGGAGTATCAACGGCCCCAAAAATCAAAATCGTTTACACTTGTTAATGCACAGTTCACCAAAACATGGAAGCAGTTTGAAATATATGCAGGCTGTGAAAACATTTTTGATTTCCGGCAGCAACAGCCAATCATAAGCTGGCAATATCCTTTCAGTGCTTATTTTGATATATCGTCAGTTTGGGGACCAACAAGAGGTAGAGAGATTTATATAGGTGCAAGATTTAGTATAAAATAAGAGTTCAATTTTACTCACTGGAATTGATATGTAAAAGTGTTTAGGCAATGTTCACCAATATACTATTGGCAACTTTGTAACTTATAACAATTTCTTTTTCAGGTTTTATCTGGAGAGTATAGGTCTGGTCAAATTCTTCAATGGCTTTTACTTTTACAGTGTTACCCAACGAGATGCCTGCTTTATCCAGGTAATTCAAAAATGCTGGTGTATGGTCTGTAACACCAGTAAACGTACCCTTCTCCTCAATTTTAAGAGTAGATAGCAAGACAGCTTTCGATTTAGGAAGAACCCCATTGGCATCTGGTATTGGGTCACCATGGGGGTCGGCTTTGGGGAAGCCCAGGAACTTATCTAATTTGTTAGTTAGGTCTTCGCTGTGTATATGCTCTAATTGTTCGGCAAGGTCATGCACTTCATCCCATTTATACCCCAATTTGTCAACGAGGAACACTTCCCAAAGCCGATGGTTACGAATAATGCCCACAGCTACTTGTTTACCTTTCTCTGTTAGTTTAAAGCCTTTTGATTTTTGATAGGTTACCAGTTTCTTTCCGGCCATCCTTTTAAGCATATCAGTTACAGATGGGGCATGCACCCCCATTACCTGGGCAAGAGAGGAAGTAGCTACTACTTCACCGTTGGTTTCCTGCAATTTATAAATGGCTTTTAGATAGTTTTCTTCTGTAAATGAATGCACGGGTGTAAAATATTTATATGAAGATAATGAAACAAGTATAAAAATATAATTAGATTAGTCTAATTATTGTATTAAATTCGCCTAATTATTTGCCTTTGCCTGCGTAGAATTATGAATAAACTTAAAGTTATATCAGCATTAATTTTAGTAATTATGGGTATTGTTGCCTGCCAAAAACTGTTGCCCAAAGCCCCGACTGATAATGAGCTATTAGATGGCCCTGTTGAAGGGCTCAGCTATGAGGAGAACAGAAGGTTCCTGGCGGGTGATGTGGCCTTTAATGACGAAGTATTCACTTCTCAGAAGGGTTTAGGCTCCATCTTCGTGGCTACCAGTTGCGGTAGTTGCCATGCTGGTGATGGTAAGGGGCATCCTTTTACTACTCTTACGAGGTTTGGGCAGACTGACAGTACAGGTAACCAATTCCTGCATTTGGGTGGCCCGCAATTACAAAACAGAGCATTGCCCGGTTATACACCGGAACAAATACCTGCAGGTGCCACGTTTTCAAAGTTTACACCGCCTGCCAACACCGGTTTAGGGTTTCTTGAATTGGTCTCCGATGCAAATATATTGTCAATAGCTGACCCCAATGATACAAATGGAGATGGTATTAGCGGTGTGCCGAATTATGAGTACCTGCCTTCTTTTATAACCCCGTTTTCGAATGCTATTCCAAGAAATAGTAAATACATTCACCGCTTTGGCAAAAAAGCGGCGGCTTATAATCTGTTGCACCAAACAGTAAATGCCTACAACCAGGACATTGGCATTACTTCAACATTTCAACCAAAAGATGTTTACTCTGGATTGAATATAGACCCCGAAGTTTCTGATGTAACGGTGCATAATGTTGTCTTCTACCTGCAAACATTGAAAGCTCCCATTCAAAGAAATCAAAATGATGCAACCGTTGTTCAGGGCAAAAATGTTTTCATGCAAGCCGGTTGCGAAAGCTGCCATAAGCAAACATTACAAACCGGTTTCTCAAACATAGCTCCATTATCCAACAAAACATTTCATCCTTATACCGATTTGCTATTGCATGATATGGGGCCGGGCTTAGATGATGGCTATACAGAAGGCAGCGCTACAAAATCTGAATGGAGAACGCCGCCACTATGGGGTTTGGGTTTATCTCCCAACTCACAAGGCGGCCAGTATTTTTTACTGCACGATGGAAGGGCAAAAAGCATTGAAGAAGCAATACTCTTACATGGCGGCGAAGCCACAACAAGTAAAAATAAATTCAGCCTGCTTTCGTCAGCCGACAAACAAGCCTTGCTTAAATTTTTAGAATCACTGTAAATACAATGGACAGAAAAGATTTTATAAAAAGCTGTGGCTTTGCCTGCTTAGGCGGTGCAGCTATTACTACCTTGTTGCAAAGCTGTAGTGCTGCAAAAATAATAGGTGGCAAAATTGCTGGCGATGATTTAATTGTACCACTAACCGACTTTGAAACAAAAGCAGGCAATGAAAAGCATTATAAAAAATATGTGGTAGTACAGAATGATATTCTGCAATACCCTATCTGCGTCTATCGTATCAATGAAAATGAATACACCGCCCTCTGGATGCAATGCACACACCAGGGTGCAGAGTTGCAGGTGTTTGGCGATAAACTACAGTGCCCGGCACACGGCAGTGAGTTTACCAACAGTGGCACAGTACAAGGCGGGCCGGCAGATAGAAAACTAAGGACATTTCCTGTAACCATTGAAGCCAATAAATTAAAAATTTCATTGAAAGCGATATGATAAAATTTTTCTCCTTCATAACAGCTTTACTTTTTTCTTTGTGTGCCGCTGCACAGATAGACCCAGCTTTATTAAAGCGAATCCCCAAAGATACTATAAAGCCAACCTTGAATATGGATGCTGTTTATAACCGCCCCTTTGTGACTGTTGGTAAACTGCCGGTATCAGTAGGCGGCTATATGGAAGCCAACTGGCAACAACTGGCAACAGATGGTATTTCAGAAGGCCACCAGTTTCAATTTAGGCGAATGACCTTATTTGTTTCATCAACAATCGGCAAGCGGTTAAAATTTTTAAGCGAAATAGAATTTGAAGACGGCGCAAAAGAAATATCAATAGAGTTTGCAGCATTAGATATTGAACTGCACCCATTGATAAACTTGCGGGGCGGTATAATACTAAACCCCATTGGGGCATTTAATCAAAATCATGATGGCCCCAAGTGGGAATTTACTGACCGGCCAATAGCCGCTACACAAATGTTGCCCGCCACCTGGAGCAACGCAGGCTTTGGCGTATATGGCAAGCATTATAACAAAGACTGGATGTTTGGTTATGAAGCCTATCTGTCCGGTAACTTTGACAATACCATCATTGATAATGCAGAAAACAAAACCTTTTTGCCAGCCGCTAAAAATAATAAAGAAAGGTTTGAAGAAATGAATAGCGGCTTGCCATTACTAACAACAAAGGTTGCTGTAAGAAATAATAAAATTGGTGAACTGGGTATATCATATATGGGTGGAGTGTATAATAAATTTCAGGATGATGGATTGCAATTAGATGATAAACGCAGAGTGGATGTTTTTGCAATTGATTTTAATACCACATTATCTAAACTAAACACTTTTATTACTGCTGAGTGGGCATGGATAAAAGTAAATGTGCCATCTACCTTTACACAACAGTACGGCAACAAGCAACAAGGGGGTTTTGTAGATATTGTGCAGCCATTGATAAAGAAAAAAATGCCGGGCTGGCCAAATGCTACGCTTAACCTTGCCTGTCGTTTTGAATATGTGGATTGGAACAAAGGAACATTTACCAGCACCGGCGGCAATATTGCAGATGATTTGTGGAGCATCCTGCCTGCCATAAGTTTTCGTCCCACTGCACAAACGGTTTTACGATTTAATTACCGTCACCAAAGCCAGAGAGATTTACTCGGCAACCCACCGGCAAAAACGGGGGGATTTGGTTTTGGGATTTCAACTTACTTTTAAATTTGAGCTTTCTTTTTATTTAAGCATTTGCTTAAATAGTTATTTCCACTATCTTTGCCTTATGAAAAACAATACTTGCATCAGACTATTTGCAGACCAGGAGCAAATAATGAATTGTAAAAGCAAGTTGAGGATTGCACAAAAGTCTTTTGCAAGCCTGTCTAATATATTGGCTTTAGCTGGTAATGAAGTAAGGCTGAAGATTATCTATTTGCTCGAAGAAGAAAAAGAATTATGTCCATGCGACCTTGCAGATATTCTGGGCATGAGTATTCCAGCAGTATCACAACATCTAAGAAAATTGAAGGATGGAAGTATTGTTGAAACCTGGAAAGAAGGGCAAACAATTTATTATTCTCTTTCACAGGAAAATCTAAAGATTTTAAAGCCGTTCTTCAAACATATTAATATAGAAACTCAAAAACTGGAAACAGTATGATAAGTATAAAATCATCAGGCACATTTACCGGCGCAGGTGTTCTTTCCGCTATCGCAGCTTCGCTTTGTTGTATCGCCCCTGTTATTGCATTGCTTGCCGGTGGCAGCAGTATTGCCGCTAGCTTTTCATGGATAGAACCAGCAAGACCTTATTTGATAGGATTATCAGTTGCCGTATTAGCCTTTGCATGGTATCTTAAACTAAAAACTGCTAAAGTAAATGATATAGATTGTAATTGCGAAACAACTAAGAAGATTTCATTCTTTCAATCCAAAACTTTTTTGGGAATAGTAACTGTATTCGCTATACTAATAATGACTTTCCCGCTGTATGCAAAAGTGTTTTATCCAAAACCAAAAGTACAATCAGCATTTGCTGTAGTTGATAATAAACAACAGGTAAAGTTCACTATACAAGGCATGACCTGCGAGGCATGTGAGGTACATGTAAATAATGAACTGTCTAAAGTAAATGGAGTATTAGCTTATAAAACTTCTTATGCCACCCGGAGCAGTTTAGTCACTTTTGATAAATCAAAAGTTAGTGAAAAGATAATAGAAGTAGCAATTTATAAAACAGGATACAAAGTAAAAAGCTATGAACTGATAAATAGTAGCATTTTTTCTGAAACAGGAATCAATAATACTTGCAGTGATTCGTCATCTTGCTGCGACAAAAAATAAATTTAATGGAGAAATCAACTATACTACAGTCAACAATTACTTGTCCGCAATGCGGCTTTCAAAAAGAAGAAATAATGCCAACAGATGCTTGCCAATACTTTTACAAGTGTACAAACTGCGAAACTGTACTAAAGCCAAAGCAGGGTGATTGTTGTGTATTTTGTAGCTATGGCACTGTTGCTTGCCCACCTATACAAATGAATAAATCTTGTTGTTCATAGTCTTGTTAAAATAGTTTCTTACTTATTTTAAAATTTCGGCCTTAATCATAATAGCAGAACTTTCAAATTCTAAACTCAAAAGTTTCAGAGGAATTTTATCCGGACAATACTTAGTTGTTTCAATTAAGTAAATAACTCTAAGGTTGGTAAGCGGCTTCAGCCATATCAAATATTCCCGAAGATGCTCAGCAATTTGCTTAACTGTTGTATTGGGCTTCTCTTTTATTACCAGTATTAATACACCATTCTTTTCATTGGTTAAATACTTTGATGCTTTCAGCATTGCACCTAAATATCCTTTTCGGCTAGTGCCTGTATCACATTCCATAATGATGTACTCATTCCCCTTTTGCAGAACAGTGTCGGGCTTATATCCTTTAGTGAGCTGCCCACCTGAATTGAGAATTGCATAACCTTCGGCACTGTGCGAAAGATTCTTAAATAATTTGTCTTTCATTGCATCGCTATAAAAAGTAAATTTTATGCATTTTAAAAGTCAATTCTAAAAGCTATTTCAAGTGTGTCAAAATGGAATTCAAAATCAGGTTTGCTCTTGCCTCAGCAAAGTCTTCAAATTTATCTTCCGTCCATAGCGTTTCATCAGCAGGAATTAAATGCCGTTTTACAAAGGCAGCTTTATCATTTACATGATTATTAATCCAATCCCCGAACGGACTTGCATTTTTTAATCCCCGGTTAGTGCTGAAATCTATCAGTTGAAAGTTTTTGATGCTGTTGATTTTTGATGATTCAACTTTTAATGACTCTAATATTGATTTAGGCATGATGTGGTCAATATCATTTATCCTGATAGTCTGTCCCCTGTCGTACATAAGATAATAAACAAATGAATTTTCTAATTCATCGAGATTATATATAGTATATGTTCTCGTAAATGTTATTGGGTGGTCAGTATAAACCTGAAACAATTCATCGGTGGGAAAATCTTTGTTTTTATAGTGCTGCATCTTATCCAATAGTTTACGGATGCCAGTTTTGTAGGGTATCCAGCCTGCACCTTTACTTTTGAAAACTCCGTTTATAAGTGAATGATAAATCCACCTTTCCATTTTGGGATGCTCCGTGTTTTTAGCATCAAAATTTGCAAAGAATTTTTCCAATTCCACAACGCTTATCGGCTTATGAAAAAGATGATAGGCGATAAAAAACAACGGAATAAAGGAACGGTTACAATCTTTATAGTAATAATATAATTTTGAATTAATGAGAAAATCTTTAAGACATTTCAGAGTTACTTTAATCCTTTCTCTGTTTTTTATAGCGAATTGAGCATCGGCTGCTTCAATCGCAGCCATCTCCTTTTTGTGATTGTCCTGCAACAGAAATATTAACTTGATAAGATTGTCTTGCGTTAATCCTATTTCTTCATAGCTCTTTAATGTTTCTTCTAAAAAGCCTTCCATTTCCCATTCAAAACCTTTGAGCACAGATGCTACCAAATCAAAAGAAGAAAGCTTGGTGCCACCATCATTTAATCTTCTGAAAAGTTCCACTATTCTTTGCTTATTGGTTATTTCATCAAATGATTTATTTACCGATACTTTTGAAATGCCAAGACAATCTGCTGTTAATGTATTCTTGTAAAAAGCCTTTATATTTTTTTCAGCATGTCTTATCTGAATGGTATCCTGAATATTTAGTGCCTTAATTATTTCCTCGGCCACCTGGTCTTCATCGTTGGTATCTTTTAGTCTTTTAAGTAATGAACTGGCGAGATACCAGTTGTGTTCAGGTATTGTTCTATCCTCATTTCCCTTTGATTGCCTGGGCAGTTTACTCTCTTCTTTCTCAAACTTAAATTCAAATTCCGTATTATAATCGCTGTACAAATCAAAGTACAAAACCTTACCATTGAAACTTCCTTTCAATCCGATATAGAAAGATTGCAATCGCTGCTGCCCATCAATAACGAAATGCTGTAATTGAGTTAGAGAATCCACTTGCCTTGAATTAATAATGCCACCATCTTTTGTAAAAGAACGGTAATTAAACAACGGCTTGCTTCCTTTTTCTTCCTCAATTACCATTATACCCCCAAAGGAATCTCCTTTCAAGAGTGTATCAAACAGTAATTCCATTTTTTCCTCATCCCAAACCAGTCGCCTTTGAATTACGGGGAGAACAAATTTATCTTCTTCGATTTCATTTATTACGTCCGATATTTTATAAGATTTCCATATAGCCATAAACAGTTAGTTAGTGAACTGCTAATTTAGACTGATTTTCTTAATTATCGGGGAGACCCGGCACAGTCCTTCTGCCTTTCCAACAATTATCCTTTAATATAACAGATGGCAGAACCACTGTGCCGGACAATAAAATCTGGAATTGAGTTTGGCTATCGGCAGATTTACATTACCTGTCCTGCCAAACACAATTCCAGACAATCAAGGATGCAATGTAAATTTGTGTTCTAAATTTGAATGCTATATGTTGATTTTTGCTTACGGCTCTAATATGAATCTGAACAGACTTTCACAAAGAGTTCCTTCAGCAAAGAAGGTTTCCAACGCATTTCTTCCGGGATATAAATTAGTGTGCAATAAGGTTAGTAAAAAAGACGGGTCTGCGAAAGCGAATATTATTAAGACTGATAATCTTGCCGATTTGGTTTGGGGAGTGTTGTTTACCATTGATAGTAATGAAAAATCGCAGCTTGATAAAGCAGAAGGTTTAGGTATGGGTTATCATGAGGACAATTTGACTTTTTTTTATGACGCCGGCAATGCTTACACTGCCCAGGTTTATATTGCCGATAGTAAATCCATAGATAACACTTTGCTTCCCTATGACTGGTATAAAGAGTTTATAGTAACCGGTGCCATCCAGAATAAATTACCTGAAGGATATATTTCACAGCTACAAGCTATTGCCTGCATTTGTGACCCTGATGAAGAAAGAAGAACGAAAAACTATTGTATTATTTCAGGTAAGTAATATTTTTTGTTTACCAGCTTATAATTCTTTGTTCATCTTCTGTTGCGACGCTCCGTTCATCGTTCTGTTCTTCTATCAGCAAAGACCCGGTGCAGTACACCCGTCTTATTTCTTTTCCGCCTCCGGCAAATAAGCCGTGAGAACTGCACCGGATAAAAATATTGGGAATTGAGATTGCTTCATTCTTCAGCAAACACAATTCCAGACACTCAAATCACATAGCCTTTTCAACTTTCATTTCTTTTCCCTTCTCTCAAAGACACAACAAACAGTTATAACCTGTTTTGTAAGAAAATGGGCAAAAGCGAAAGCGAAGCTATGCGGCTACGACAATGACTTATCAAAGTGCAAAAAGACTACGGCATAAACAAGAATATACCACACTACTTAAGATTTTATTTATTCCGTTTCCTTTTTGCTTCCATGCAGCCGCCTTATTATAATGCTTTCTTTTTTTCCATTTTTTCTTTTACAAAACATTTTTTTTCATCAGCAGAACACAATTAAACAATCATTTTTTAAACATTTAAAATTTCATGTTATGGAAATCATCGGCAGAATTACCGCAGATGCGACAGTGAACGAAACAAAAGCAGGGAAAAAGGTGGTGAACTTTTCTATTGCTATTAATGACACTTACAAAACAAAAGACAGCAGCGAAGTACAGAAGATTGTAACCTATGTAAACTGTGCTTACTGGATTAACCCCGGTATTGCAAAGTATTTAATTAAGGGTGGTTTGGTTGAATGTGCAGGCAGGATTGGTGTAAATGCTTACACCAGCAAAGACGGCGAAGTAAAAGCCAGCCTTACATTTCATGTAAACAGTATTAAGCTGCATGGAAAGCCAAATGGCGGCAGCAGTACACCTGCGCCGGTTGTGCCAATGAACACAGCACCAGCCGCAGCACTTTCACAAGTTGCAGACGATTTACCATTTTAATCAATCAGGCATCCTGTCAAATGGCAGGATGCTTTTCATTTTTTAATCAAACAAAAATTTACAACTATGGCACACAATATTAATTTTAATGAGCAGACAGGTAAACACAGTTTCTTTTCAGTAAAAGAAAAAGCATGGCACGGTTTGGGGCAGATTGTACAGGACTATCCCAACAGCAAAGAAGCATTGCAATTTGCAGGACTTGATTTTGAAGTGGTGAAAAGACCTAATACACATAAATTGGATGATGGCACAGAAATCATTTCTACAAGTTCATTCTATACTTACCGTCCTGATGCAGGTGCAATTTTAGGCGACCGCTTAGGCAAGGATTATGAAGTGGTACAGAATGCAGATGCGTTCAGTTTTTTTGACGCCATTGTTGAAGGTGATGGCATACAATACGAAACTGCAGGTGCATTGGGCAAGGGTGAAAAGATATTTATTACTGCAAAACTTCCAGGCTACATTAAAGTAGGTAACGACGATATGATTGAAAAGTATTTATTCCTTACTACTTCACATGATGGATTTGGCAGCATCATGGCAGCGTTTACACCTGTAAGGATAGTTTGTAACAATACTCTTAATGCCGCTTTGAGAAACTGTACAAACGCCATTAAAATCCGTCACACTGCCAATGTAAAAGAAAGGCTGGAGCAGGCACACAAAGTAATGGGAATATCAAACCAGCTTTCAATACAATTAGAAGGAATTTTTAATCAGTGGGCAAAGGTTCGTATCACCGATAAAGAAGTACAGAAACTGATCCAACTTGCAATGGTTCCCAACAAAGAAGTATTGCAAAACATTGAAAAAGGTGAACTGGATGAGCTAAGCACCTGCTTTAAAAATATGTGTGATGATGTATATGAATATCAAATGAGCAGCCCTTCACAATTTTTGGAAACAACAAAGGGAACCGTGTTTGGTGCATACAATGCCATTACTGGTTATTTTCAGAATGTAAGGAATTACAAAGATGATGAAGCAAAAATGAAATCGTTATTGTATGGCGGTACGGCACAATTAAGAACGCAAAAGGCTTTTCAGCTTTGTGAGAGTTTTGTAAGAGCAGAGTTTGCAGGTAACTGGAGTTAATTATTAGACAAGGGGCATTGCAAAATGCCCCTTAAACTTCTAAAAAAGCTGCCCCGCAACATTGAAGCAGAGCTTATAAAATGGCGGGGCAGCTTGTTTTTTTTGTTGGATTATACTAAAGTATATTTACAGGGCTTAATAGTGTATGCAAAAACTCTTTCAATATTTTAGAAAATTCAACCCCCTTTCAAAAGAAGCGGAGAATGCAATTGCTGAAATATGCAGTATTGTAACTATCAAAAGAAATAAAGACCTGCAACCAATAGGCCACACATGTAAAACAATTTATTTCATAAATAAGGGAGTGGCAAGAATTTATTATTTCAAAGACGGTATAGATATAACAGAAAGTTTTTCTTTTGAAAATAGTATCATTGCAAGGGTGGAAAGTCTATTTACCGGCAAGCCAAGCCGCAAAGCAATACAAATACTGGAAGACGCTGAAGTGGTTGCCATCAATGCCAATCAACTATTTAAACTTTACGATACTTTTCCGGAGATTGAAAGATTGTTTCGAAAAATATTTGAAGTTGCTTATGTAGAAACGGTGAACCGTATTGAAGGTATGCAATTTCACTCCGCAGAAGAAAGATACAATGCCCTGTTGAACGAAGCCCCTAACGTATTAATGAGAGTTCCGCTAAAGTACGTCGCCTCTTATCTCGGAATCACACAGGTAAGCCTTAGCCGCATAAGGGCACAGCACTGATTTTTAACTTATGTTAAAAGAATAGCCATTTGCAGCTCTCACCTTTGTGATACCAAACATCACAAATGGCAGAAGCGAAAAAAATTGCTACCAATACACTTTGCAGTTGGCTGGAAACAGGCCAGCCCGTTTCCATTCTTGATATACGACCATTAGCAGAACGGATGGAATGGTATATACCCGGCAGCATACATTTTGATGCTTACGATAAACTGAAGAAAAACGATACAGATGCATTGAATGGCCTGCATCTTGACAAAGCTATTCCGGTTGTTACTTTTTGTGCAGGCGGCAGAATGAGTTTGGTTGCTTCTAAAATACTGCAAGCACAGGGCTACAATGTTTTTTCATTAGATGCTGGGATGAAAGGATGGAGCCTTGCATGGAATACTGCTGAACTTGCTTTTGATAGCTTTACAATAATACAATTCAGAAGAACAGGTAAAGGCTGTTTATCTTACCTTATAATTTCACAAAATGAAGCAATGATAATAGATGCTTCATTAGATACAGAAGCCTATGAAAAATATTTGTTGTCTGAAAAAACAGTTTTAAAATATGTGGCAGAAACCCACATTCATGCCGACCATCTTTCAAGGTCAAAACAATTAGCAGATAAAAACAAGGTTTCGCTTTTCCTTCCAATGCCCAACAAGGTGAGTTTTACTTTTGAACCAGTAACTGAGGCTGTTGCTTTTCAACTTGGGAATATCTCCATCAAAACAATACAAACTCCCGGCCATACCATAGAAAGCACCAGCTACCTGGTTGATGATAGAGTATTGCTTACAGGGGATACACTATTTATTAACGGAGTTGGCAGGCCAGACCTGAAAGCAAATAATGAAGAAGCAATCCAGAAATCAAAGTTGCTTTATAACTCTTTGCAGAAGTTGTTAACGATGGATGAAAATATAATTGTGCTACCAGCACACACAAACCAACCAGTAGATTTTAATAACAAACCCATTCAAACAACAATTGGCAGCATCAAACAAAATGTTACCATACTGCAACTAAACGAGGAGGAATTTATCAGAACAATTCAACAGCGTATTCCACCAACACCAGCCAACTACTTAGCGATAATAGAAAAAAATATCAGCGGTGATTTCAGTGATATAAATCCGGTTGATTTAGAAGCCGGAGCAAATCGTTGTGCTATTTCATAATGCAACAGAAAGTAAACATACAATTAGGATTAAAAGCAAACTGGAAACAGTTTTGGCTATTGATATTCATCAATGCATTGGTAGGCGGCATGATAGGATTAGAAAGAACATTGTTACCTGAAATAGCAGAAAAGGAGTTTCATCTTACATCTGCCTCAATTATTTTATCCTTCATTATTGTATTTGGTTTATTCAAAGCATTCACCAATTACTTCACCGGAGCTTTAGCAAACCGATTTGGCAGAAAGAAGTTATTGTTAGCTGGTTGGCTAATCGGTATTCCTGTTCCCATTATTTTAATGCTTGCTGATAATTGGAATTGGATAATAGTTGCCAATATTCTTTTAGGCATCAATCAGGGTTTAACATGGAGCAGTACGGTAGTAATGAAAATTGATTTGGTAGGTGAAAAAGAAAGAGGCTTTGCAATGGGTTTAAATGAATTTGCAGGATATGGAATGTTAGGTATTGTGGCATTTGTTACCAGTAATATTGCAGCCAGTTATGGGTTAAGGCCCTATCCGTTTATCATCGGAATTGTATTTGTTATTGCAGGCACACTGTTATCCTGGCTTTTTATAAAAGATACAAGCGGCCATGTAAAAGAGGAAGCAGAACAAAACGGAAGTATTCCACCATTAAAAAATGTATTTGCAGAAACATCATGGCGTAATAAAAATTTAGGCTCTGTAACACAGGCAGGCTTAGTTAACAACCTGAACGATGCAATGATTTGGGGAATAATGCCGGTGCTGCTGGCACAAAGAGGATTCAGCATTGAGCAAATAGGAATAATAACAGCGGTTTACCCGGCAGTGTGGGGATTAGGTCAGTTAGTAACAGGAAAATTAGCAGACATTTATTGCAAAAGAGATTTATTGTTTTGGGGAATGTTATTGCAGGGCATTGCCATCATACTAATTATATTTTCAAGCAGCAGTATTCATTACATTACTATCGCAGTTATTTTGGGAATTGGAACAGCCATTGTTTATCCAACTTTTCTTTCTGCTATTGCGGAAGATACCAACCCACAACAAAGAGCAAAGAGTTTAGGCGTATTCAGATTTTGGAGAGACTTAGGATATGTGGTTGGTGCATTGCTGACTGGAGTATTCACTGACCTTTTTAGTATAAACTTTTCAATAGCAGTTATTGGTATTTTAACGGTTATTTCATCGGTTATTATTATTTACCGGATGCACTGCAAAAAAGCAGGGAAGAGTTTCCTTAAAAGTTTTCAGAATTGATTTACAACATTGATAGTTTTTCTTAATTAATTCCTGCACAAAGTTCTCCTTTTGTCTCCGTGGCGGCAATGAAATTCCGGCATAAAGAAAACTGTTCCTGCATTATTTCAGATACGATTTATTCCGTTGCTTCATTGCCTTAGTCGCCAAAAGGCGGATATGGTTCCATAATTAATTTTTAAAAAATTAAAATGAAATGTTATGGAACAGTTAGCAATGCAATTTCCGGAATGGACAAGAGTAGCTGAAGTGGAATTGATTTATAAAACAACGGTAAAGCCATCCCAACGGCCAAAGATTAACAGCGTTAAAGATTGCTATGAATTATTAAAAGAATTATGGAATGAAAACACCATCGAGATGCAGGAAGAATTTAAAGTACTACTATTAAACAGAGGCAACAAAGTAATTGGTGTTTATGAAGCATCTGCAGGCGGTTTAACAGGTACTGTAGCCGACCCAAGATTGATTCTTGCTGCTGCCATTAAAAGTCTTGCTGTAAGTATTATTCTTTCGCACAATCACCCTTCAGGAAATCTGAAGCCAAGCCGGGCAGATGAAGAATTAACCCAAAAGATAAAATTCGCCGCTGCATACCATGATATAAAAGTGATAGACCACATTATTATTACCAGTGAAGGATATTGCAGTTTTGCTGAGGAAGGGCTTTTATAGCCTCTTTAAAGCATTATGCTTCATTTCTTTAGCCTAAATATCTTATTTTAGAGGTATGACCTTTGAGGAAATACTTGTACAGTTTAAAACAGCAAAACCGCTATTGCTGATGAGGGCAAAAAATGCCCCGTTCATTATTTCCTTTTTTCATAAGGTTTTTGCAGATGCCAATATTACCACCATTACTAATAGTGAATTACGGAGCAAACTGGAAGGCTATATGGAAGAGCTTTCTTATGAAGAAAAGGACGAAGAATTGGAAGCCGGGACTCTATTTGACGATTTTTCTGTACGGGCAGCCCAATACATTGATAAGTGGAGTAATAGTGGCTTTCTTAGTAAGTATCCAAACGATGATGGTGAAGACTTACATGAATTGACTTCCGATACAAGAAAAGTATTAAAATGGTTGGGGGATTTAGAAAAGAGAAGTCATGTAGGAACCAACAGCCGCTTTAAAGACATTTTCTTCAAACTTCAGAAAATGATTGAACAAACCAACGAAGATGCAGAAGCAAGAGTTGAAGAACTGCAAAAGAAAAAATGGGAAATAGAAAATGAAATAAACCTGCTGAAATCCGGAAAGAAACCATCTGTATTTGACGAGACAGAGATTAAAGAACAGTTCTACGACTTAAATAAAATGGCAAGGGAGTTACTCTCAGACTTTAGCGAAGTAGAACAAAACTTTGAACAAATTCGTAAAGACATACAACGAAAGTATAATGAAAAAGATGTAGCCAAGGGTACATTACTGGTATTTGCTCTTGATGCTCTTGACGAAATAGAACAAAAACCACAAGGTAAAAGTTTCAAAGCATTCTGGGAATTTTTAATGGATGAAAGAAGGCAGCAGGAATTTTCACAGCTTACAGAAAGGCTGTATCAATTATTGAATGAACAAGGTATTGACTATAATAACGACAGGTTTTTAAAACACCTGAAACGTTACCTGCATGTATCAGGAAGAAAAGTAATTGACTCCAATCGTAAACTGAGTGAAAAAATAAGCAGGGTACTTTCTGAAAAAAATCTGCTGGAAAGAAGAAGGGCTATGGAGCTTATTGGCGATATACGACAAATGGCATATACACTAATTGAAATGAAAATTAAAGAAGATGATTTTATAGTTATTGAAGATGAGCCATACATTAATCTTTTTGACAGATGGGAACCCGGAGAGGAAAAGGATGATGTTACAGACATACTGTTTCCGGATGGTACGAATGAGGAAGGCGAAGCGGATTTTAAACTTCTTTTTGACCAGTTTACCATTGACAAAAAGAAATTACAGCTACGTATTGACAGGATGCTGGAAAATAAAACCCAGGTTACGCTTAAGGAAATTGTAGATGAGTATGGAGTTGAAAATGGATTAAGCGAAATAGTCGGTTATTTTTCAATAGCCACTTCGGGTTCACATCACTTGATTATTGAAGAAGCAAAAGAGCCGATATTAATCGGCGAAAGAAAAATAAATGTGCCGATGGTAATATATACAAGGCCACAAATAAATTAATATGGAAACAAAAATTCCAAGAGCCCCATTTGCCGCAGTAATCATTAAGCTGTTACAAGGGCCAGTATATGCAGATGACAAAAATATCTGGCGGGAATTGCAAGCCTGGTCATCAGCCATACAGGAGTATTTTGGCAAAATAGGTATGACCCTTGAAATTGCTGACCAGGATGGTTTTGCAAGAATTATACAACCGGAAGCCGGAGAAAATGATGAAACTCCTTTGCCAAGGTTAATGAGAAAACAATCCCTTACTTATGAAGCCACCCTGCTGGCTGTCATTCTCCGGGAAGGGTTGGAAGAATTTGACATCAAAAGTGATGGCACTAAGTTCTACCTCACACAAAAAGAAATTAAAGAGCGGATAGAATTGTTTTATAAGGAGCAGCCCAACAAAAGTAAATTATGGAAAGACCTGTCAAGGCCAATTACCAGTCTACTCAATATTGGAATTTTGAAATTAAACCGTGAGGATGCCGCCAATAAGGATAACAACCAATATGAAATCAAAAGGATTATCAAGGCATTTATAAGTAATGATAAATTGGAGGAAATTAAGAATAAGTTAAGCAACTATGTCAACCCTGTTCAGCAATAATCAGTCAGACAATGGCTACCGGTTAAGATACCTGGAAGTATTTAACTGGGGCACATTTAATGGCAAAGTTTATAAACTACAGCCTGATGGCCGTACGTCCCTGCTTACAGGGGCAAACGGCAGTGGCAAAACAACATTGATTGATGCCCTGCTCACCCTACTTGTGCCAACTCATAAACGCTTTTATAATCAGTCATCCGGAGCCGAATCAAAAAAGGAAAGGGACGAAAACTCCTATTTCTGGGGTTATCATGGAAAAATATTTTCTGAAGCAAATCAAAAAGCAGATACTGAACAACTACGTACCAAAGCAGATAATCCTTATTCGGTTTTGCTTGCCTGCTTTCAAAACTCCGGTACACAACATACCATTTCATTGGTACAAGTACGATGGTTTGGTAATGGCGGGTTGCAAAAGATATTTATAGTTTCCCCTTATCCACTTACTATCACAGAGCACTTTGGCAAAGACCATTTTGATTTTAAAGGTGATTGGAAGAAGAAATTAGTAAAGCAATATGCCAAAACAGAAATTTATAACAGCTTTAAAGAATATGCAGCAAGGTTTAGTGAACTGTTTGGATTAAGAGACAAAGCATTGTCACTTTTTAGCCAAACGGTAGGCATTAAAGTGCTGGGTGATTTAACAAATTTTATTCGCCAGGAAATGCTGGAAGAAGCTGAAGCCGAAGAGCAGTTTAAAAGCCTGCATACTCATTACAGCGATTTATTGATAAGTCATAAAGCTATTCAGAAAGATGAGAAGCAGCTTGAATTACTGGCTCCCGTAATTCAAAACAAACAGAAGCTTGATGATTTACGAATTAAAAAACAAAAGCTGGATTTTGTAGAAGAGCAAATGCCTTTCTTTCTTGGCAAAATAGAATATGAGTTATTGGAGAAAGATGTTGACAGGTTGGTACTGGATATTGAAATAGCACAAAAAGATAAAGAATTTATTTCTACGTCAGTTGATACACTTGATAAAGAAAAAGAACAGTTGATTACGCAAAGGGCTGCATTAAATATTGACAGTCAAATTTCTCTCCTAAATAAGGATATTGATACAGAGACAGACAAAAGAAATAGAAAAAGTGCAGAAAGTAGCCGTTACACTGGTTATTGCGAACAGTTAAAATTGGATACTCAAATTGATGAGTCAGTCTTTTGGGTTAATTATGGAAAAATTCAGGAACTAAATACATCTGTTCCGGCGGAAATAGAAAAACTTTCAGAAAAGAAAGTACGATTGAATATTGAACAAGAAAGTAAAGAGATTAAAATAGAAAATTTGCAGCAACAGATTACTTCGCTGTTGGCAAGAAAAAATCGCATACCAGACGACCTGATTAATGCAAGAAAACGACTTATAAACATACTCGAAACCACTGAAGAGGAACTTCCATTTGTAGGCGAATTAATTAAAGTAAAAATAACAGAACAGCTTTGGGAAGATTCAATTGAAAAATTGTTGCACAATTTCTCCATGCAACTGTTGGTTCCTGAAAAATTCAGTAAAGCAGCAAACCAATTCATTTATAATAATGATATGCAGACAAAACTGGTATATCAAAAAATGGAACAAAGACCATCTAATAGTATTGTTCGCTGGCCTGCAGATGATGATGCCCTGGCAAATAAATTGGAACTAAAAGAATCAGCCCATACCAAATGGCTTGAAACTACCCTGCTTGACAGGTTCAATTATTACTGTACAGATGATTTGGAAGTTTTCTATGGTTCGCCAAAAGCCATTACTTCTAATGGGCTGATGAGAAACGTAAACCGGCACGAAAAAGATGACCGACCGGGACGATGGAACAAATCAAAATACAGGCTTGGTTGGGATAATAAAGCAACCATCCAATATCTTCAGCAACAGAAGTATAATGAAGAAAAGTTACATACTAAACTGTCTGACGAAATTAAAGAACTAACACCCCATATTGTTGCTGTGCAGGCAAAACGTCAAACCATTTCCAATCTCATACTTATAAAAAACTACAATGAAATAAACTGGGCACAACATGCCGAAAAGATTAATAATTTAAACAAGCAGGTACAGGATTTAAAAAAATCTTCTGATGCGTATGAGCTGATTGTAAATCAACTTAAAGAAGTAGAAAAGAACTTAAAGCAGGCAAATGATAAAAGGGACAACCTTATTACTAAACTGAGTAAACTAGACGATGAATACAATAAAAAGAATCTACGTAAACTGAGCCTGAACTTTGAAGATTTGCAGGAAGCTGGCGAAAAAGAAATTCTCTTCTTTCTTACTGAAGAAGAAATTTCTTTTTCGGATATTAAAACGCTTGCTCAGTTTGAAAACCTGATGACACAGGCTGCTATCAAATTAAAAGGAAGACAAAAATCAGCCGGGGCTGCAGTGAATAAGCTTGAACTGGAGACTACTTCTTTAATTGCTGCATTTAAAAATCCCGGAGAAAAAATTACTAATGAGTTTGCCAATTGGAGCGGTGATGTAATGAACATCAGCGGCGACCTTACCGGGCTTGCTGACCTGGAAGAATTATATAAAACTATACAGACCCAAAGATTGGTTGAGCATAAGCGAAGATTCAGGGACTATATGGATAAAAGTATGCTGGATGCATTAACAAGTTACCGGGCATGGCTCAATAATGAATTAAGTAAAATTGAAGACATGATTGAGGAACTGAATGTGCCATTGAAAAAAATAACATTTAACCGCAATCCTGATACTTATTTGCAATTGGAGTGCAGGCAGCTAAGGGGAGAAAATGAAATAAATATATTCAGAGGTCAATTGAACGCAGCCATCCCAAACACACTTGATTTTGCTACTCAGAAAGACGAAAATTACCGGCTTGAAGTATTCAACAAAATAAAAGAATTAATCACAGAATTGCAGACTGAGGAGACATGGAGACGAAAAGTAACAGATGTTAGAAACTGGCTTTTATTCAGTGCCAGAGAATATTCGGCGGTGGATAATAAGGTCGGTCAATATCATGATAATACCGCCAGCTATTCTGGAGGGCAAAAAGCACAGTTCACCTACGCAATCTTAGGAGCAGCTATTGCACACCAGTTTGGTATTTTTCAACAAGGTAAACAACATAAGAGCCTTCGGTTTATTACGGTAGATGAAGCTTTTAGCAAATTAGACCCTGAGAAAAGCCAGTTCCTAATGGAATTTTGTGCACAGTTGAATCTTCAAATATTAGTGGTTACTCCTTTGGATAAAATCAATATTGCTGAACCCTACATCAATGCTGTTCATTTTGTAGAAATAAAAAACAAGAAAAATTCTGTGTTGTATAACCTTACAATGGAGCAGTATTATGAAAAGAAAGAGAGCTTTAAACAATTAGCCGAACTCAAAGAATGATTACGCCAAAAGAACTATTTCAAAAGTCAGATAAACAGTTTTTTAAAACTGTAAAATCCATTCTTAATGGTGAAGTAGTATTTCCATTATCAATTCCAGCCAATAAAAGTATTTCCGGCACCAATTTCAGTGAGTTGAAAGCTGCCATTGTTCCGTTATACCAGCAATCAAAAGAAGTTAAAGGCAAAGGCTATTCCGTAGAATGGACACTGAAAACAATTGAGGGCACAAAACAAAAACTGCCAGCTAAAATCTATTTTGAAACGTTAGTTGATTATCTTTTTTATACCAACAGGATAGCTGATTATTCAGCTATTGAAAAAGCATTTCACTTACTGATAGAATCATTTCCGGGATTAACGCAATGGGCAAAAGATAATAGCCCTTTCTTGCTACATCAGGTTGCCAATATGCCGGATTTAATAAAAGTCTGCAGATATTTTTATCAGAATAATCCACCGCATAATTTGTATCTGAGAGAACTCCCTATTGAAGTACACTCAAAATTTATTGAGGACAACACAGCAGCTTTGAAGAAGCTATTGGACAATATTTTACCGCAGGATTGGATAAACAAAAGTGAAACAGATTTTTCAGGACGTTACTTGGTAAAGAAACCCAATGTATATGCACAAATAAGGCTATTAGATGATAGCTTGAAGCATATAATAGGATTTGATGAATTGGCATTAACGATTGACGATTCTGCTTTGCTAAACTGGCAACCTGAAAAAGTATTTATTATTGAAAACAAAGCCTGCTTTCTGTCTTTTCCTAAAGTAAAAAATTCGGTGGCAATTTTTGGTGAAGGCTTTAAAAGCCGTGTAAGTAAACACATTCCCTGGCTGGCTAAGGCAGAATTATTTTGCTGGTTTGACCTTGATGCCGCCGGGTTTGAAATGCTGAATATTATACGGCGGCATTACCCTTCAGCCATGAGTTTACTGATGGATGAAAAAACATATCATCAGTTTAGCCAGTTTTCGGTTACTTCCACATACAGAAAGCTATTGTTAGACAAGCTAAATGCTGATGAATTAAAACTGTATGACTTCTTGCAAGTAAATAACAAAAGATTAGAGCAAGAGCGCATAACACAGGCACATATACAATCTGAACTATTGAAAATGCGGTTGCTTTAAATGCCTGAAATCTATAAACATATCATACAGGAGATTCAGCTAATTGAATACCTTGCAAAAATAAAGAAAGTAAGGATAGCTATTGGCAAAAAAACGAAGGAGAAAACCGGCTATTTAAAGAAGCTTAAACCCAAAGGGTTTGTTCTGGAAGTTTCATCATTTGATTATTTGCATTTAGATACCGGAGACCATGTAAAGCCAGCAGTTTCAGGAAAAAATATACAGTTTAAAGTTACCGAAGCTTTCATCTCCAATAAAGGTGCTTCATTTACACCAAACAGCCGTAGCCATAACATCAAGATTAAGATACATGATTTTAAAAGTAAAAGCAGCCGTTCTAAAACAACGTATTATTTCAGAAAAGTTATACCAATAAAAACATTATTTCATTTTCATAATATTATAGCCGACCAATTATACGGGCATGATGGCGGTGTAAGCACAAGAGGACTTGTTAAGTTAGAAGTTTGCTCAAAAAGCCTCCATGTATTTGAAGTTGAACATAACAAGAAAAGATACCTTGTTATGGATTGCCTGGACAAACTTACTATTGATGATTTTTCAAAAATAACATGGTCTGTTTCTGTTGCACTTGGCTATCTTACAGGGCATCTGTTGCAGGATGAAGAATATACTTTTTATTACCGAACTAAAGAGCACAGAAGGCAGGTTAATTATGAATATTCACAGAGCAGGGATAGTATCAAATCATTTTATACCCCTGTAAATGCAAATCCATACTCATGGGCAAAAAGAAATAAAACTGCCGATTTTTACTATGGCAAGATTACAGAAATAACGCCGGTTCAACTTTCAACACTTTGCAATCTGATTCATAAGGAAGATGATATTAAAGCAATTGTATTGCTTATTACGGAAAGTATAAGCCGGTCATTGTTATTAATGCCTGCAGGGCTATCAGTAGCTCTCGAAGGTTTATCGGATTTTTTTTGGTCAAAAAACATGGAAACTATGAAGCCAATAAAAGATGCAGGCTTGACATCTTCATTTAAAAAAGAACTTATTACAACACTTGAGAAATATAAGGAAATGGAGGGCTTTAGTGGTTATGAAATTATGCTTTCAAAAATTACAAATATTAATTCGCCTACAAACAGGGAAAAGCTTAAAAGTCCCTTTACAGTTTTGAATATTTTATTAACCCCGATTGATGAAGAAGTAATTGAATATCGAAACGACTTTCTGCATGGGAATATTAATTTAAATGTAAGGAAAGGAAAGAAAAAGTATACGATGGATAGCTTTGAAATTTCTATGCGGCTCTTAACTCTTTTAAATATGATTCTTATGAAAATGGCCGGGTATGAAGGCTATATTATTAATCATGCTAAAACCCAGGAGCAGGGCTTAAAAAAGATAATAAACGAAGAGTATTACCGGGAGATTTAGCTTTTATAACTGCTCCTCATAAATGCTTATGGCAGTTTTTATTTCAAGAAATAATTGGGTTTGAGCAGTGTCTGTATTTTCGCCCAAATTATACCAATTACCTTCCTTAGTACGGTACAATTTAAAGGTTTCGGATGTGCCTTTTTTGGTAAAAGAATATTCATCCAAAAGTGCTACTACAGCACCTAAAACATTCTTCATTTCATATGGCTGAATGGTGTATAAATAACAGTTTCCATTATCCAGTATCAGTTCCTTTCCAAATACATTCTTTAACGCATCTCTCATACTGCAAGTATAAACAAAAAACAGTTGTGCCTGACTAAATTTTAGCCATGCAAACAACAATACTGGTACAGAATTTACACCAGTTTCACTATGAATTTGCAGGGGTATAAAATATTTTCAACGGATAGATTTTTTAAGGGCATAATGTGCCGTGTCTTGCACATGGCAAGATGTACAAACGTTATACGTTTGGGGCATCTTGCCCTTCACTCCGGAGTCGTTTCGGGGTATTGAAACAGAAAACTTAAAATCATGAAGAAGTTAGAAAGCGAGGTGAGGAAGAAAATGGTGGTAGTTCGGATGAATGAAACGGAGTTCAGCCAGCTTGAAAAATTCCAGCAAAAAACTACCGAGAAAGATACGAGCAGTTACCTGCGAAAAGTTGCATTGCAAAAACCTGTTACCGTAAAATACAGAAATGAAAGTGCCGATGATTTTTTATTAGACATGCTAAACCTGAAAAAAGAACTCAATGCTATCGGCAATAATTTTAACCAGGCGGTACACAAACTCCATATCCTTGATAAGATACCTGAGTTCAGGGTTTGGGTGCAGCAGTATAATGGTTTACAAAAAGTATTAATCAGCAAAGTGGAAGAAATAAAATTACGGATGAATCAACTCTATGAGCAATGGTTGCAAAAATAACGATACCAAAAAGCATAGAAGCTGCATTGAACTACAACGAAAAGAAAGTGCAGAAAGGTAATGCCGTGTGCCTTCATGCAGCCAACTATCTGAAAGATGCCAAGCAAATGAATTTTTATCAAAAGCTTGTCGGCTTTGAAAGGCTAAACAGTTTGAATGAAAGGGCAACTACAAAAACACTGCATGTATCTCTCAACTTTGCATCTTCAGAAAAGCTATCAGAAAACAAGTTGCAGCATATAGCAAATGAGTACATGCAAAAGATTGGTTTTGGAGAACAGCCATACCTTGTTTACAAACATGAAGATGCAGGGCATCCGCATATTCACATTGTAAGCACTACTATTAAATCCGATGGTAGCAGGATTAACACCCACAACATCGGCAGAAACCAAAGTGAAAAAGCAAGAAAAGAAATTGAGCAAACTTATGGGTTGGTAAAAGCAGAAAGACAACAACAATTAAGAAGCCCCGGCATCAAACCAGTTGATGTGCAAAAAGTGGTTTATGGAAAGGATGAAACCAAAAGAAGTATTTCAAATGTGGTGGGTGTAGTATTCAGTCAATACAAATTTGCTTCATTGCCAGAATTTAATGCTGCTTTAAAACAATTTAATGTAGTTGCAGACAGAGGAAAAGAAGAAGGCAAGATTTATAAAAACCGTGGATTGGTGTATCGCATTTTGGATGCCACTGGAAATAAAGTGGGTGTTCCCATCAAAGCAAGTTCAATTTCCTGCAAACCGATATTGTATAACCTGGAGAAGAAATTTACTGCCAATGAAACAGCTAAAGAATCTTTGAAACCATTTGTAAAGATTAAACTTGATGATTGTCTTTCCCAATCACCATCAACCATGAAGGAATTGGTAGAATATTTAAAGCAGAAAAATATCTACACCCTGCTTCGCCAAAATGCAGAAGGAAGATTGTACGGTATCACTTTTGTTGACAATCAAAACAAGGTGGTTTTTAATGGCAGTGATTTAGGCAAAGGCTATAGTGCAGTGGCCTTGCAAAGCAGGTTGGCAACACCAAATGAAAAATCGCAGACACAAGATGAAACAAAAGGCAGTGGTTCCGGTGGTTTTGTTCAAAAAGAAATGGTGCAGCAAAAACAACAGGGTAAAACGATTCCTGTCACTACAAAAACGGAAAGCCTATTGGATGTGCTGCTGTCCACCAAAGAACAATACGAAAACACACCCTACAGCCTGCTTAAAAAGAAACGGAAAAAGAAGAAACCAAATTTGTAAAATGTAAAACAATGTTATGTCACACACGGGGGAGAATGAACAGGGGCTGCGGAAAATAGTTGACCTTACAAGATTTGCCAGCATCTTTATTTTGCTGCTGCATTTTTATTATTACTGCTATGTGGCGTTTGAGCAGTGGGAAATTAAAAGCACCATCACCGACAGGCTGATGAAAAATATTTCCAACACTGGTTTATTCAGCAATCAGCTTACATCAAAGTTTATGGCATTGGGGCTGCTGGTTATTTCATTATTTGGTGCACAGGGCAAAAAAGATGAAAAGATAAACTGGAAAAGCATCGCAGCTTATTTACTAATTGGGTTGCTGCTTTATTTTTCAAGCCAGTTGTTTTTCAAACTACAATACGATGTGCAGACGGTTGCCATTGTTTATATCACCGCCACCGGTATTGGCTTTTTACTGATACTGGCTGGTGGTAATTTACTCAGCCGTTTAATCAAATTAAATTTAGGTGATGATGTCTTCAATTCACTCAACGAAACTTTTCCGCAGGAAGAAAGGCTTATCTCAAATGAATATTCCATCAATCTGCCTGCCCGGTATAATTTAAAAAACAGGGTTAGAAAAAGTTGGATAAATATCATTAACCCATTCAGGGGTTTATTAGTAATTGGCAGTCCCGGCTCCGGTAAAAGCTGGTTTGTTATTCAGCATGTAATAAAACAGCACATTGAAAAAGGCTTTGCCATGTTCGTTTATGATTTTAAGTATGATGACCTGAGCAAGATTGTTTACAACTGGCTGCAGCAAAACAAACACAACTATTCTGTAAAGCCATCTTTCTACGTTATCAACTTTGATAACCTTTCTGTATCGCACCGCTGCAATCCGCTTGACCCAAACAGTATGAATGATATTACCGATGCAACAGAAAGTGCAAGAACTATATTGTTAGGATTGAACAGAGAATGGATAAACAAGCAGGGAGATTTCTTTGTGGAATCACCCATCAATTTTGTTACGGCTGTCATTTGGTTTCTGCGAAAATATGCCGATGGAAAATACTGCACCCTGCCGCATGTAATAGAACTGATGCAGGCAGAGTATGATGAATTGTTTCCGGTGCTGAACACACAACCGGAAATTGAAGTGCTGGTAAATCCTTTCATTACCGCTTACCAAAACGATGCTATGGAACAATTAGAAGGGCAAGTGGCTTCAGCAAAAATTGGTATGGCAAGGCTTGCGGCGCCGCAGTTGTATTGGGTACTGAGTGGCAATGATTTTACGTTGGACATTAATAATCCAAAGCATCCTAAAATTGTTTGTGTGGGCAACAACCCGGAGAAACAGCAGATTTATGGTGCTGTGTTGTCATTGTATGTTTCCCGGTTGGTGAGGCAAGTAAACAAAAAAGGTATGCAGAAATGCAGTTTGGTATTTGATGAGTTCCCTACCATCTACTTCAACAATATTGACAGCCTGATTGCCACAGCAAGAAGTAATAAAGTTGCCACTACTCTCGCCATGCAGGATTTTAGCCAGCTCAAAAAAGATTATGGCAGGGAACAGGCCGATGTGATTGTAAATATTACCGGCAACATTATCAGTGGCCAGGTGATGGGTGAAACTTCTAAACTGCTAAGTGAAAGGTTTGGAAAAATAATGCAGGACAGGCAGAGTGTTTCCATAAACCGTATGGATACTTCCATCAGTCACTCCAAACAATTAGATGCTGCCATACCCGCCAGTAAAATCGCCGCCCTTTCTTCCGGTGAGTTTGTGGGCATGGTTGCCGATGACCCATTGGAAAAAATAAAACTCAAAATGTTTCATTCCGAAATTATCAATGACCATGAAAAACTAAATGCAGAAGTGAGTAACTACCGGGATATTCCTGTAGTCTCCAATGTTGCCCAACAGCAAGTGCTGGACAATTACTACCAGGTGAAGATGGATATTAAGCGGTTGATTGGGGAGGAAGTGGGGAGGTTGAAGGCAATAAACAATTGATTTTCAGTGAGTATTGCCATTATCCACAATTTCTTTATAAATACTTGATTTGTATATCAATACATTTCGTCAAATTTGTGTCAAATTAATTGACGGTATAAAATACTTATAAATGCAGGATAAAGGAATACTTGATTTAAGAAAATTACCAAGCGATGAATTTGAAGAATTGTGGAAACGAATTGTTTTACCCGATAATATAAAAACTCAACTGCAAGCCCAGGTAATTCTTGAGCTTACTCTTCGTACACAGATAAAATCAAAAGCTGCAGTTCCATTGCACGGTATAATCTTATTAGTTGGCCCTCCCGGCACTGGAAAAACATCAATTGCGAAAGGGGTTGCTTCTGCTGCAGTTTCTAAATTGAATAATGCAAAGGTCACTTTCATTGAAGTAGAACCTCATAATTTAAGCAGTTCAGCACTTGGTAAAAGCCAAAGAGAGATAAGAAGGTTTTTAGAGGAGGTGGTCACTGAACATGCAGGGCAGGGCCCACTGATTGTTTTATTAGATGAGGTTGAAACTTTAGTTGCAGATAGAAGCAAAATGAGCATGGAAGCGAACCCCGTTGATGTACATAGGGCAACGGATGCGATGCTTGCCGGGCTTGATAATTTAGCCGCAAGATTTCCACAATTACTTTTTATAGCTACAAGCAATTTTGAAGGGGCACTTGACCCAGCCTTTATCTCAAGGGCAGATTTAGTGTTACGGATTGACAAACCATCAAGAGAGGCCTGTGAAGAAATATTAAAAGATACATTAACTGCTTTTTCGGAAAAATGGACGGAGGTGAAAAAATTAATTTCCGACTCCAAATTTCAAAAAGTAATTGATGAGGCTGAAGGTTTGGATGGCAGGCAAATTAGGAAAGCCGTTATTGGGGCGTTAACCCTAAGTATTGATACGGTTTTAAATCCGGCATTGCTAACCAATCAAATGTTATTAAAGTCTTTGAAACAAGCCAAAACTGTAAAAATATGAGTGTAGTAGCAAGAAGATTTTCCTCAAGTCCGGCAAGAATACCATCTGCAACCTGGGAAGCAATAGTGAATGTAATTACTGTTGATTCTGATGATGCCAAAACCCAGCTTAACAGTATTGCTGGAATAGTATCTTCCCTTATTGCAGACGAAACACCGCTAAAAGATGCAATCACTATAATCGGCAATGGCCCAAGGGTTAGGCTTTATTGTCTTTACGGCGATGATGCAATAAGTGACGAATCAAATGAAAGCTCCTTATCATTTAATCCATTTCATGGCGAATGGGAAATTTATTTTCCCGTACATGAGGCAGATTTGAATTGGGTAACCAAGGCTCTAAAAGAAAAAAACAGCCGGTTTAAAACTTATAAAACCGGGGATAAAATTGAAGATGAAAGAAATGACGAAGATAAAAAATCAAATTTCACACAATTAACAATAAACGCAGATAAATTTAAATAGAATGGCAAGTTCAGTTACCGTATATACTTATACACACAGCGTTACTTATGTAACACAAAAAATGCTTAGTTCAATTAAACAAATTATTTTGGATATTGGATTAGACCCTGCAAAGTTTGCAAGTGATTTTAATATCTATGATGTTGGCGTAAGAACCTGGCTTGAATCAAAACATTTGAAACAGGCCGTATTAGAAGTGGCCAGTTCTTCTGGCTCATTAGTTACCAGATGTGATTTTACAATTGATTATTGCTACTCAAGTGGCGAAGGCTCAATGTGGGTTGATACAGATGCGATAAAGTTTGCCATTAAGAAACTTGGAGTTATTCCAAGCACCTGCACTTACAGGGTAATTCTTAGTGTGTCTGCAGGTGCACCGCATGTTGATGGATGGAGTGATTGTAATTTTTTATCAACAGACGGTTTTGTTAAACAAAATTTAGGAACAACTATTGGCACAAATTCAATCGGTACACAAGCCGGTTATTGGAGGAAAGCATCATGATAACAACAAGTGAAGCATTTAAGAAATTCAAATCACGCCTTGAATTAAGAGAGGCAGAGCAAAAGGATGCAAGCAGGTTACAGAAAGAAATCCGTGAGCACATCGGGAATAATTTTAGCATTAAAAACGATTTTCTTACCGGCTCCTATGGGCGGCATACGAAAACAAGGCCTTTAAAGGATGTAGATATTTTCTTTGTACTTGATAAAGAGAAAGAAAAGAAATACCTGACTGACCCATTATTGGTTCTATCAGATTTTAAAAAATGTCTTGCGAAAAAATATGGTGAATCAAAAGTTTCAATAGGCAGAAGGTCTGTCGGTATTGATATTGCATTAGGCACAACAGAAGAAGATAAAGTATTAAGTATTGATGCCGTACCCGCTTTTGAAGTAAGTAATTACTATCAAATTTCTGATAATGTTTTGTGCGATTGGATTAAAACCGACCCTCAAATACATGCTGAAAAAGCAACAGAGGCAAATAAGGCTTTTGACGGCGAATGGAAACCGATGGTGAAAATGATTAAAAAGTGGAATGAAACGCAAGGTAAACCAATCAAGCCCTCTTTTTTAATAGAAGTAATGGCTATGCAAATTTTATATCCTCCATTCTCTGGCGGCTATGTATATGAACTGAAAAGTTTTTTTGCTACGGCGTTTGACAGAATTGGTGAAACGTGGAATGACCCGGCAGGCTTAGGTTCTCCTGTTTCTGACCAGATGGATGCATCAAAAATTACCACAGCAAGACAGAAGTTATCTGAAGTTGGAAAGTTTATTGACCAGGCAGTATTGTTGGAGAAACAAGGCAACCAGGGCGGCGCTCTTCGTATCTGGCGGGATAACATTTTTGGTGATATGTTTCCACTCTCATAAAAAAAGCTAATGGCAACTGAAAATAAAAAGAAATCAAAACCCATATTTTCTCTCTTGTCTCCACAAGCAACTGGAGGCATCATCGGGGGTGATGGGTATTCTTATCAGGATAGATATATTGTTTGCAATATCCCCAAGTGGATTTCGGACCCATCTTTTGTGAAGTTAATGCCCGAAGGAACCGGTGATGTTGATGTCGTTTTTTTAGGTAATAGGAAACATTTTTATGACCATATCCAGGTAAAAAACCATTTGGTTACAAACGCTGAATTTGCAGGGGTAATCAAAACGTTTCACCAAATTAGTATTGGCATCAAAAAAACTTACCGCAACTTTTACTTAGCCTGCCCAAATGTAAGTGCGGATATTAAGTCACTGTATAAAAAAATTGATAGGTATACCGAAGCTAAAAAACTTTATACTGGTTCAGCTCTCAAAGCCCTAAAGTCAACCGAAAAAGAGTTAAAGGTGGGCTTTGCAAAATTGAAACTACAAAAATATTATTCGTATATACTTAATCATGTCAAGCTTGATATTGGTAAATATGATTTTGGGGACAATACAACCTGTAAACATCAGTTTGTAAGCTACCTGATTCAACATCCAAAATATCAAAAGAAGGTTTTTTCAATATTGAGCAATGCTTACTCTCATCTTATCGAGCAAATTTTCTCAAACAGAAGTAAGGTATTTACTCACCAACAATTACACAAAATAATTGGCGATGCTATTACTGGCAGAAGAGTGGGTTTTAAATCGAATGTAATCCATATTCATAATTGGGAGAAAGGACTGTATGAACCCAAAGCTAATGTTACTATTGACTGGGTACAATATTTTGATAGACCAACTAAGAAAGTACCTGATTCAAAACTTTGGAATGAAACTCTCATTCCTGAATTAGTTACTCTTAAGAATAAATTAGCTGCAAAAACAGCAAGCCGCCATATTACTTTCAGGGGCAAATGTGCTTTATCTACCGGTATATCACTCGGTATGATATTCCCCGAAATTGGTAATTGGACTTTTGAATTACTGCAACCTCCGCAAACAGAATCCTGGAGGTCGGATGCCGAAAGAAAAATATCATATAAACCGATTTATACAGAAATAAATCCAACCACAGTAGGAATAAAATCAAACGGTGATGAATTAGCTGTAGTATTCAATATTACCGGTAAGGCATTAACAGATGTTGCCGACTTCTTCAAAAGTACCGGTACGCCGCTAAAAAAAATCATTTCTTTACAGCCAGAATCAACACCTGGCAACTTCTCAATTAAAAATGATTCAGAAGCTGTAGCTTTGGCAAGTGCGTCAAAAGATATTATCAAGAGCATGATTAATAAGTATAAATCAAAGAAGACTCACCTATTTTACTTTGGTCCATTTGGGTTGGCTGTTTTTTTAGGTCAAAAGCTTACATCGGTTGGCGCTATTCAGTTATATGAGTTTCAAGACCCAGGATATAACCCTTCTTGTTTATTAAAATCCTGATTTATGCACACCATTCAACAAAAGCTATTAAGGCTTGCTGATACGTACAATATCGGCAATATGTCATTAAGGGATGTCGCTAAGATTATTGATGTACCTCATCCGCAAATTGTTAAACATCATTTAGAGCAATTAGAAAGAAGAGGATTAATAGAATGGGACAGGGAAAATAAAACAATAAGCAAAAAATCCGCCGGTATATCCTCTAACTCGGATTTTAATATAGTCCCGGTCTTAGGGGCTGCAAATTGTGGACATGCCGATATTTATGCTGATGAAAGAATTGAAGGGCATATCAAAGTATCCAGCTTTCTTTTGAAAAACAGAAAATCAGTTTTTGCAATAAAAGCAGTGGGCGCTTCAATGAATCAAGCTAATATTAATGGAAGAAATATTGAGGATGGAGACTATGTAATCATAGATGCCACAGATAAAAATGTCACAAGCAATGACTATGTACTTTCTGTAATTGATGAAATGGCTAACATAAAGAAAATCATCATAGACCATCAGAATAGCCAAGTATGTTTAGTTTCAGAGTCGTCGCATCAATATCCTCCAATTTATATTCATGAGTCAGAGGCTTCGAAATATTTTGTTAGTGGCAAAGTAATTCAAGTAATAAAGCAAGCAAATATTTAGTTTTAGTGGCTACCAAATTTATTGGTTTACTTTACTATTCCAACAATTTCCCCAACGCATCCGTATCAGGCAATATTCCTTTCATTTGTATCGGTGTTTGTTTACTGGTTTTATAAGTAGCCACACCCATAGCCTTATCAAAACTCTTAATGGCAAACTCAACTACGGTATTATTTTTCTCTTTGCAAAGTACAATGCCAATGCTGCTGTTTTCCTGTTGCAGTTTTACTTTTTCATCCAGCACATTCAGATAAAAATTAAGCTGCCCGGCATCAGCAGGTTTAAATTTTCCTTTCTTCAGTTCAAAAGCCACCAGGCATTGCAGATGGCGGTTAAAAAAGAGCAGGTCAATAAAAAATTCATCCCCATCCACTTCAAGCCGGTATTGGTTGCCAATAAAACAAAAACCTTTACCCATTTGCAAAATAAAATTGCGGATGTTTAAAACTACCTGTTGTTCAATATGGCGTTCATCGTCCAGTTCATCGCCGACAATAAAATCCAGCAAGTATTCATCTTTAAACATCTTAACTGCAGAAGGCGTTATAGTCTCTGGCAAAGTGCCGTTAAAATTATTGGGCAATTTACCCTCTTTTCCAAACAGGTTATTTTCAATATGGTGTTCCAGCACCGTCAGCGACCAGAAATTAGCTGTTGCAGACTGGATATAGAAAATCCGGGCTTCCCAGGCCTTTATTTTAGTGATAATGGCAAAATGATGGGAGAAGCTGATACCCGTAAAAGCCCCGTAAAAAGCCTCATTTTCAATTAGGTTCGACAGTGTCGAACTAATTGAAAAACCCTCCTCCCCAATTTGGTTCGACGGCGTCGAACCAATTACCAGGTGGGGAGCATAAGCCTCCGCAAACAGCCTTATTTTCTTGAGGTTTCCCGGCGAAAAGCCCTTTAGTCCGGGTAGTTCTTTTTGCAGGTCTGCAGAAATCTGGTCAAGGACTTTGGCACCCCATTTCTGGGCCTTTATCTTTTCAGAAATCATCAGCCCTGTTTGTAAGTAAAGCATCAGTTGCTCCCGGTTGGCAAGCCTGGCAGCCACGTAGCGGCTTTGGACTATTTGTTGCTTAATGGACAAGATAAAGTCCTTGTAATTTTTGTCAATTTTCACGTTTTTTAATTTTGTCGTTATTAAACCGCTTAAAATCAAGCAATAAAAAAGACCTGCAGAATTCTTATGCAATCATAAGATTCGCAAGTCTTGTCAAATCAGGTATAAAGTGGTTCGAGAATTGTACAGTTGGGTGCACAAGGCCTCTCAATTTTTGAGAGGCTTTTTTATGTGTATAATGCATACGCCAGGATTTTCGAAGAATTAAATAGGCCAGACAACAGATCTGGCTGATCGGTTATGTCGTCATCATGCCGGAACGGAGCATGCAATCATGAGAAATTATACTGTGCGAGTTGAAATAGCTGGTCCCGACGTGGCGCAGCCAGTCGGGATGCTGACCGAAGCGTCAGCATTCGAATCCAGTTCTGGGCACAAGGCCTCTCAACGATGTTGAGGGGATGTTACGTTTTTTGGGCGTGGCAAACGGCCGTATTGAACTATCCTGTGCAATACAAAGTTGCCGCACGCCTGAAGGGCTTTTGTAATTCCTTCCGGGAAGATCACCGCAGTATTTCCGGTTCCGGGTACTTCAACCAATGGAATATTTTTTCTGAAACAACTTACATAATCATTATTCAATCTTCGCCTCAAGAACGCCAAGCGTATAGGGAACAGGATATCATTTTTTTAGCCGTGTTCAATGATTGATCCGGTAAAAGGAGCAGTCATTGATATTCTTTGTCACATACAATCAGTCTTCTCATGCATATGATTTTTGGTATTTCATATCTCTAATTGCTCTATGTAACAATAGTCACCATCCTCCCGGTCATCAAATGCCATATTTGCACATCAATCACAAACATGGAAATAATCGGTTACATACTCGCGGCACTCGTTGGAATATCTCTGGGACTGATCGGTAGTGGTGGTTCTATCCTTACCGTTCCGATCCTGGTTTATGTAATGGGCGTCAATCCTGTATTGGCCACGGCTTATTCATTGTTCATCGTGGGCTCAACAGCTTTGGTAGGCGGCATTCAAAGTGCGATAAATAAAAGGGTGGACTTTAAGACAGTCTTGATCTTTGGTATCCCGTCGATAGCGGCTGTTTATGCAACAAGGATGTGGTTGGTTCCCATGATCCCAAAAGAAATCATGACGATCGGTTCATTCACGGTGACGAAACCAATAGCGCTTATGTTATTGTTTGCCATCGTTATGATACTGGCTTCAGTAAGTATGATCCGAAATGGAAAGAAAAGTACGGCGGAGGAAAATGCTCCCATGACTTACAATTACCCGATGATTTTACTGGAAGGCACCCTGGTGGGCGTTCTTACCGGGCTTGTTGGAGCGGGTGGCGGATTCCTGATCATCCCGGCTCTGGTGTTACTGGCGCGCATGCCAATGAAACTGGCCGTTGGAACGTCTCTTTTCATCATTGCGGCTAAATCGCTGATCGGTTTTATTGGCGACCTGCAGGGCAGTGAAATCATCGATTGGAAACTGCTGGGCATGTTCACGCTTTTTGCCGTAGCGGGTATTTTTGCCGGCATTGCACTATCCAAAAAAATCCATGGCGATAAACTCAAAAAAGCATTTGGCTGGTTCGTACTGGTCATGGGTATATATATCATCATAAAAGAGATATTTTTTCCCGCCGGTACAGGTCACTGATCAATTTGTTATGGCTTTGCTAACCTATCAGGCATGAGAGCCAACACCGCCCGGCCCATTAAGGCCGGGTTTTCATTTCTGTGATAACTCTCATATTGCTTGGTAACTGATGTTACCAATAAAGGCAGTTTGAAACCTGAACCTTACATCAAATAAAAACATCTCTTTATGGAACAACAACTAATGAATATGATGCCACGTATTGGCGATATTGCCCCTGATTTTGAAGCATTGACAACCACGGGGAAATTGACTTTTTCCGAGTATAACAAGGGTAGTTGGGTGATTTTATTTTCACACCCGGCCGACTTCACACCTGTTTGTACAACCGAGTTGAGTGGTTTTGCCGCAGAAAAGCCTTTTTTTGAAAAAAGGAACACAAGGCTTATCGGTTTAAGCATCGATAGCATCCACGCTCATATAGCCTGGGTAAATGCCGTGCAGGAAAAGACCGGTGTTCTGTTCGATTTTCCCATCATCGCCGACCTGGACATGCGTATTGCCAAACTCTATGGCATGTTGCAGCCCGGTGAAAGCGAAACGGCAGCGGTACGCGCCGTCTTCATCATCGACCCGGAAAGGAAAGTTCGCCTGGTCATGTATTACCCGCTGAACGTGGGCCGGAATATGGAAGAGATTAAACGGGCTCTCACTGCACTTCAAACATCTGATGAATTTAAAGTGGCCATGCCGCTTAACTGGAAGCCAGGAGAAAAAGTGATCGTACCTGCTCCCAAAACGATCGAGGCGCTGGCAGAAAGAAAGCAAAGCGACCTTGAGATGGTTGATTGGTACCTGGCTAAAAAATCGCTTTCATAACCAGTTATTGGAATAAAGGAATGGGCTGCTTTCGGGCAGCCTTTTCTTTTTTAGCGAACATCTGCATGACTGATCTTTTGGTCAACGGGCCATGAACGCTGATAGACTAGGAACATGTCCACGTTTTTTAGCAAAGGGGTCATGCCAATTGGATTGAAAACCGGTATTGTTCTTTCCATTGCCAGCAAGCGGTCATCGCATGGGTTAGCATTTGAATTGTGGGGCGTTTCCTGGTAGCTTTCTAATCAAAAACTGATATCAATCAGTTTCACTTGTAACAATAGTGACAGGAAAAACATGCATACTGTAAGAAATTTGACATTGTATTCAAATCAATTTATCAAGTAAAAAATATCATCACCATGAAAGTTGAACAGATCTACACCGGTTGTCTGGCTCATGCAGCCTATTACATTGAAAGCAAGGGCGAAGCCGCTATTTTTGATCCATTGAGGGAAGTGCAGCCTTATCTGGACCGTGCGCAGAAAGACCATGCTAAGATCAAATATGTTTTTGAAACGCACTTTCATGCCGACTTTGTAAGCGGTCACCTGGATTTGAAGAATAAGGCAGGGGCGTCGATTGTTTTCGGGCCAACCGCTAAGCCGGGTTATGAGGCCATTGTTGCCACCGACGGCCAGGAATTCAAAGTGGGCGACTATACCGTTAAAGTCATACACACGCCCGGACATACCATGGAGAGCACTACTTATATGCTGATCGATGAACATGGAAAAGAACATGGCATCATTACCGGGGATACCTTATTTATTGGGGATGTGGGCCGCCCTGATCTGGCGCAGCATGTGATTGCTGACCTGACGGAAGAAAAACTGGCCGGTCATTTATATGACTCTCTCCGGAATAAGATCATGCCCCTGAACGATGACCTGATCGTATATCCCAATCACGGAGCGGGAAGTGCTTGCGGTAAAAAGATGAGTAAGGAAACCACCGATACGCTGGGGCATCAGAAACAGGTGAATTATGCGTTGGATCCCAAGCTCAGCAAAGAAGAATTCATCAAAGCCCTGCTGACAGGGTTAACAACACCGCCGGGTTATTTTCCGCAAAATGTGCTGATGAATATCAAGGGTTATGAAAGCCTGGATAAGGTGATGCAGAGAGGAAATCGCCCGTTGACCCCAACCGAATTTGAAGCCGCCGCCAATGAAACGGGAGCGCTGGTGCTTGATACAAGGGATGCGTCAGTCTTTGCCAGGGGCTATGTGCCCAATAGTGTCAATATTGGCATAGACGGTAGTTTTGCCCAATGGGTCGGTGAAATGATACCGGATGTTAAACAGGAAATTTTGCTTGTTGCAGATCCCGGACGCGAAGAAGAGTGTATCATCAGGTTGTCGAGGGTCGGATATGACAATACGATAGGATATTTGAATGGTGGTTTTGACGCCTGGGTGGCATCCGGAAAAGATACAGAGATGATCCATCGCATGTCGGCTGAGGAATTCGCTGCCGAATACGCTTCCAATAAACCTTTGGTCATTGATGTGCGCAAAAAGAGCGAATTTGATTCCGAACATATACTGGGTGCCATCAATATTCCTCTGAACCAGATCAATCAGCATTTGTCTGAAATTCCGAAAGACAAACCATTTATCCTTCATTGCGCAGGCGGGTACAGGAGCATGATTGCCGGGTCCATTCTTAAACAAAGGGGTTGGGATCATTTCCGGGATGTGGTTGGCGGATTTACTGAAATTGCCAAGACATCCGTGCCGAAATCCGATTATGTTTGTCCTTCCACGATGTTATAATCAGTCAGTCAATAGTTAATACATGCCCGGTCTGTTTAGGCCGGGCTTTTTTCATGCCGACCTTTCTGTTGCTGCTATCACCTGTCAATGCAACTAATGTTACTTTTTTGGTCATGAAGAATGTTGACATTTGCCTGTATAAAATGGTGAAAAATATGAAAGTAGAACAGATCTATACGGGCTGCCTGGCACAGGGCGCTTATTATATCAGTAGTAACGGCGAAGCCGCCATCGTTGACCCGTTGCGCGAAGTACAGCCATATATTGATCGTGCCGAAAAGGAAGGATCGACGATCAAATACATTTTTGAAACACATTTTCATGCTGATTTTGTCAGCGGTCACCTCGACCTTGCCCGCAAGACCGGAGCCTCGATCGTGTATGGCCCCTTGGCAAACCCCGAATTTGATTGCATCGTGGCGGAGGATGGCCAACGCTTCACCATTGGGGATGTCAGTATTACTGTTTTACATACGCCCGGTCATACAATGGAAAGCACCACGTACCTGTTACAGG
>WBZP01000307.1_pt1 | contig 67999 bp, 54 predicted proteins | sample 5204301 | NCBI WGS metagenome assembly WBZP01 (sample SAMN12412401, study PRJNA552823) | activated sludge metagenome | isolation source: activated sludge from nitrification reactor of wastewater treatment plant... | place: USA: Pennsylvania | collected 2017 | reverse complement strand
TGGCTTATACACTGACCGCTCATGTCGATGCCCTGACAAAGACAGTTCAGGTCACCGGGCGCGCAGATTTCAAGCAGCTCCATCATCCCTTCGTCTTCGTGATTGAGTTTGTGACAGTGCATCACAGAAGGTGACTCCCATCGCGAAAGCGGGGTGAACTTCCCTGCTGCTGATGGACACCGAGAGGGAAATCCTGCGGGTCAGACTCTGCTTTCGCGCAGCGCCTTCTGGAGCAGACTGTCGAACCGCGCTGCAAACTGCTGCTTGGCCTTGGCGCTAAACGGCGGAGGGCCTCCGGTCTGGACACCCGCATCGCGCAGTCCGGCCATGAAGTCACGGATCGACAACCGCTCGGCCACCGTCGCTTCGGAATACAGATCACCGCGAGGATCGATCACCGTCAGTCCCTTGGCCACCAGCGCGGCTGCCAGCGGAATGTCTGCGGTCACACAGAGATCCTTGGCCGCACTCTGTTCCACGATGTAGAAGTCCGCCACATCGGCACCTTTGGACACCCGCACAAACGAAACCCACCTTCCGATCCCAACATCGACGTTCTTGTTGGCCACAAAGATCGTCGGTAACTGTACCCGACTGGCGGCCCGCAAGATGATGTCTTTGATCTCACCAGGAAGCGCATCGGCATCGACCCAGATCTTCAATTCATCTGCTCCCGTGTCGGCCACACCAGCACTCCTCGGACAAAAATCGCTGCCACCATATCGACCCGCAGCGTCATCTTGCGACTCCGTTCGGAGGAAAGCTGCTCGTCGGGCCACAGCTCTTTGACACGACGGAATACGAACTGACCACCTTCCAAGCCATCAAAGCGAAGTCCCCCAAAGGAAACCAGCGCGGCCCCACTGTCGTCATGACTTGCCACAATCTGATCGGTAGGAAGCGGCACTTCGCGACCATTTGGAAACACCACGAACGTACCCGGAGGACCATTTCCGATGATCGGCAACCCAGAAGAAAATGCTGCCTCGCGACGCAGCCGCGTGTTTTCGACAAACCGAATCAGCAGGGGCGGGTCATTCATTGGGGGCACTCTAGCAAACTTCCCGCCTACTTCCCAAAACACTCAAACAGAGTCCCATGTTCGACGAAGACTTGGCTTCATCTGTTTCATCACAAACTGTCCGGTGTACTTTCGGAAGTTCATCAGGAACTCGCGGGCACCATCTTCCGCTTGGACCCAGTAGGTATCGCGCCAGTGGGGGAAGTTGGGCTCTTTGTTCGAGTTTGTGGGACAGACCAAAAAGGGGTTGATATGAACGTGGAACGGATGGCCATCGAATGCTCGGACTTGCCACTTTTCCGACGAACCGACCGTCATGACGCGATCGCTGCGGTAGCCCCAAGCGCGCCGCTCATCAAAGCGCCGACAGCTAATGTTGGGGCTTGGACAGACACAGGTAGGCAACGAGGGATCGATCTCATGTTGCTGGTGATAGGCCCCCGGATCGCACGATGCCAGCACCGGAGTCGGTCCCACCGTGGCTGAGCCTTCTGTGGTCGGAACCAGCAGCACGACCTTCTGCTGCGGCGTCTTGACGCTATCGCAGCTTACTTGCATCGACTTTCCTTCCACCGTTCCCATCCAGCTCGTCGGTTGCGCATGCGCGGACACCGCACTTTGCTCCGGAAGGTTCACTTCCGTGGGCTCACCCGCTGCCGGATCGACATCGATCACCGCAATCAGCGATCCGGTCAGATCCCGAATCCGCCGACTCACCAGACACAGCGTCTGTTTTTCCGTCGGCATCTTGACCATCGAATCGACGCGATAGCCCGGTGATACCCAGATCGTATCGCTCTTATAAAACTGCGGCAGAGTCTGTCCGTCTCGCGCAATCTGGGTCAGCTCGATCGGGTTTAGGACATCCCATGATCCACACTTGTCGTCGAGCGATCGGTGGAGCTTGATTCCCATCTCATCGGGATTCCCACCATAGATCATCCGCCAGCGCTCGACCTGGCCAGGTGGAGTGACCATGCGCGGACGGAGCTTGCCGTTGATCAGCGTCGGACTAAACTGGCTTACGGTCAGGAAGTTATTCACCGACAGAGTCTCTTCACGGCAGGTTTCTCCGTCGGCAAGAGGCACCGTCTGCTCCGAATCGATCGGCACCTGATGCATCACCATCACCCGCTCTGTGGCTTTGGCAATCCCCGGAACTTTGTCGATCTCTCCTTCGATGATGAGCGCTCCCATCGCGCCGTTGATCACTTGAATCGCGGTGCTGCCGTGGATGTGCGGGTGATACCAGTCAGTCCCGGCTTCGTGAACTCCGTCCTCATCGAGATCCCAGCGATACTGGGCCACTTTTCCTTGGCCGACTTCCAACAGTACGTTGTCACCGTAGTAGCGCCCACCCGCAGCACAGCCCTCACCGAAGCACTGATCGGAGGCAAGTGGCGTCGCGTAGTTTGGTTGAACGTGGGCACCGTGCGCGTGCAGGTTGGTCAGGTTGAAGTCATGGCAGGACTTTTTGGCGTAGCCCTCCATGCCTGCGATCTCGCGAAAGTCCTTCCGGAGCAGGTCATTGTGCAGGTTGACTCGCACCCGCCGGTCAGTGCCCGCTGCAATCCGAATCGTCGGACCGGGAACGTGGCGGTTGTAGCCGCGCAAGCAGTAGCGCTTGTCGCCAATTTTGACCTCGGTAGGTGCCAGGTGTAGGTCGTACACCCCTTGCGCATCAGGAATGAGTGTGGGTGGCTCTTCGTAGGGAACCGTCGAGGTATCCTTCCCACAGCCAGTCCACATCGCAAACATCAGGCACAGCGGCAGGGTTCGCAAGGCAGGGTTTTTGATCATAGAGACCGTCCTTCACGGTGTACGCAGACACACCTGCGTAACAGCATAGCGAAGGATGGCCCCGTCTCACGATGGCCAAAGTTGACCACCTGATGGTCCGTTTTTGTTACGCCCGCAACAGCGACAGAAGCTGGTCCAGGTAGTGTCCCATTCCGTAGTCCAGCCAGCGCCGATACGGCTGGTCGCGAGCAACGTAGCCAAGGTGCCCACCGTGCTGTTCTAGGTGCAGGTGAACTCCGCTGCCAAAGCTGGCGCGGTGAAAGTCGGCGGGATCGATGAACGGATCATCTTCGGCATGAATGATGACGGTCGGCTGGGTGATGCGATGCAGATGCGGCATCGCGCTGGAGCGCTCGTAGTAGTCGAGGCTGTCGCGGAAACCGCCCATCGGCGCGGTGAACGCATCATCGAACTCCTTGAGCGACATCCGCAGGTGAACCGGATAGCGGCCCTGCTGAATCAGTCCGTCGGCCTCCCGCTGGCGGACGTAGCGCACGCAGCCGCGCAAAAAGTACAGGTTGTAGATGAAGTGATGCGGTGCGCAGATCAGCTCGGAACAGCGGGCCAGGTTGATCGGTGGATTGACCGCAATCGCCGCGTCCGGTTTGTGGTGTGGTCCGTTCATGCCATCGCCCAGGCACAAAAGCAGCGCGTTGGCACTGAGCGAAAAGCCGATTCCGATGACCAAGGTGCTGGGCTCGCGACGATGGACCTCGGCCACTACGGCGCTGATATCGGGGGCGACGCCGCTGTGATAGATCCCGCGAGCCAGCCCACGCCCTTCACCGCAGCCTCGGTGGTTGACCGTCCAGACCTCGCAGCCACGTCGCACGCCCAGGTCCACCACCCGCCGCATGTAGTGCCGCTCATCGTTGCCGCCGAGTCCGTGGAACACACACAGCACCACCTTGCGCGCCCGCTCCGAAGATTCCGGTGAAGGCGCAAAGACCTTGGCCACCAGACGATCCCCGTCTGCAAGTGTGATCTCGGTGCGGGTCGGCGTGGCCGAAAACGGCGGCGAGCGCAGGTAGTTACCCAGCAAGGTCTGCAAGTAGCCACTCTTCGCAAAGCGCGGTGGCAAACACGGTTGCGACGGACGATCGAGCTTCATCAGCGAACCATCACCTCGCCACGAGCATCGCAGCGACCCGAAAAGAAGTACATCCTGCGCTTAATTTTTGCGATCGACCGTGTAGTTCCCAAGGGCACGCAGTGGCTCGGCATGACTACCAAAAGGTGCCAGCGCGGCGATGCCCTCGTCCATCACCTGACGAGCATGACCGAGCGCTCCCTCGACGCCCAGCAGGTCCACGTAGGTGGTTTTGCCCGCCTCGCGATCCGATCCAGGGTCTTTGCCCAGGGTCGCCAAATCCTGCGTCACATCGAGCACGTCATCGACAATCTGGAACGCCAACCCAAGCGCCTTCGCATAGACCCGAACCTGGGCAAGCTGCTCTACCGTCGCCCCACCGAGCCGCGCCCCACCCCGCAGCGACACATCGAACAGCGCGCCGGTCTTCATCGCGTGCAGCACCTTCAGATGCGCCAGATCAATCGGCTTCCCGGTCGCCTCGACGTCGATGACCTGACCCCCGACCATGCCCGGCGAACCGGCGGCAAACGACAGCTCGCGCACAATCTCGATCAGCACCTCGGGAGCAGCCGGACTCTGCGTCGCCAACGCAAAGGCATCGGTGAGCAGCGCATCCCCAGCCAGGATCGCCATCGCGTCGCCGTAGACCTTGTGGTTGGTCGGACGTCCGCGTCGAAAGTCATCGTTGTCCATCGCTGGCAGATCGTCGTGGATCAGCGAATAGGTATGGATCATCTCGACCGCACAACCGAAGCGCAGCGCCACCTCGGGCTTTTGCCCCATCGCCTCGCAGCCCGCCAGCGCCAGGATCGGACGCAGCCGCTTACCACCCGCGAGCAAGCTGTAGTTCATCGAGTCGGAGAGCGTCTTTGGCACAAGTCCCGCGCTCCCGTGAACCAAGGCTGGAAGCTTCGCCACCCGTGCCAGCTCAGCCTCGACCAGCTCGCGTCGCTCCGACAGATAACTCTTCAGGTCAAAAGACATGGGCGAAGGTTTTACAGCAAAGCCCACCTGCTACAGCCAAAAATCAGAGGCTCACTTCTGTGGTAGGTTTTTCCCTCCATGAAGCACCTAGAGCTAAAGGTTGCCACCCTCGTCGTGGTGTCGCTCGGCCTGCTTGCGATGTTCATCGCGATTCTCGGCGGCTTTTCCTTTGGCCCGGTGAGCCGCATCTACGTCGACTATGACTTTTCGGGCAACATCCATGAAGGCGCGCCCGTCAAAATCTCGGGGATCAAAGTTGGCAAGGTCGAAAAGATCGACTTTCTCGGCGGTGACCTCGATAAAGACGTCAATCGCCGGGTCCAGGTTCGCCTGACGGTGCAGCTTGAGGATCGCGCCCGCAAAGCCATCCACGAAGACGCCGAGTTTTTCGTCAACACCCAGGGCGTCCTTGGTGAGCAGTACCTAGAGATTTCGCCGGGCACGAGCGGCAAAGAGCTGCTAAAGCCCGGTAGCAAGGTGCGCGGCATCGATCCGCCCCGGAGCGACCTGATCATCGCCCGGCTGTATGAGTTTCTCGACGCGGTGACCCGGCTGCTGCGCGAAGACAAAGAGTCGCTGCGGGATCTGCTTCGCTCTTCGGCGAAAGTGGCGCGTAGCCTCGACAAGCTCCTTGGCGATAATGAGGCCGAGGTCAAGAAGCTGCTCGTCGACCTGGATCGATTGACCGCCGAGACCGCCGATCTGGTGACCAAGCTCGACAAGGGCATCGGCAGCGGCGAAGAGCTGCACAAGACGCTGGTCAATATTGAGACGATCTCGACGGAGCTACGCGGCGAGATTGCCCCCCTTATGCAAAAGACCAAGCGAGCCCTCGATGGAGTCGGCGATCTGGCGGCGCTGGTGGGACCAGAAGAAAAGAAGAAGCTTCAGCGCTCGCTCGACGAGCTGCTCACGCTATCGAGCAAGGTCTCGGCGGTGGCCAGTGATGCCCAGTCGCTGCTCGGCGATGTGAAGCGCGGCAAAGGCACGGTGGGAGCGCTGATGACCGACCAGCAGGTCTACGACGATCTCAAAGAGCTGACCCGCGACCTAAAGCGCAACCCGTGGAAGTTCTTCTGGAAGGAATAAGCCCGTGAGTCTCGGCCCACCGTTTGATGCCGGGAACCAGAAACTGCACCTGCTTTTGGGGGCGGTGACGACGCTGCTCTTGACCTTTTTGGTCGCGGTGGCGCTGCTGACGGCGGATCACACGCTCGGCAAGTCGCTGACCATCCACCTACTCGTCCGGCGCAGTGGCCAGCTCTACACCGGGGCCGAGGTCCAGCTTGCAGGCGAGCGCATCGGCGAGCTGACCGCCATTCGTCGCTACCGTCCACGTCCGGGCGATCCCAAGGAGCTTGCACAGCGGGGACCGCTCGTCGAAATGGAGCTACGCATCCTGCGCAAGGCGGGTGCTCGTCTGTACCAGAACTCGACGTTTGTACCGCGCAACCCGACGCTTTTGTCGCCTGCGGTGATCGAAGTGGGTCCACCCGATGCCAACGCCCAGAAGGGTCTGCCGCTGTCGGACGGAGAGTACCTAACCGGAATTGACGCCGCCGACCTCGACCAGCTCCTTCGCAACGTCTATCTCAGCGTCGAAACCATCCTGCGCGAAGCCCACGAGCTGCGCCCCGACTGGGAAGAAGCGGTGGCGGCCTTTGGCTCGCTCAGCCAGCGACTGGGTCGGGTCGGTGACAGCGGCCAGATGCTGCGGATTGGCGTGCAAGGCACCGCGACACTGCTCACCCTACGCAGCCTGGAACAGCGACTCCAGGCGGCAGGCATCACGCACGCGCCGATGCAACTGCGTGAACTACAGACCACCCTTGGACCGCTTGTGACGCAAGCCTCGCTGCTTGGCAAGCGCACCGAACTGTTGCAAAACCGACTCGGCGAGCTGGCGGTCCTGTTTGGCCCCACCCGCCGGCACGACCTCAGCGAGTCGATGCGTCACTTCCGCGCCGCCGTACAAAGTGGCGAGCGGTTGACCCAAGATGCCCGCTATCTCATCCACCTGTTTGACAGTGGCCAAGGCACCTTGGGCGGCTTCAACCGCGACATCCAGCTCTTCGACGAACTAAAAGACGTCCACCGCATCCTCAAACAACAAATGCACCGCGTCCTCATCAAGCCAAGGAAGTAGGGTCTGGGGCTGGTCTAGACCTCCCTTCACCCCTACACCGCAGGGTCTTTGGCTGGTCTAGACCTCCCTTCACCCCTACACCGCAGGGTCTTCGGCTGGTCTAGACCTCCCTTCACCCCTACACCGCAGGGTCTTCGGCTGGTCTAGACCTCCCTTCACCCCTACATCGCAGGGGTCCAAGCAGGTCGTTACCCTCTTTTACCCATGCACCACAGGGGTCAAGGAGGGTCCAGACCCTCCGAACAGGTTGTGGATGAGAACCCAAGTAGGGCGCCAGCCCGGCTATAGGTCGAGATGCTAGGCGGCGACCGAGGGGCGGCGCGGAGCGTACTGACAGTACGTGAGCACCGACCCGACCGAGCCAACGACGCAGATCGGCCTAGAGCCGGGCTGGCGAGCGGGGGTGGACGATCAATACGGGGCACGGGGCGCTGCGGAGGACTTTTTCGGCCACGGAGCCGAGAAGAAGATGGCGAACGCCAGGTCGGCTGTGACTGCCCATGATGATGAGGTCGGCGTGCATCTCGCCAGCCTGTTCCACGATGGCTTCGGCAGGACGACCATCGACCATGCGGTACTCGACGTTCACGCCAAAGACGTACTTGCGCTGACAGATCGCCTCTAGCTCGGCACGGATGTGCTCCGCGACCTCGGCGGCCTTTTCGATCATGGCGGCGGCGGCCCCACGCATGCCGGGGCTGACCAAGTATGGCACTTCATAATCGGGCTGCACGGCGGTGTGGAACAAGCGAATGCTTGCGCCCAGTGGCTTGGCCAGCTCCAGCGCGTAGTCGAGGACTTGTTCTGAAAACGCCGACAGATCGGTCGGGACGAGGATTCGGGCAATCGCGGTCGGGCTGCTCGTGGCAGCTTGGTCTTCTGTCATGGTCCGCTCCGTATATCAAAATCTCAGGGGTTCGTTATGAGCCCGTGAGCGCATGAAGTGCATGTTCGGTCCCTTGGGGCTTGTCCTCACGCCGCCGACTGCGCCGGAGCGCCACCGCCAGCGCCACCACCGTTGCCACAAGCAGGCCGCACAAGGCACCGAGCCCCGGCACAAGCAGGCTGCGCACCTCCCCAGCCCCACCTTCGGGCAGCACCGGCGAAGCAACTTGGGTGGTCAGCACCGTCACATCTTCGGCAGAAAGACCCACCACCGCGTGCGCGACCAGCTCGGCCAGTTCCCCGGGCTTGAGCGTGAGTGGGCCACGCACCCGCAGCAGCACCGATGCGGTCGGGCGAAGCTGCGCGGTGGGAAGCAGCGGGTCCGGCTCAGCAAACGCCAGGTGCACACGAGCGTGGCTGACCTGCGGCAGGCTCTCTAGGGTCTCGCTCAGTGCGAGTTCCCGCTGCGCAAGCTGCTCGGTCCGCGCTTCGGACGGCAAAAATGCCAGCTTGCCACCACTCGCCGGACGCGGTTCGATTCCCGGCAGCCCTTGCTCGCCGAGCCTTGTCAGCGCCCGCGCTTCTTGGTGACGAGGAACGGTCAGCGTGTAAGAGGCCCCGCGTGAGGTTCTGCCACTCGGCTTCTTGTCGGCGGAAATCCCGGCTTGGCGAAGCGACAACAGCGCTTCGTTGACATGGCGCTCGCTCAGGTCGTGATACAGCTCGGCGTCGCAGGCAAGCAGGCTCAGAGACAGCCCAAGTCCCGACGCCCACTTCCCAATTCCCGCAAGTGCATCACGACGACAAAGCACAAGACCATGCTAATCCGAGAAATATGAAGGTGTCACGAGGGATTGGCATATCCGGCACAGGCCGCTACGGGCTGGCGAGGTCAATCAGCGCATACGCCTCTTCGGCCAGATCAATGTGCGCGGCAAACTCGACAAAGGCCGGATAGCGGTCGGGCAGCACCCGCTGACGAGAGATGTTGCTCTCGACGGAAAGCAGCAGGCGGTTGCCTTCTGCGCGAACGGTTCGACTATACGTGCCAAAACCGGTCTGCGCGGCGGGCTCGGCAAGCTGGGCGACCTTGGCCCCGGCGGGCAGCTTGATCTCGGCGGACAGCGCGTTTGGCGTGATGTAGCTGACGATGAGCGGTAACTTCCGCTGCGGAGCGGTGACGTAGCGCCGTCCGAGGAGCAGCGGATACGGCACGGGCAGCACCAGTTGACGATGTCCCTCTTTGCTCATCCGCTGTCGAGCCAGGTGCGGTGCGGTAAACCGATAGGTGATGGTCAGAGCCGCACTGTCGTCGTCCATCGGCCCATACTTCAGGTCGTGCAGGCTCGCCCCCGGGAAGAAATAGCCGAGCGCCCGCTGCTCCAGCGCCTGCCGCAGCTTGTCCTCGGCCATGTGCTCGACCTGATCGCGCCACTCGCTGGCCTGGAGCCCGGTCAAGATCTCGCGCACCACCACTTGGCCACCACCGCTCGCCTCTAGGTCGATGGTCATCTCGACCCGGCGATGGTCGGTCAGCATGGGACGGCTGCCCACCACCTTGGCCATTCGCTCAGGCACACCGCCACTCGGTAACAGCGCGATCTGGGCCTTTTGCACCGGCTGACTCTCTGGCTGGTTCTTCGGCTGATTCTTGGCGTCGGGAATTCGCAGCGCGAGCGCACCACGCAGCAGCGGCCGGACAAGCCCCGTCGGGGTATGCCGGAAGTAGGGATCTATCCACAAAAGTGGCATCCCCGCAGCGTCAGGAGCCACCGCAATCAGCATCTCCGAAAAAGCCAACACATCGGGCAGCGGGCCTTCGAGCTTGGGGTTGTTTTCGGGCCGAGCCAGCCACGACTCTGCCGGAATCCCAGCGGCCTTGAGCAAGGCCAGTAGCAAGATATCCCGGCGGCCTTCACGACGAGCCAGGATCGAGCTGGCCGACTCGTCGAACGACCCGCCGCTGTGGATGTTCTTGCGAACCCATTCGTCCAGCTTCTGGGCCCGCGCAATCAGGCTCGCGCTCGTCTCCGGTGTCCCTTGAGCGGCCCCCGCGATTTTGTGGGCCAGATCAAGCAGCTCTGCCGTCATTCGCAGCGACCGATAGCGCCGCTCACGAATCTGGTTCACGTAGCCTTCGATCGACACCCCAGAGCCAACACGCACCGATGGTGACCAGTCATCGACCTGGCCCTGATCGAGCGGCTGCTCGGGCTGCATCCGGCTGACCTGTGCTCGTTTCCAGAAACGGAGGAGCAGATCGCCCTCGACCGTCTGAGTCGCCACCGGAAGCTGACGTTTGCCATCGGCAAGCACCGGCCCGCGCAGATCGATCTGGAGTGGCAGATCCTTGGGCGTCACCAACAAGTACTCGCTGCGATCGAGCGGCGCGTCTGCCGAAGCGAAGTAGAACCGGTCGCCGAGGAATCCCTTGGCCGCAATCGGCGAGGGCTCATCGCGATCGACGTACTCGTATTCCACATAGTCCCCGACCTCCAGCGAAGGGGCCGAGATGCTCTCTTTTTCGGGAATCTCTTCGGGCTCACGGGTGGTGCCGTCGGCCTTGATGGTCCGCAGCGTCAACACCTCTGCACCATCGGGGATATGGACTTCGCCGAAGCGCTCGATGCCTTCTTTGGTGAGCACCCGAATGATGTTGTGGGTCAGGGTCAGCCGGGCCCCCGTGGGAAACACCCGCATCACGGTTCGGTCGAGGAGCAGCACCGCGCTCTCGCCGCTGTAGACGCCATGACGGGACTCAAACTCGCGCACCACCTGCTTGCCGTCGATGCGATAGGGATCAATCGAGTCCCGCTGCCCGAGCGCATGTAGCGCTTTGGCCAGTTCCGGTGAATCGGGAACTTCAGAAAGGCCTCGCTTGATCGTCTGAAGCGCCGTCTCGGGCTGGCCTCGCTCGACGTACAGGTTGGCCAGGTCGATGTACAGGTTGACGCTCCGAGGTGACAGCTCGCGCAGCTTGAGCAGCGTACTCGTCGCCGCCCCAAGATCCCGTCGAGCAAGCAGCACCCGTGACAGCCCGCGCAGCCAAGGCTGACTATCGGGCTCAAGCTGGAGCAGCCTCTCAAACTCGCGCTGGGCCTCTGGCAACCGTCCGCCATCGAGCAGCGCATCCGCCCAGCGGTCCGCATACGGATTGCACGCAGCGAGCGCCTGAGCCGCCTGAAGCGACCCCCGGTCATCGGCCAGCTCGCGCCGAAAGTCATGAAGGCTTTCGAGGGTCGGACAGGCGGTCGGCCCAAGCTGGATCGCCTCTGCCAAAGCTGCTTCCGCTTCAACCACAAACCCGCGTGTCTTCAAAATCCGGTGGCGCAACAGCGCGGTCTGCCACGTTTTCTCGACCCCATCGGGAAGGCCCGCCAAGACCTCTTGGGCCACCGCAGGCTTTTCGTCCTGCAACAAAAGCCGCGTCAGCGACAGCCGGGCCGATAAAAGCTGGGGACTGTGCGCAAGTGCCAGCTTCAGTTGCGACCGCGCCCGATCCCGAGCCAGCCGCTCGGGCCGACTCCGATCGTCGAGCAGCAGCCCCGCATACAGCGTCCGCAGCGCCGCAAAGTGAGGCGTCTGCTCAAGGTGCTCACTCGCGATGGTGATCCCTTCGTCGGGACGACCCGCCAAATAGGACTGCTGCATCCGCAGAAGTGCCCGCAGCGCCCCTTGCCAGCGGCTCTCGGCCATCGGCAGCGGGGATAATGAGCGCTCCGTCACCGTCACCCCGGTGCCTGCGATGGTCGATGCCGGTGCCTTCAGGGGCTCAGCATCAAAGAACTGCACGCCTGGAATCGCCAGTTGGACATGGTTCGATCCACTCACGCCCAGCTTGATCCCGACCGCGTGCGCGCCCGCTGGCAGCGTCAGCGTCAGATAGCGCCGACCGACCGGCTCACTATCCAGGTACTGCCGTTGTCCGTCGATATACAGCGCCCATGGTGTCCCCGAGGTCTCGACCGTGAGCGGAACCGGCCGCGTGCCCGAGCTGTGCAAAAACGAGTGAACGAAAAACACGCCGGGCTGACCGGGCAGCCCTTGCACCGTCACACTACAGCCGGAGCCGCTGCGCTGCCGATAGCTGCCACGGGCCGGATCACTTTGGGGATCATCTCCTGGTAGGGCCGACAGTACATCGAGCATAGGCAGGTGCCCATGAGGACCACTGACGTAGAGCATCGGCGGACAGCCACGCTCGATATCCAGGCGGCTCGCGAGCGATTCATCACCACCTAGCCGAAGCTGTTGACCCAGGAGTGCCGCCAAGAGTTGCTGGCTTTCGGCGGGCAATCGTCCCCGCTGCTGCCAAATCGCAAGCAGCCGATCGAGCAGTTGCTTGTCATCGCTCTTGCCGGTCCCGCCAACCCCCTGGGCGAGCAGCCGATGCGCCGCTAGCTCGGCCACCGCCGGTGCCCACGCGTCCTCGGTCCGCTCCTTCTTCACATGCTGTTCCAGGAACGTCAGCAGCACTTGCTGCATCCGTCGCGGCTGGCCATTTTCCTGCGCCGCCAGCGCTGCCCCCAGATAGGTCAGACTGTCCGTCTGGCCTTGGCTGAGCGCCCGCTCTAGCTGCGCCTCGGCACCTTGGCTATCGCCCGACACCAGCAGAGCAAGGCCCAGCTCTCGCACCAGCATCGCGTTGGGCTGCTTGCTGTGGGCGACCTTGTCTTTTAGCGCTGCGACTTGCTCGGCGAGCGGCGGACTGGTCAGATAACGGTCTGTGCCGGAAATCTGTGACGCTGGGCCACAACCGATAACGAGTGCCAGCGCGACGGGAAGTAGGTTTTTTTTACTCACGGCCCACCAGAAGCTCTTGAGAGAGCGCGCTGTCGACATCGGACAGGAACTTTCGGAACGCCGGATATTCGCTGGCGCTCACTCGGTGACGGTCCATTCGCAGCTCCGACTTGGCCGTGACTGCGATGCCGCTCTTACCGGGATGCTGTTCAATGCTGAGGGTAAATCGACCAAAGGGTGATTCGACGGCACGGGATTCAGGCAAGCGCTGCACCGCCAAGCGCGAGGGCAAATGCACCGTGACCTCGTCTTGGGCAAGCCACGCGTAACCCAACACCAGGTCATAGCGACGACTCGACAACCGAGCGTAGGTGCGCAACAGATCCGGTTCCCGTCCGAGCGGTCGCATCATCAGCGAACCAGGAGCGCCCGTCCCACTCGGCGGACGACCCCACTTCGGCACTTGCAACTCACCGCGAAGCGTCACCGGTTTCTCCAGATCGAGCACGCCCGGCACATCCACGTGGAGCGCCTGCGCCCCGGGGAAATACTCATTCCACGACTTTTCGTAGCGCTCTTTTTGGGACGACGGATTTTGGAAGTGATCGCGCAAGCGATGCGCATTCTGACCCGACACAGTGAGCTGTTCGCTGACCTTGGCCCGTCCCGATTCATCGAGCTGCACCGACAGCACCCGCCGGGTCGTGCTCTGATGCGACGGCAGTACCGGCGTCCGCGCCAGGTGTCCCTTGCCGAGCGACGGAGGCTGCGAGTCCGACACCACCAGCACCATGATGTCCTGGTCCATCATCGGCAGCTCCATCGAGCCCGAAAACTCTGCGGTACCATCGAGAAACAGGTTGAACTTGGGCACGTACACAATCGCGTGGTCGAACACCGCCAGCGACGCAGGTTCCGGGTCGATATTGCCCCCCTTGGTGGTCCGGGCCAGCACCATCGAGCTATCGATTCCGACCTCTTTTAGCATCACGTGAAGCAGCGCTGCCTTGTCTTTGCAGTCGCCAAACTTGCGCTCCCAGACCTGCGAGACCTTGTAGGGCTTGTGACTTTGGATTCCAAACTCTAGACCGACGTAGCGGGTGCGCCGGACCACCTCGTCGTACAGAGCCCGAATACGGCCCAGCTCATCGGCTGCTGGGATGTTGGCCACGACGGCTTGAGCAGCGCGGCTCACCTCTGCCGAGGGCTGTAGCGATTCCGCAATCAGCCCCTTATACCAGGTGGCGACGTCTTCCCAGGTCTTGTACGTCGAGACGTGAATGTACGACGACAGCTCCGCAAAGCCCGGTCGGCCCGACTCGTCGTGGATGCGCGGCAGGTTGTGCGCGACAAAGCGGATCACGTGATCCTTGCCTCGTGTCTCATCGGTGCGCGTCAAGGTCGCTTCGGCGGGAAGGCGCGGCTGGTTGAAGTACAGCGGCCGACGGCGCAGATCCTCTTCGGGCAGCGTCAGGACATAGCGGGATTCCAGCACGGGAATGCCTTCTTGCAGATACTGCACATCGCCAAAATAGTCCGCGAACAGGTTGCGTCGCCCCACATCCGAGCGGACATACTCGACGACCACCACGTCCCCGGGACGTAACCCATCGAAACGAATCGAAAGCGCGTGCAAATCGTAGTAGAGGCCATACCAAGGCTCCGAGGCATCGCTTTCACTCTGCGAGACGCTCTCGACTACCTCTCCACTCGGTTTGATGACTTTGGCGGTCTTGACCTGGATCGATTGAGTGTCCGGTGCGTAGCTGACCCCTATCTCGTCATAGTCACGGCTGCCATTGTCGTCGAGGATCTCGACCACTCGCTGGGTGTATTCCTCGGACAGACCGTTGGCGTGAATGCGCACCACTTTTTGGTCGAGCAGCACTCGCGCACTGTCGCCCGCCTTCACCTTGGGCCGAGGCTGCTTCAGTAGTGCATCGATGTCGACTTGGAACTGTCGCTGTAGATCATCGGCTGACCGCGCCGCCGGATCGAGCACCTGCAAATACTCGCGCAGCGTCGGGTTCTGTGGCTTTAGCTCCAGTGCCCGCCGATACGATGCGACCGCCAGCTCGGTCCGTCCCAATTTGGTGAGCACGCGACCGCGCCGCTCGAACCACTCGGCATCCCCAACGAGTTGGGGCATCGCGTACGAGATAAGCTGTAGCGCCGCCTCGGTCTGCCCCGACCCTTCCAAGATATCGAGCCGCTCGCGCAGCGGATAGAACGCATCGGGCTTGATCGACTGAAGCTGCTGGAGCAAGGCCACTGCTTCCTCGATTTTTCCGGCTGCTCGTCGTCGCGCAACCAGATAGCGTAGCGCCTCGTCATCGTCCGGCTGCTGCTTGAGAATCGCCAGATAGGCCGACTCGGCTTCGCTCTGCCGACCTAGCCGCGCCAGCATCTCGGCATGGGCCCGAAGCGTCAGCATCGAGGGTGCCGACTGCACGAGCGACATCATCCGCTTATAACCGATGCTCGGCATGCCTCGACTCTGCGCGATGCGAGCCAGTCCCAAGCTGGCGGTATACAGGCTCGGTGCCAACCGCTCTGCCTCGGTAAACATCTGCTCGGCCCGTTGCAGCCGCGACGACTGCTCGCACTCCGTTCCTTGCTCGACGAGCAGTCGCGCCCGCTCGTCCGGCTCTTCGTTCCCCGGCAGCGCAATGCCCGCCTCGATGGCCAGCCGCCGCTTGTTATCATCCTCCGTCACCGTCGCTAGCAGCCGATAGCCACGCCGACTCGGCGCAAGCGCCACCGACTCCGACAGCACCGCCTCTGCCTCATGCTGCTCGGGATCGCCCGGTTGCACATGATGCAAATAGAGTCCCAGGTCGAAAAGCGCCGCGCTGCGCTGGGCCACAAGCGGACTGCCCGCCACTTGCTTGGGCACCCGTGCCCGCAGCCCAGCCAGCAAATCGACCGGCTTGGCCTGAACCACCGGCACCGCCACGGGGAATATCCAGCCATCGGCGGGTGGCGAGGCAGTGTGCTGTAGCCCGGGCAGCGCTTTGCCATCCAGCGTGGTCAGCCGCAGCACAAATGCCCAGCGACCACTCTGCGATGAAACCTTGACCAAAATTCGGTTCCAGCCAGGCAGAAGCGTCGCCGCGCCGGCTTCCTGGTCCAGGTGCAGCTTGCGATATACGTCTCTGTCGACCACCGGCGCACCTTGGTTGACAAACACCTTCACCGCACCACTGGACCCGACCCGCACCGCCACCGTTTGTCGCGTTGCACTTTTGACATAGGTGAGCGCGTACGCCGTGCCCTCCGTTTCGGGCCGCAGCCACGCATCGAGCGGAATGCTGCCGTCTCGGGCGAGCTGTGACTCTGGAATCACCCGCCACGACACCGGCAGAGCTGGGCTTTTGCCGGGATAGCGGGTCGCCACACCGGGAGCGGCCTTCTCGATCTCGGGCGGATACACCGCTTGATGGCCCTTGCGACCATCGTTGTCGAACGGACCCACCACGGCAAACGAGGAAAGCAGCCCTAGCTGCCGCTGCGCATCTTTGGCCCCGGACTGATCTCCCACATGGCGCCGCACCAGTTGCTCATGCCACTTGGCTTCGGCACGGACCAGCTCGGAGACCGTGGACCGTGGCTGGCCCATCTCCGCGAGCGCTTCGCGAAGCAGCGCCCGGTCGGTGACCTGGTCCCACAGCTCGGATAGACCCAAGACCGGCACCACCGCCGAGGCTGAGTTCGGACGAGCCGACTCCGTCGCAAAGCGCTGCCGCCTGTGACTGACTTCCTGATCAAAAGGGCTGTTGGCCTGAGCCGCTGTCGAACACACGAGGTGGACGAGGACGGCAAAAAGGCCGGCAATGAATCGCATCGGCATACGCTCTATGGGTGAGAGGGACGAAACGTCTTGTGCAAGGTAACGGGCGGCCCTGATATCGACTTGATACTGTCAGAAGCGCTGGCACGTCTGAGCAGCATGACCGCGACCGCGAGCAGCGCCCCGACCACAGCGGCCAACAGCACGGTCACAGCAAACGCCCGCCAGCTTACCAGCACCGAGCCCGGCGGAAACTCTCCGCTTGGCGAGGACATCGAAGACCGCGAGGATCGAGATCCCGTCGAGTCATTCGAGGCGGGCCCATCACTGCCCGAGCCGCTGCCCGAAGACGGTGGAACGACTGACTCATCCGGGGGTGCGGTGGGGGCTTCCGAGACCGGCTGAAGCGCCTGCTCTAGCTCACCGATGAGGGCTGCGATGGTCGGAGGCCGATCCATCGGTTCCGAAGACAGCGCCCGCGTCATCACCTCGACCAACAGTTGGTTCGAGTCGCGAATGATCGACCAGTTGTCCCCCAGGTCGAGCAAGCTGCGCATGATCCGCGCCAGCCCAAACACATCCGTTCGAACGTTGGGAGGACGCCCGGCATGCAGCTCCGGCGCAACCGAGTCCATCTGCCCCACGTTGCCAAGATGGAGCAAAAACGGCTCACGCGGCAGGCCCACGCCCAATCCGACATCGCCAAGACGCACGCCATCGGTCTTCAGCAGCACCGAATCCAGTCGCAGATCACCATGACAGCGGCCCTGTTCGTGCAAAAACGACAGCGCCTCGGCCAGTTGATCAACAATTTGCAGCACGTCGGACAGTGGCAGACCTTCTTTTTGTCGGAACGCCGCCATGCGGTCGAGCAGCACGCCTTGCCCACCTTGGCCTAGCTGTGCGACCTCCACCACCATCACCGTCGACTGCTCTGGGAGCACGCGGACATCGACAACCTGCGCCAAAAATGGATGCGACAGCTCTTTGAACTGCTGAAGGTGGCGCACCAGCTTTTCGGCCGCACCGACCGACTCCAGCAGCTCGGGCCGCACCACCTTGATCAATAAGTCTGGCTCAGGAACCTCGCCCCGACCTTCCGCCGCTTGCTGGGTATCGACGGTGCATGCCAAATAGCCGACCCATAGGGCCGCCTCACCACTCTTGGTAAGGACGTAGTATTTTTGGCAGATCACGTCGCCGCGACGGAAAAGTGGAGCCGCCATCGTCAGCTCCGACCCGTGTGGCCAAAGCCACCGGTGCCCCGAATGGTGTCATCGAGCTCGCGAAGCTCGACGGGGGTAACCCTCGCCACCGGAGCAATCACGAGCTGAGCGATGCGGTCACCGTGTCGAATCTGCACCGGCTGCGATGACAGGTTGACCAGGATCACCGCGACCTCGCCGCGATAGTCACTGTCGATGGTGCCAGGGCTATTGAGCACGGTCACGCCTTCCTTGAGCGCCCACCCCGAGCGAGGCCGAACTTGCCCCTCGAAGCCACGCGGAATCGCGATCCGCAACCCGGTGGGCACCAAACAGCGCTCAAGCGATGCCAAGGTGAGGACTTCGCCATCGGGAAGACAGGCGGCCAAGTCCATCCCCGCAGCCTCGGCAGTCTTGTATACCGGGAGCTGCGCGCCGCTGCGCACTCGCACCACGCCAAGCGGCAATGACGCCTCGACGCCGCAGTGGTCGACACAAGATTCGACCTGGGAATCGACTCGAGAATCGTCAGGCAGAGCGGGGTGTTGGGCGCGTGTGACCAAGGGAAACTCCTGTTTATGTTAACCGCAAACCGGGCATTTCTAGCGGATGTCGCAGTCCAAGTGCGGTTTCTTTGAGGCTGGAATCAGCCCCAAGCCAACTAGCCTCGGCTCTGGCTACTCGGAGTCTTTGACGAGCAAGGCGTCGAGCGGATAGGGCCGATCGAGGTAGCAATCGTCGGCGATGGTCTTCATCAGCTCGTCATCATTTTGGCCAAAACGGGCCAGGGTCTGCTCGATTCGCCGCGCCGCTTTGCCGCAGAACGCGGCACATAGCCGAAGCTGGCGATCGGCGGTGTCGATCTGACCGGCCGCTTCACTGTGCCCGGCCCGGCCCTTGGCATGGCGGGCGTCGCGCTCGGCCAGGGACAGCGAGGTTCGGGCGACACAGGCACACATCGCATACAAATCCATCGCGACATCCGCCACCCGCCGCTGCACGTACTGCATCTCCGGGAGCATCTGGCCGTGACGACGCACCACGCGATCGATCTCTTTGGCAAATGCCTCGGTGGCATCTTCGATGAGCACCGCCTCGCGCTTGAGCTGCGGATGATGCCGGGTCAGCATCGCTCGACCATAGGCTGCGGTCCGCACCTTTTCGATGAGCGAGTCGACCACCATCCCGTAGCCACGCAGCGGCCGCTTGAGCACATCGGACAGTCGCCCCACCTGCTCTCCCGGCTCCCGCATGCCGCTGAGCGCAATGTAGGCGCGCAGAACTTCGTGGGTACCGGGGAACACCAAGTAGGTCTGGCTATCGCGCAGCAGTCGCTCGTAGGGATACGAATCGAGCAGTCCGGTGGCACCCGCCAGTCGCATCGAAGACACCGCCGCCGCATGCAGTGTCTCGGCGGCCAGCACCTTGCAAAAGGCCGCCTCGATCGAAGTATCAAGCTGAAGCTCGGACCGACGCTGCGCAAGATCGTGAAGGCCAGTGGTCAAGTACAGCGCCGATTCGCTCGCGTATAAGTCGACCGCCGTCCGCGCCACCTGATCTTTGACCATCCCGAGCGTGCCGATCACCCGTCCGAACTGCCGCCGACTGGTCGCTTGCTGCACTTGCAGCCGTAGCAGCTCGCAGGTGGTACCGATACAGGCTGCCGCCGCCAGTAGTCGTCCTTGCTGACGGGTTTCCATCGCCACCTTGAAGCCGCCGCCGATGCTCCCGAGCACCCGATCGGACGGTACAAACACGTCTTCCAGGTAGATCGCGGGCGTCGAGCTGCCGCGATGGCCGAGCTTGCGCTCGCTCTTGCCGACGATGATGCCGGCGTCGGTACGTTTGTCGATGATGAAGCCGGTAATGCGATCGAGGTCAGCCCCATCGCGATGCACGGTCGTCTGGGCAAAGACGATGAGCAGGTCGGCCTGCTCGCCGTTTTGGACCCAGACCTTGGTGCCATGAAGTCGAAAACCGCCTTCGCAGGGCACGGCTCGCGCCCGAATCCCTGCCGCATCACTGCCCGCCAGCGGCTCACTCAGGGCAAACGCCCCCAGGCTTTCGCCACTCGACAGCCTGGGTAGAAAGCGCTGCCGCTGCGACTTGGTACCAAACCGCTGGATCGCCTGCACCGCAAACCCCAGGTGGACCGCGACCAGCATCGCCACCGAGCTATCAAACGAGCCGAGCAGATCGAGCACCCGACAGGTTGCGGACAGCGACAAGCCGCTGCCCCCGACGTCGCTTGGGGCAATCATCCCAAACAGGCCGAGCTGTTTCAGTCCGGCGACGACCTCGGCGGGAATCTGGGCTTCGGTGTCGATGCGGCGGGCATCGATGGACTGTCTGGCGAAGCGGCGTACCTCATCGAGTAACTTGGCAAGCCTTCGCTGCTCGGCGGGAGGTAGCTGGGGAAAAGGGAAGACGAGTTCCTCTCTCAAGTCACCAAGAAAGAGGCTCTTGCCAAAGCTCTGGGTCCGTTCTGCACTCACACGGAGAAGATACTGCTAGGTTTCTTGGCTTATCAAATCTCGGCGACTATGCTCTGGCCAACGCTTAGCTTTCGACGGAGGTCTGCGATGATCCGCTCCCGCCTTTCTGGCTGTCTGTTCGCGCTGTGTCTGCCGCTCATCGGGTCTTGCGATCCACCGATTCCAGCAGAGGGCAACCCGGACATGGCCACCTACCAGCCACGCCATCTTGATCCCGCGCTGGCTTGGTGGGGCGACAACCGCAAGCGGCTCGATGCGTTTCTCGATGCGCACGGCAAGGGCAGCGCAGGCTATGACGCAAGCAAGAAGCCGATCGCGCTGTTCGACTGGGACAACACGGTCATCAAGAACGACGTCGGTGACATCACGCTGTTCTGGATGCTCAAGATGAACAAGGTCTTCCAGCCGCCGGACAAAAACTGGCGCCGGACGAGCTTCATTATGACGCCCAATGGCCTGGCCGCGCTGAAGGCGTGTGACAGCTTGGCCAATCCCGGCGAGGTGCTGCCGACCGGCAAGCCCGAGGGAGTCGCCTGCGCCGATGCAATCCTGTCGGTCTATCTCGACAACAAGGGCACCGCTGGCCTTCCGGCGTTCTCTGGCTACGACTACCGCCGGATGGAACCAACCTATGCCTGGGCGGTGCAGCTCCAAGCGGGGTACAGCCCGGCGGAGATCTCGCTCCTGGCCAAAGACGCCATCACCGAGGCCCTCGCCGCCAAGCTCGACGCAACCCAGACCATCGGCAGCCGCCAGGTCAACGCCTATCTGCGCGTCTATGACCAGATGAAAGACCTCATCGGCGCGATGCGGGACAACGGCATCGACGTGTGGGTCATCACCGCCACCAGCGAGCCGGTGGTGCGGGCGTTCTCGGCCAGCGTCGGCCTGCCCACCGACCACATCGTCGGCGTGCGGATGGTGCTCGATCCGAGCGGCAAGCAGACCTACAACCTGCAAGGCTGCGGCGATGTGCCCGACGGACAAAACAACGGCGCGGCGATCTTCGAGGGCAACTCGATCATGCCGTACATCGACGGCAAGCGCTGCTGGGTCAACAAGGCGATCTACGGGGACGCAAGCCCCACTGCCGTCAACCAGCGCCCCGAGGACAAGCGCCAGATCTTCGCGGCTGGAGACTCGAACACCGACGTGGCTTTTGTGCGCGATGCGACTCAGCTCAAGCTGGTGTTAAACCGCAACAAGGCCGAGCTGATGTGCAACGCCTACGCCAACTACGGCAACCGCTACCTGGTGAACCCGATGTTCATCGCTCCGAAGCCGCAGCAGGCCGCGATGTATCCGTGCTCGACCACCGCCTGCACAAGCGCCGCCGGCAATGCCGGACCCTGCCTAGACGAAGCCCAAGGCCCGATCCCCGACCAAAAAGACGCCGTCTACCCGATGTAGGGTGGGCGCAGGGGACATTCAAATGACTCCGTTTTGCTTCCGAAGCGACGCAACGGTCATTCAAATGACTCCGTTTTGCTTCCGAAGCGACGCAGGGGCCTTTCGATAGTCCCTGTCTTTGAGTCCGAAGCGACGCGGGGGTCATTCGATAGGCCCTGGCTTTGCTTCCGAAGCGACGCAGGGGCCTTTCGATAGTCCCTGTCTTTGCTTCCGAAGCGACGCAGGGGCCTTTCGATAGTCCCTGTCTTTGCTTCCGAAGCGACGCAGGGGCCTTTCGATAGTCCCCTGCCGCCCGATGTGACAGTCCGGTAACACGCGCTGGCGGGGCATTGCACAGCGCGGGGCGGGTCGGCTAGAGTCCGCGCCGCCATGACAGCCGATCGCCAATATCAGTCCTGTAGCTATCGTCCCTGTGAGCTCGAACATCGCTACGGTCCGTCGGTGCATATCTTGCGCGACCCGCTGGCGCTGTCACTGCTCGCCAAGCTCTGTCACCGCGACGTGGTGCAGCCCGAGGTCAGCCGACTCATCGTCGAGCTATACCGGATGCTGGTCCACGAGGTCGTCGCCGCCGAGTTCCCCCGTGAACTGGCGAGCATCCCGACGCGCATGATCCAGTACGTACCGCAGGGTGTCTACGAAGGCGAGGTCATCGCCCAAGGGACATCAGCGGTGGTGGTGGCGCTGGCCCGAGCGGGACTTTTGCCCTCTCAGGTAAGTTACGACTTTTTGAATCAGGTGCTGTCGCCCGCTGGGGTGCGGCAGGATCACCTGGCGCTCGGGCGGACGCTCGACAAAGAGGGCCACGTCACCGGCGCCGGGCTGTATGCCTCGAAGATCGGAGGGCCGGTCGATGGGGCGATGGTGCTGGTACCCGATCCGATGGGTGCCACTGGATCGACGGTCAGCCGCGTGCTGCACCACTACCGCCAAGAGGTCGTGGGCACCCCCGCCAAGGTGATCGCCGTCCATCTGATCGTAACCCCCGAGTACCTACGCCATGTCACCCGCAACCACCCCGAGGTCCAGGTCTACGCGCTGCGGCTCGATCGCGGCCTGTCGGATGACGATGTGCTCGAGACGGTGCCCGGAACCCACTGGGACCGCGAGCGTGGGCTGACCGACCACCAGTACATCGTGCCGGGCGGTGGTGGCCTGGGCGAAGTGCTCAACAACTCGTTTGTGTAAGGAGCGCGCAATGTCCGAACAAGAGTCGTTTGTCGAGCCGAAGCTTGTCCCGCTCTTTACCGAGCAGCAGATTGCCCTGCGCATCCGCGAGCTGGGCCAACAAATCGCCGCTGCCTATGGCGGACGACCGCTCACCCTGGTCACGGTGCTCAAGGGCAGCTTTGTGTTCGCCGCCGACCTGGCGCGAGCCATCTACAACGCGCAAGTGGCGCTCGGCCTCCCCGGATCCTCGCTGACCTGTGAGTTCTTGGGTCTGTCGAGCTACGGCGATGAGACGGTGACGTCGGGCGTGGTCCGCATCACCTCGGACCTGTCGAACCCGATCGAGGGCTCGGACATCCTGATTGTCGAAGACATCGTCGACACCGGCCTGACGATGAGCTACCTGCTCGACAACCTGCGGACCCGCCATCCCGCGTCGATTCGCATCTGTTCGCTGCTGCACAAGCCGAGTCGTACCAAAAAGAAGGTGCCGATCGACTACATCGGCTTCACCATCGACGACCTGTTCGTGGTCGGCTATGGCCTCGACTACAAGCAGCGCTACCGCAACCTGCCGTGGATCGGCGTGATGAGCCTGTAACAACACCGAACAGAACTACTGCGGACCTCGCTACGTTCTCTGTTCGGCGTTGTCACAAACGCCTATCCTGCATCCACGGCAAAATCCGTCCTACGAGGAAGCCGGTCCGATCTGTTAACATGAGACCAGGCTTCCCATGTCGAACCAAGCGCTCCCTCGGGATGAGGCGGTCTGCGCAGACTGCGGTCAAGTCCTCGAAGAGGACATGCCACATATCTGCCATGGTGCGCCCAAAAAGGCCGCGTTCGACAGCACGCTCGGGCCTGGCGATCACCCCACCATCCCCGGTGAAATGTCAGATGCCGGAGTGGCTGATCCCGCGCACGAACTTATCGGCAAGATCATCGGCGAGCGCTACGAAATTCAGTGTGTCCTCGGCCAAGGCGGCATGGGCGTCGTCTACCAAGCGCGCCACATCTCGCTAGAGAAGCTGCTGGCGGTCAAGCTGCTGCTGATCGCGCAAAACGAGGAGTATCAGCGGCGGTTCCTCCAAGAAGCGCAGCTTGCCTCGCAGATCAACCACCCGAACACCGTCTTTCTGTCCGACTTTGGCGTGCTCCCGGACGGACGCTCCTACATCGTCATGGAGCTTTTGCGCGGCCCAACGCTGGCCTCGGTGATTGCCGAGGGCAGGCTGGACCCGATGCGCGCCTGTCGCATCGCTGCGCAGATCGCGCACGGACTCCAAGCCGTCCACGACCTTGGCATCGTCCACCGCGACCTGAAACCGGAGAACGTGTTTCTCCTCGAACAGGATGGGAAAAAAGACAACGTCAAGATTGTGGACTTCGGTATCGCCAAGGCGACGGGCGAGGCACCGATCGCTCGGAAGCGAAACTCGCAAGAGGATATAAGCCTCGTCTCGGAACAGAAAATCTCGGCGCAGACCATGCCGGGGACGCTGATGGGAACGCCGGCCTATCTGGCCCCGGAGATGGCGCTGGGTCACGAGGTCGACTTCCGCGTCGATCAGTACGCGCTCGGGGTGATCCTGTACGAGATGATCTCGGGTGATCTGCCGTTCGATGCGACCACCATTGGGCAGATGCTTCAGCATCACATCTCGACGAAGCCTCCGCTGCTCAGCAAGCGCGTCTCGGGGAGCACCCCATCGCTCGATGCCCTGGTGGCGCGGCTTTTGTCCAAGACGCCCGAAGCACGCTTCCCGAACATGCGCGCCGTGGCGGAAGCGCTGGAAAAAGAGATCGAGCTACGGCTCTTGGCACGGGGTGATACTGCGCTACCTGCCCACATTGCCGAGGCGCTGAGCAAGACCCAAGCGGGCACGCACATCCGGATCGCAGGCAAGAAGATCCCGCTGTGGGTGCTGCTCCCGCTGCTGCTGACGTTCCTGGTGGCCGGTGGCGGTGCCAGCTTCCTGCTGCTGCGCGAACGGCAGCGTCAAGTGGCGATTACCCCGGAAGAACTGGCCGAGCTGCGGCAGCGGGCGCTGACGGTGGTGCGGGAGTATGCGAGCGGCGACGATGCGCCCCTGAGAGCGATGTCGGCAACGGCCCTGGCGCAGACCCGCGATCCCGGCCTACGACCGCAGCTTGAGGCACTGCTCGGGGACGCGGCAGGACCGGTGCGAGTCCGCGCCGCGCTGGCACTGGGCGCACTCGGGGATCGGCAAGCCGAAGCGGCCCTTACGAAGGCCCTGACCGGACCTAGCGAAGTTCGACTCGCCGCCGCCATGGCGCTGTCACTGCTCGCCAACAGCACCGGTCATCAAATCCTGGTCGAAGCCCTCAGTTCCAAAGAGCCGCAGGTGCAAAAGCAAGCTGCGCTCTATCTGTGTGAGCTGGGCGATGAGACGTCGAAGCCAGTGCTGGCGCAGCTCCACAACCACAACGGCCTACGCGATGATGAGGATTTTTCGGCCCTGCAGTGCTTGGCCAAGCTCGGCGAGGAACCGGCGCGGGTCGAGCTGCAAGCCAAGATGGACGCCGGGTCCAGCCGCAAACAGAAGCTCGAAGCGATGTTTCGACTGTCCGAGCTAGGTGACGAAGGGGCGCGCAAAGAGCTGCGAATGCTGGCCGAAAAGCGCGGGCAAGAACAGCTCCTCGCGGCCAATCGCCTGTCCAACCCCGAGGAACCGCAGCTACTCGCAGTGTTCCAGCCGATCCTGGCCAACGAATTTGGCGTCCCGGCGGGCCGTCAGCTCGCGGCCGAGGGTGTCGGCAAGAGCGGCGATCTGCCTCAGGTCAAAGTGCTGGGACCACTGCTTGGGGACAAGGTGACGCCCACGGTGCGGCAGATGGCAGCGGCGGCGATCTTGCGCCTCGCCAGCGGTGATCCGGGGCTGCTCACGACCGCGAGCCTTAGCTGGGCCCAAGGTGAGCTGGGATCGGGTTCGCAGCAAAGACGACTGCTCGCGCTGCAAGTGCTCGGCGATCTGCCGTCGAGTCAGGCGGTGCCGTTGCTCGCGGGGGCGATGCAGGATAGCTCCGTCGACATTCGGCTGGCGGCGGCGCAATCGCTGGGACGACGCAACGAGCGAACCGCGATGACCGTGCTGCTAGAGAGCGTTTCCGACGGCAATGATAAGGTCCGGAACGCCTCTTTGCTGGCGCTGCTGGAGCTTGCGCAACGCTTGTCGAAGCGGGACGCAAGTGGGCTGCTACAACCTGCCGAGGGAGTGTTGCAAGAGATCCTCAAACGCGGCACGCCGCTGGAACAGGCCATTGCCTCAGCGGTGCTGCTGCGACTCGGTGATCGCAAGCAGATCGAGCGATTGAAGGCCCTTAGGAGCCAACATGACCCAGCGATTCGCCATCTGGTGTTGGATGCACTGGCTGGCGATCGTGACTTTGTGGCGCAGTTTTTAAGTGACAGCGTTGACGCGGTACGACTGCACGCTGCCCGGCTGTTGGCGGTAGCGGGCGACAAGCGAGCGATTCCGGTCCTGAAGGCGTTCTTTACCGTGGGCGGGGTCGACGGACTGTTGGCAGCGGGCCTGCTCCGACGGTTGGGCATCACCGAGCCGATCCCGGCGGACCTGCTGCGCCTTCTGCGGAGTCGCTCGGTCGAGGAGCGAGTGGCGGCGGTACAAGCGCTGCGCCATGTCGAACCGGTCCTCGCCGTCGCGCTGCTCCGCAAAGCGAGCGCCGATCCAGCGGCAGAGGTCCGACGAGCCGTGGCGGAAGTCTCGGCGGAACTCCCCAAGGGTCCACACGGTCACTATGGCGTGCCGCTCCTGCGTGAGCTGGCGCAGGACAACGACTCGATGGTGTGGACACTGGCACGGTCGCTGCTGGCGCGACTGCTGACCCCCGAAGATGCGCCGATTGTCGAGCCGACGCTGCCGCCACGGCGTTCCGCGTTTTCGGCCGAGCCACCAAAGTCCGCGACGCCAGAGCCCGACGTACCCACCGGAACTGCGACCGGTAAGCTCGTTGTCACCTCGAACGGCCCGGTGCTGTTCCAGGTCGGAAAGCGACAGTGGCAAGCGGCACCAGCGACGCTGGATCTGATGGTCGGAAAACATACGGTATCAACGCTGGCGACCGATCAGGAAGTCACCGTCACCGCAGCCGGCGAGCCCGTCAAGATCGAGCTGACCGAGTCTCCCGCCGAGAAGTTTCTGCGAATCGGCATCGCGGCAGCCAAATCGAGCGACAGCAAAAAAGCACTGACCAACCTCGATCGGGCCCGTGCCACCTGTCAAAAGGACCGCAAACACGGCCATGACGGGCCCTGTTATTCGATCGTGTTTGATGCGTCGTACTACCTCGGGCGGGTGCACGAAAACGGCAAGGACTGGCACTTGGCGATGGACGCTTATCAAAAAGCGCTCGAGCAAGGCGAAAAAGTGAAAGGTCGCACCGACCTCAAGAACCAGTTGATCGAGACGACTGGACGACTACGGGGAAGGCTGGGGCAGGTGATCGTCAAGTCGCTCGTCAATGGCCGCTGCCAAAGCAAGGTGTACTGGATGATTCCCGCAAAGCACCAAGTCCGCGATGCCCAGGGTAAGACCTATTCGGTCGATCTTCGGGCAGGCGACCAGCGTGAAGTAGGGAACTGCGACGGGGGACAGTAGTGAGGTCGCTTCGTCGGTCAGGTCGGTGGGGGATCGTTTCGACGCTGCTACTCACGTTGATTGGTTCGGTGCCTGCCGTCGTGGCCAAGCCGCGCAACACCGGCCCGCAGATCCATAAGCGCAGCCTGCAAGATCAAGAAGCGTCGACGCAACTGGTGAAGGATGCCGCCAAAGCGCTCGCGGAACAAAACTTGGTCGAAGCGCAGCGGCTGCTGACCGAGGCGTACCTCAAGTGGCCGAGCCCCACCATCCTGTATCACTTGGGCGTGGTGGCAGCGAAGGAAGGGCGACTGCTCGACGCCCACGATCTACTCCGTCGCTACGAATCGGACCCGGCCAGCACACCCGATCCGGCCATGGGTGCCGAGATCCAGCGACTTCTGTCCAAACAGCGCCCGCCAAGCGGCAAGGTGCTGGTGTTGGGTGACGACGGTGCCATCGTTCGTGTCGACGGACGGGTGGTTGGTTCGCTACCGCTGGTGCAGCCACTTTTGGTGTCACCGGGTGACTCACACATCATCTCGCTGGAGTTTCCGGAGCAGCAAGTCCCGGCGCAGGTCAATGTCTCGGCGGGACGATTTGCCGAGCTGCGGATCAACCGGGCCACGCGTTCGACGCTGCTCACGGTACTGCCCGCGTATGTGGTGCTGACCGAATACTCCGATGTTCCACAACCGTCGACCATCAAGCTCGACGAGGCAATCGAACTGGGCGTCCAGGGCGAAAAGAAGTCCGTCCTGAAACGAGAGATCGCCCTAAAGTCCGCGCCGGAGCTGGCAAGCTGTCTCGATCAGATCGACTGCCAGGCCAAGCTCGCCGAAAAGACCGAGGTCGATGGGCTGATTCGCCTTTCCGTCGAAAACACCGCCGCCAAAACCGGTGGGGCACCGTCGTACAAGCTGACACTGCAGCTCCTCGATCCAACGGTGGGGGCGATTGCCGGACAGGCCAGCCGCGAGCTCCCTCCCGAGCGTGCCGCCACCGCGATTCCCGAGATGCTGTCGCAGATCATTGGCGATGCCAGCCTGCGCCGGCGCGGAACAATCAACATTCGCACCATTCCCGAGGGTGTCGAGGTCTACGCAGGTGCCCGTCTGCTCGGCAAAACCCCACTGTCACGCGCCACCTGGGTCGGTCGCTACGAGCTGTCGTTCCGCAAGCCCGGCTTTGCGCCCGAAATCGCGAACACGGAAGTGACGGACGGGAAGACCAGTGAACTAGAGGTAAGCCTCAAGCCCGGAGTCACGCTCCCGCCACCACCGCCGCCCTCGAAATTCGATATCCAATTTATGCCGCGCACCATCCAGCATCCCCGCCCGTTCTGGCGCTGGCTGGTGGGTGGCTCGGCGATTGCCACAGGCATCGTACTACTTGGTTTTGGTGCCAGCGCAGTCAGTGCTTCGTCGAACTGCTCGGCGAGCATGCCATGCACCGTCGACGGCAAAACCTACTATCGAGATACTGGTTCGCTAGGCCCTGGTTTGGCCATTATCGGAACATTTACGCTGCTCGGTGGTGGAGCACTGATTGCAATTCCGGGCCGCAAAGAGCAGAGCGATCTTTTTACGATTCTTTACAAGCGCTAGTTGCTATCTAACAATGGCACTGGTGTTTCTTATCAACCAATTGGGGGTTCCATCATGCTTAAACATATCACCTTGGTTTCTCTGCCACTCCTCTTCGGCTGCTCTGATTTCTGGGGAACATACCAACTAATCGATGCGGGTTCGTCATCCGATGCCTCATTTGAGGATATGATGCTCGATCCATGCACCTCAAGAACTGTGGCTTATAGCCAGAAAGAAAGCGTATTCACAACTTGTTGCTATATTGACAATAGCGCTCTATCCGGGAAAAATATCCAGACTGCTATTTCAGATGCTCAAGCCTCGTCGTATACCGATGTGACGGTACGAATTGGTTGCCCAGAACCTCGCCAATTGCCGCTTGAAAAACTTAGCTCAAGTGCCCCGCTGGGCGAAGAGTCCGTGCTGCCTGCGATCACCAAGAAGGTGACGGTGGATGGTCTCGGATCAACGCTGGACGCGCAAGGAAAAGAGCGTCATTTCTTTGTTGGTGGCAATGCCTCGCTGACGCTGAAAAACATCAAGCTGGTAAATGGGATCGCCAAAACCATCCCTGATTTCAACCGCTGGTCGCCACTTGCCGAGGCGTACCCCAGCCCGACCAATATGGCATGCGGCGGTGCGGTGCTGTCCTTTGGCCCAGTGACGCTCGAAAACGTATTTCTTTCCGAGAATACTGCTACGCATCCCAAGTATGCGGCTGGTGGTGCATTGTGCTTAGGTAGCACCAACTTGACGATGCGTAACTCAATTATATATAATAACAATACAGAAAGCGGTAACACGAACGGCTTCGTAAAAGGCGCTGGTGCTTATCTGTTTCTATCATCAGCCACCGTCAACAATTCAACCGTTCTTCAAAATACGAACAAAATTCCCCTCAATACAATTTCGGCTTCAGCAGCTTTCCATTTTGATGACTTCCCAGCGAAGACACCACCTACACCAATGACATTTTCATCAAAGAATAGTCTCTTCGTAAATTTCTATTCGCGTGATTTTACGGGCTCTGGCAGCACAACACAGAATTATGCGATCCATTTCCCGTGTCATATGGGTAATCCACCACTGAGCACCAATGCATATGACGAAGCACTATTCACCCCGACTTGCCAGATGAAACCAACGGGATCATCGTCGAGTTTGATGGTGAAATATACAGGTAGTGCTTGGCCAGCACCGAGCGGATCTCAAACAACCATTAGCCCAAACAATGGCATGTGGGATGCCGCGATGAGAGATTTGTCCAACTTGGACGCTTGTCTGGCTTCGGGAAAAGACTATTTTGGAAATCCCCGACCGAACACCAAGTGCATGCCTGGGGCGGTGGAGCCGCGAACGAACTAGCCCATCGTGAGGCTGACCGAGGAAGGCCGCGTCGCGAAGTGGGCTACTCGGCTTTCTTGGCGCAGGGCTTTTTGCTGAGCTCGACGGCTTTGGCATTCTGGGGATCGACGTCGAGGACAAGCTGGAGCTGCTGCTTGGCATCGGTGCAGCGACCATTGAAGGTGGCGCTGCCCGCTTTTTCCAGGTGATCTTCGACGTAGCTGGGAAGAATGCGGTCGTACTCGGACTTGGCCAGCGTGCGGTAGTACGAGCCTTGCGCCATATCGCGGAAGGCGGCCATAGCGGTGTCGTGGTCCGTACCCGCCGCACCACTAAAGCGCTGAAAGTGCAGCTTGGCCTGCTGTTCGCTCTTGGCCTGCTCCAGCTTGAGCCGAGCCTGATCGCGAGTCGCATCGCTGAGCTTGGCAATGGCGAGGATTTCCTGCGCCTTTTTTTCGGCCTGCTCCCAGCGCTGCGTTCCCAGTGCAGCGTCGACATCTTTGGCAATCTCGGCGGCTTTCTCCTCGGGATTTTTGCCGCAGGCCAGCAGCAGGATCGGCAAGGCAAGCGAAATCAGGTTCAAGCGGGTACGTGGCTGCATGGCACCTCCACAAACACTGCGGGTATCCAACCATTTTCTTTCCTAAACAGGCCCAGGCTCAAGATGCATCTTCGGCAAAGTGCAAGGTTTGGCATGATGCTGGGCACATGCCCGCCCGTGAGATCACATTCCTTGGCACCGCCAGCCAGGTGCCGACTCGTCACCGCAACCACAACGGCATCTTCGTCCGCTGGGACACGCTCGGCCTCTTGATTGACCCAGGCGAGGGCACGCAGCGGCAGCTTCTTTTGGCGGGAATCGCGGCGACGCAAATTACCCACATCCTGATCACCCATTTTCACGGCGACCACTGTCTGGGACTGGCGGCGCTGTCGCAGCGTATCTCACTCGATCGCGTGCCTCATCCGGTCGAGGTCATCTATCCCGCGAGCGGTCAGGTGTTCTTCGAGCGGCTGCGCTACGCCTCGATCTACAAAGAACAGGCGACGCTCATCCCGAAACCGCTGGCACTGTCAGCCGAGGCACCGGACGGCCCGATTTTGGCGAGCGAGATCCCGGGGGCTCGATTGAAAATTTGGGCCCGACCGCTGCTGCATCGCGTCGAGTGCTTCGGCTATCGATTCGAGGAAGACGACGGCTATCGGATGCTGCCGGAACGGCTGGCGGCGCTGGGCGTCACTGGGCCAAAGATCAAGCAGCTCCAGACCGATGGACAGATCGAGATCGGAGGAAAGCTGATTCGGCTAGACGAGGTGAGCGAGCCTCGGACGGGACAAAAGCTGGCGGTGCTCATGGACACCCGGCCGTGTCCAGGTGCCGAAAAGCTGGCCGAGAACGTGGACGTACTGATCAGCGAAGCGACGTTCACCCGTGAACACGAGCAAGAGGCCCACGACTACGCGCACATGACGGCGGCGCAGGCCGCACAAATTGCCGTTACCGCGAAAGCACGCAAGCTGGTCCTGACCCACTTTTCGCAGCGCTATACCTCGACGGCGGGTCATGTGGCCGAGGCGTCCGCGATTTTTCCCGAGGTGGTGGCCGCCGAAGACTTCGCCCGCGTGCCCGTCCCACCACGCCGCGAGGAATCCATCAGCTAGTGGGAGCGGGCACTTTACGCCGCAGAACCGCCGCAAAAAACCCGTCGGGGCCGTTTTCGGTGGGCAGGATGCGCAGTCGCTCGCCGTCGCCAAACTGACTGGCCCGCGCCGAGCTGAGGATCTCTTTGGCGGGAACGCTGACGAAGTCGGGGTGGGTCCGCAAAAATTCGTCGACGATTTCATCGTTTTCACGACGAAGGATGGTGCAGGTCGCGTAGATCAGTCGGCCGTGGGGCGCGACCAGCCGAGCACTCGCCGCCAAAATGCGACGTTGTTTGACCTGGATCTCTTCGATATCGCCGGGCTGAAGTCGCCACCGTGCCTCGGGGTTGCGACGGAGCACGCCCAGGCCCGAACACGGAGCGTCGACCAGCACCCGCTGCGCACCACCGCCCACCAAGCGCTCGGGCACAAGGTGCAGCAGGCCGTCTTCATCGAGACAGCGGGTCTCGATGTTGGTCAGCCCGGCGCGACGGGCCCGGTTCTTGAGCTCACTCAGCTTGCGCTCGTCGATATCGAGGGCCAGGATGCGACCCCGGTTGGCGAGCATGGCACTGAGCGCCAGGGTCTTGCCCCCAGCCCCCGCGCAGGCATCGACCACCAAGCTTCCCGGCGGCGGTGCGCACAGCTCGGCGACAAGCTGGCTGGCTTCGTCTTGCACCTCACACAGGCCCTCTTCGTGAAGCGGCAGCGAGTAGACGTTCAGGTGGGTATCGAGCACCACGCCCCACGGGCTCCACGGAGTTGGCTCTGCCGTCACACCCAGGGTCTGTAGCCGATGAAGCAGCTCTTCACGACTGACCTTGACGAGATTCGTCCGCAGTGTGAGGCGCGCTCGCCCGTTTTGGGCACGCAGCACCGCCATCGCCTGATCCAGACCAAACTCGCCGACCAGCAGCGCCACCAGCCAGTCGGGATACGACAGTGCCTCGCCGAGCACGCGAACCTGGTCGGAGACCGCCAGAGCTTGGATCTGGGCGACCTGGGATTCCATCTGCTCGCGACGGCTGAGCGTCTCCTCAAACGACAGTCCGGCGGTCTTGGCAAAGCGTGTCAGCACCTCGCGCTGCTCTTTTGAATCGCTGGCTTGGCGATACAGCGTCGCCCATTCATCGATGAGATAGACCGCGTACAGCGACTGGGCGCTCGGATTCTTGCCACCGACCAGCGCTCGCAGTCGTCGCAATCGCCGCAGCATCGCGTGGACGGTATCGCCCACATAACGACGATCCCGGGAGTGCAGCTTGCGATCCTCACGAAGGGTCTTGCCAATCACCGAGCTGGCGGCAAACCAGCCCTTGCTGCGAGCCGTCTGCTGCACCGCGTCAAAGATCGTGACCACCATCCGTCCGGCTAGGCTATCGGGAAGCAGTCCTCCCGAACGGCCGAGTCCAGGCATTGCCGATGGAGAAGGACGAACGGCGGCAAGTTCGGAACCGGCCGTGCGGTACGGCCTTTCAATATGCTGCGCAGCGTCGAGAAAAACCTCACCTGCGAAACTTTCTCGGCGCTGAGCTTTGGGGTAGATTGGGGCACTCATTTAGAACCTGATCGCTGCCGTGCGAGACGCTTACCTAACACAATCCATCGGCGGCGCTTTGCAGCGAACTAGCCAAGGAACAAACTGCCATGTCAAAAGAAAAATCCTCTGCCACCCCAGTCCCCGCGCCTGCCGCCACTCCTTCGCAACATCCCAAAGGCAACCTGAGCGCGATCGTCAACATCCACATTGACCGCGCCGCCAAGGCGATCAGCCTCCCCGAGGAGATCGCGCTCATCCTCGGGCAACCGAAGAACGAGATCATCGTTCATTTCCCGGTCCGCATGGACAACGGCAAGTACCAGATGTTCACGGGCTACCGCGTCCAGCACAACAACATCCTCGGACCGTACAAAGGCGGCATTCGCTATCACCAGGATGTTTGCCTCGAAGAGGTGCGCGGCCTGGCTTCGGCGATGACCTGGAAGAGCGCGCTCCACGACATCCCGTTTGGTGGCGGCAAGGGCGGCGTCCAATTTGACCCGACCCAGCACAGCATCGGCGAAATCGAGCGCATCACCCGTCGCTTTACCCACGCGCTGGCCAGCTCGATCGGTCCCGAGTACGACATCCCCGCTCCCGACGTGGGCACCACCAGCCAGATCATGAACTGGGTGATGGACACCTACATGAACATCGCGGGCGCGCTCGACAAAAATGCGATGCGACGCGTGGTCACCGGAAAAAGCATCACCTCTGGCGGCTCGCTCGGGCGTGAGGCAGCGACGGGCGCTGGAGTGGTTCACTGCATCACCGAGTGGGCCAAGGACCGCCGCTTCGACCTGACCGGCAAGACGGTCGCGATTCAGGGCTTTGGCAACGTGGGATCGTTCACCGCCAAGATCCTGTCGAAGCTCGGCGTGTCGCTCGTCGCCACCGGCGATTACAAAGGCTACATCGCGAACCCCGAGGGCTTAAACCCGCACAAGCTGGCCGAGCACGTTCGCAAAACCGGCTCGGTCGTCGATTACAAACACTCAAAAGCCATCAGCCGCGAGGAGTTCTTCGGCGTCGAATGCGACATCTTGGTTCCCGCTGCGCTGGAGCTGGAGATTGGCGAGCAGGAGGCCCGCAACATCAAGGCAAAGCTGATCGTCGAGGGCGCGAACGGCCCGACGTACCCCGAAGCCGATGCCATCTTGAACGAGCGCGGCATCACGGTGGTGCCGGACATCCTCGCCAACTCCGGTGGTGTGACCGTGTCGTACTACGAGTGGCTCCAAAACAAGCGCTCGGAGCGATGGGAACTCGAAGAGGTCGAGGCTCGGCTCGAGAAGCAGATGAAGCGCTCCTACGGCTGGGTCCGCGATTTTGCGCATGAGAAAAGGCTCGACCTACGCACCGCTGCCTACGCGATCGGTCTCGACCGAATTCGCCGGGCCTACGCCGATCGCGGCATCTGGCCATAACACGACGCAGCCGCGCTCTCGCAAGACCCACCTCCATCCACCGCACCACGCACTCGACCGATGCTGAGCAGAAGCCCACCGCGACCCGGGGGGTTTGACCTACCTCCGCGTAGACTCCTCCCACCTCTGCGTAGACTCAACCCCACTTCGGCTGGGGCCAGGGCTGCCATGGATCGTTGTGCCAGCCTTAAAAAGGCCTCTTATGTGTAAGATAGAACCCAAACCTAAGAGAAGCTGCTGGGCCATGGCGTAGCACGCTTGGTCGTGGGCAGCCCTTCTCCCGAGGCACCATGACCGAACCTCGCAAGAAGATCCTGCTCGTCGACGATACCTTGACCATCCGCAAGCTGGCGCGGGCGATCCTTGGCAGCGACTACGACTATGTCGAGGCTGAGAATGGAGACCAGGCCAATCGCGTAGCTCGCGCCGAAAAGCCCGATCTCATTGTCATGGACCTCAACATGCCGGTCAAAGACGGGGTCGCTGGGCTTGTCGACCTGAAGCATGAACCGACCACGACAATGATTCCGGTCATCATCCTCACGTCGGAAACCGAGTCATCCCTGCGCACCCGCTGCGTGGAACTTGGCTGCGCAGCGTTTCTGCGAAAACCGCTCGATAAAACCCAGCTCCGCACTGCGGTGACGAGGTGTCTGTCAGCTCGATGAAGCACGGCTGCCTCATCCTAAGCTGCGCGTCGATGCAGCTAGCCCTGCCGCTCGAGAGCATCCTCGAGGTGTCACGGATGGTCGCGCCGTGCGCCAAGCTATTGCGGGTGCCGCGCTACGTGCTCGGTGTCGTCGATTTCCACGGTCAACTGGTTCCCCTTATCGACCTGCCCGCTCGACTGGGACTGTGTCCGCCACGCTCGCCCGAGGCCCTGATCGCCGGTCACATCGCGTTCATGGAGCTACCAAGTGGACTGTGGGGTATGGCGGTCGACGGCGTTCACGACCTGATCAACGAGCAGATGGAGCCCCTGACCATCGAGCCGCGTCATTTGGTCGGGCTGGTGCTGGGGTCGCTGCGGGTGTCGGCGACCGAACGAGCGCTGGTCTTAAACCCCAGTCAACTCTTGTCGGTGGTCGCCCGAGCCCGAATCGGTGCAGAGCTCAGTGAGCTGGCCAAACCGCCTGAACGGGCAGGAGGGCCGGCATGAATACCGTCGCTGACATGCTGGCAGAACAGTACGGGCTGCTATTTGCTGCACACAACGTCGACTTGCTCGAGCGCGGTCTACATCGGCTGGCCGAGTCACTCAACTGGTCGCATGAAACGCTGTGCGCTCGCTTGGCCAGCGACGATCCCAAGTCAGAGCTATGGCAAAGGCTGCTCGAGACCGTCACGGTCAACGAAACCTATCTCTTTCGTCACCCAGAGCAGCTTGCCATCCTTGCCCAACGACTGATTCCGGCGCGGCTGCAGACCGGACAGCGCCAGCTCCGCGCCTGGAGTGCAGGCTGTGCATCGGGAGAAGAAGCGTACTCACTGGCGATGGTGCTCCACAAGGCGGCCCCCGGCTGCGAGGTTGCAGTTCTCGCCACCGATGTCAGTCAGCAAGCTCTGAACAGCGCCGAGCGCGGCAAATACGGACCGAACTCACTGCGAGAGCCCGTGCCATCGCCCTATAAGAGCTATTTGCTGCCCACTTCAGACGGTGGGGTCGAGATAAGTCCGAGCATCCGCGAGCTGGTGGAGTTCCGGCGCATCAACCTAGTCGATGGCGAACACCTGGCAGCGGTGCCGGGCAGCTTCGACTTCATTTTCTGCCGCAACGTCCTTATCTATTTTACGCCCACTCACAGTCGGCAAGTCTTGATGATGCTGCGCGACCACTTGGCCCCAACCGGAGTGCTGGTGCTGACGGCGCTTGACCAGCGAGAAAGAATCCCAGGACTAGAGTCGGTGGTGCTCGATGGTGTGCCACTGTTGCGGCGCGGGGATTCTCTGCGGCAGACTCCGATTCCATCACCCCGGCGGGAGCTGCCCCCTTCACCAACGCCGCCCCCCCGGTTGTTGCTCTCGGCGACGGCGGAAGATGCAGCGGAGCGCGCCACAGAGGTGCGCATGGCGGCGGATCAGGGGGATCTGGCGCGGGCGTCTCAACTGGCGCGACGGTTGCTTCAATCCGATCGCACGCCCGAAGCGCTGCACCTGTTGGCCATGATCCTGAGCGAACAAGGGAAGCCGATGGAGGCGGAGCAGCTACTCCTCGAAGCGCTGACGGTGAGCCCCGGCTATGTACTCGGACACCTGAGTCTGGGTCTGCTCGAGCGGCCTTTGCACCAGAAATGGCGCGGCGCAGAGCACCTCCACACCGTGATCACGCTGCTGCAAAAACGAAGCGACGACGAGATCTTGCACGGGCCGGAGCCACTGCAAGTAGCGATGGCGCGCCGACTGGCAAGTGCCGGTCTGGCCAACTTGGAGAGACGCTCGTGAAAAAAGTCCTAATCGTTGATGACTCACCGACCACGCGCGCCGTCGTAAAAGTGTATCTAAGCGGACAGTCGCTCGGGTTCCTTGAGGCAGATAACGGCACCGATGCGATGCGGATGGCTCTCGACGAAAGACCGGATGCCATCATCATTGACCTGAAGATGCCGGGCATGGATGGACTCACGTTTATCCGCCGCGCCCGCATGAGCATCGCACTCCAGCGCACCCCGATCATTCTCATCACCGGCCAGAAGTCGCCGGAAATCAAGGCCGAGGCGGTGCGCTGCGGAGCGAGTCACTTTATGACCAAACCGATTGATGTGCCGGTGCTGGCGAAGCTGATCATGAAGTCGGTGGGACTGGAGAAGTAACCGCTGATGGCCGAAGAAGTTCCATCCAGCGCGGACGACATCACGCGGCTCCTTCACGAGCGTGCGGCCCAGCTAGCCCGACGAGAGCGGGGTAGTGATGAAGCAACGCTGTTGCCCCACGTCGCGTTTCAGGCCGCCGGACAGCAGTTCGCGGTGCCTTTGCGCTATGTCGTCTACGCCAGTCGACTGCGTCACCTGACGCCGATTCCTGGGGGTCCGCCGTATCTGCTCGGGATTTGCGCACTCGCGGGCCACCTGGTGTCGGTGCTCGACGTAGCGGCGTTTCTGGATCTGCGACAGCGTGGGCTCAGCGACGTCGCCTGCTGTCTGGTGGTCAGCTATGAAGGCCGCGAGCTGGGGCTGTGTGCCGAGCGCTTACTGGGCATCGAGGACGTGCCCGCAGCGGCGATCTCGCCATGGCAAGGCGGCTCATCGATGATTCCGCAGATGGCGACGCTGCCGAAGCTGCGACTCTTGCTCTTGGATCTACCGCAGCTCCTGTCGGACCCGCGACTGCAAGAGGAGCGGCAGTAAGCCATGGATGAGCTGCTTCGCGAAGTCATCGACATTTTCGTCGCTGAAGTACGCGAGCAGGCCGACCGCATTTCGCAGGCACTGCTGACGATGGAGCAGCAGCCGTCAACCATTCCCACCGAAATCGAAGAGCTGTATCGACAGGCTCACAGCTTGAAGGGATCATCGGCCTCTCTCGGAGTGGAGGAGCTGTCGCAGCTCGCCCATCACCTAGAAAGCGCGCTTCTGCCAGTGCGTCGCCATCGCAGCACGCTCACTGCGGAGATGGTTGATCTTGGGCTCAAGTCACTCGATGCAGTCAAGCTCCGCGTCGTTGGTCTGCTAGCCGACAACGAGGTCGGTCTGGCCGAGGTACACCGGTTCGCCGAACAGCTTGAGCAACTGGCCCAGCGTCATCCGTTGCCCGCTCCGTCCGTTGGTGCCCAGGCTGTGGTCGATGCCTCTGCCGCGCCGATTGAATCGCCGCCAGACGATCTGCGGAGCGATGACATCGGTGAGCCGATTTTCGCCGGAGCCTCCGAAGCACCTGACTCGGTGCGGGTATCGATCGAAAAGCTGGCAGCACTGATCCAACACACTGACGACCTGCGACGACTGCGAGGCCAGCTTGAGCGTCACCAGAGTGAGGTCACGACCATGCTGCGCGGGCTCGAAAAGCTCCTGCGCACCAACGCCAAGAATGGTGATCCGGATCTCAAGCGTACCGACGAAGAGATTCAGCATGTTGTGCGAGGCCTGCGAGCCATGCGACGGGATCTGCTCGACGATATCGAAGGTCTCCAGTCGACGACCGGAGAGCTGGATGATGGTCTGCGGGCGATCCAGCTCCTGCCCGCCGCCTTGCTCTCGCAGCCGCTCCATCGCGCCATCCGTGAAGCGTGCCGTTCGACCGGAAAGGAAGCGACGCTGGTTCTTCGCGGCGAAGACGTCTTTTTGGACCGCACGCTGCTCGAAGCCATCCAGACACCGCTGTTGCATGTGGTCCGCAACGCTGTCGACCACGGCATAGAGGACATTGCGGTACGCGAGGCTATTGGCAAACCGGCCGTCGGTCGCATCTCCGTCACCATCGAGCAGCGAGGCAGTCAAGTCGAGATCACCGTGGAGGATGACGGCCGTGGGCTCGACGTGACACGGATCCGCGAGGTCGCCATCAAGCGCAGTCTGCTGAGCGCGACGGAGGCTGCCCGGCTCGATGAACAGGAAGTGTACCAACTGCTGTTGCGGCCCGGCTTTTCCACCAAAGAGGAAACCACGACGCTGTCCGGTCGGGGCGTCGGTCTGGACGTGGTCAACACCACGGTGCGCAAGCTACACGGCTCGCTGACACTGGAATCGACGCCGGGAGCAGGGGCGCTGTTCGTGATCTCGGTCCCGCTCACCGTGGCGGCATCGCGACTGCTGATGCTCGAAGAGCAGGATCACACCTTTGCGCTGCCACTGCCCGCCGTCGCTCGAATTGCCCTCCCCCGTCGCGAAGAGCTGGTTCAGTTCGGTGGCCAAACGGTGTACTACATCGACGGTCAGCCGCACACGGTGCTCCGTCTGTCGAAGCTGCTCGGGCAGACGCACTCCGGTGATGTTCCGAACCGCCAGCCGCTGCTCATCTTGCGCGGTGCCAGTGGTGTCGCCATTGCTTGCGACAAGCTGCGCGGTGAAGCCGAGTTGGTGCTGAGACCGCTGCCGATCGAGTTGCGTCGCCTTCCATTGTTATCGTCGGTAGCCATCGTCCCAAGTGGTCCCGCACTATTTGTCCTGTCACCGCAAGGGCTGCTCAGTACGGTCGGGAGTCTGCGGATGGCCCATGATGCCCGCAGCCGTCGTCGCACCGTCTTGGTCGCCGACGACTCGATCACCACACGCTCTCTGCTCCGCAGCGTGCTAGAGGGTGGTGGCTATCGAGTACGGACCGCGTCCGACGGAGATGAAGCCCTGCGAATTGCCCGCAGCGAGCCGATCGATCTGGTGGTTTCCGACGTCCGAATGCCACGACTTGACGGAATCGGCCTGCTCCAGCGACTCCGTAGCGATCCAAGGACGAGCACGCTGCCGCTGGTGCTGTTTTCGGGTGCCAACAACGATGAGGATAAGCAGCGCGGCCTGTCAGCGGGAGCCAGCGCCTATCTGGCCAAAAGCGACTTTGAGCGCGGGCAGCTTGTCGACGTAGTGACGCAGTTGCTGCAGGAGGCTGGCTCATGAACCCATCTGAGCAGATCCGCCCCTGCCGAGTGCTTCTGGTCGATGACAGTGAGTCGTACCGCACCGCGTTAAGCAAACTCCTCAGTCGCGAAAAAGACGTCTCGATCGTTGGTGAAGCGTCCAATGGACGTGCCGCGCTCGATCTGACCATCCGGCTCCGTCCGGACGTGATCATCATGGATGTGATGTGTTCTAGATCACAAAAAAATGTAACAATTTTAAGGCATTCCATTGCTGTAGGTGTCGACTCACCAAGCGAAATCTAGCGTATCCGACGGGCAAGGTTGGCGATCGGAAGGCGCACGAAAGGCGCACGGTTCCATGGGAGAAGTCATCCGCAAAATGAAGGATGGCCGGTTCATTGGCTGGTACATCAGATTTCACGACAGCGATGGGAAGCGTAAAACCCGAGCGACCAAAGCGACTGCTTTCAACGACGCCAAGCGCATCCTCATCGAGATAGAAGCTCGCGTCGTTCGCGGCAAGCTCGGCATCGCGGATCGACCACAGCGAATCATCGTGGCACAGCTCGTCGAACGCTGGGTCGAGGAGTATGATCCGAATACTCGTGACCGACGGAAATGGTCCATGAAGGCCCGCCACGAGATAAGCCCGATGCTACCGCTGCTCGGAATGGACGCCTGCACATTTCGCGCCGCAGAAGCGCTAACGCTCAGCCGCACCCTCTCGGAGCGCTACCAAGCCAACACGATCCGCAGAAAGCTCGCGCTACTGTCGACGGTGTTTCACTGGGGGATGCGGAAAGGGATCGTCGCTGCCAACCCGTTCACTGGAGTCCGGCAACCGCAGCCCGTCTCTCGCGTCGAGTACCTTGCTCGCGAGGAAGTCCGGCAGCTCTTGGCAGTGGCGGACGCACGCAGTGATATGCGGGGAGCGGTGTTCGCGGTCGCGATACGCCTGGCTGTCTGTTCCGGACTGCGCGTCGGTGAAATCTTTGGCCTGACATGGCGAGACGTGGATTTTTCGACGGGGCTGATCACAGTCGCGCACAGCTATCGCAGCACCACCAAGAGCGGAAAGACCCGCCATGTGCCGATGACAGACGAGCTAGCGACGGCCTTGCGAACCTGGCGCAGTCAATGCCCATCCACGAAGGAAGGCGTGGTCTGCCCGATCCTGCTCAGCGGTAGCACACACTGGCATCAATCAACCCGCCGCCCTTGCCTAAAAAGCCTCTACAAGCGTGCTGGCTTGGCGATACCCGCTTCGCCCTGGCACGCACTGCGTCACACCTTCGCCTCGCACTTTCTGATGTCTGGAGGAGGCCTGCTGACACTGAAAACGCTGCTCGGTCACAGTGACCTCAAGATGACCAGCATCTACGCCCACTTGTCATCCGATCACGTCGCGGCTGAGGTCAAACGGCTCAAGTTCTAACCGTCGAGAGCCGCAGCCCCATTGGCTCGCCGCTTGAAAACGTAGTACATCCGGCTCTGGTCGCGCATTGACTATCAATTCTCACCCTCCCAACGGCCAAATGCCGCCATATGCTGCTGAGCTGGCCCGCATCGAAGTCTTGATGCAGAAGCTCTGTACCGATAGCACCAATCGCCAGCTTGGGCAGCTTGCCTGGGAACACATCGCCACCGGTGGCAAACGGCTGCGGGCACGGCTGGCAGTGCAGACGGTGTGCGCACACGGGGCACGTGCCGACCTCGGAATCGCGTGGGGTGCCGCCTGCGAGCTATTGCACAATGCGTCGCTGATTCATGATGACATTGAAGACGGCGATCGTTTCCGTCGCGGCAAGCCAGCGCTGTGGGCTCGTTACGGAACTGCGCAAGCGATCAATGCCGGAGACCTATGCATCGCGCTCAGTTATGCCGCGATTGCCTCCGTTCCGGTTTCCGATGCCGTGCGCTGGCAGCTCACGAGCGTCATGACCCAGGCGTCGCGGCGGATCGTCGAAGGCCAAGCGGCGGAACTCGACCTGTTGTCATCGGGTGTGCCAAGCTGGCGGGACTACGCAGCCTGCGTCGAGGGCAAGACGGCGGCACTGTTCGGGCTGCCGATCGAAGGGGCGGCACTTATCGCCGGTCGCTCGTGCGCGGAGGCCATGGCTCTGGCGCACAGATGTCGCCAACTCGGGCTGTTGTTTCAAATTCAGGACGACATCCTCGACCTCTTCGGCAGCAACGGACGCGACATGCCCGGCAGCGATTTGGCGCAGTCGGGGAAGGCGAGCGCGTTCGTCGTCGAACACCTGCGGCTACACGTCAGCGACGTCGACTGGCTGATGCGCATCCTGACCGCCCCGCGAAAGGAGACCTCACGCCAGCAGATCGACGAAGTGATCCAGCGCTTTGCGGACGGTGGCGCGCTCGCGGCGGTGTGGCAACGCATTGATGAGATCCGTTGCGAGCTCGTAGAGTCGCAGGAGATTTCGCGTGAACCGGCGCTGGCCGCACTGGTCCAAGAGTTTGTCGCTGCGGCGCTGCGCCCCGTCGAGCACACCCGACCCCGGGCCGTCGCCGATGGTCTGGGGAGTAACGGATGATCGCGCTCACACCAACGGTGCACGAGCGTTCACGGCCTGCGGGTCTTGTCCGAGTGAGCCGCAGTCCTCACCAAAGCCAGTCGGCTCCTCGGCAGTGCCGATGCCCGTGGACCGGAGCCAGCAAGTGATGAAATCGCTGGCTCACCAAAGGCTCACGCGGCACCAGAGGTTGGGCTTCAGCGACGAGCGTTGGCCTTGCTATGAATCCCGGATGTGATGATGCCGAGGCCCGTAACCATCCGTCGGTGTTGCGACTGTTCGGCGGCCCATGGTCCCTTCGTGGTCCTGGCGCAGCAATGCTAAGGTCCGCGCATGAGGTGCCGGAAAAAAGGGTCGTGTTGGCCGGAGTGTTCGCAAACCTGCTGCTGGGAGTCGTGCCGCACCTACTCACTGGGACCGGAGGACGCTACCGCCTCGCTGGATGGACCGAGTATTTCCGGCGCGATCTGGCAGTGTAGATAGGAATGACCTATTCTTGATTATATTAGTCATAGTAAATGAATAATATACACTCATCCAACTTCATGTACTAGAGACATGGCGTGAGCTGCGCATGAAGACAACGATCCTGACACCTGCTGATTACCGGACCATGCCGTGGAAAAACGGGATGGGAATCACCCACGAAATTGCCATCTTGCGAAGCGACGATGATCTGGTGAGCGGCGGCTTTCTTTGGCGACTGAGCATGGCGGAAGTAGGAACCTCTTCTCCCTTTTCGCGCTTCCCTGGCTGTGATCGCACGATCGTGCTTTTGGATGGCAATGGCATGATGCTCGATAGCGGCCCGGATGGCTACCATGAGTTATCGTGTCCCTTTGTACCGTATTCCTTTAGCGGAGAGTGGCAAACCCAAGGTCTTCTCCTCGATGGCCCATGTCGTGATTTCAACGTGATGTGGGACCGCAAACGGCTGCGAGCACAGTGCTCGGTGCTCTCGCTTTCCAAGACTCCACAACCGCTGATCCGACCAGGCACCTACCACGCTCTGTTCACGCTCCGAGGAGAGGTCCAATTCCTTGCAGGACCGTCGCATCCTGGCCAGGTACTACCTGCGCGACACACGCTCCTAACAGAGTCCGATCGAACGTCCGAATTTGCTCCTGAACAGAGTTCCGTTTTTACAGTGAATGCACAGGAGCACGAAGCGCTGGTGCTGTCGATCAGCATGACGCGACTTACACCGTGATGCAGCGCGCCCAGCACAGGAATCGGTCTAACGACGCAGCGACAGCCGACGCACTTCGCTGGCGATAAAGTCTGCGCTCAGGTGACTGTAGACGAGCGTCAGCTTGATGTCGGCGTGACCCAAAAGCTGCTGGAGCGTCAGGATGTTTCCGCCGGACTGCACGAACAGCGATGCGAACGTATGACGCAAGGCATGCCACGGCGAGGCGGGAATCCGAAGCCCGGCGGCTCGATAGACGGTACGTAGCTCAGGCCGTCGACGCATCGCTCTATGCCACCTTGAGAGTCCGTCTCGGTCACCGATCACCGGACAGATCACGTCCTCTGCCGTTTCTGGACACTGCGCTCGCCAGTCACGCAGCGCCTCGCCCAGCTCATCGGCAATCGGAACCGGTCGCGCCTTGCCGCTCTTGGTGGTGCCGCCATAGCTGCGGGCCACCATCATGCTCCTCGCATCGAGATCGACATCCCGCCAGCGCAGACCGAACACCTCACCGGCGCGCAGTCCGGCATACAGCGACAATCTCACGCCGATCGCTAGCACCGCATGACGCACCGACTGCTTGGCCAGAGCATCGGCGGCGTCGATCAGCCTAGTGGCTTCGTCGCGACTCAAAAACTCCAGTCGAGCACTGGCTTTGGGACGCTTCACCTCGACCAGCGGGTTGGCGGCTTGGAGCCGCTTGCGAACCGCCCACGCAAACACCGCCGAGATCGCGGAGAGCTGAGTCCGCGCCGTATTCGGTGCATAGCCTCGGATCAAACGATTGCGCAGTCGCTCAGCGTCGCTGGAATCGAACGAGGCCACCATCTTGACACCCACCTCATCGAGCACCGGACGGAGCGTGATCCTCAGCTTGGCCGCCCATTTGCCATGGTCCTTGATGCGCGGCGAGTCGTATTCGGTGATGAAACGATCGACAAGCTGCTCGATCGTGCAGTGTGCCGTTTCATTCCGCTCGGGCACGCCCACACGACCACGGGCAATGCGCGCCTCGATCTCGACGAGCATCCGGCGGGCCTCGATGAACGACGGCTGCTTGCTGGCGCGCTGCTTGCGTTTACCGTCGACATCAACAAAGCGAAGATACCAGCCGATGAAGCGCCCCGACTTCATCTTTTTGATCACCTCGCCCATCTGTGCCCTTCCTGTGGTCCGCGAAGCCGCGTCTAGCCCCCGTCGCAGTCGCCCTAACCCGATCAGTGAGCAATTGCTTACACCGACGGAAATCCTTTATATTGTTACAGTTTTTTGTAAGTCATACAACATGGATGTGATGATGCCGAAGATGGACGGGATCGAGACGGTGCGAGCGCTGACCACGCAGTGTCCCACTCCGGTACTGCTAACAAGCGTGATTGCGCGCTATCCCGATCATCGCGCTAAGCTGGGCGACCTCGACGCAAACTGGGTGGAGCTGGTCGAAAAGCCGGTCCTCGTCGGCCCTACCGCAAACAGCAGCGTCGCGGCCATGGTACGGCGGGCACGAGCGCTGGCCTCGATTCGACGTCAAAAGTCAACGCCACCCCGACCACACACCCAGCCGCACGCGGTCTCCGTCATCGCGATTGCCGCATCCACCGGCGGAATGCCTGCGCTGTCGTTGGTGATGAGCCAACTCCCCGAGGTGTTTCCGCCGATTTGTATCGCCCAGCACCTAGATGCCGAGTTTTTGGATAGCTTTGTGCGGTTCCTATCGACCGAGGTTCGCCGGCCCGTGGTGGTGGTTGAGGATCGCATTGCCGCCGAGCCCGGGCACCTGTACGTGGCCCGCAAGGCCCATCACTTGATCGTACGAGTGGGTCAAGTGTGCGCGGTACCCGCCGAGCCCGGCGAGCTGTCGCCGCATGCCGATAGACTGCTCCGCTCCATCGCGGAATCCACTGGGAGAGACGGACTAGGGATCGTGCTCACCGGCATGGGAAAAGATGGCGCTCTCGGGCTGCGGAGCCTGCGCGTGGCAGGGGGCTGGACGATTTCGCAAGATCCGCAGAGTGCGGTGGTTCGTGGAATGCCCGATGCTGCCGTCGATGCTGGAGGTAGCTGCGAGGTCTTGTCACTGACCCAGATCGCAGCCCGGCTGTCGACCTTGAAGTGGAAGCCATGGAGCAGGCGATGAGTGGACCTGCGCCCCTCAGGAGCACCCACCTCTGCAAGGCCGTCCCCAGCGCGCCCGCCGCATCCGCCCAGGCTCAGCCCGCACGCTGTTCCGATGTATGGACGAACAACCAACAGACCAAAAGTCAGCTTGACTTGGAGCTGTCCCAAGAAGTGCTCGGCAAAGCACGACAGGTAATTCGCTAATGAACTCGCTGATTGCTCGCTATCAACCGCGAACACTGTGGTTACAAACGCTGCTCCTATTGATTGTCTCGGTGTCGATCGCGACCATCGTGACCGGCCCCATCCTACTGTCGCGACTCGAAAGCGTCGCGGCGTCTGAGATGGAAAAAAAGGGGCACGCGCTGGTTCAGACGCTGGCCAAAGACTTCGAGCTGCGTTTGGCCGTCTCGGTGCGTGACGCGGCCCAGGCTGACCCGATTCTACGTAGTTTGGCGCAAAGCGACGATGACATTCGCTATGTGGCAATCACCAAAGGCCGCGAAGTCATCGCCGTCGCACCCTCTTCGATTGCCAAGGAAGAGATTCTCACACACCTCGATTTGCTCGCGAATGCCGGAGCCACCGCACAGCACGAGGAGACTCGCCGCTTCACCCAGATCATCCGGCCCCAAAGCGCTTTGTTCGACGGCAATCCGCTGCTCAATGGGGATCCCGCCAAACCCAAAGAGGAGGACGGCCACGTCGTACTCGGACTGTTCGCAAAGCGCCCCCAGAGCAAGGTGCTCCCTCAGACCATAGCCAGCGTCGCCGCAGCATCGATGTGTCTGTTTACGGTGGTGATCTTGCTCTATCTACGCTGGGTGACGGCACGGATGGATCGGATGGTCCACTTCGCCAAAGCGGTTGCGGACGGCCAACTCCAAGAACGCTTGGAAGACCCGCTCACCGACGAGCTGGGTCAGCTTTCGCACGCGCTATCGGCAATGACGGCGCGAACCAGCGACATCGTGGCTGAAATGATTGAGGCGTCACGGGCGCTGGCGGCCTCCGCCTCGGAACTGCTCGATTCTTCGACCCGGCAGGCCCAAAATGCCAACCAGCAAGCAACCAGCGTCACGCAGATGGGTGCCACCGTCGCAGAACTCCGCCAAACCTTCAGCGAAGCCACCAGCAAAGCCGAGTCGGTCATCGACCTGGCACGACGCTCTGAGGAGTCTTCGACCGGCGGCGGCTCCGCCGTCAAAGAGAGCATCGATGGCATGGGCCATCTGCGCGACCAAGTGCTGGCGATTGCCCAGACCATCCAAGGCCTACTCGAACGGACCGACCAGATCAACGCCATCATCGAGGTCGTCAACGATCTCGCTGAACAGTCGAACGTCCTCGCCGTGAACGCCGGGATCGAAGCGGCCCGCGCCGGTGAACATGGTCGCGGCTTTGCAATCGTTGCCCGCGAGGTTCGCTCCCTCGCCGAACGGAGCAAGGAATCGACCGCCGAGGTCCGCTCGATCCTCCAAGACATCCGCCTGGCCGGTCGTGATTCCGCACGCGTGATCGATGAAGGGAGCCGTCGCGCCGATCGCGGCATGCAGCTCGCCAACGCCGCCGGTGAGTCGATCTTGCGACTCGGAGACACCATCGTGTCATCCTCGGCAGCCGCCATGCAGATCGCCACGCTCACCCGCCAACAGTCGGTTGGCATCGATCAAATCTGGCAAGCCACCAAAGGTCTGGACCAAATCGCACGCGAGACCGCACGCGGCATCCAGCAGATCGAGACAGCGTCGGGAAACCTCAAAGCACTGTCGAGCCGCCTCACCGAAATCGTCGGTCGCTATCAGGTCTAAGCACAGCCTTCCTCGATGCCGCAGTTTGTGGTAACGATGCCGCCACCACTGTTTTTCACGCCTTTGGTCGCGGCGCGGTGCTAGATTCCCGAGCCGCACGGTTTATTGCATGTCCAAAACCTCCCCCTCTTCTGCGTCACCGTCGGGCGGCGAGCCCGGCAATTCCTCTTTGTCCCCCACTTACTGGCGGCTGGCCCGTTATCTGTATGCTGCGGATCTGGTAGCTGGCAAACGCGTCCTAGACCTCGGTTGTGCCGAGGGTGAGGGTGCCGCCCTGCTGCTCGATCGAGGCGCGCAGAGCGTGGTCGGTCTGGACGTGGATGCCCAAACGGTGTCGCGTGGCCAGAGCCGCCAGTCGGCTCGACTCCAGCTTCGATCGGTGACCACTGATCAGCTCCTGGTCGAAGGTGGCCTGCTGCGTCTGGTATCGGGGATGACCTTCGATGTCATCTTCGTGTCCGGCGATCGCTCATGGCTGAAGGCTCCTGGGTTTCTGTCGGCGCTACGCTGGCTTCTACAACCGGGTGGACAGCTCATTTGGGCGACGTGCAGCCGTGAGGCATTCCCGAACGCCACTGGGGCCATCGGGTACTTCGAACTGCTCGATGCTCTCGAAGGAGCGCGACTAGGTCCGGTGACGATGCTTGGACAGAGCCCGTTCTTTGCGGCAGCTCTGGCCCCATTTGGTGCGACCAATCCAGCGCTTATCCTCGATGACAGCCTCGCAGGCAGCGATCCTCCCGATGAGTACGTTGCACTGTGTGGTAGCCCAGCGAGCCGACCCTTTGAAGTCGTCCGCCTTCCGCGTAAGTCCGTTCAGTCTGCGGTCCGCGTCGAAAAGCAGGAAGTTCGCGTCGCCGATCCGCAAGTGGTGGCCGAGCGCGACAAGCTCTCTACTGAGCTGGCCCAGCTTCGCCGTGACCGAGATGGACTGCGCGACAAGCTGACCGAGCTGCGCACCCATGCCGACAAGACCACAGCGCACGCCGACAGCCTACAAGCGCACAGCGATCGCACCCAGGCTCATGCGGACAAACTGCAAGCGCAGCTCGATCGCGTGCAGGCACAGATCGAAAAGCTGACCTCCGCCAAGCGCGAGGCCGAGGTTCACAGTGAAACGCTCGGCGAGCGGCTCCGCCAAAGCGAAGAGGCCCGGCAGCGCGTCGAGGCGATTCGCGCCGAGATCGAGGAGCGCGAACGGCAGCGTGCTCGTCACGAAAATGAGTCGAGCGAAGCTGCGGTGCTGCATGAAAAGCAGATGCGCGAGCTACGAACCGCCATCGAAGAACGTGATGCGTTCGTGGCCGAACTGGAAGAACAGGCGCGTGAGCTGCCCCGCCTGCAAGAGCGACTCGCCCAGAGCGAACAACGGGCCGAACAAGCCAGTCAGACCGAGCGCGCCGCCCGTCAAAAGCTCGCCGAGGTCGAAGGCCTGCTGTTGCGGTCCCGCACCGAAATGGCCGAGCAGCTCCAGAAGTCGAGCCTGCCAAAAGATCTAGATTCTCGGCAGCGGGATATCGAGGCGGCCCGGCGTGAACACCTGGTTGCGCAGGCCGAACTCGAAGAACGAGCGCATGCGCTGGCTCAACGTCAGGCAGAGGTCCAGGACGCCCAAAAAGCGGTCGAGCGGCAGCGCGCCGAGCTACAGCGGATGCAAGAGGAGCGGGCCGCATCCGAAGCAGCAGCGGTGGCCAAGCTCGAAGCCGAGCGCGATCGCCTACAGCAGGAACTGCACGCCGTGCGAACCGACGTGGCGGAGCGGGATGAGCGACTGGGCCTTCTGCAGAAGCGTCTGGAGGCAGTTGCGCTCGCACCTCGTCCTCGCGAAGACGGTGTGCCCCTGGCGGTCGGCGATATTCCGACTGCACCGGTGGTGATCTCAACCGCTGGGCCGTCGCGAAGTGAAGAAGTCGCGGCGCTGCATGCCCGCACCGCCGAGCTAGAGAGCGAAGTAAACCGGCTCAAAGACAAGGTCAGCGACGCCGAGCGCGAGGCGTGGAAACAGATCAAAGCACGCTCGGAAGCGGAATCGGCAGCGGCGGAAGTCCGCGAAGACACGGTCCGCAAGCTGCGCGATGCCCGCAAGCTCGCCTCGGTGGAAATGACGCGGGCGATGGAAGAAGCGACGAAGAAGGCCGTACAGCTTCGCGAGGAGCTGGGACGGACCGAGATCGAGCGCAAGGAAGCCATCTCGCTGATCAAAGAGCTGCGGTCCGAGCGCGACGCCACCAAAGAACAGCTAAGCACCCTGCGTGCCGAGCTAGAAGCGCTGCGTTGGGCATCTACCGACGGAGCGAGTGGCTCGCCAGTCGAAGCGGAAGTGGCGCGAATTCAAAAGGAAAGCCAAGCGGCGATGGCGGCGTTGCGCAGTGAAAACGAGCGTCTCGTTGCCAGTGAACGGGCGGCCAACAAGCACGCCGAGTCCAAAGCGGGGCGCGTGCAGGAGCTGGAGCAGGCGGTGTCCGCGCTGGAGCACTCGCTGAAAGAGGCTCGGGAGAAGGCCGAACGCGACAGCCGCAGCGAGTCCATGGAATCTGCCAGCCAAACCCGCCCAAGTGAGCTGGGCTTGGCGCATGATCTCCAGGCCCGCGAGCGTGCGATCATCGATCTCAAGGCGGAGCGTGATGCCCTTGGACGGCTGCTGTCGGAAGTAGAACGCGAAGCATTTGCTCGCGGCGAGCGGGCTCGGCAGCTCAAGGTGTCGCTGTCTGAACGGGAGCGCGAGCTCGAAACGCTGCGCGTTGAGCTGACCGACCGTGACCGTCGCTTGTCGTCGCTGGAACAGCAGACTCCGTCGAGCAGCGAGCTGCGCCATTTGCAGCTTGAGTTGACCTCGGCACGCAAGCGGATCGATGATCTGCTATCCGAGACAAACCGTCGCACCCAGCAAGATGATGAAGTGGTGGCGACGGCCCTTAGAGAGCGAGCACGCGTCGAAAGGCTCACCGAGGTGGTGGGACAGACGACCCGTGAGCGAGACGAGGCGTTCCATCGGGCCTCGGAGTTGGAGCAACGGCTGGGTCAGGTACTGGCCGAAAGTGATCGGCTACGCGGTGAACTGTCCAGGGTGAGCGGAGAGCACCCCCCACAGATTCTGCCCAGTGAGGTCAGTGCCCGAACGGAGGCGCATGGCCATCACATCGACGACGCCCGCCGCACTCCGACCATCCATCCGTCGACCGCTCAGCGGGTCAAGCAGGTTCAAGACAGTCTCGGACTGGAGCCGCTGTACATCCCGCACGGCGACGATACCAATTCCAAGTAAGCCCCGCCTACGACCGCTTTTGCACCGCCGCCAGCTTTTCGATCAAATCCTCAAATGACGGCTGCTCTGCGACAACGTCGACCCTGACGTTGAGCTCGCGCAGTGCGCTGCCGGTCGTCTGCCCAATCGCGCCCACAAGCGTATGGCTCAACACCTGACTCGCATCGCGGCCCAGCGCGTGGATCAGCACCTGGGCAGTCCGTGGGCTGCCGAGGGGAACCAAGTCCACCTGCCCCGCTCTCAAAAGACCTGCGGCGGGTTGTAACTCATCAAACGAAACAGCGACGGTACGATAAGCGGCGAAGCGCTCGATCGACAGTCCTGCTGCCCGCAGCAGGTTCGGCAACTCATCGCGGCCTTCGGCAGCCTGCGGAAACAGCACCCGGCGTCTCTCACTCGATGGCCCCAAAAAACGCATCAGCTCGGTGGCCAGAGCGCTCGCGGTGGCCATTTCACCGCTGAGAACGACATCTGCGGACACCCCATGCCGGAGCAGCTCGGTGGCCGTCTTGTTGCCAATCACAACCAGCGGGGGCCAGCGCGCATCCGGCGGCACCAGCGGCAGCAGCGCCCGAACCGAATGCACACTGGTCAGGGCAACCGCGTCGTAGTGCGCCAGCGCGCTCGCAGCCACCCGCAGCGCTGGATCATCGATCGGTTCGACCCGCAGACACGGAAACACCAGAGGCTCGCCACCGAGGCTGCGAATCCACTGTGCGGTGTCATCCGACTGCTCGCGAGGCCGGGTCAGCAGGACACGCAGCGGTCGGGGCGGCTGCCCTGCATGCGAATAGAGCAACGGCGATGGCACCGGGCCGCTAGACCTCGCGCTGAGGACGCGTCGTCGAAGGAGAGCGCAGCACCGAAACCAAGCCAATCATCAGCGCCACCGCCGACACCGCGACGATCAGCCCACCCCAAAACCAGTAGGGCCCACCGAGCGCGCTCGCCACACCAGCAACGTCTGACTGCCGCATCCGCCCGCCTGCTTCGCCCGACTGCACGAACAGGTAGTCAATCCGCGCCACAAAATCCATCGCCAGCAGAAGCCCCAGGAGCTGAACGAAAAATAGCCTCACTCCGTCGCTACCAAACCGTGCCAACGAGGCAATGAGCAACATCAGCCCGCTCATCGTCACCCAGCCCACCAGCGTGCGCACCCACAAAAGCAGCGACAGCAGAATCGCCACCGACAGTCCGAACAAAAGAGCCCTCGGCATCCGTCGTCCCAGAAGCAGCAGCGTCGCCCCCACGAGCGGCGGTGCGAGCAGGCCACCCGCCGCCACCACTCCCGAGCGCCAGCCTTTGACGACCATCGAATAGGCAATTCCCGACGCGTCCAGGTAGATATCCAGATGATCGAACTTGCCGCCGCACAGGATCGCCGTCACGCCATGCCCGACCTCGTGCACCCAGGTTCCAAACAGCGTAAACGGGTACAACACGAGCGGCCCAAACGACAGAAACCGCTGGAAAAGCACCACCAGCAGCGCCCCCAGGATGAGCGCCGCACGCGGACTGTGGACAGTGGATTTGTCGGTCTCCATGTCGCTAAGCATACCTGTGTCGGTTGGGATTACTGCGAAAGCCGTCCAAATTTGCGCAAGACTTGCCGCAGTCGATCGTGGGGCAGCGCGTGGACCGTAACGCCATTGGCCCCCACCATCGTCTCAGCAGCGACCAGTGCGTTGACGATCGATTCCTCGGTGGCACGAACGGTCGCTTGGAGCAAAAGGTCGATGCCTTCGTTGGGAAGTGCTTGCCAGGTCTGAATCCCCGTCGCGCTGACCGCTGGTTCGGGAGTACCGAAGCCAATGAAAATATCGCCGGAGGTATTGTAAGACACCGCCCCGAGCCGACCCAACCCGACGGAAATCCGTCGCACCAATCGCGTCATCTGGTGCGGTAGCAGCGGTGCGTCCGTTCCGACGACCACGATCAGTGAGCCATCGCGCCGTTTTTCGGGTGTCGGTGGAAACACCGGCATCAGCTCGGGAACCTCCTGTCCGACAGGAACCCCGGCAATGCGGAGATCGCCGCGCCGTCCATAGTTGGCCTGGACCAGCACGCCGACGGTGTATTTTCCCGACGGCAGCGTTACCACTCGCGATGAAGTACCGATGCCACCTTTGAACTCGCTGGTCATCATGCCGGTACCACCGCCGACGTTGCCTTCACGGACCGGACCTGGGCGCGCTTCATCAAGGGCACGAAAGACGTGCTCACGCTTCACATGCTGACCTGCAATGTCGTTTAAGAAGCTGTCGGAGGTCTCCGCAACGACGGGCAGACCGAACGCTTCCTCCTCGTGCGGGCCCGGCGGAAAATGCAGGTTCCCCCAAGCTATCACCGCGTCGCGAACCACGCCCACCGAGTCGGTGTTGGTAATCAGGATCGGTGACTCCAGCAGCCCGGACTCATTGACCCAGTGGCTGCCGGTCAGTTCGCCATTGCCATTCAGACAAACCACCGCCGAAACGCTGCGCGGCCGAGCCGTCTTACCACGTGGCAAGATCGCGGTGACACCGGTGCGGATCGGACCCTTGCCAACGACAAGTGGGCCCGTTCCAGAGATCAGAGTCACCTGCCCCACCTCGACGCCAGGAACATCGGTAATGGCGTTGTCGGGGCCGGGCTGACCTTCAAACGGCACCCCAAGCTCACGGGCCCTCGGCTTCTTTGGAGACACCGGTTTCGACGCAGCGACGGCTGCACCCGTGTCCGCAACCGCACTTGCCACGTCCAGCCAATTGGCAGACAACGCAGCACCAAGCAATAAGGTCGCGAGTGGCGTCCGTAGCACCCAGGTTGCACGATATCGGCTCATGACCTGTGCAGAATAACAGAGATTGTGAACCGAATCGCGTCGCTCACATCCCTCCCAAATCAAGCAGTTTCCGAGCTAAAATCAAACCTTATGCTACCTGCGGATGAAGAGACGCTGGTGCTGACTCGCGCAGTCCGGCATGGCGAGTTAACAGAAGCGGAGATTCCGCCGGACACGGCATCAGCCCCAGCGGCAGAGACGCTTCGCTTTGGTCGACGGCTGGACCGGCTGATCACCAGAGGCAGAATCAGCGAGCAGCGTGTGTTGCAAATCCTGCGGGAGATCCGTGCCGAAAGCATAGCCACTGGCCCAACCATCCTGCCTCATGGCGATCAGCCCCGTTTCGACCTCGGTGTTGGTGAGACGATGCTGCCGAGTGCCCATAGCGATAGCATCGTGTCGTCGGCGCGAACCCCATCCCCGTTTTTTGATGCGGTGGACGGGAACGGGATGATGCGGACGGCCGATGGCTCGCAGGTCGGCCACAAAGTGGCACCGAGCAGTAACAAATTCCCGGTCGAAAGATGGGAGCGCTACGAATTTCTCACGCTGCTCGGCCAGGGCGGAATGGGCGCGGTCTATAAGGCCAAGGACAAGCGGCTCGGACGGCTGGTGGCGCTCAAGTTCATTCGTGGCAGCGATGATCAAATGACACATCGCTTCATGCAAGAGGCGCGGGCACAGTCGCGGCTCGATCACCCGAGCATCTGCCACGTCTTCGAGGTCGGTGAAGTCGAAGGCAAGGCCTATATCGCGATGCAATTTGTCGACGGTGAAGCGCTCGACAAAGCCCAAGCCAGCATGGGTGTCTCCACCAAAGTCCAGGTGATGCGCGATGTCAGCCTGGCCATGCACCACGCCCACGAAAAAGGCATCATCCACCGCGACATTAAGCCGTCCACCGTGATGTCCGTTGAGAAACTTGTATCGAACTTCCCATTTACTGAGTGAGAACTCGCGGGAAGTTTTCGGTACGTCATACCTACTTCACATGATCCGACGGTTCATCGCCCATCTCCGTGGGTAGAGGCTGAGCAAGCGAAAGGAGGCGGCTGAGCCTCGGAGCCTATCAAGTCGCAGCGGCCGTCCCAAACAGGACGGACTGCGCAGCAGGAAGTCCTAGAGGCCAGGCAGCACGGTGGTGAAGGGCTGTCCAGGGTCGCGCAGCGTCAGCGGAGCGAGGAGCGCAGCGAGCTTGCCCTTGACTGCCCACAGCCACCGTGCAACCCACTCTCACTCGTTTGTTGTGTTCGCTACCCACGGAGCTGGGCGATGAACCGAGAAAGGGTTGCGTCCGCGAACCCTAACACCTCGGCCTACCCGTGAAGTAAGGAAGGTATAACGTCCCGGATTCGCCGGTCACGGACTCGCTTGCAGCGCCTGGCGGATGAGATCGGGCGGCACCGCTGGAGCTGGCACCATCGAGAGCTTTGGACTCCGGGCGCTGCGCCTGCTCCATCGAGACGTGCTGCGCGGTGCGTCTGGCGCGTCGAACCAGATGCGGACGTCGGAATCCAGCCCGATGCCGTGCATGAAGTTGTAAATCGCCGCGCGCAATCCGATCCCGAGGCGCTCGTGATCGCAGCCGGTCGGATCTGCAAAGGGAACCTCATTGCGCGCAAAGGTCACGTGCGGCTCGCGCACAAGGCGAATGCCATATACGTCCGGCTGTTGCCCGATTGGGCTGTGCGCTGTCGCCGCGAAGCGATGCCAGAATCCCGATTGGATGCAACCCTCGGCAAAGAGCTGCCGCACCCGCTCCAGCGAGTCAATGGTCTCCTGCTCAGTCTGGGTCGGGAATCCGTACATCAGGTACGCGTGCACCAGAATCCCCGCAGCGCTAAACGCCCGGGTCACTCGCGCCACCTGCGCCACCGTGACGCCCTTTTTCATGAGCGCCAGCAGTCGGTCCGACGCCACCTCTAGTCCGCCGCTAATCGCGACGCAGCCCGAGCGGGCCAGCAGCTCGACGAGTTCCGGGGTGAAGCTCTTTTCGAAGCGGATGTTGCCCCACCACGTAATCGCGACCTGCCGCGCGATCAGCCGCTCGGCCAGCGCCTTCAGTACCGCAGGAGGAGCCGCCTCATCGACGAAGTGGAAGCCAGTCTGTCCGGTTTCCTTCACCAGCGCCTCGATGCGATCCACCAGCACGTCGGCTGTTGCCGTCTCGTAGCGCGCGATGTAATCGAGCGATAGATCGCAGAACGTGCACTTCTTCCAGTAGCAGCCCTTGGCGACGGTTAGCTTGTTCCAGCGCCCGTCCGACCACAGCCTGTGCATCGGATTTAGCATCTCGCACAGCGAGACATAGTGCGGCAGATCCAGCCCCGCGTACGTCGGTGTGCCGGTCTCGCGGTGGTGCAAATCCGTGAGCTCGGGCGAGGTCTTGAATACCACCTTCCTGCGCTCGCGAACGTAGGTGCGAAGCAGCGGTCGCTCTGGGTTCCGCAGGTGCTCGATCAGCGCAAGCAGAGGCCGCTCGCCGTCGTCCAGGGTGATGTAGTCGCAGAAGTCGAAGACGCGTGGATCGGTGAGCTGCCGCAGCTCGGTGTTCACATACCCGCCGCCCAGCACCACCCGGACGGTGGGATGCTCGGACTTGATGATGCGGGCGATGCGCAGCGCGCCATAGACATTGCCAGGGAACGGCACCGTGATGCCAACGAGGTCGGGCGCATGGACCCGCAGTCGCTCCCTCGTCAGCTCATCAAGCTGCGCATCCACCAGTGTCGGCTCATCGTCCAGTGCTTCCGCCAGCGCATCGAACGACGGTGCACTCGATGCCAGCCGCTCGCCGTAGCGCGATAGCTCGAAGCGCGGATCGATGCCATCGCGGATCACGTCGGCCAGATCATCGATGAACAGGCTGGCCAGATGACGTGCGCGGTCCGTGGTTCCCAGCTCACCAAATGCCCAGCCTAGGGGATCTTCGCCGTCTTTCTCGTCTACGCGGCGGCTCAGGTTCGCAAAGCGGGGCCCCTCGGGCAACAGCCCCCGCCGAGCGATGCGCAGCGCCAGGCTCGGATCTTTCCCTTGCAGGAAGCGCAGCACCGGCTCGACGAGCGCCACGTAGGCCTCGCCGTTTCCAAGAAAGTTCGCGATCGAAGCTGGCATATCGAGCCGCTTGGTTCGCGAGCGGAGGCGGCGGGCGCGCGCCGATAGCTCGTCGTACACCTGCTGTAGCCCTTGGCGCGAAAACAGCCGCAGGAACAGCTCGAGCGAAAAGTCGGCCTGCACGACCTCGACGTCGGGCGCGTGCCGCTGCAGACAGCCGGTCAGGTACGCCGTCGCCGGATACGGCGTGTTGATCTGGGTCATCGGAGGCGTGAGCAAGAGAATGCGCATCGAGACCGCGCAGCATACAGCAGGAACCGTATGGCACTCACGGGCAAGCTGCGCGCCTGATTCGCACAAACCGACCCGAATCAGCCGAAATCAGCCCAGGTTGCCCCAAAACGCCAGCCGTGTTGTAGAACACAGGGCCTCATGGACGTGACCTGCGACTCCCTCCAAGCCGCCCATCCCCACGCGACAGCGCCCGCCGAGACCTCAGTGCTCGGCGGCATGGACCCCGAGACGTTCTTGCGCGACTACTGGCAGAAGCGGCCTCTGCTGATTCGGCAGGCCATTCCCAACTTCCGTGGTCTGTTTGAACCGAACTCTATCGGGAAGTCCGGTGCCGCCGCCACCGCCGCTCGCGACGCATTCCTGTCGCTTGCCACCCGCAAGGACGTCACCTCACGGCTCGTCATCGCCCCTGGGTCCACGCGCCGCCAGCCACAACGATGGGAGCGCTCCGATGGCCCGTTCGATCGACTCGACGCGAGCACCCTGCCACCGAGCCACTTTTCCCTGCTCATCCACGGCATCGAAAGCCATGTGCCGGGCGGCTGGGAGCTGCTTCGTCGTTTCTCGTTTATTCCGAGCGCCCGCATCGACGATCTGATGGTCAGCTACGCCAGCAAAGGCGGCACGGTGGGACCACATGATGATCTCTATGACGTATTCCTGCTTCAGGGACCGGGCCGACGACGCTGGCAGGTCAGCACCCAGGTCGACCGCACGCTTGATTCCGACGCCGCGATCAAAGTGCTGAAGTCGTTCATCCCCGAGCAGGAGTGGCTGCTCGAACCGGGCGACATTTTGTACCTGCCGCCTGGCATCGCCCACTTCGGCGTTTCGGATGAGCCCTGCTTCACCTACTCGATCGGATTCCTGGCGCCGTCGCACCGCGAGCTGGTGCAGAACTTCCTCGGCTACCTCAACGAGGTGCTCGAGCCGGGTATCGCTCCCGACGCGCTCTACCACGACCCGGAGCTGCGAACCCAGCAAAATCCCCTCGAAATCGGCGACGCGATGGTCGACCAGGTTGCCGAAATCCTGCAGCACGTACGCTGGAACCGCGACACGGTCGGAGACTTCCTTGGGCGTCTGCTGACCGGCCGCAAGCTGCCAGAGTCCTTCGCCGCTCCGTCGCGGACGCTGTCCCGGTCAGCGTTCACGAGGCGCCTGCAGGGACAGGGACGCCTCGAGCTCGCGCGAATCAGCCGAGGCCTCGTGCGCGGTGACTGTCTGTTCCTCAATGGTGAAGCCCATCACGCCGGACCGCAGACGCTACAGCTCTTCACCCGACTCGTGCACGAGCGAGCCTTGCCGCTGCCGCTGGTCACGGACGAGCCGACCCTCGAACTGTTCCACGACTTCTACACGGCGGGCTACCTGCGAATCGTCTAGACGGGTCTGTCCGCACGGTCGCGCAGCGGTCTTGAAAGTAGGCGCGCAGCTCTGTCTCTTCCGTCCGGCTTGGAAGCGGGTCAGTCACATCGATCAAGGCGCGTCGCATCAGGTTCTTCACCTGGGAAAGACTCTTTCGCTTCATTGGAAGACTGTATATTAGTCTGATTAGATGCATAAATAGTGGATAAAAACAAAGAAGAAGCCTTGACCAGACCCGGTTGGAGGAGTACGTCGGGTCGTCCCAGTGGCCCGATCCTCCAAGGTGAACCATGGCAATGGCAACGTCAGCGGCAAAGGGTCGCAGTGCGCGGCGCACTCCCAACGAGCAAGCATCATCTGCAAAGTCCAGCGAGGCGGAAGCGAGCTGTCTGCTCGATGCTTCAGCCTAGGAGCACTTCGCGCATCCGTGTTCATTTGCGGAGAGTTCTGTGCGGACTTACCACCGCGAAAGGTACACCGCACTTCGCCCACCAATCAGCCTGGCTCATCTTCCGCAATGGAGTCGGACGCGGCAAGACTCGCCAGTGGCTCGACGCACTCGATCGCAGCGCGGTGAAAGAGCTGTATCGATCCGTTTGAAGATCCGAGCCCACCCAAGAGGGCTTTGAAGTCCCATTGTCATCTGTTGCCAAACCAGGCATCGTGCGCCGCATGAATAGTGATCAAGGCGTGTCCATTGAGCCTCTTGCGCCGCCCTCTCTCGACGAGGATCTGCAGGGTTTTAGCAAGGAACTCCGGGAGTCTTGGGAATCGCTGATGGCGCGCCGTGCGGCGGGTTTGGTTCAAACAGACAAGGAAGAACTGGCGGTCGATTTGGAACTCGCAAAGCGACTCTGCACATCGCTGGTGGGTCGTCCGAAGCAGTTGTGGGCGCTCGCCAAGGAGTCCGAAGTCGATGTATCGGCCTGGCTCATTGAGACGATGATGGACCTGTCCCACAACGGTCATCTCGACGATGCACTGGCGTTGCGGAAGGACTTGGGAATGCTCCTTACGTCGATCGACAGAGTGGTTTACCGTCCACTGCTGCTGGCGCTGGCGGGGCGGCATGAGGAGGCCATGACAGAGGCCAAGGCTGATCTGGCGAGGACTCCCGATGACCTTACGATCGCCGACCAGGTTGCGACCGTTCTGTTTACCTGTTCCCAACTCTCCGAGGCTGAGAAACTGTCTCGCCACATCCTAACCCGCAGTCCCAACGGCTCCCATCCACATCAAGGCGCTGTCCAAAGGCTCGTTGAAATTCTGCACCAGACCGGACGCCACAAGGAAGCACGCCAACTCCTCACGCAGCATGGGAGTCCCTCGGAACAGAGCGGACCACCGAGGTCTTGAGTGCTGCACCAACGAGTCACGTTGCTCTCGTCCTGGGTGCCACCTGGGACAGACAGACTCGGGCGGTCGATTGCGACCTAACGAACGCTACATCATCAGAATTCCGGCGTTGACCGCGATACGTCCGCTATCCCGCAATTCCTTGACGGTGTAAGCATCCCCCTCCCATGTGGCCGGAACTTGGGTGCTAAGAAAGGTCTGCCTATGTGGCAGAGCCGCAGTTTGTGTGGTTGAGGGGGCCCAGATCACCGGACCTGGAACGCGGAGCAAATTCACGCCAGCGACGGGGCAAACTTTTGGTTTGACGGGTACCCCATGAAAAATACACCCCGGTCAGGTGAGGTTCCATCGCACAAAGTGTCTGTGCTCGCGTTCGGGATTACTTCGGCCAGCGATTGTCGGTTACTTCCGTGGGAGAGTCTCGTGTGAATTATCAATTGCTGGCGCTGAACTGGCTCCGGTGCCGGCAATCACGTCCCTTCTCATGGCACCAAAATCTCGTTTGAACCTCTTACCCTTCAGGTGAATACCTGATGTGCGTAGCGGCGCTGGTTTGCTCTACTAGGAACCGAGGCCTCGCGATTTGCTCGGGGAGACAGGCGGACGCATGTGGCCAGTTGTCACGGAGATGCTTGGAATGGGAACAGAAGGTAGGCATGAGTCCACGATTCCCTTGCGGTTCCGCAACGCGCTGCGATGTGTGGCTCCTTTGCAGCTTGCGAGTGACCCAGCCATACAGGATGAAACGCCGCTGCTGGCCGCCGAACCAAGCTTTGCCTGGAATCACGGAGGCCCGATCACTCGTGCTTTTCTCAACGCCTGTGTTCCCGCTCGGACCGAGGGAGTCCTCATCGACTCCTCACTGGTCTGGCTGAGCCCCGGTCTGGTTCACGGTGTCGAGCTTGGCCCCAGCGGGCGGGCCATCGGTCCACGGAGCGTGCCTCACTTTGTTCATGAGTCCTTTCCTGGGATTTCGACCGGCATTCGCGGCGCATCGAATCGAAATCTCGGTGTGATTCATCGTTTGTGTGTGCTGGGACTGGACTGCACTCCCGAGGTAGCGCTGGGAGAGTTCGAGTTCCCGGATCTCGAAGCGGCAGAGGCGTTCTGGCTGCCCAGCGAAGACTTTGAGTCCCGCGACCTCGAGATCGAGCGTCGACTTTCAACAGGTTCACTCAATCGACAGTACGTACCACTTGACACCATCATCGAGTTTGGCTGGGGAACCTTGATCCGAGCGCGCCCGGCTCAGACTGTCGGCTTTCAACTTGTCCTGCGCGCATCCTGCGGGGAGCATCGGCCACCCATCAATGGGCTCCGTAACCTCGTTCAGATGTGAGCTAAGGAGTCCACTTATGGTCTTTCACTCATCGGTTCAGGTGCTTGGACGATTTCCATCTTTCGACACTGAGACAGTCCGTGCTGAACAAAGCCTTGCTCGGGTGCCGATGGCTGCGGCGATAAAGGCGGGCCCGGCACATGCTGCGTTTGTGTCTGCGCTGCCCCAGCCGTGGCGCAGTGATCCTTCGGTAGAAATCTTTAGTCGCTTGCTGTGGCTCAAAAAGGGATTCTATCCACTCGCACCGCACTATCACTGCGACTGGTATCTGGGACCGAGCGAACCGAAGGTGGAAACGCTCATGGTGCTACTTGGTGATGGGTCGCGAACCGAGTTCGTGATGGGATCGTTGGAGCTACCCGATGAAACACCAGGGTCTCTCCAGATACCAAACAGAGGAGGCGAACAGATCGCGGAGGGAATCCGAACCGGACGACTGAGTACTTGGTTCCTAGAGCCGGAGCAGCTAGTCTTGTTCGATAGTCATACCTGGCACAGAGCCAGTCCGGCAGAGTCATCAGGCTGGCGATTGCTGATACGGGCGATCCGAGGACTCCCGACCCAAGGAGAGAACGCGGCCAGACACAAAAACCCTGGACCCTTTACCACCGTCCGCAATGGCTACTCCCCGCAAACCCCTGAGGAACAGAGACGCTATGACGCCTACCTACGCTGATGCACGCGATGGAACACAGAAGGTCGATCCGTGGGCATCGAAGCGACGGCTTCTGGCGGTGGCTGATGTGCAGACTGGCTATCATCATGACTCGATCTCGCATGCACTGGCGACTGTGGAACGGCTGGGGCATGAGTCGGGAGCCTACGTCACGAACATTCGGACCGACTCGCAGCTCATCACCAAGCAACCGCTCCTGGGTCAGGGATCGAAGTACCAGGGCAAGAAGGTGAACGCACGAAATCTGGACCACTATGACGCTCTATTCCTATTACCGAGTGGAGAGGGAACCCTTACTCCGCAGCAGAAGGCGGATCTTCTGACATTTGTGCGAGAGGACGGGAAGGGTCTGATTGTTGGTCACGCTGGGCTGCTTGGCTTTTATGACTGGCCAGCGTTCGGCGAACTGCTCGGAGCAAGAATGAGCGGCGAGTTTATGGGTGAAGTGAACGTTATCGTCGAGCAGCCAGGCTTCCCGGGAGCCGATGCGTTTGGGGGGCAGTCGTTCTCGTTTCCCGAACAGCACCCAATTCTCACTGCACCCTACTCGCGTGAGATCGTGGAGGTCATTCTGAGGCTCGATCCAGAATCGGTGCCCTTGGCCTGGCGCGCCAAACGTGACGATCAAGACTTCCCAGTGGTTTGGACACGTCGTTATGGACGCGGTCGTGTCTTTCATCTGAGCTGGGGTCACCACGCAGCGACTTGGGATGATCTGCGGTTTCAGATGCTGGTCAGAAAGGGAATTGAGTGGGCGATGGGAATCGTTTCTTGAGTCTGGACTTCTACGAAGCGACTCCTAACCAGGTTCCTCTCATGATGAAGGGAATGCTTTCTGTGCGGACGGACTATCCACGGAAGATGATAAGGGGGACTCCGTCGTCTTCGATTCGGACCTCGGCGCGGATGCCGTAGACCATCTGAATGGCAGCGGGAGTGAGCACCTCGGCGGCGGGACCGTGGGCGATGAGCGCGCCATCCTTCATGAGGACCACGCAATCCGCAAAGCGTGCGGCCAAGTTGAGATCATGGAGCACCATCACAATGGTTCTGCCGTGCTTGGTGTTGAGTTCACGGATCAGCTTCAAGACCTCAAACTGGTGGGCCGGATCAAGGAAGGTCGTGGGCTCATCCAGCAGCAAGATCTCCGCTTGCTGTGCGAGGGCCATCGCCAGCCAGACCCGCTGTTTTTGACCTCCCGAAAGATCTTCTACCAGGGAGTCTGCCTGCGCAGACAATCCGACATCGGCCAGCGCCTCCGCAACGACCTGATCGTCTTTCGGGGTCGCTGTTCCCAGCCAGTTGCGATGGGGATGGCGTCCAAATTCCGCCAGTTCCCGAGCGGTGATTCCTTCGGGGGCCTCTCCATGCTGCGGCAGCAGACAGAGACGACGAGCCACGCTACGGGTAGATTGGGCGAGGATGCTTTGACCCTCCAAGAGGACTGTGCCACGTTGTGGAGGAAGCAGGCGCGCAAGACCTCGTAGCAGCGTCGACTTTCCGCAGGCATTCGGACCGACCAGCGCCGTCACCTTTCCCGCAGGAATCGCGAAGCTCAGCGCATCGATGACGCTGCGGCCCGGATAGCCGAGAGAGAGAGAGTCTGCCTCCAGATGCGGAGGAGCGGAGCTTGCTTTCATCGAATCACCAGAAGCCAGAGGAAATACGGGGTTCCCACCGCAGCCACCAGGATTCCGGCGGGTAGCTCCAGCATTCCAAACGCGGTTCTACCGATGGTATCTGCAAGGACCACCAGCGTTGCGCCACCGCAGGCCGATAGCAGCAGCAAAGGCCGCGAGCGGGGCCCCACAAGTCGTCGCGCCAGATTGGGCGCAATCAGACCGACCGACGCGATCGCACCACCCACCGCAACGCATACTGCGGCGCCCAGCACCCCGAGCGCCATCGCTAGCAGTCGGACTCGATTCACAGAGACACCGAGAGAGGATGCACCGTCCTCTCCAAGCGTGAGGATATCGAGCTGTTTGCCTATTCCCCAAGCGACCGGAGCGACGAAGACAAACACGAGGCCCAAGAGAGACAGCTCTCGTCCTCCGATTCCACTGAGATTGCCGGTGGTCCACACCATGGCGCGGGCCAACACCTCCGAAGGAGCCGAAAAGGCAACCAGCAATCCGACCGCATGAAGCGCAGCTCCCAGGGCAATTCCAACGATCAGCAGGAGATCCCGCGAAGTAGACCCGCGATGGCGCGAAGCTGCAAAGACCAGTACCGCAGCGGCTATCGCACCGGAACATGCCACCGGAACTCGCAGGTATCCTGCAGCAACCGGATTGGCGAAGACCAGCAGGATGACCAGGGCCAGATGCGCGCCGGAGTGCAGACCGAGCAAACCTGGGTCGGCGAGTACGTTTCGGGTGACTCCTTGGAGTAGGCAGCCTGACAGCGAAAGCAGCGCTCCGATCAGCACCGCTCCGGCTACCCGAGGCAATCGAAAGGTCGATAACAAACGGAGATCTGCGGATGGCGTTTCGGAGGACGTCAGTGCAAGCCAGAGCTTATGCGGTGACAGCCAGTGCGACCCAGCGAGCAGTCCGAGCACACATACCAGCAGCAGACAGGTCGCGGCATACAGGAAGGGCGTACGCGGATTCATGGCAGCCTCCGGGCCCTGCTGCGGGCGATCCAGATGACGGAAGGGGCTCCTAGTACAGCGGTGACGACACCAAGAGGAATGTCGATGATTTGTCCGATGAGTGTCCGGGCGATCAGATCCGCAGTGACCACGAGCAATGCCCCCGCGAGCGCACAGATGGGCAGAAGGCGACGGATGCTTGGGCCGGTCCAGGGCCGGCAGAGATTCGGGACCATCACCCCGACGAATCCCACCGGGCCCGCTGCCGCTGCCGCTCCGCCCGCCAGCAGCAAGACCCCCAGCATCGTGAGCAACCGAACTCGCTCGGCAGACAGACCGAGTGCGCGGGCGCGTTCTTCTCCAGCGGCGAGCACGGTCAAAGACGGCGCGAGCAGCCATGACAGTCCGAGTCCGGTAACCATCAGCGGCAGCACTCCGACTATCTGCGTCCAGGTCGTGGTTCCCAGTCCGCCTAGAGTCCAATACAAAAATACTTCTGCGAGCTGGAGTCGGAAGATGAGCGCCCCGGTTACAGAACTGAGCAAGCCACCCACGATCGCTCCGGCCAGTACCAGCCGGGGAGGAGTCGCTCCGCGTGGCGAGGCCGCAGCCACCGCAAACACCAGCAGACCCCCAAGCGTAGCACCGACAAACGAGATCGCGGACAGCTCGGGCACAGAGGGTTTCCCAAGGATCATCGCCCCCAGAATGGCGAGCGTGGCACCCGGTCCAAGGCCCATCAGCGAGGGGCCTTCTAAGCGATTCCGGGTCAGCGACTGCATCAGTGCGCCAGCCACCGCCAGCGACATCCCGACCAGACCTCCCATCACCACACGCGGAAGGCGCAGTGAAAAGACGATCTCTGTACCGATGGATCGGGTACTCGGCCACAGGTCTGTCCACTGAGAGGAACGAACGCCAGTGCGCAGGGCGATGAGGACTGAAACGAGAAGCAGAACCACGAGCAGCCCCGTGATGGCGCGAAGGTGTCGGGCTGATTGGTCAGTAGCCGTCATGAGGAAACCAGGAGGATGGAAGGGACGGGCCACGGGTCACTGGTGTGGGATGCGAAAAGGCAGCCGCGATGTTTTGCAGGCGGGCCTTGGGAGAGTCAGCGGGCGCGCCGAAGCGGCCTTCTCGAAGGAGTGCTGCGACCACTTCATCGGCCACGACGCTGCGTGCGATGATTCCTCGGCTCATCCAGTTGGTCTGGCTGACGTAATAGACTTGACCCTTTGCGACCGCAGGAACCTGTTGCCACAGCGAGATCTCCTCCAGTGCAGAGGTGTGGCGATCGCTGGCCAGTTGCGGGTTGATGATCACAAATAGGTGGTCCACGGCCAAATCCGGCAGAAGCTCTGGGTCCAGAACCATCGACTCCCGCTTCTTATCGAGCAGCAGCTTCTTCACCAGAGCCGGTGGCTGTAGCCCAAGATCGTCATACAGCACAGGAAGGGTCAGTCCCGATCCAAACAGGTTGTATTTGCGGGCACGCACGCGGAGTACGGCGACCGTTTCCCCACGAAATCGCGTCGAGAGCAGTTGTCGGGCCTGGAGGAGCCGTGCCTCGTAGTCTGCGATGATCTGCTCGGCCCGGACTTCCGAACCCAGTACCTTGGCGACATCGCGCAGCCGTCGTTTGTCGCCATCAGGACCGCTGGATTCCCCCAGTACGACAGTGGGAGCGATGGCGGAGAGACCGCTTACATGACTCGAGGTGATTCCGCTCGCGAGGATCAGATCGGGCCTGGTCGATAGTACGGCCTCCAGCGGCGGCTCCATCGCGCCATAGAGTGGGGTGATGGGTCGGCTTCCAGAGAGCGCCGAAGCGGCATACGGCCTTGTAAAACCAAAGGTCGTGGTGAACGCGCACGGACGGAAACCGAGTGCCAGCACTTCATCCTCGAAAGCAAGTGCGGCGATTCGCTGCGGATGGGCGCTGATGATGGTTTCACCTGCTGCATGCGCAATCCGCTTTCGATCGATTCCTACAGACTGAACCACAATCGGGCGCGGCTCTACGCGAGTACGAGCACGCTCCGCAGCATTCCCACAGGCGACCAGGAAGCAGAGCACGGCCAGGATTCCAGTGCGAGGAATCATGGTCACTCCACTCCGAAGAGCAGCTTGAAGTGAAAAGACCGACCGGCGAGCTGCTGACCGACGTTGTTGTAGGCCTTCGAATCGGCGAGGTTGCGAACCTCAAAGGTGCCCGTGATTCGTCCGCTGGGACTGCCCACACTGAGCCCCAGATTGTGTAGGAACTGCTGCGGAACCCCGAGCTTGTGCGCCGGATCGCCATCACTTTCCCAAAACAGGAAGTACTGATGAACATAGTGCCCGCGCCAGTAGGCTCGAACGCGCTCGAGTCGTGCATCGATCCAGCGCAGGTTGAGTGAACCGCTGAAGTTACCGAACAAATAGGGCTGATTGGGAATCCGATCGCCTTGGAAGCGACCAAAGAAGCCACCGGTGGTTCGGCTTACCGCGTTCAGCCAGGTACCGTTTGCAGACAGAGTCAGCGCACGCCAGCCGGTCCAGCTAACGCCTCCCTCCACTCCCATCGTATCGACATCCGAGATGTTCTGGTACTGCGCGCCATCGAGTGCAACGGTCAAGAAGATGAGGTCACGGGTTCTGCGCAAGAAAAACGAGGTCTCCAGATCGAAGCGGCCCAGGACGGTTTCAAACCGATCCACCGTCAGTCCGAAGTTCACATTGTGGGAAGTCTCAGGACGGAGCGCAGCGTTTACAGAAACGAGTGCGCCATCGCCAAACAGCTCTTGAGAATCTGGGATTCGGGTCGCGTACTCATACGACGCGGTCAGCTGCAGCGGGCCGACCACGCCGAAGCGAAGGCTGTTGCCTGCACCCAGGTCATGCGAAGGCTCCGGCAGGGACTGACTCCCGGCGATGCTCTCGGCTGGCGGACCTTGTGGTCGTGAGTAGTAGGACTTCACAAACAGATCGTTTTTGAGCCGCCCCCGGAGCAAGCGAAGCTGCCATGACGCGCCACTTGTAACCTTGAGTTGACTGTACGCGGACTCGCTCCACGGCAAATCCTGAGCCAAGACAGACTGCGTACTCTGTTTCCATTTGGTAAACGCGGGGGAGCTGGCGAGCTCGATGCGGCTGTGATTCCCAATCCGCAAGGT
>WBZP01000305.1_pt1 | contig 68166 bp, 73 predicted proteins | sample 5204301 | NCBI WGS metagenome assembly WBZP01 (sample SAMN12412401, study PRJNA552823) | activated sludge metagenome | isolation source: activated sludge from nitrification reactor of wastewater treatment plant... | place: USA: Pennsylvania | collected 2017 | reverse complement strand
CCTCCACCGGACCGTCTCGGTCTCGCGGACGTATGCGCCGCACGTCTACGCGGTCTGGCTCTCGGCGCAGGACCGTGAACGCTATGCGCCGATCGAGGCGGCGGTCGGTGAGGAGCTGGCCGGGCATTTGCTCGAGCACGCACGCCGGGAGGGCCTCGTCCTCAGCGCCGCGCCGGAGATCCGGTTCGAGACCGACGAGGCGCTCGGACTCGGCGAGTTCGGCATCGAGGTGATCGGTGAAGGAGCGCCGGGTGACGTCGCCGGCGAGCAGATCGCCGGCGACAGTCGCACGATGGTCTACTCGACCTCAGCACGTCATCAGGAGGCGCTCGAGGAGACCGCGCGCACGACCCGCGGCCGCGCCGTGCTCGTCGTCGAAGGCAGGCGGATACCGATCGGTCCGGCGGGGGCCACGATCGGCCGCAGCCGTGACTGCGACGTCGTGCTCGCCGACTCGGACGTCTCCAGACACCACGCGCAGATCGTCGGGACCGGTGGCGGCTGGACGATCCGTGACCTCGGGTCGACCAACGGCCTGCGCGTCGACGGCCGCGCTGTCGGCGCCGAGCCTGCGCGGCTCGCCCCCGGCGCAGCGATCAAGATCGGTACCGTCCGAGCGCAGTTCGAGGTCGGATGATGCAGCTCGCAACCGTCGTGGAACCCATCTCGCTCGGCCTTCGGATCGCTTTCGTCGCCGTCCTCTTCCTGTTCCTGGCCTGGATCGCCCGGAGCTCGCTCAAGGACCTCGGCCGGACCTCGAAGCAGATCGCCCCCGGCTCGGGCGCGCCGGTCGCGAGCGCCGCGGGGATGTCGGATGCGACCGGCTTCTTCCCCGCCGCGGAGGTCAGGGAGGCGGTCTCGGGTGATGCCCGGCTGATCGTCGAGCGCGCCCCCGGCCACGTAGCCGGGATGGAGTACGACATCGGCGACGGCGCGGTCCTCGGCCGCGGGGACCAGGCCGAGATCAGGCTCGACGACCCGTTCGCGTCCTCCAAGCACGCGCGGCTCTCGCGGCACGGGGCGGTGGTCGTGATCGAGGACCTCGGCTCGACCAACGGCACCTACCTCAACGAGGAGCTGCTCCACGGCACGCAGGCGCTCTACCCGGGCGACCGTGTGCGAATCGGCGACAGCGAGTTCACGTTCGCCGGCGCATGATGCTCCACGTCACCGAACACGTTCGCCGCAGCGACACCGGCCGCCGCCGGAGCGGTAACGAGGACTCCTCCTACGTACGCGTTCCGCTGTTCATGATCGCCGACGGCATGGGCGGCGCCCAGGCCGGCGAGGTCGCGTCGCGGCTCGCGGTCGAGGCATTCGCCGGAGGGCTGCCCGAAGGCCCCGAGCCGGTGACCGAGCGGTTGGCGAGTCTGATCACGTCCGCCAACACCGAGGTTCACAGCGCATCCGAGGGGTCTGCGGACCTCGCGGGGATGGGGACGACCTGCACGGCCGCCTATCTCGGTGAGCGTGAGATCGTGATCGCCCATGTCGGCGACAGCCGTTGCTACAGGCTCCGCGGCGGCTCGTTCGAGCAGCTGACCGACGACCACTCGCTCGTCGGCGAGCTCGTCCGCCGCGGGCAGCTGACCGACGAGGAGGCGGACAGCCATCCGCAGCGGTCGATCATCACGCGCGCCCTCGGGCCCGAGCCCGACGTCGAGGTCGATCGCTTCGCTGTGCCCGCGGCCGACGGTGATCTGTACCTGCTCTGCTCGGACGGGCTGACCGACATGCTCGCCGACGAGCGGATCGCCGAGCTGTTGAGCCAGCCGTCCTCGCTCGCCGAGCGCGCCGATGCCCTCGTCGAGGCAGCCAACGAGGCCGGTGGCCGCGACAACATCACGGTCGTCGTATTCGCAGTTCGCGAGGTCGAGTTCGCGCAGCCGCCGGAGGCCGATCAGCCGACGACCGAGGTCGCCGCCGTGGCAGAACCGGTCACGCCGCGGCGACCGTCGCCGGCAGGGCCCGGAACGGGGGCCGATGACCGCCGCGGCCGTGCTCGTGCCGGTGTGCTCGCCGCGGCACTCGTCCTGACCGTCGCGGCCGTGCTCGCCAGCGGGCTCTGGATCGCCAGCAGGTCGGTGTCGTTCGTCGGCATCAACGACGAGGGCTTCGTGACGCTCTACAAGGGCCTGCCCTACGACCTCCCCGGACTCGCGCTCTACCAGGAGCAGTACGTCAGCGGCCTGCCGGGCTCGGAGGTGCCCGAGACGCGTCGTGAGCTCGTGACCGGCCACGAGCTCCGCACCCAGGACGACGCGATCGACCTCGTCCGCCAGCTCGAGCGCGGCACCGTCGAGCAGACCGCCGGATGAGCGCTCGCAACCGAGAGCTGGTGGCCCTCGTCCCGAGCGCGCTGCTGATCGTGCTCGGCTTCGCCGCCGTCTTCGTCGCGCGCGGCGATCTTCAGGGCGGGCTCAGTGGGTCGAACGACGTCCAGGCCGCCACGCTGACCTACGGCGGCATCTTTCTGGGGCTCTGCGTCGCTGCCCACGTCGTGCTGAGGCTGACGCTCCCGCACGCCGACCCCTACCTCTTCCCGCTCGTCGCGGTCCTCGCCAGCTTCGGGCTCGTCGAGCTCTACCGGATCGACGTGCCGCTCGCCCGCCGTCAGGCCGAGTGGTTCGTGATCGGCCTCGCCATGTTCGCCGTCACGATCGTGCTCGTCCGCGACATCCGCAGGCTCGAGCGCTACCGCTACCTGATCGTCCTCGCGGGGTTGCTCGCGCTCGTGATGCCGCGGCTGCCGCTGATCGGGGCGCAGACGAACGGCGCCTACCTCGCGATCGACGTCGGTCCCCTCTCGGTCCAGCCGGCCGAGTTCGCGAAGATCGCGATGGTCATCTTCCTCGCGAGCTACCTGCGCGACACCCGCCAGCTGCTCGTCACCGCCGGCCGCCGGATCGCGGGGATCACGATCCCGCCGATCAAGCACTTCGGCCCGATGCTCGTGATCTGGGGCGCCTCGATGCTGCTGCTGTTCGTGATCCGCGACATCGGCTCCTCGCTGATGTTCTTCGGCGCCTTCCTGGCGATGCTCTACGTCGCGACGTCGCGCGCGTCGTTCGTCGCGGTCGGGCTGGCGTTGTTCACGGCCGGCGCCTGGCTCGTCGGCTCGCAGGTCGGGCACATCGAGAACCGGGTCGCCGCCTGGCGTGACCCGTTCGATCCGCAGCTCTACGACGCCGTCGGCGGCAGCCAGCAGCTCGCGCAGGGCCTGTTCGCGCAGGCCGACGGCGGCCTGATCGGCCGCGGCTTCGGCCAGGCGGTGCTCGACATCTCGGCGCTCGTCGAAGGACAGTGCGCGTCGCTCGTCGACTGCTCGATGCTGCCCGCCCCGCACACCGACCTGATCTACGCCGTGATCGTCAACGAGACCGGCCTGCTCGGGGCGGTCGGGCTGCTCTGCATCTACCTGCTGATCGTCCAGCGCGGCTTCAAGATCGCGATGCTCGCGCGCGACTCGTTCAGCAAGCTGCTCGCGACCGGGCTGACGAGTGTCTTCGCGCTGCAGGTCTTCGTGATCGTCGGCGGCGTCACCAAGCTGATCCCGCTGACCGGCGTGACGCTGCCGTTCGTCTCCTACGGCGGCTCGTCGGTGCTCGCCAACTTCGTCCTGATCGCGCTGCTGCTGCTCGTCTCCGACCGCGCCCGGAGGATCGCGTGAACGGCCCGATCCGCAACCTCTTCGTCGTCGCGATGCTGATGTTCGGGATGCTCGCGGTCGCGACGACCTGGTGGACGGTGGTCGCCGCCGACGAGCTCAGCAACGACAAGCCGTCGCTCAACAAGCGCGCGCTCGTGCGCTCGCTGAAGATCCGGCGCGGGACGATCCGGGCCGAAGACGGCACCGTGATCGCGCGGTCGGTCAAGGGCAAGGGCGGCCTGTACCGGCGCACGTACCCGACCGGCGAGCTGTTCGGGCATCCGGTCGGGTACTCGTTCGTCGGCGTCGGCCAGAGCGGGCTCGAGGCGTCGCGCAACCAGGAGCTGATGGGCGAGCGCTCGGCGCTAGAGACCGCGTTCGAACAGGCGATCGGGAAGACGCCGGATGGCGACAACCTCGTCACGACGCTCGACCCGGCCGCTCAACGGCTCGCTCTTTCAGGCCTCGCTGCGGCCGGTGGCGACGGCGGCGCCGCGGTCGCGATCGACCCGCGCGACGGCGCCGTCAAGGCGCTCGCCTCGTACCCGTCGTACGACCCGAACGAGGTCCGGCGCGCCGGCACGTATTCGCGGCTCGCGAACGACGAGCAGCGGCGGCCGCTCGTCAACCGCGCGCTGCAGTTCGGGTACGCACCTGGCTCCACGTTCAAGGTTGTGACCGCCTCGGCGGCGCTCGAGACCGGAGCCGCGACGCCGCAGACGACGGTCGACGGTGACAGCGGCCAGAAGTTCTCGGGCACGCCTCTCGCCAACGACTTCGGCGAGGACTTCGGGCAGATCGACATGACGACCGCGATGGCGCTGTCGGTCAACACCGCCTTCGCGAACCTCGGCGAGCGGGTCGGCAAGCCGGCGATGCGCGAGGAGATGGAGCGGTTCGGCTTCGGCTCCAAGCCGGAGCTCGACTACCCGCGCGACGCGATGTCGGCCTCGGTGATCAGGCCGAACCCGCCCGGTGTCCCGGTGCCCGCGACGTCGCGCTTCGTCGACCTCGGCCGCGTCGCGATCGGCCAGGGCGGCCTCAACGCGACCCCGCTCCAGATGGCGCTCGTCGCCGCCGGCGTCGCCAACGACGGTGAGCTGATGCGCCCGCGCCTGACCGAGCGGATCACCGATCGCGACGGCCGCACCGTCGACCGTTTCAGCGGCGAGAAGCAGGCGACGGTGATGAAGAAGACGACCGCGGATGCCGTGACCGCGATGATGGTGGCGGTCGTCGAGCGCGGGACGGGTACCCGCGCGAAGATTCCGGGGGTCACGGTCGCAGGCAAGACCGGAACGGCGGAGACCGAGCTGGGGGACAGGATCAACGACGTCTGGTTCATCGGCTTCGCGCCCGCCGAGAGACCGCGGATCGCGGTCGCGGTGACGGTCAAGGGAGTCCCGGGCTTCGGCGGCGAGTTCGCCGCCCCGATCGCACAATCACTGATGCAGGAGCTGCTCAAGAGGTCATGACCGAATCGAACCCCGTGATCATCGACGGGCGCTATCGCGTGCTCGAGCGAATCGGTTCCGGCGGGATGGCCGAGGTCTTCTGCGCCGAGGACCTCCAGCTCGGCCGGCGCGTCGCCGTCAAGGTCCTGCATCGCCGTTTCGCCGAGGATCCGGCGTTCGTCGAGCGCTTCCGGCTCGAAGCTTCATCGGCCGCGGGCCTCTCGCACCCGAACATCGTCTCGGTCTACGACCGCGGCGAATGGGACGGCACGTTCTACATCGCGATGGAGTACCTCGGGGGACGGACGCTCAAGGAGATCGTCGAGCAGGAGGGGCCGCTCGCCCCGGCCCGTGCCGTCGGCTACGCCAGGCAGATCCTCGCTGCGGCCGGCTTCGCGCACTCGCGTTCGATCATCCATCGCGACCTCAAGCCGCAGAACGTCATCGTCGCCCCCGACGGCAGCCTCAAGGTCACCGACTTCGGGATCGCCAAGGCCGGCGGCGCCGGCGTCACCGAGACCGGCTCGATGGTCGGCACTGCGCAGTACGTCGCGCCCGAGCAGGCCGAGGGTAAGGCGGTCAGCGCGCCGTCGGACCTCTACTCGGTCGGCGTGATCCTCTACGAGCTGCTGACCGGGCGCGTCCCGTTCGACGGCGAGAGCGCGATCGCGATCGCGCTCAAGCACACGCAGGAGGCGCCGGTGCCGCCGTCCCAGCTTCAGCCGGGGATCCCGCCGGCGCTCGAGCGCGTCGTCCTGACGGCGATGGCGAAGCTGCCCGAGCAGCGCTACCCGAACGCCGATGCCTTCCTCAAGGCACTGGACGCGGCCGGCGCCGACCCGCAGAACGCACCGCCGCTCGAAGCCGAGCCGGTCCTCGCCGAGGAACGCAGCATGTCGCGCTGGTGGCTGGCGGTGGTCGCCGGCGTGCTCGTCCTCGGGGCGCTAGTGCTCTACCTGCTGCTCTCCACCGGCGAGCAGAAGACCGTCCCGTCGGTCGTCGGCGTTCCGCAGGCCGAGGCCCAGCTCCAGCTCAAGCGCGCCGGCTTCGCAACCGACGCGCAGACAAAGACGAGCGACACCGTCCGGGCAGGGATCGTGATCGCGACCGACCCGGCAGGTGGCGAACAGGCCGAGGAGGGGTCGACGGTCACAGTGACGGTGTCGTCCGGGCCCGGCGTCGAGCGCGTACCCGACCTCGTCGGACGGCCGCGCTCCGAGGCGATCGCCGAGCTCGAAAAGCGCGGTTTCGAGGTCGCCGAGGAGCGCCAGGCGAGCGAGCAGGTCGGCGCGAACCGTGTCGTCGACACGCGGCCCCAGGCCGGTCAGGAGCTCGAGCGCGGGCAGACGGTGACGCTCGTGATCTCGAGCGGCAAACCTCAGGTCACCGTGCCCTCGGTCACGGGCCAAAGCCTCGACGACGCCCGTACCGAGCTCGAAAGCGCCGGCTTCACGGTCAGCGTGACCCGCAAGGAGGACGCCGAAGCAGACCCCGGCACTGTGCTCAGCCAGACACCGCAGGGCGGCAGCCGCGCAGCACGCGGCTCGGCGGTCGCGCTGACCGTTGCCCGTGAGCCCGCCGCGAAGACCGTGCCCGATGTCACCGGGCAGCCGGCCGACGCCGCCGCCAAGACGCTGCGCGACGCGGGCTTCGCCGTCGAGCAGACCGAGGAGCCGACCGATGACCCGGCGCTCGACGGCAAGGTGATCTCGCAGAACCCGACCGGGCAGGCGCGGGGCGGCGCGACGGTCACGATCGTGATCGGGCGCTCGACCGACACCGAGACGACCACGACGACGGAGACGACGCCCTGATGCGGGCCGTCGTCCTCGAAGGCGGTCGCTCGTCCGAGCACGACGTCTCGCTGCGGAGCGCCGCGGCGATCGCCGCCGGCCTGCGCGACCGCGGCCACGAGGTCGAGGTCGTGCATCTCGCCAAGGACGGCAGCTGGGCTCATCACGACCGGCCGCTCGCGCTCGCGCCCGGCTCCGGGCTGCTCGGCGCGGACGTCGTCGTCTCCGGGCTCCACGGCGCGTTCGCCGAGGACGGCACCGTCCAGGGCCTGCTCGAACTGCTCGACGTTCCCTACACAGGTTCCGGCGTGCTTGCGAGCGCGGTCTGCCTCGACAAGATCATGTTCAAGGACCTGATGGCCGCGCACGGCGTTCCGCAGGTCCGCTACGCGGGCGTCTGGCAGGACGGACCGCTGCCTGACATCACCGGATTCCGGCTGCCGCTGTGGGTCAAGCCGGCGCGGATGGGCTCGTCGGTCGGGATCGCGCGGGTGGAGGACGAATCGGAGCTCGCGGCCGCCGTCGCCGAGGCGTTCGATCACGACGACAGGGTCGTGGTCGAGGAGTCGGCGGCCGGGATCGAGGTCGAATGCTCGGCGCTCGGGCCGGTCGACGCGCCGGAGATCTCGACGCCCGGCGAGATCGTGCTGACCGGCGGCGAGAGCGGCTGGTACGACTACGAGGCCAAGTACACCGAAGGCGGGATGCGGCTAGAGGTTCCCGCGCGCATCTCCGGGACGGCGACCGCTCGGCTGAAGGAGATCGCAGCCCAGGCGTTCACGGCCGCGGCCTGTAGCGGCTATGCGCGGATCGACTTCTTCGTCGACGGCGAGACGGTGCTGCTGAACGAGATCAACACGCTCCCCGGGCAGACCGAGACGTCGGTCTACTCGGCGCTCTGGGCCCACGACGGCGTCGGCTACGGCGAGCTGCTCGAACGGATCTGCGAGATCGCGATCCAGAGACATCAGCGCGAGCGTGCGCTGACGCTCTAGGACCTCGGGACCAGAAGTCGCGCTTCCGCGATCTCGGCGGTGGCCTCTTGAACCGGGCTGTCGCGTGAGAGCTCGGTGATCCAGATCAGATAGAAGCGGTAAGGGACGCCGCCGGTGTCGAGCGGCACCCGGATCGTCGAGTCGGTCCCGACCTCGATCGCTGCGTCGAGGTCGGTCCAGCCGCCGAGGTCGGCCGGCGCCTTCTCGCCGCGGGCCGCATACACGCGACCGGCCCATCCCGGCGTAGGCGTTTTGATCTCCAGTGCCTTCGCGGCCACGCCCGGCTTGGCATCGAGGTAGATGCCGACGCCCGGCGGGTCTGTCGTCTTGGTTCGGTCGAACGGGTTTGCGTACCGCTCGGTCGACCAGGTCGTCGATTCGACGTCGTCGAGCACGGCACGGACGTCGGCCCGGTGCTCCTGCCCGTCGCCGCCGGGGTCGTAGTCGCGAACCCGGTCCTGACCGAGCGACAACGCCTCGAGGCCGGCGCTCGTCGCACCGGTCGAGGAGCGCTGGCCGGTGCCTCGCTCGATGTTGTCGTACGCGAACCAGCCCGCGCCTGCGAGCGCGACCAGCGCGACCAGCACGCCGAGCACGACCCGTCCACGCCCTCCGCGCTCGAACCGCCGGCGCTCGGCGGCCGGAAGCGTCGCGAAGACCGCTGTCGCCTCGCCCTCGAGCTGGCCGCTGCGCTGCGACTCCACGGTCAGCAGCTGCTCGAGGTCGGCGATCAGCGCCCGGTCGTCCGCGTACCTCGCCGCCACGTCCTTTGCGGTCAGGTGCTCGAGCACCGCGGCGAGCGCGGCCGAGACCTCGGGCCGCGCGACGCGGATGTCGGGCAGCTCCTCGCGGACGTGGCGCATCGCGACCTGGACCTGGTTGTCGCCGCGGAACGGGACCTCGCCGGCGAGCATCTCGTAGAGGACGATCCCCAGCGAGTAGAGGTCGCTTTGGCCGGATACCGCATGGCCGAGTGCCTGCTCGGGGGAGACGTAGTCGGTCGTGCCGAGCACGCGGCCGTCGGCGGTCAGCCCGTCCTGGTCGAGCACGCGCGCGATCCCGAAATCGGTCACCTTCGCGGTTCCGTCACGGTCGAGCAGCACGTTCTGCGGCTTGACGTCGCGGTGGACGATGCCGGCGGCGTGCGCGGCGCCGAGCGCGCGCGCGATCTCGATCGCGTAGGCGACCGATTCGGTCACCGGCAGCCGGCCCATGCGCCGAATCCGCTGCTTGAGCGTCTCGCCCTCGACGTACTCGAAGACGATGTAGGGGCGGATGTGCCCGCGGTCGTCTGCGTCCTCGCCGGCGTCGATCACCGAGACGATGTGCGGGTGGTTGAGCTTCGCGACCGCGCGCGCCTCGCGGCGGAAGCGCTCGAGCGCCGCCGAGTCGGCGGTGATCTCGCGGTGCATGAGCTTGATCGCGACGCGGCGCTCGAGCACGGTGTCCATCGCGACGTAGACCGTCGACATCCCGCCCGTGCCGATCTTCCGCTCCAGCTTGAAGCGTTCCGAGAGCAGGGTTCCGACGGGGACCGACACGCCTGAGTGAGAGTACGCGCCTGCGAGCAGGTTCCCTGCACGTGGACGAACGGCGAGAGCCCGCACTGGGCGGGCTCTCGGGAAACTCATCAGAACGGGCCTGCGGCCCGTTCTGTCCTGCCAGGGGCGTTACCTACCCGCGCAGGAGGTTCAGGACCTGCTGCGGCTGCTGGTTGGCCTGGGCGAGCATCGCCTGGCCGGCCTGCGAGAGGATCTGGTTCTTGGTCAGCTTGACCATCTCCTCGGCCATGTCGACGTCACGGATCCGCGACTCGGCGGCCGTGAGGTTCTCCTGGTAGGCCGCCTGGACCGCCATCGAGTTCTCGAGCCGGTTCTGGACCGCGCCGAAGGTCGAGCGCAGCGAGCTGACACGGTTGACCGCTGCGTCGATCGAGGAGATCGGTGCGGTGCCGGACAGGCTCCAGTAGGTGGCACCGGCCGCCGTGCCGAGGTCGGCCGTCAGCGAGATCAGCGCGATCGTGATGATCTCGCCGTCGTTGGCGCCGACCTGGAAGGTGACGTTCGTGTTCGCCGAAGCGAGCAGGCGCACGCCGTTGAACGACGCCTCGCGGCCGATCCGGTCGATCTCGGAGACGAGCTGGTTGATTTCGGTCTGGATCGCGTCGCGGCCCGACTGCGAGATCGCGCCGTTGCCCGACTGGACGGCCAGTTCACGCATGCGCTGGAGCATCGAGTGGACCTGGTTGAGGTTGCCCTCAGCGGTCTGGACGAGCGAGATGCCGTCCTGGATGTTCTTCTGCGCCTGAGCGAGGCCGCGGATCTGAGCACGCATCGACTCGGAGATCCCGAGCCCGGCGGCGTCATCGGCGCCGCGGTTGATGCGGTAGCCGGAGGAGAGCTTCTCCATCGACTTCGAGATCGACGCCTGCGTGTTCTGCAGGTGCCGGGTCGCGTTCATCGCTTCGACATTGGTGGTGATTCGGAGTGCCATGGTGATGGTGTCCTTTGTTCCGGTCCTTGGAGGACCGCCTCCCCAAGTGGGGTCCGGCGGCGTCCTTCAATGGTTTCTTGGTTCGTGCTGGGTCTTTCGGAAGTTGTCTTGTCAGCGCTTGGTGGCCTGAGCGGGCAGCTCGCCCTCGAGCAGATCGATCGAGCTGTCGGCGGCGGCGCGGTTCTCGGCGCGCACGGCGTCCCAGATCTCCTCGCGGTACACCGGGATCGACTTCGGCGCGGCGATGCCGATCCGGACGCTCGAGCCGTTGACCTCGATCACCTCGACGACGACGTCGTCGCCGACCATGATCTTCTCGCCGGGGCGGCGGGTGATGATGAGCATCGGTCTGGATTCCTCCTTGGACGGACAAGCGGCCGTCAGGCTGCTTGCGTGGACTCCTCCTGGAGTCCTGAGAACAGCGGGGCGCGAACCGGTGCCGGGTTCGCCTGGTTGATGACCTGGTAGCCGCTGCTGCCGACGATCACGATCGGGGCGCGCAGGTTGGCGCAGAAGTCCTCGAGCTCTGATGCGGCGCGGACCGTGACCCAGACCGACGCCTGCTCGAGCGCGTCCTCGATGCCGATCCGGTCGGCGTCGGAGTCGGCGATCTCGACGACGAAGTCGCTGAAGAAGCGCCACGGGTCGGTGACCGGAATCGCGAGATCGGGGTCATCGACCGACTGCAGCCACGAGAAGGCTGCGTCGTCGCCGCGGTTGACGAGCGTGTACGAGGAGCCGCCGAGGCCGATCAGGCCGGCCGGGAACTCCACGATCTGCTCGGGTGTGATCTCCAGCTCGCCGAAGCGGCTGGTCTGAACGGTCACGGCCATGCCGAGCCCGCCTCCTTGGTCGTTGCCTGTGATCATCAGATGAAGTCGAGTAGTGAGGTCTGGACGAGGGTCGCGCCGCTCTTGAGCGCGGCGAGGTAGGCGTTCTGCTGGGCGTTGAACTCGGTGATCGCCTTCGTGTAATCGGTGCCGGTGAGGTCGCCGAGCACCTCGTTCGCGAGCTGCGCGACCTGATCCATCCGGCTGATCGAGTTATCGACGCGGTTCTGCGTCGCCCCGACTGCTGCACGAGCGCTGGCGACGGCGTCGAGATTCGCCTGGAGGCTGCGCAGATCGGTCGTGCCGAGCGCACCCACGTTGCTCGTACGCATGTTCGCGGCGATCGTCTCGAGCGTGTCGAGCACGCGATCGTCGTTCGCGGTCGCGCCCTCGCCGATGAGCGAGCGGGCGTTCAGCGTCGCGGCGCCGCCGATCGCACCGAACGTGACGGTGACGGCGAGCGTCGTCGCGTTGCCGACGTCGCGGCTGACCGTGTTCGTGTCGCCCTGGTAGGCGTCGGAGCCGGCGTTGTACGGCGCGGTCGTCGTCTTCGTGCCGCAGAACACGTAGGCGTCGCCTGCCTTCGCGGCCATCAGCTGCTTGGCCTGGGCGGCGAGCTGGTCGAGCTCGGAGGCGATCGCGTCGCGCTGGTTCTGGTTGTAGGTCGAGTTCGCGCCCTGGACCGTCAGCTCGCGGGCGCGCTGCAGGATGTCGGAGAGGTTGCCGAGCGCCGTCTCGGTCGTAGACAGCCACGTCGTCGCGGACTCGGCCGACTTCTTGCTGGCCGCGATCTGGTCGAGGTCGACCTGACGCAGGCGGGCCTGCGCGGCGGCGAGCGGGTCGTCGGACGGGCGGTTGACGCGCTGCCCGCTCGAGATCTGCTCCTGGAGCGAGGACAGCGTGCGGTACGTGCCCTGCAGGTTCGTGAGGAACCGGTCGCCGGTCGCGGCGGTCGTGATCCGGGAAGAGGTCATCGCTACAGCCCGACCCTTCCGGTCCGGTTGATCAGGATGTCCAGGTTCTCGTCCATCGCCGTCAGGGCGCGGGCGGCGGCCTGGTAGCCGCGCTGGAAGCGCATCATGTTCGTCATCTCCTCGTCGAGGGAGACGCCGTGGGTCGATGCCCGCTGGGCGCTGAGCGAGTCGAGCACGCGCTGGGCGGTCAGCGTCGCCGCCTTCTGCTCGGCTACGTCGCTGCCGACGCGGGTCACGAGCGAGGCCCAGTCGGTCGTCGGGTTGGTGCCGGTCGAGCTTCGTTGGCCGGCGATCGCGAGCGCGATGCTGTTGTCGCCGGCGGCACCGGAGCCGGCGAGTATCGCCGCCGGGCCGGTGAGCGAGGCGCCGAGCGCGATCGTCGATGCGGCCGTGCCGGCCCCGTCGAAGAAGGCGGGCGAGCCGTGCTGGCCGTTGACCTGCGTGACGAGCCGCGAGGCCAGCGTGTCGAGCATGCCGCGGTAGGCGGCAGCCGATGTGATGACGGTCTGCAGTCCTTCGATCTTGCCGCCGGGGGAGGCAGCGAGCGTCCCGGTCGTCGGCAGCGTGACCGCCGTCGCCGGCAGCACGGCGGCGTTGTCGACGAGCGGGGTGGCGGCGCCGCCGAACGTGACGCGCAGGAAGCCGGGCTTGGTGCCGTCCGGGACCGAGATCGAGACGCTTCCGTACTCGGACAGCTTGTCGAGCAACAGGTCGCGGCGATCGAGCAGGTCGTTCGGCTGCTCACCCCTGACGATCGCGCCGTTGATGCCGTCGTTGAGCGTCTTGATCTCCCGGGCGATCAGGTCGATCGGGCCGCCGGAGGCGATCAGGCTGTTGCGCTCGTTCGTCGCCGTCGTGCTGACATCGGAGATGCTCTGGTCGAGCGAGCGGATCCCCGCGATCAGGGTCTGGGCCTTCGCGAACAGAGCGGTCTTCGCCGCCGTGCTCTCCGGGTTGGCGGCGAGCGCGGACCAGGCGCTGTAGAAGGCGCTCAGCTGCTGGCCGAGCCCCGATTCGGTTGAGTCGTTGAGCGCCGCCTCGATCTGGAGCAGCTTCGACGCCTGGGCGTCGGCCTCGCCCGAGTTCATCTGCTGGGCACGCCACTGGAGGTCGAGGAAGTCGTTGCGCAGGCGGCGGTACTCCTGGACGTCGACGCCCTGACCGAGCTGGGCGCTGCCGCCGCTCTGGATCTGGCCGTCCTGCAGCATCAGCGGGCGGGCGGCCGCGAGCACGGCCTCCTGACGGCTGTAGCCCTCGGTCTCGACGTTGGCGATGTTGTGGCCGGTTACGTCGAGGCCGCGCTGCTGCGCCTGGACACCGCGCAGGGCGATGCCGAGGCCGTTGAATGCGGGGACGTTCGTCATGCGAGCGTCCTCCGCGAGTGCGGCCTAGTCGTCGCTGGGGACGCGACGTGCAGGTATGCAGCGTTGATCATCTGTTCCGGGTCTCCGCGAGGGAGGGATGGAGCTCCGGCTTCCGCCAATGGGCGGTCCAGCGAGAGTGCTCCTATGTCGATCCGGGTGATCGGACAGGTGAGGCCGGTCTTTAGCGACCTGGACGTCTCTGGACGCGCTACGCCTCGAGGTCGAGCACGCGGCGCACGCGGTGCTCGGCGGCGTTCGGCGCGAGCGTCGCGCGCATCGAGCCGCCGGGTTCGCCCGGCGGGCGGTAGCCGAGGTCCTCGCCCTCGACGCCGAGCAGGCGCGTGAGGTGGGAGAGGAAGGTCAGCTCCTGGCGCATCAGCGCACGGTTGATCTGGTGCTCGCGCTGGACCTCGGCGAGCAGGCCGCGGAGCTCGGCGCTGCGCCCGCGTGCCTCGGCGGCCGAGACCGGGTCGAGCAGCGTTGCGAGCGCGTCGAGTGTGACGGTGTGGGCCGGGATCGACAGGCCGGCGGCCGCGGTGTGAAGGATCGCTGCCCGGTCGCGCTCGAGCTTCGCCCGCCGTTCCATCTCCGCCTGTAGCTCGGCGAGGCGGGCCAGGACCGACTCGACGTCGCGGGCGCGGATCGCGGCTCCCTGGCGCAGGACCGCGTCGAGCAGGCGTCGCGCCGAGTGGAGCTGCTCGTCGAGGTGGCGAATCACCTGGGAGCCGAAGGCCGGCGTCGGCGCGCTGATCGTCATCGCCGTGGTCATGCTGTGCCGTCCCCGGCGCGGGCGCCACCGGTTTCGGCGGTGACGCCGGTATCGGTGCGGTCGCGCATCGCGTCGTAGAGGCTGCGGGCGAGGCCCATTCCGCCGGCGGTGGTCAGCGACCGTGACATCAGGTCCGGCAGCATCTGCCGGTAGTTGGCGGAGACGGCGTCGGAGGAGCCGGAGCCCTCCTCGTCGCCGTCCTCGACGCCCTGCTCGCCGCTTCCGGTGAGCGTCTGCGTGAGCATCTTCTGGACGAGCAGCTGCTCGAACTGCAGCGCGGCGGCGTACCGCGCCTGGTCCTCGCGGCTCGCCGAGCGGACGTCCGAGGGAAGCTGTGTGCGGTCGATGCCGCCGCCGGCACCGATGGCGGACGCGGCGTCCATCAGCGCTTCACCTGGTTGGCGATCTCCCAGACCTGGTCCTGCATCCGCACGGCGCGGCTGGCGAGCTGGTAGGCGCGTTGAGACTCGATCATCTGCACCATCGCGCTGGCCATGTCGAGGTTCGAGCTCTCGAGCACGCCGGGCGCGACGGTCGTCGCGGTCGCCGCGGTCGCAGCTCCGCTCGCCGGCGAGACGGTGAACGTGTTGTTCGAGGAGGGGTAGAGCTGACCCGGAGCACGGACTTCCATCAGCGTGATCTGCCCGACCTTCTGGTTCTTCGCGTTGACGCTGCCGTCGGTCCCGATCGTGACGTCGGACTCGTTGGTCTTGGGCGGGAGCGTGACCGGTGGGTGGAGCAGCTCACCGCTCGCGAGCGTCATCCGGCCCTTGCTGTCGAAGGTCAGGTTGCCGTCACGGGTCAGCGCCGTCTTGCCGTCCGAGTTGCGGACCTGGATGAACCCGGGCCCACTCAGCGCGACGTCGAGCGGCCTGTCGGTCTGCTGGAACGATCCGGCCGACATGTTGCGACCGACCGAGACCGCGGCCGAGCCGGAGCCGACTTTGATGTCCTGCGCCGTGCCGCCCGCGCCCGGCGTCTGGTACAGGAGGTCGCGGAACGCCATCCGGTTGCTCTTGTAGCCGGTCGTGTTCGCGTTGGCGAGGTCGCCGGAGACGGCATCGATCCGCGCTTGTTGCGCGGCCATGCCTGAAGCGGCGGTGTACATGCCTTCGATCATCTGATTCCGTTGCTCCCGGTGGGAGGGATGGAGCTCCGGCTTCCGCCGACGGGCGGTCCAGCTACAGGGCTCCGGTTTCGGTCGCCCGTAGATTCGGCCGCGGCCGCCCTGGCTTGAGGCCGATGGACGCTTGTCGCGGGCGCGTTCGGTCAGCGGCGCACGCGCACGCCGCGAGAGACGGAGGTGGTGGTTCCCGCCGAGTTGCTGACGATGGTGCGGCAGCTGATCAGGCGCCCGCGGTCGCGCCTCGAAAGCTTGTAGGTAGGTCGGGTGGCGCCGGCGATCGGCCGCCCGGTTCGCCGCCAGACGATGCTCACCGTCACCGTTCCGGTGAAGCTGCCGGGACGGCAGCGGAGCGTACTCCCGACCCGGCCGCGGCCGGTGATCTCCGGCCGGACCTGCGCAGGCGGCGCTACGGCCGTGGGCGTCGGCGTCACGAACTGGATCTCGAACCGGGGGGCGCCGAGCGTGTCGCGGAGGAACTGCCAGGTCTCCGGATAGGTCGTGCGCATGAACTCGTGATGTTCGGGCGTGACCGTGAAGAGATCGATCGCACCTGCCCACCACTCCGCCGCGCTGTTCAGGAAGTATCCGGGGGTCTGTCTGAACCAGCCTTGTTCGCCGACGCGCGTGAGCTCCGCGAACGGCCCGGTTCTCCACCGGTCCGAGTCGCTGACGAGGATCTGGGGTGGTTCGGCGAAGACCCGGTCGAGGACGTGCCCGTACTCGTGCAGCGAGAGCGAGAAGGCGCCCTGCCCGGTGAGGGACCCTTCGGCGTTCGGGTTCACAGCCATGCCGCCGCCGGGGGCGCCGGCTCCGGCACCGCCGACCGTGTCCCACGTGTATCCGTCGGGCCACCCGGTCGGCTTGACGCCCCGCAGGTGCTCGAACCCGGGCAGGTCGGTGAGCCGGCCGGCGAAGAGCCAGTTGCGGGCAGGGGCCGCGTCGGCGCGCTGGACCGCGCCGAGCGGGACATGGCCGAGGCGAGTCGCGACCAGCGCCAGCGCCGGCCGCGGAAGAGGCCCGCGCATCTGGACGTCGGGCAGGTCCTGTCCGGCGGTTATCTCGTCCCAGATCTGGGCTGACTCCTGCGATCCGGCAACGTCGTCGTAGGTCGCGGTGTCCGCCCTCGCGATCGCCGCCGGCGAACAGAGGGCCGCTGAGCAGACGGCCGCGGCGAGCGACGAGTGACGGTGGAGCCATCTGACCCCCCGGCGAACGAGGGCGGACATCGCGCCTAGCCTGGCAGGTTGCCGACCTGCTGCGCCGTCGACTGCAGCGTGGTGTCGAGCGTGGTGATGACCTTCTGGTTCGCCTCGTAGGCGCGCAGCGAGGCCATCATCTCGATCATGGTGCGGGCGGAGTCGACGCCGGAGACCTCGAGTGCGCCCGAGCCGACGACGCCCGCACCCTTGCCGGCCGCGGTCCCGGTGATCTGGCCGTCGCCGGCCTTGACCGGGTTCGTCAGGGCGAAGACGCCGACCTTCGAGACGTCGACGGTCCCGTCCTTGCCTACGGTCACCGGGCGGTTGTCGGGCCCGAGCACGACGTCACCGAGCTGGGTCACGAGCTGGCCCTTGCCGTCCGCCTGGAACGAGCCGTCGCGTGTGTAGCGCGTGCCGTTCGCGGTGCGGATCGCGAAGAAGCCCTCACCGCTGATCGCGAGGTCGAGCGGGGCGCCGGTGTCCTTGATCGGAGCCTGGGAGAAGTCGGTCTTCGAGCTCGTGATCAGCGGGCCCGTGCCGAGCGTGCCGATCTGCGACTTGGTGCGCGTGTTCTCGAGCAGCGCCTCGGCGAAGTTCTTCTGGGCGACCCGATCCTGCTTGTAGCCGCTCGTCGCCGCGTTCGCGAGGTCCTGCGAGATGTGGTCCTGCCTGGCCTGCTCGGCGAGCATCCCGGCAGCTGCGATGTAGAGGCCGCGTTCCATCCGTGGTCCAGACAGTCGGCAGGAAGTGCCAAGCTTGAAGCGTGGTTGGACCATCGGTCGACCTGATCCTGCTCCGCGGCCTGCTTCCGGACATGCCGCTGCGGCCCGGGTCGCTCGTCACCGGCCGCGTCCTCGATGCCCGCACGCTCGTGCTCGAAGGCGTTCGGATGCAGGCCCATCTCCCGCCCGATGTCCAGCCCGGGCAACGTCTGAAGCTCCGGATCGAGCAGGCCGCGCCGGAGCGCCTGCAGCTGCGGCTGATCGAGGTTCTGCCAGATGTGGCGACAGCGCGCGCGGCCGCCGCAGTCGACTTGGCGGCAGGTCAGGCGCAACCAACCGACAGCTCCCAGATTCCGGTGCAGGCGTTCGCACTGGCATTGCCGGGCGGTGTCGAGGCGCGGCTCTACGTCACCGAGCACACCGGCGAGGAGGAGACCGCCGAAGCCGTGGAGCGCCCGATCGTCCTCCGCTACGACTCGCCGGCGCTCGGCCGGCTCGACATCCGCCTCGACAGCCGCTCGGCCGCCGTCCACGCATCGGCGGGCGAGCCGGCCGAGCGGGTCCGCGCTGCGCTCGGCGACCTCCACGATGCGCTCGTCAAGACCCAGGGACACGACGTGCAGGTAACGCTCCATCCACGGCTCGAGACCTACGATGCCCGAGCCTGAGGATCCGAAGAAGCGGCTGCGGGCTACGGCTCTCCGCTACGAGGCGGGCGAAGGCCGTGCGCCGAAGGTCGTCGCGACAGGGGCAGGGGAGATCGCGCGGCGGATCCTCGAGGTCGCAGAGCAGCACGGGATTCCGGTCAAGAGCGACCCGGCGCTCGCCGAGGCGCTCGGGCGGCTCGAACTCGCGCACGAGATTCCCGAGGATCTCTTCAACGCGGTCGCCGAGGTGCTCGTCTGGGCCTACGGGCTCGACCGGCGGGCGGCCGGCTGAGCGTCAGGCGGCGTCGTCCAGCAAGCGCATCACGTCCCTTCGCGAGGCGCCAAGCTCCGGCTTCAACTGCCTGAGTTCGAGTGCCGCGTTGACCGCGGCGAGGAAGACCGCCCGGTCGCGATGGGTGGCGTCGCCACTCCACGCTGCAATGTCGGCCCAGCGCCACAGTCGGCTGCGTGCCGTGGGCGCGACTGCCGGGGCAGGGAATCCAGAACCAGCCCGTCGCCGACCCTGCGCGAGCAGTCGCACCGACTCGGTCGACCGCCCCAGCCGTCTCGCGATCTCGGCCATCGTCACCAGCTCGTCGGGCACGACCCGGAGAACTCGCAACCGCCCGACGGATTCGACAGCGGCGATTGCAGACAAGACTGCCCGATCAAATCGATCGGCAGGACGGTCGAACTCGGCCGTCGCTCGGCCGTCCTGGGTCGAGACCAGTGCGTCGCCGCAGCCGGCTTCGTAGAGGAGGTCGAGTTCAGGGTCGGTCGGCGGTGCGCTCAGGAGCAGCGAGAAGTTGTGCTCTGTTATCGGTGCGGGCATCTCGTGAGTCTCTGAGTGATTCGCTCGACGGCGGTCGTCGGGTTCGCAGGGGTCGAGAAGATCGCAATCGAGCAGTCGGCTCCACAGGTCGCCACACCCCACCGATGGCCGCGGTGTACCTCTCGAACCGACCACCCTGCGCGCTCGGCGACACGAAGGGCCTTCTCGATGTCCTTGTTCGGATGGCGCCGTCTCATCGTACCGGGCTTGTTGGCAAAACACAACAACTCCCGGCCGACACCTCCACGACCGCCCGCGCGCCGCGGCACAAGCGCACGCTGCGCGGCGGCACCGCGCGGTCGACGCGGAGCACCTCACCGTCCGCGCCGAGCCAGATCAGATCGAGCGCGAAGCGCATCCCGAACGTGTGCACCGACCGCGTTCGCGGGAAGAGCAGGCCGCCGCCGTCGAGCCACGACGCCTCCCGGAACGCCAGTCCGCGCAGGCGCATCCACGGCGAGCGGGCGACTACGAGCGGCGGCATCGCGCCGACCGTAGAACGACGACGGGCGCCCGAAGGTGCCCGTCGGCAAATCGTTGCGTCTTCGTCGCAGTTACGCCACGGACTGGAACAGCGGCGCGTCGTCGTCGAGCATGTGTCGGAGCGTCTTCTTGAGCTGGCCGTGGATCTGGCAGACGCGCGACTCGGAGACGCCGAGGATCTCGCCGATCTCCGCCAGCGTCATGTTCTTGACGTAGAGCAGGACGGCAACCTCGCGCTCGCGCTGCGGCAGCATCGCGAAGGCCTCGCGGAAGCGCTCCTTGGCCTGGTCCTTGGCGGCGGCCTGAAGCGGGTCCGTCGTCGGATCCTGTGCGGCGATCGTGTCGATCCGCTCGATCGTCGTCTCGTCGTCGGAGAGAACGAGCGTGTTCAGGCTGGTCAGGTCGGACTGCGTCACCTCGTCGCGCCGCTTGCGCAGCTCGGAGGCCTCGATGCCCATCGCTTCGGCCAGCTCCTCGGTCTTGGGCCGGCGCCCGTGGACGGTCGTGAAGGTGTCGGCGGCGCGCTCGATGTCGCGCTCCCAACGGCGCACCGACCGCGGCGCCCAGTCCTGGCGGCGCAGCTCGTCGAGGACGGCGCCGTGGATCCGCGTCCACGCGTACTGCTCGAGCGTCGCGCCCTTCTCCGGGTCGTAGCGATCGATCGACTGGATCAGCGCCTCGAGCCCGCAGGAGATGAAGTCCTCGACCTCGCAACGGGCCGGCATCTCGCGGACCTTCTTGTAGACGATGTACTTGACGAGCGGAGCGAACGTGAGCACGAGGCGATCGCGAAGGGCCGGATCGTTCGTGCTGCGGTACTCCCGCCACAGCGCCAGGGTGTCCTCGGACGACATGCGGCGCTTGGTCGGGGTGACGGGCGAGATGCTCAACGAACTGCTCCTTCTGGAAGGGACGTGGAGGCCGTATCGGACGTTCGCCGACGCGACTCAAGAGTGAACGGGAACTTTCGGGCCTGAACATCCGTCCACGAGACGTTTCTCAATCCACACGGCCCACTGCCGACTGAGGGGGTGCGGTCCCTCGCCGCACACGTCCCCTCCTGGAGCGCAGATGGCACTTCGTCTCGTAACCCCCGCGACCCCGACCCTGGTCGCCAAGCCACCCGTCCCGTCCGCCGGCTCACGCCGGGGCGCGGTTCAGCGGGCCGTCACGAGCGCGAACCAGCACCTCGTCGACGCCGACCTCGGTGCCTGGCGCAAGGCGTTCGCGGCGGCGGCCGAGATCGCCGACGACCACGAGCGCTACCTCGTGCGCAAGGGGATGGTCGAGAGCATCCTCGGCGCCCAGGGCTTCAAGCCGCACGTCCTCGCGCAGATGTTCGTCGCCTGCGCAGCCGAGTTGACCGCCGCGCTCGACGCCGACCCGCGCGAGCCGGTCTTCCTCAACTTCGCCGGTGTCCTCTTCTTCGAACTCGGCGGCACGAAAGCGGCCGAAGCGATGTTCAAGGCCGCCCGCCGGCTCGATCCGGCGCTCGCGGACGTCTCGGCGAACCTCCGCGCCTGCAAGCAGCGTCGGAAGGCGAAGACCGGTCCGCTCGCGGGGCTGCCGCCGGCCGTCCTGCGCGAGCTGCGTTCGCTCGGACCGGCAGCCGAGAAGGTTGCCGCCCGCGCCCGCCCCGCCGAGGGCCAGACGCTGAGCCTCTGCATGATCGTCAAGGACGAGGAGCAGATGCTCCCCGAGTGCCTCGGCGCGATCGCCGGGTTCGCCGACGAGCTGATCGTCGTCGACACCGGGTCCTCGGACCGCACGGTCGAGATCGCCGAGTCGTTCGGCGCGACCGTGCTCCACCACCCCTGGAGCGGCGACTTCTCGGAGGCGCGCAACGTCGGCTGGGATGCGGCGACATGCGACTGGAAGATGTTCCTCGACGCCGACGAGGTGCTCGTCGACGGTGAGGGGCCGAAGCTGCGCGAGCTCCTCGGCCACACGTGGCGCGAGGCGATCTACCTCGTCGAGACCAACTACACCGGCGACATCGAGCACGGCACCTCGGTCGACCACAACGCCCTGCGCATCTTCCGCAACCGGCCCGAGTACCGCTTCAAGGACCGCATCCACGAGCAGATCGCCTACGCGCTGCCCGACATCCCCGAGCGGCTCGAGGTCTCCGCGGTCAGGATCGACCACTTCGGGTACCTCGGCGTCGTCCGTGAGGAGAAGGGCAAGTCGCGGCGCAACATCGAGCTGCTCGAACAGCAGATCGGTGAAGGCGAGAGCTCGCCGTTCGTCTTCTTCAACCTCGGCTCTGAGTACATCGCCGTCGACGAGCCTGCGAAGGCGCTCGAGCACTTCAGGACGGCCTGGCTCAAGCTCGAGCAGGACCCGGACCGGACCCGCTACCCGTTCTTCCCGTCGCTCGCCAGCCGCTACGTCCGCGCGCTGAGGCTGACTGGGCAGACGGCCCTCGTCACCGAGATCGGAGACGAGGCGCTGAGCCTGCTGCCCGGCTTCACCGACGTCGTCCTCGAGCAGGCCGACGCGCTCGCCGAGGCCGGCGAGGCCGTCGCCGCCGAGGAGCGCTATCGCGATGCGCTCGCCGCCGGCGACGCCCCGACCAAGTACTCGGGCGCCCGCGGCGCCGGCTCGTATCTCGCCCGCCAGTCGCTGGCGTCATTGCTCGCGGCAGCAGGCCGCACGGCGGAGGCAGCGGACTGCCTGCGCGAGTGCCTGCGTGAGAACCCGCGCTTCCTCGCCGCCGTCCAGCCGCTGGCCCAGACCCTGCTCGACCTCGGTCAAGACCCGGCCGCGATCCGAGCCGAGCTCGACGAGCTCTGCGGCACGCTCTCCCCGGTCGCCCTGTTCCTGCTCGCCGTCCCCTTCTACGAGCGCGGCCTGATCGAGCCGAGCGAAGAGCTGCTCCGCGAGGTGCTCGCCGCGCGACCGGGCACCGATCGCGCGCGGCTCGCGCTGGCCGAGGCGCTGCTCAGCCGCTCGGCCTTCGCGGATGCGCTGAACGAGGTCGAGCGGATCGATGCCGGTACACCGGTCGGCATGCTCGGCGCGCGAAGCGGCCTGTTCGCCGCGCTCGCCCCGGCCGAGGTCGACTCGGGTCTGCTCGCCCGTGCCCGTTCGTATGCCGATCGGGCCGGGCTGCCACAGGCCGAGCGCGCCCTCTTCGACGCCTGGGAGTCGGCCGACCAGGCCGCCGGCTCGCTCGACGTCCGCTGCGCACCGCTCGTCGTCGTGATGCTCGAGGCGCTCGCCCGGATCGAGGCGTTCGACTCGTTCGAGCGGCTCGCCGGGGCGCTGCAGGCGCTCGACATGCCGGCCCGGGAACGCCAGGAGATCCTCGCGGGGGTCTACCTCTCGCGTGGCTTCATCGACATGGCAGGCGACACCTGGATCGACGTCGTCGAGCAGTTCGGCCCGGACCGGCGCGCCCTGATCGGGCTCGCGCAGGTCGCCGCGTCGCGTGGTCTCGACGAGGACGCCGAGCTCCTGCTCAGGGAGGCGGAGGCGCTACCGGCGTGATCGCACGCCCCGAAATCGAGGTTCTGCCGTCTCGATCAGGCGTCCAGTACGCCCTTCAAGAAGGCGCACCCGGCACCGAATACGTGAAGGACCGGAAGGCGGGGCTCAGGGAAGGGCCCAGGTTCCGGCGCCGAGATCGAGCGATGAACATCAACGAGACAGGAAGCGCGATCCAGCGCATCACGGCCGGCGTGCGACCCGCGCCGCCTGCGCCGCCTGCGGACGCCGGGCGCTTCGCCTCCGCGCTGAACGCCGCCGACGGACGCTCCGGAGAGATCCCGGCGACGATCCCACCGGCGGTGATCGCCGACGTGCGTCGCGCAGGCGCGCTCGCCGATGCGCTCGCCGACCGCGGCCAGCAGGTGCGCTTCTCGACGCACGAGCTGACCGGTCGCGTCGTCGCGCATCTCTGTGATCTCGACGGGAACCCGCAGCGCGAAGTGCCTCTGACCGAGCTGATCGCCGATCCGAGGAGCCTCTAGGCGATGGCCGGGATCCAGCTGAGCGGTCTGTCCTCGGGGCTCGACACCGCCTCGATCGTCGAGTCGCTGATCGCCGTCGAGAAGGTCCCGCGCCAGCGGATCGCCTACCAGCAGGTCAACGCGGAGGCCCGCCGGACCGGCCTCAACGACATCCAGACGAAGCTGGCGACGTTGAAATCCGCCGCGTCGGATCTCGCCTCGGTCCTGACTTGGTCTGACACGCAGTCGGTCACCGTCGCCGACGAGAAGAAGATCGCGGCCGCGCGGACCGGCGGGGTCGGGCCCGGCACATACAACTTCGTCGTGACGCAGATGGCGAGCGCCGCTCGCAACACGTACGCGTACGGCACGCCGCCGGCCGATGTCGAGATGACGATCTCGTCCGGCACGTCGAGCAAGACGCTGACCGTCCCGGCGGGTGCGACGCTCGACGAGATGGTCGCGCAGATCAACGCCGACAGCGAGACCGGCGTGTTCGCCGTCAAGGTCGGCAGCGACATCGTCCTTGCGTCGCGGACGACCGGCGTCGCCAGCGCGATCACCCTCGACGTCACCGGGACCGGCGTGATACCGCCGACGAGCACCGTCGCCGGGCGCGACGCCCAGTACACGGTCGACGGCGGAGCGGTGCAGACGAGTGGGGCGAACACGATCACGAACGCGATCCCGGGTCTCGACGTGACGTTCAAGGGCTTGACCGACGGCGCCGGCGTCGCCGTCACGGTCGGTGGCCCCGCTCCCGACACGACGGCGCTGAAGACCAAGCTGAAGGCGTTCGTCACCGCGTACAACGACGCGCAGTCGCTGATGAAGACCAAGTACGACGAGCAGGTCGTGCGCAACCCGACGAACAACGTCGACGCCGCCAAGGGCGCGCTCAAGAGCGACAGCACGCTCGGCGCTGTGCTCGCGGCGATGCGTGGAGCGGTCTCCTCCGAGGTCACCGGCGCCGACTCGGCGCTCAACCTGCTCTCGCAGATCGGCGTCTCGACCGGAGCATCGACCGGCAGCGGCATCCTCGACAAGGACGCGATCGCCGGCAAGCTCAAGTTCGACGAGGCCGCGTTCGATGCGGCGTACGCGTCCAACCCGACGAAGGTGCGCCAGCTGCTCGGCGGCAGCGGCGACGCATTCGGGCAGTCGTTCGCGTCGATGATCGACACCTACAGCTCTGCGACCGGCGTGCTCAAGGAGCGGATGACGCAGTCCGACGCGGCGATCCAGGCCGTCAAGGACGGGCTCGACCGCTTCGACAAGCGGCTCACAGCGCGTCAGAGCTACCTGGAGAAGCAGTTCGCCGCGATGGAGTCGGCGATGTCCAAGAGCAAGTCGCTGAGCAGTTACCTGTCGGCGCAGATCGCGAACCTCTCGGCCTAGCGCCGCCCTCGAGTCCCCACACAGACATGAACCCATACGCCAGCACCAGCGGGTACCGCGACGCCGCCGTGATGACGGCTTCGCCGGAGCAACTCGTCGTCATGCTCTACGACGGCGCGATCCGCTTCCTGCGCCAGGCCGAGCACGCGCTCGGCGAAGGTGCCTACCTGCACTCCCACGAGAAGCTCGGGCGCGCCGAGGCGATCATCGACGAGCTCGTCGCGACGCTGAACATGGATGCCGGGGAGATCGCAGTCCGCTTGCAGGCGATCTACCTGTACTGCAAGCGGACGCTGATCGAGTCGCGGCTCCAGAAGAGCCCGGACAAGATCCGCGAAGTGGTTGCGCTGCTCGAGGATCTGCGCGACGCATGGGCGACGCTCGCCGCTCCGGCCGCCGCCCCGGCGGCGTGATCTCATGAGCGTCGAGCTCTACGCGGCTCTCGCCGCGATGGCGGCCGAGGAGCATCAGCTCGTGATGGACGGCCGCTACGAGGACCTCGCGGAACTCGCCGGCCGGCGCCAGCCGCTGCTCGACCAGCTGCCGGACGAACCGCCGCTGGAGGCGCTCGCGCACCTGCAGGATGCGCTCCGCTTCCAGGAGCTCGTGACGGTTGCCCTGATGGCCGCCCGCGAGCGCACGGCACGCGAGCTGCAGCAGACCAAGCAGGCGCACGACGGCGCCCGCGGCTACGTCGCCGTTGCGACCGCCCCCGCGGCACCGCCCGCCTCGCAGGTCGACTCGCTCGGTTGAGGTCCTAGCCGCGTGTACGAGACCGCCTAAAGCGGCTCGCGCAACGGCCGACCATCCGGTTGAGGGCCACGGCCGGCCCGACCACCGATCAGCCCACGGAAGGGCGTCCGGTTTCCGGAACGACCCTCCATGCAGCTCTTCGACACCACCCAGCTCGGCCTCGAGCGCGCCCTGCAAGGGGCCGCCGCGCGCCAGCAGGCGATCGCGAACAACCTCGCGAACGTCAACACCCCCGGGTACCGCCGTCAGGATGTCGCCTTCGAGGACGCGCTCAGGGCAGCGTTCGACGGCGGCGATCGTGCCGCCGTCGAGAACGTGAGCGCGTCGATCGTCGACGACCCGCGTGCCGCGATGCGCGCCGACGGCTCGACCACAGACGTCGACACAGAGGCCGCAGCCGAGGCGAAGAACGGCCTCTACTACAACGCCGTCGCGTCTGTGATGAAGGCACGCACCGCGATCATCCGCTCGTCGCTGGGGATCGGCTGATGGGCCTCTTCGACGCGATCAACGCGAGCTCCTCGGCGCTGTCGGCCGAGCGGCTGCGGATGGACGTGGTCGCCGAGAACCTCGCCAACGCCCAGACCACGCGCGGCGCCGACGGCGAGCCGTACAAGCGCAAGACCGTCGTCCTACAGCAGATGCAGGAGGACGGGAACTCGTTCGCGGGCGTGCTCGGCAAGAAGCTTCACAGCGGCGCCACCGGCGTCGAGGTCGTCGGCATCGCGAGCGACTCGTCGCCCGGTAAGCGCGTCTACGACCCCGGCCACCCGGACGCCGACGGCGAGGGCTACATCACGCTCCCGAACGTCAATCCGGTCACCGAGATGGTCGACCTGATCACCGCGCAGCGCGCCTATGAGGCGAACGTCACCGCGATGCAGACGGCGAAGACGATGTTCACCCGCACCCTGGACATCCTCCGCTGATGCCGATCGACGGAGCATCCGGCATCGGCGCCGGCAGCGGCGAGTGGGCGATCACGAACGGCCCGTCGAAGGCCGAGTGGACGACCGACCAGGTCGCCGAGGGCGCCGCGTCCGACAGCGGCGTCTCGTTCGGCTCGATCCTCTCCTCCCAGCTCGCGAACCTGCAGACCACTCAGACCGAAGCGGCCAAGGCCGCGCAGGCGCTCGCCACCGGCGAGTCGACCGACCCGAGCGCCGCGATCGTCGCGGTCGACCGGGCGCGGCTGTCGATGCAGATGGCGTCGACGATCCGCCAGAAGAGCCTCGAGGCGATTCAGGACGTCCTGAGGACGCAGATCTGACGCCGGCCAACCCCCTTCCCGACCCCTCCACCCACCGAAAGCGGAGCCCACTCCCTCCATGGCGCTCATCAACTCAATGAGTCTTCGCGGCAAGCTAACGCTCGCCGCCTGTGCGATCGGCTTCATGATCGCGGTCGCGCTGATCTTCCGGATGGCGACGGCTCCGTCGTACATCACGGTCATGACCGGCGTCGACCCGACGAAGTCGGGTGAGATCACGAGCGCGCTCTCGAGCGCCGGGATCACCGGCCAGTTCACCGGCGGCGGCACTCAGCTCCAGGTTCCCAAGGGCAAGGAAGACGCGGCGATCACGGCGCTCGCCCAGCAGGGTCTCAACTCCGGCCAGAGCCAGATGGGCTTCGCCGACACGCTCGACAAGCAGAAGCTCGGCGCCTCCTCGATCCAGCAGAAGGTCGCCTACCAGCGCGGCCTCGAGGGTGAGATCGCCGGCGCGATCTCGAAGATCGAGGGCGTCGGTACGCCGAACGTGCGGCTGACGCTGCCCGACCAGACCGCCTTCGTCGGGTCCGAGGACCAGCCCGGCGCGACCGCGGCCGTCGTGCTCGGCTCGAACGCCTCGGTGCTGGCACCGGGCGCCGTCCGCGGCATCGCGAACATCGTGGCCTCCTCTGTGCCGAACTTGACCGCCCAGCGGGTGACGATCACCGATGGCTCGGGCTCGCTCGTCTGGCCGAGCGGCGGGGCCGGTGGCGAGAGCGGCACGAAGGCCGCCGCCGAGGCCTCGCGCGCGCAGGCCACCGAAGCGCGGATCAACGCGCTGCTCGACCAGACCGTCGGCGCCAACAAGGCCCGCGTCCAGGTCAACTACGACCTCAACATGGACAAGGTCTCCCAGGAGAAGCTGGCCTACGACGCGAAGGGCACGCCGATCAGCGAGGAGAAGGGCGACGAGTCGCTCAAGGGCAGCGGCTCGGTGCCGTCGGGGACCGCCGGCACGACCGGCAACGTGCCCGGCTACAGCGGCGCGACCGGCAGCTCGAGCGGCAACAACGACTACAAGCAGAACTCCGAGAAGACCCAGTACGGCGTCGGCAAGACGATCACGAAGACCGAGGTCGCCGCGGGGGCCGTCAACAAGATGCAGGTCGGCCTGATCGTCGACGAGCAGCTGAAGCTGACCCCCGGCCAGGCCGAGTCTCTGCAGACGATGGTCGCCAACGCCGCCGGCGTCGACTCGGGCCGCGGCGACACGATCTCGACCACGCTGATGAAGTTCCCTGCTGCCGAGGCAGCCGCGGGCAGCGCGGTCCCGGCCGGCGCGCTCGGCGCGCTCAAGGGCGTCGGTGTCGCGATCGCGGCGATGATGTTCCTGTTCTTCCTCAGCCGCTACCTGCGCTCGCGCGAGTCGGACGTGCTGATGGATGAGCCGAGCTGGCTCAAGTCGCTGCCGCGCCCGGCCGCCCAGGCCGCGCTGCCGGTGCCGGACGTCGAGTCGCTGCAGGCGATGACGCAGATGCAGAACCAGGCGGCGAAGTCGTTCGCCTCGGATCCGCGCAAGAAGGCTCTGCAAGAGGTCGTCGACACCGAGCCCGACCGCGTCGCCGCCCACCTCCGCTCGTGGATCACGGAAGACGGGGCGTAGGCCGTGTCGACCACCAAGAAGTCGGCTCCGCTGACCGGCCGCCAGAAGGCTGCCGTCTTCCTGATCACGATCGGGTCGACGCGTGCCGCCGGCATCCTCAAGCATCTCTCCGAGCGCGAGATCGAGGCGCTCTCCGCCGAGATGGCATCGCTCTGGCGCGTCAACTCCGAGACCGCCGACGATGTCGTCTCGGAGCTCGCCGATCGCTTCGAGGTCGCGAACGAGTTCGCGACCGGCGGCCCCGAGTTCGCTCGCGAGGTGCTTCAGCACCTGCTCGGCGACGAGCGCGCCGAGGAGATCATCGGCTCGATCGCCGCTCAGGCCGAGCTGCGCCCGTTCGACTTCCTGCGGCGCACGCCGCCGGAGCAGATCGCCACATTCCTCGCCGACGAGGCGCCGCAGACGATCGCGCTCGTCGTCGCCTCGCTGCACGCGACCGTCGGCGCGAAGGTGCTCGCCGGTCTTCCCGGAGACCTTCAGTCTGACGTCGCTTTGCGGATCGCGACGATGGACGAGACGAACCCGGGCGTCGTCGAGGACGTCGAGCGCGGGCTCCGGCTCAAGCTCTCGAACGTCCTCACCCAGGAGTTCCAGTCGGCCGGCGGCGTCGACTCGCTCGCCGAGCTGCTCAACCGCGCCGGCCGCTCGACCGAGCGGACCGTGCTCGAGAAGATCTCCGAGGTCGACGGCGAGCTCGCCGACGAAATCCGCCAGCGGCTCTTCACCTTCGACGACATCGTCGTCCTGTCCGATCGCGACATCCAGCTCGTCCTGCGCGAGGTCGACCAGAAGGACCTCGGTCTCGCGCTGCGCGGCGTCTCGGACGAGGTCAAGGAGCTGATCTTCCGCAACATGTCCTCGCGCGGCGCCGAGATGCTCCAGGAGGATCTCGACACCGCCCAGCCGCAGCGGCGCTCGGTCGTCGAGGAGGCGCAGAGCCGCATCGTCGGCGCGATCCGCCGCCTCGAGGATGCCGGCGTCGTCACGATCGGCCGCGGCGGCGACGGCGGCGAGGACGAGGACGAGGTCATCTAGGTGGCCGAGCAGGCCTTCCAGCTGCAGGAGCTCGACGCCGGCGGACTGATCTACGGATCGCGTGCCGCCGAGGCCGCGCTCGAGGCCGACCGCAAGCAGATCCTCGAGGAGGCCCGCACCCGCGGTCACGCCGAGGGCTTCGCCGCCGGCCAGCAGGAGGGCCGCGAGCAGATCGCCCCGGTCGCCGCCGCGATCTCCGAGGCGCTCGCCGGGATCGAGCGCGAACGTGACCTCGTCTCGACCGCGGTCGAGGAGGCCGCCGTCGAGCTCGCCCTGAAGATCGCCGAGCAGGTGCTCGCCGGCCAGCTCGCTGCCGAGCCGGCGGTCGTCGTCGACATCGTTCGCGGCGCGCTGCGCCGGCTCGTCGACCGCGAGCGCGTGACCGTGCTCGTGAACCCCGACGACCTCGAGCTGATGCGCGAGGCGGCGCCGGAGCTGATCGCCGAGCTCGGCGGGATCGAGCACTGCGAGGTCCAAGCCGAGCGCCGCGTCGGCCGTGGCGGCGCGATCGTTCGCACCGCCGAGGGTGAGATCGACGCAACGATCCAGACCAAGCTCGACCGCGTCCGCGAGACGCTCGAGCGCGCCGGCCACGACGATGCCTGAAGCTGTCCTCGCCCGCCTCGAGCGCCGCCGCGACGCAATCGGCCGCGCCGACCTGACACGCCGCCGCGGTCACGTCTCGAACCTGATCGGGCTGATCGTCGAGGCGTCCGGCCTCGAGGCCGAGGTCGGAGAGGTCTGCGAGGTTCACACCGGCCGCGACCCGCTGACCGGTGAAGAGCAGTCGATCGGCGCCGAGGTCGTCGGCTTCCGCGGCGGCCGCACGCTGCTGATGCCGCTCGGCGAGATGCACGGCATCGGCCCTGGCAACGTCGTCACCGCGACCGGTCGCCACGTCTCGGTCCCGGTCGGCCAGCAGCTGCTCGGCCGCGTGATCGACGGGCTCGGCACACCGATCGACGGGGGTGACGACTTCGCCGGCCTGCCGACACGCCCGATCACCGGCTCGCCGCCATCGCCGCTCGAACGGCCGCGAATCAGCGACCGCGTGACGCTTGGCGTCCGCGCGCTCGACTCCGTGATTCCGTGCGGCCGCGGCCAGCGGCTCGGCATCTTCGCCGGCTCCGGCGTCGGCAAGTCGTCGCTGCTCGGCATGATCGCGCGCTCGACGAGCGCGGACGTCAACGTGATCTGCCTCGTCGGAGAGCGCGGCCGCGAGGTCCGCGAGTTCATCGACCGCGACCTCGGCGATGCGATCGAGCGCTCGGTCGTCGTCGTCGCGACCTCCGACCAGCCTGCCCTCGTCCGGATCAAGGCGGCGCTGACTGCCACCGCGGTCGCCGAGTACTTCCGCGACCAGGGTGCCGACGTCGTGCTGATGATGGACTCGGTCACCCGCTTCGCGATGGCCCAGCGCGAGATCGGGCTCGCGATCGGCGAGCCGCCCGCGACGCGCGGCTACACGCCGTCGGTCTTCGCACTTCTGCCGAAGCTGCTCGAGCGCTCGGGCACCAGCGCCGACGGCTCGATCACCGGCCTCTACACCGTGCTCGTCGACGGCGACGACATGAACGAGCCGGTCGCCGACGCGGTCCGCTCGATCCTCGACGGCCACGTCGTCCTGACCAGGCAGCTCGCCCATGCCGGCCACTACCCGGCGATCGACGTGCTCCAGTCGGTCTCGCGGCTCGAGGGCGAGATCTCGGTACCCGAGGTCCGCGACGCCGCGATCGAGCTGCGCTCGCTGATGGCGGCGTACCGCGACAAGCGCGACCTGATCGCGATCGGTGCCTACGAGCGCGGCAGCGATCCGCTGACCGATCGCGCGATCGACCTCAACGACGAGATCAACGGCTTCCTGCGCCAGCGGCCCGAGGACGCCATCCCCGCGCCCGACTCCGATGACCGGCTGCTCGCGATCCTCGGCTCGCTTCCGGCCGACGGGTACCTGCCGGCCGGCGACCACGAGCAGGTCGCCGAGCCGCCGCCCGGCCTCGTCGCCGGCCCCTCGGCGATCCCGCCGCTGAACCTGGCGGTCTGAGGATGACCGGCTCCGCCCGCCCCGTCCGACAAGCGTCCACCAGAAGTCAAGCGGCCGCGCGTTGCGCCGACGCACCTGTCTGAGATGGCTGCCCGGTTCCAGTTCGGACTCGAGCGGGTTCGTGACCTTCGTGCTCACACCGAGGAGCAGGCGAAGGAGCAGTTCGCAGCGAGCCTGTCGCACCGCGCCCACGGCGAGGCGATGCTCCGCGCTGCCGAGCACCAGCTCGCCGAAGCACGCAGCGGCCACCGGGCGGGCATGCCCGACAGCTCGCTGACGGCGACCGACCTGCTCGCGCACCAGGCATACGTCGAGCGGCTCGAGCGCTCCCGCCGCGACGCGGTCGTCGAGCTCGAACAACGCGAGCAGGATCTCGCCGACAGCCGCGCCCGTCTCGAGCGCGCCAGCCAGGACCGTGAGGTCCTCGATCAGCTCCGCGAACGGCAGCGCATGGCTCATCTGCACGAGGTCGAGCGCGCCGAGCGGGCCGAGATCGACGACATCGCGATTCAGAACCACATCAGGCGGAAGGCCGCATGAGCCTCGAGTCGATCAACGCGCGGCTCGCCCAGATCGGGCAGATGACGCAGCGGCTGAACGCCGCACCCGAGCAGACGTCGACGAGCTTCGCCGCCGCGCTGCAGTCGGCGCAGGCCGGCGCGCCTCCGGCGGCTGCGTCCGGTGGGGCGTCGAGCACCGCCTACGACACGCTGATCCAGCAGGCCGCGGCCAAGTACGGGCTCGATCCGGCGATCCTCAAAGGCTTGATCAAGCAGGAGTCGGGCTTCAACCCGCAGGCACGCTCGCACGCCGGCGCACTTGGCCTGACGCAGCTGATGCCCGCGACAGCGGCCGGGCTCGGCGTGACCGACGCGACCGACCCCGCGCAGGCGATCGACGGCGGCGCCCGCTACCTCAAGCAGCAGCTCGACCGCTTCGGCGGCGACATCACGAAGGCGCTCGCGGCATACAACGCTGGTCCAGGCGCCGTCGAGAAGCATCAAGGTGTGCCGCCGTATGCCGAGACACAGGCATACGTACGGTCTGTTCTGGCTCACGCCGAGCAGTACCGCAGCTCCGGCGCCCAGGCCCCGGTCGCAACACCACCGATCTATCCGACCACCAACTCAGGTTCACTGCCCTACTCGACGACATGAAACCGACATCGATCGCTCCCGGTGGAGCGGTAGTGGCCGACACCGGCCCGCCGACCACCGGAGCGGAGCCAGGCGTCTTCGCCGAGCTCCTCACCCAGACCACAGCCCGGACCGCAGTTGCGGAAGGCTCACAGAAGGACAGCGCCGAGGTAGCCGACGGCACGATGTCCGCGGACAGCGGACAGGCCGACGCCGCTTGCGCGCAGGACCAGCCGGCGCCGCAGGATGCCGCTGCACCGGACTCGCCGGCGTCCGTTGTGGTCGCGGTCGATCCGTCGCTGCTCGCCCAGGTCTGCGTGATCGTCCCGGTCGTCGCTGCCCAGGCGCCGGAGGCGGCCCCGGCCGAACCGGCCGCCGCTGCGCCGAAGTCGCCGGTCGCGCAGGCGGTCGGCCCGCAGCTCGGGCAGGCTGTCGCCGTGGCCCAGGCGCTCGCGCCGGTCGCCGCGGCTGGCCCGTCTGTCGCTGCCGAGCCGCTTGCGGGCGAGCCTGTCGCGTCGGTTCCGGCCGTCGCCGGCGCGCCAGAGGGCGAGCTCACTGCAGGCGCACCGCGCCCGCACGCGGCGGCCCACGCGACGCATCACTTCCCCGGAGCACAGCCGCCCGCCGTGGATGTCGCGGGCGCCGCTCCGGAGTCCGCAGCGACCGCCGCAACGGCGGCGCCGAAGCCGGTCACCGCCACAAGCGGTCCGATGCCGGCGCAGGTCGTCGCGCAGCTCGTCGCCCAGGCTACGCCTGAGACGGCGGCGGCCGCGACCGCGGCACCGGTGCAGCCCGGCGAGCCGCAGGCGGTCACCCCGGCTCAGCCGGCCGTGCAGGACGCCGCGACCGGCCATGCGGCGCCTGAGAACGGCGCCGGCGGCGACCACCACCCCAACGGCCGCCATGACGGCCATCGCCAGGCCATGCCGCAGGCGCAGGCTGCTGCTGCCGCCCCGCTTCCCGTCGCGGCCGCCCAAAGCCCGTCCGAGCCGCACGCGGCCGCGGCTCAGCCCGCCGCCGTCGAGCAGCCGGCGGCGGTCACCGCCGAGATGCCGGAGGCGCCTGCCCAGGCGCAGCCCGCCCAGCCCGCCCAGCCGGCGCAGCCCGCGACGATCCATCTGCACGCCCAGGCGCCCCGTCAGGCGACCGGTCACGAGCACGCGCTGCCGCAGATCGTCCTCAGCCCGGCCGGATCCGCGGCTGCCGTTGAGAAGATCCAGGACCTCGTCCGGGTCGCGACGCTCCGTGACGGCCACGCCCGTGCGACGCTCCAGCTCAGGCCCGCCGAGCTCGGCACGGTCAACGTCCATCTGCGGACGACCGCCGACGGCCTCGTCGCCACGATCGCCGCGCACGACGCCGCGGCGCTATCGGCGCTCGGGGCGGCCAAGGCCGAGCTCGCACAGTCTCTTGCCGACCGCGGAGTCACGCTCGCGCGGATCGACGTCCAGTTGTCCTCCGGAAACGGGTCCGCAGCGCGTGATCGCTCGGGCCCGCAGGCACAGTTCACCGGTGGCCGCGGCTCTGGAGGGGGCCGCGGCCGTCCGGCGGACGACGCATCCGAGATCGAGCTCGCGATCGAGCAGACCACCGCTTCAACCCCCGACCCTGTCCTGGCGGACGGCGCTCTCGTCGACGTCCGCGCCTGAGGAGCATCCCCATGCCCGTTTCGGCCTCCCAGTACCTCAACGTCAACGCCGCCGGACTCAACCCCGTCAGCACCGCCAAGTCGACGCTCGACAAGGACGGGTTCCTCAAGCTGCTGACCGCGCAGATGCGCAATCAGGACCCGCAGTCCTCGCAGGACCCGAGCGAGCAGTTCGGCACGATGATGCAGCTGACGATGGTCGAGCAGCTGACGAACCTTTCGGCGACCGGCGCTCAGCAGAACCTGACCGGGATGATCGGCAAGACCGTCGTCTGGAAGGGCACTGACGGATCGGTCAACACCGGCGTCCTCGAAAGCGTCCAGATCTCCGGCAGCAACTCGACGGCGACCGTCGGTGGCAAGGCCGGCGTGACCGCGGCGCAGATCTCCGAGATCCGATGAGCGAACCGATCCACAACCCGGCGCTGATCCCGCCCGGAGTCGGCCCGAACGCCCCGGGCCCGGTCCGCCAGCCGAGCCAGCCGGTCCGAGCACCTGGCGGGCCCGCGTTCTCCGACGTCCTCCGCGACGCGCAGATCGGCGCCGGCCAGCTCCAGTTCTCCAAGCACGCGCTGCAGCGACTCGAACGCCGCCAGCTCGAGGTCGACCCGGCGACGCTCACGCGCCTCGCCGGCGGCCTCGACCGAGCAGCCGGCAAGGGCTCGCGCGACGCCGTCGTGCTCGTCGATGACACCGCGTTCGTCGTGTCGGTCAAGAACCGCACGGTGATCACGGCCGTGGGACGTGACCAGATGAAGGACCACGTCTTCACGAACATCGACTCGGCGGTCATTGCGTAACCGTTCGCAGCGCTCGGGAGCAGCGCGACCGAGCGCCGAGGCTCCCTCCGGTCGCCTCCCGGAGTGCCTCTCCGGCGGTATCCCCGCCGCCCCACGGCAGCACTCGCAGCTCGGCACACCGCCCAGCGCTGGCGCTCGAGCGATGAGCGGGGTGGAGCTCTGTGGCGTTGTCGTTGCTATCGAGCGCTAATGCTTCAGAGCTCGCTGAGACCGCCCGCGGAGGGCGCGGGCGGTGGCGCCATCGCCGCTGCTTTCCCCTCGGTGATCACGTGAGGCGCTTGCGGTGCCACGGCGCCCGCACGGAGCGCCAAAGGCCCCCCAACCCCAAACCGTCCAAAGACGTCCAGTCGCCCTAAGTCTCCGTTGCGCCGGTCGAATACATGACCAAGGATTGTCGCCCCGGATCAGGTGCGGCGCACGGACGCAGAACGTCAAACACAATTGGATTTCCGGCCGGACCCCTCTGGGGAAGCCGGAGCCTCGCAAGGAGAGCTCCACTCATGATTCGCGGTATGTACTCGGCCGTCTCCGGCCTGCGGACGCACCAGACGATGATCGACGTCACGTCGAACAACCTGGCGAACGTCAACACCGTGGGCTACAAGGGCGCCCGCACCACCTTCAAGGATCAGCTCCAGCAGACGATCTACGGCGGCACCGCCGGCGGTCCGAACACCGGCGGCACGAACGCGGCGCAGGTCGGCCTCGGCGTCCAGCTCGGCTCGATCGACACCGTCATGAACCCGGGCTCGCTCGCTGCGACCGGTGGCACGCTTGACGTCGCGATCCAGGGCGAAGGCTGGTTCCGTGTCGGCGCCGCCGGCTCGACCCCGCCCGCGCCGAGCGCCGGCGACCCCGCGCCGACGGCGTACGCGACGGTCTCGTTCCAGAACATGCAGTACACGCGCGCCGGCAACTTCACGCGCAACAGCGAGGGCTACCTCGTCACGCCGGACGGCCAGTACCTGGTCGGCCAGCCGACGACGATGGGCACGCCGGCGGAGACGTCGGGGTCGTACATCTTCCTCCCGAAGACCGCCTCACAGGTCTCGATCGGCACCGATGGCGTCGTCAGCTACATCGACACCAACGGTGTGCGCGCTTCGGCCGGGACGCTCAGCCTCGCGAAGTTCCCGAACACCGAGGGCATGATGAGGATCTCGTCGAACAAGTGGCAGCCGAGCCCGGCCGCCGGCGACCCTGCGATCGGCACCCCCGGCGATCCGACCGTCGGCCTCGGCGTGACGATCGGCGGAACGCTCGAGATGTCGAACATCGACCTCGCGCAGGAGTTCACGCAGATGATCGTCGGGCAGCGCGGCTTCCAGGCCAACTCCCGCGTCATCAGCGTCGCCGACCAGATGATGGAGGAGCTGGTCAACCTCAAGCGCTAGTGCCTCGGCCTTCGGCCGAGCCATTGCGCGAAGGGCACGGCCCTTCGCGCGACGCCTCGGACAACGGTCGTGATCATTGGGCGAAGGGCATGGCCCTTCGCCCGAGGCCGGGGCGACCCGGCACAAGCTGCAAGCGGTATGTGCGACGGATCTGGAGGGGTCCGTCGCGCTCTCGCCGCTCACAGGCAACGGAGGCGGTGGTGGGTCTGGAGGGGCCCGCCACCGCCTTCGCTATTTCGCGAGCATCAACGCCCGCGCGAGGATGTCGACGCGCCACTTGCGGATCGCGGCGACGACCTCGTCGACGTTCTCGGTCACGGCCAGCTTCGCCCCGGTCGTCAGCCATATGTGGCAGTCCGGGACGGCCTCGATCCGCTCGATCAGATCGGGGTTCAGGTGAAAGGCGACGCTGTCACGCGACAGCGTGTGCAGCTCGATCATCGCCAAAGCGTCGCACGGTCGTCGGCGGACCGCGGGCGACGTTCTCAAGGCGCCGCAGGTGCTGCCGACCATCGGGTCACGTCCTCCCAGACCTGGAGTCACCCATGTCCGCAGGCCCCACACGTCAGATCGTCGTCTTCACCGCAGCCGGTGAGGAGTACGCCGTGCCGATCGGCCACGTGCACGAGATCATCCGCTTCACCCCGCCGCGCACGGTCGCCGCGACCGACGAGGCTCTGCGCGGCGTCATCTCGCTGCGCGGCAAGATCGTCCCGGTCCTCGACCTCGCGACCCGGATCGGCCTCGACTCGGCCGGTGACAGCGACGACCAAAGCATCGTCATCGTCGAGGCCGGTGAGCAGATCGCTGGGCTCGTGGTCGGCCAGGTCGAGGAGGTCGTCACCGTCGACGAGTCGCAGGTCGACGAAAGCCCGGCCGTCGCGGGCCGTGCGATCGACTCGATCGCACGGATCGACGATCGGCTCGTTCTGCTGCTCAGCCCCGAGCGCCTGATCGGTGCGCTCGACCTGTCCGAGCTCGACGCCGAGACCGAGCTGCGCGCGGCCTGAGCCGGATGCTGTCGGCACCCCAGACCGATACTCCCGTCCGCGTTCTCGTCGCCGACGACTCATCGTTCATGCGCCGGATGCTGGCGCAGTCGCTCGCGAAGCAGGGCTTCGAAGTGGTCGGCGAGGCATGTGACGGCGACGAGGCGATCGTGCTGTTCGAGGACCTGCGGCCCGACGCGATGACGCTCGACCTGGCGATGCCAGGCCTCGACGGCATCGGTGTGCTCAAGCGGATGCGTGCGGCTCATCCGGGCCGGAACCTCCCGGTCATCGTCGTCTCCGCGTTCTCTCCGGCGCACGGCGCGCGCGCTGTCGATGCACTCGCCGAAGGCGCCTTCGACCTCGTCGCCAAACCTGCGCTCGGGGAGCCGCTCGAGCTGTTCGTCGAGACACTCCGCGACAAGGTCAGGGCGGCGGCGGGTGCCGGGAGCACGGTCGCGACACCGCGGCCGTCGCTATCGCCGGACGCCCCGGCAGCACCGGCCGGCCCCCGCTCGCTGCGGCCTGGCGTCGCTCCCGCCGGCAGCCGGGTGCTCGTGATCGCGATCTCGACCGGTGGCCCGCGCGCGCTCGGTGAGCTCGTGCCGCACCTGCCTTCCTCGCTCGGCGCCGGCGGCTGGATCGTCCAGCACATGCCGCCCGGGTTCACGGCCTCGCTCGCCGAGCGCCTCGATCGCGCCGGCAAGATCCGGATCGCCGAGGCCACCGGAGGCGAATCGCTGACGCCGGGCACGCTGCTGATCGCGCCCGGCGGCCACCACCTGCGGATCGGCGCCGGCGGCGAGACCGAGCTGTCAGACGAAGACCCGATCGGCGGGCTGCGCCCGAGAGCCGACTTGACGATCGAGGACGCCGTCAAGGCGTTCGGCGCGCGCGTCGTGCTCGTCGTGATGACGGGGATGGGCAAGGACGGGCTCGAAGGGGCGCGCGCGGTCAAGGCGGCCGGTGGCCGTGTGATCGCCGAGGCCGAGTCGAGCTGCACCGTCTACGGCATGCCCCGTGCCGTCGCCGAGGAGGGGCTCGTCGACGTCGTCGCGCCGCTCGATCAGCTGGGCGCGGTCATCAGCCGCGAAATGAACTAGAGGAACCCATGGACACGACACAGACAGATACACCTGGCGCCGACTACGAGCCGTTCTGCACCGCCGTCCAGCGGATCTGCGGGATCGACCTCTCGCAGTACAAGCGCGGGCAGATGGAGCGCCGGATCCGCTCGTTCGTGCGGCTCCAGGGCCAGGACGAGGATCTGCGCGAGTACGCGAAGGTGCTGGCGTCCGATCGCGAGCAGCTCGAACGCTTCCTCGATCGGGTGACGATCAACGTCTCGCAGCTGTGGCGCAACCCCGAGCTCTGGGAGACGCTCGAGCAGAAGATCCTGCCCGAGCTCGCCGAGAGCGGCCGCGGCCGCGTGCGCTGCTGGAGCGCCGGCAGCTCCTACGGTGCCGAGGCGTTCACGCTCGCGGCGATCGCGACGAGAGCGGTCCCGTCGGCGAACGTCTCGATCACCGGCACCGACATCGACGAGCGGATGGTCGAGAAGGCGCGCAGCGGCGTCTTCACCGTCGCCGACGCGCGCGACGCCCCGACCGCGACGCTCGCCGCGCACTTCACGCAGGAGGGCGACTCCTGGATCGCGTCCGACGCGCTCAAGCGGATCGTCACCTTCGAGCAGGGAGATCTGCTCCGCAAGCTGGTCGCTGCCGATTCCTACGACCTCGTCCTCTGCCGCAACACGGTCATCTACTTCAACGAGGAGGTTCGCGACGCGCTCCACGGGCGCCTCGTCGAGAGCCTCCGCCCGGGCGGATACCTCGTCGTCGGCAACACCGAACGTGTCGCAGACCCGACCGGCCTCGGCCTCAGCGCCGCCGTGCCGTTCATCTATCGCAAGGACTGAGCTGACATGGACACCTCCGAATACCTGCCGATGTTCCTGGCCGAGTGCCGGGAGAACCTCCAGGAGCTGAACCTCGCCGTCGTCCGCCTCGAGGAGGCGCCCGAGGACCGCGAAACGATCGACGCGATCTTCCGGATCGCCCACTCGCTCAAGGGCATGGCGGCGACGATGGGCTTCGATGGGATGGCGAAGCTCACGCACAAGATGGAGGATGTCTTCGAGCTGCTGCGCCAGCGCGGGACCGGCCTCACCGGCGAGGTCGCCGACACCGTCCTCGCGGTGCTCGACGCGCTCGAGGGCGCGGTCGACTCGATCGACGCCGGCGAGGGCGAGAAGCTCGACCCCACGCAGCTGATCGAGCGGCTCAACGCGCTTGTCCGCGAGTCCGATGACCCCGAGCCGCCGGCGGAGAGCGGCGAGCCAGCGCAGAGCACCGCGCCGGTTCTGGCCGCGATGGAGGACGGGCAGACCGTGCTCGAGCTCCAGATCGCGCTCTCGTCCGAGGCCCCGATGCCGTCGGTGCGCGCGCTTCAGCTCTTTGGAGTTCTCGCCGACCACGGCGAGCTGCTGCGCACGACGCCTGCCGAGGACGAGCTCGAGAGCTGGTCCGGCACCGTCGTCGAGGTCCTGATCGCGACCGATCGCGACATCGAGACGCTCGACCTCGCCTGCCGCGAGGTGGCCGACGTCGACGGCGTCCGGGTCACCGAGCACGAGCAGGAGGTCGTCGCCGACACCCCGCTGGCCGCCGTCGAAGCCGATGACCAGGCCGATGGCTCGCAGCCGCAGGCCACACGCAAGCAGTCCCAGACCGTCCGTGTCGACGCGGACCGGCTCGACTCGCTGATGCACTGCATGGGCGAGCTCGTCGTCCAGCGCACGCTCGTCGAGGCGCTAGCCGCTCAGGCCGACGTGCCCGGCCTCGGTCAGGCGATGCAGGAGCTGACGCGCAGCTCGCACGCGCTCCAGGCGATGGTGATGCAGATCCGGATGATCCCGGTCGACGCGGTCTTCATGCGCTTCCCGCGGCTCGTCCGTGACGTTGCGTCGCGGCTCGAGAAGCAGGTCGAGCTCGAGGTCGTCGGCAAGGAGACCGAGCTCGACCGGACCGTCGTCGATGCGATCGGTGATCCGCTCGTCCATCTGATCCGCAACTCGCTCGATCACGGCCTCGAGCGGCCCGAGGAGCGGATCGCGGCCGGCAAGCCGCCGACCGGCACGCTGACGATCGCTGCCCGCCACGCCGGCGGCTCGATCGTGATCACCGTCAAGGACGACGGCCACGGCATCGATCCCGCGAAGGTCGCCGCGGTCGCCGTCAAACGCGGGCTGATCACGCCCGACCAGGCTGCGCTCGTGGACGTCAAGCAGGCGATCGAGCTGCTGTTCGCGCCGGGCTTCTCGACCGCCGAGGAGGTCGGCGACCTCTCCGGCCGCGGCGTCGGGATGGATGCGGTCCGCGAGAAGCTCCGCGAGCTCGGCGGCGAGGTCACGGTCACTTCGGTTCCCGGCGAGGGCACAGAGAACGAGATCCGGCTGCCGCTGACGCTCGCGATCGTCTCGGCGCTGCTGATCGAAGCCGGTGGCCGCCCGTTCGGGATCCCGCTGCAGCGGGTCGAGCGGACGATGCTGCTCGAGGGCTCGACGATCCGCTCGGTCGCCGGCCAGAAGATGCTGCTGCTCGACGACGAGGCACTGCCGCTCGTCAGCGCGAGCGCGGTCTTCGCCGGCGCGGCCGGGATGACCGACGAGCCCGACACGCACGTCGTGATCGTCCGCGGCCAGGACCGCAACCTCGCGCTCTCGGTCTCCCGGCTCGTCGGCCAGGTCGAGCTGGTGACGCGCCCGCTGCCCGCCGGATCGGCGAACAGCGGCCCGGTCTCCGGCGCGGCCGTCCTGTCGAGCGGCGACATCGTCCTGATCGCCGACTGCGATGCGATGTCGCAGGCGGGGGTTCAGTCCGGCCGTCCCGCGGCCGATCATCAAGTCTCAGTGGCTGCGTAGAAGAAACCTCGACCCGGATTCCCCACCGATGACCTCATTCACAGACATACAGCTCGACGCGCTGCGCGAGCTCGCCAACATCGGCTCCGGCAACGCCGGGACCGCGCTCGGCTCGATGCTCGGCAAGACCGTCGACATCTCGGTGCCGACCGCCGCGGTCCTGCCGCTCAACGACGCGGTGGCGCTCGTCGGCGAGCCGGACTCGCTCCGTCACGGCGTGATGGTGCCGATCGTCGGCGACCTCGAGGCGATCGTACTGCTGCTCTTCCCCGACGAGGACGCAGCGAAGATCTGCGGGATCTACGGGATCGACCCGCACTCGCCGGATGGCACGTCGATGCTCGGCGAGGTCGGCAACATCCTCGGCACCAACTACATCAACGTGCTGGCGCAGATGGCCGGGATGGAGATGGAGCCGGCGCCGCCGCAGGTCGTCGTCGACATGCTCGGTGCGATCGTCACGACCGTCCTGCTCGGCCGCGGCGAGGACATCGACCACGCGCTCGTGCTCGATTCGGCGCTCGTCGTCGAGGAGGAGGAGTGCTCGCTCTCGTTCCTGCTGCTGCCGACCGCTGGCGGCGTCGAGGACCTGCTCGGACGGTTGGGGCTCTAGCGGGCGGATGGACGCGGTCGTCCGCATGGGGGAGGCGGCGGTCTCCGGCACGGCCGGGGACACGCTGGCGTGCATCGGCCTCGGGTCGTGCATCGGCCTGGCCCTTTACGACCGCTCGCAATGCATCGCAGGGCTCGCGCACGTGATGCTGCCGGCCGCGCCCGGAGCGGACGCCGAGCAGCCCGGCAAGTACGCCGACCTGGCGGTCCCCGCGATCGTCGAGGATCTCGTCGCGCTCGGTGCCGGGCGCACGCGGCTCGAGGCGGTGATGGTCGGCGGCGCCGCCATGTTCAGCATGGGCGGCAGCGGGCAGGACATCGGCCAGCGCAACGCCGACGCGGTCCGCGCTGCGCTCGACGGCCTGCGGATCCCGGTCCGGACCACGGACACGGGCGGCGGCAAGGGCCGGACTATCCGGATCGACATTTCTCCGCAGATGACGACCGTCGTCCGTGAGGCCGGCGGCACCGATGCACTGATCTTCGGAGAGGCGGCACCGGTCGCCGCCTGAGGCGACGGAATCGCCCGCAGGGGTCGAACTTCCGGTTGACCGGCCGATTACAGAGACGATGAGCGGCTTCCTCAACAGCTCAGAGATCGAGCGCATGTTCGAGCGGGCCAGCGACGGCCAGACGCCGGTCGAGAACGAGGCCCGGCGCGGACGCCGGGCGCGCTGGCTGCGAACCGTCGACTTCACGCGCCCGACGAAGTTCTCGACCGATCAGGAGCGGCGGATCCGGCGCACGCTCGACACCTTCTGCGAGCGTGTCCCGACGCGGATGGCGGCCGAGCACCGGACGCTGTTCGAGTTCGAGGTGATCGACGTCGTCCAGTACACGTGGACCGACGCATTCGGGCTCGTGCCCGAGGAATCGGTCTACATGACGCTCGACACGAACCCGCATCCGGGACGGATGCTGCTGACGTGCGAGCTGCCGGTGATCCTGATCGCGCTCAACCGGATGCTCGGCGGGCGCGACAAGAACATCAAGGAGCGCGAGCTGACCGACATCGACCTGATGGTCGTCGAGCGGCTCTTCAGCACGATGGTCGCCGAGTTGTCGCAGGCCTTCTTCGACATCTCCGAGATGACCTTCGGGATCTCGAACGTCGACACGCAGTCCGAGACCGTCCAGGTCGCGGCCGGCTCGGAGCCGACGCTGCAGCTGACGCTCGAGGTCCGGCTCGAGAACACGTCGGCGACGATGGGCCTGCTGATCCCCCACCAGGCGATCGCGCCGGTCTCGCATGCGTTCTCACGCCGCGACGACGGCGTCACCAAGCACGACCCTGCGCAGGCCGCGCAGGTGCGGCGGGGCCTCAGCCTCGTCGACGTCACCGTCCGCGCGGAGGTCGCCGACACCACGCTGTCGATCGCCGACGTGCTCGCGCTCCAGCCCGGCGACGTCATCCGGCTCGACGCCGAGGCCGACACCGACGTGACGCTCTACGTCGACCGTACGGCGATCCACACCGCACGCGCCGGCCGCAGCGGCAAGTTCCGGGCCGCCCAGGTCACCTCGAAGGTGGAGCCGAAGCCATGAACACCGATCAGGCGCTGATCAAGCTCGGCACCCAGACCTCCGAGGCGGTCCAGGGGATCCTGCGGATGTTCTCGTCGACCGGCGTCGTCGGCGGCGACGTCGGCGTGGCGTCGCCGGGCCAGAACCCTTTCGCCGACTTCCAGATGCCCTGCATCGCGGCGAGCGTCTCGTACACCGACGGCGTCACCGGCGGCAACGTGCTGCTGATCGGTGTCGAGGGCGCGCGCCGTCTCGCGGCGTCGATGATGGGCGGCGACCCGACCGAACTGCCGCCCGCCGAGGACCTCGACGAGCTCGAGTACTCGGCGATCGGCGAGGCGATGAACCAGATGATGGCCGCCACCGCGATGGCGACCAGCACGGTGCTCGGCGACGAGGTCGAGATCGGCGTTCCGGAGATCAAGCGCGTCACCTCGATGGAGGAGACGACGTCGCTGTTCGACCACACCGGCCACTCGACGACCGTCACATTCAGCTTCTTCGGCGCGCCCTGCCTGCTCGTCCAGCTCGTCCCGAACGCGTTCATCGTCCGGATGACCCGCGCGCTCGACGAGATCACCGCGACGCACGACGACGACCGGCCGTTCAGCGAAGGCCTGCGCGACGTCCAGGTCCGCGTCTGGGCCGAGCTCGGCCGCACGCGGATGGCGTCCGGACGCGCCGTCGAGCTGCCGCCGGGCGCCGTGATCGAGCTCGATCGCCTGGTCGACGACGCAGTCGACGTCTACGTCGACGGCATGCGCTTCGCGAGCTGCCGGCTGATCGTCTGTGACGACGGCGGCCTGGCGATGCGGCTCGAGGAGATCTTCACGATCGGCGGCACCGTCGATGTCGACGCAGCCGAAACACCCGAAACCCCCGAACCCCCCGAATCGACAACCCCCGAGGAGGTAGCAGTCTGATGGCACGAGTGCTCGTCGTCGACGATGCCGCGTTCATGCGAAAGATGGTCAGCGACGCCCTGAGCGGCGGTGGCCACGAGATCGTCGGTGAGGCCGGCAACGGCATCGAGGCGATCTCCCAGTACCAGGAGCTGCGTCCCGACGTGATCACGCTCGACATCACGATGCCGGAGAAGGACGGCCTCGCCGCACTCAAGGAGATCATGGCGCTCGACCCGAGCGCGAAGGTCGTCATGTGCTCGGCGCTCGGCCAGGAGTCGAAGGTGCTCGAGGCCGTGAAGTCCGGAGCCAAGGACTTCGTCGTCAAGCCGTTCCAGCCCGATCGCGTGCTGTCTGCGATCAACAAGGCCGTCGGCTAACGCCGCGGACCTCCGCGTTCATCGATTCGGGGCAAGCGCTCCGGGCCAGGCGGCCCGGGGCGCTTTTCGCGTTCTGGACAGTCGTACTAGTACGCCCTTCGCCGCTCTGAAGTTCGGCCAGTCGTGGCCGACGACATGAACGAATCCCCATGAAGGCCGCTACCGCCATTGGCATCGTCGGCGCCTGTGCATTGATCCTGATGGCCGGGATCATGGAAGGCGTTTCGCCGCCTGCCCTGATCAACATCCCGGCAGGCATCATCGTCTTCGGCGGCACGTCGATGGCGGTGTTCGCATCGGTCGGGATGAAGCGCTTCATGATGATTCCGAAGCTCTACATCAAGGCGTTCACGGCCGAGCCGGCGAACCCCGCGGAGCGGGTCAGCACGCTTGTCAACTTCGCCGAGCGCGCCCGCAAGGACGGACTGCTCGCGCTCGAGGAGGACATCGAGTCGATCGACGACCCGTTCCTGCGCAAGGGCATGCAGCTCGTCGTCGACGGCACCGACCCAGACCTGCTCTACGAGATCCTCGAAACCGAGATCGACGCGATGACCGCCCGCCACAAGGACGGCCACGCGATCTTCGAGAAGGGCGGCGGCCTCGCCCCGACGATCGGCGTGCTCGGCACGGTCGTCTCGCTGATCCACGTCCTCGGCAACCTGTCGGCGCCCGAGACGCTCGGCCCGCTGATCGCCGGCGCCTTCCTCGCGACGCTCTACGGCGTCGGCTCGGCGAACGTCGTCTTCTACCCGGTCTGCTACACGCTCCAGGCACTGACGGCCTCAGAGGCCGACGAGCGCCGGCTGGTACTCGAGGGGATCATGGCGATCCAGGCCGGCGACAACCCCCGGGTGGTCCAGGAGAAGCTGCTCAGCTACCTGCCGCCGGTCGATCGCGAGGCGATCATGAACGCCGGCAAGAAGGGTGGCGGCTCCTCCGACGCGGGCGGCGGCGCCGAGGCCGAGGCACAGGCCGCGTAGGAGCCGCTCGTGGCCGGTCGCAAGAAGAAGCACAAGGGCGGGCACGACGAGGGCGGCCACGTCGACGAGCGCTGGCTGCTGACCTACGCCGACCTGATCACGCTCCTGATGAGCCTGTTCATGGTTCTCTGGTCGATCTCGTCGGTGAACATCTCCAAGTACGAGGACCTCCAGCGTTCGCTGTCAGAGGCGTTCTCCGGCCACGTGATGCCCGGCGGCCAGGGGATCAAGCAGAACGGCGGCTCGGAGAGCGAGTCGGCGCCGCAGCAGAACCAGCAGATGTCGATCGCCCCGCCGCAGCAGCCTTCGAAGCAGTCGCAGATGAACAAGAAGCAGCGCGCGGCGGCTGCCAAGCGTGAAAACCAGACCTTCAAGGAGCTCGAGAAGCAGGTCCGCCGGATCGCCCGTGAGAACAAGGTCGCCGGCAAGATCTCGACGACCGTCAGCAAGGACGGGCTCCACATCCGGATCACGACCGACGACCTCCTGTTCGCGTCCGGATCGGCCGAGATCAAGCCGCAGGCCAAGCCGCTGCTGAAGAGCCTCGCTGACATCGTCAACGCCGAGGCGACCCACCAGGTCGTCGTCAAGGGCCACACCGACAACGTGCCGATCAAGACCGGTCGCTACCACTCGAACTGGAACCTCTCGTCGGACCGCGCGGCCAACGTCGTGATCTCGATGGTCGGCGACGGCGTCGCCGGAGGCCGCCTGACCTCGGCCGGCCGCGCAGACATGGAGCCGATGGCCTCCAATTCGACGCCCGGCGGCCGATCACTGAACAGAAGGGTGGAGCTCTGGCTCCCCCGGATCATCACGGACACCGCTCCCTCGAAGGGCTCGCTCACCGACTCCGAGTTCCCGACGTCATGAAAGACAAGCTCAAGTTCATCATCCCGGTCGTGCTGATCGCCCTCGGCGGCGTCTGGAAGTTCGTGCTGGCGCCGCCGCCGGCGAAGGCGCCGAAGCCGAAGGTCGAAGGCACGCTCTACGTGTTGCCGAAGGACTTCCTGATCAACCTCGAGGGCGGCCGCTACGCGAAGCTGAGCGTCGCCCTGATCCTCGAGCCGCACGTGGCCGCCGACGCCGGCAACGTCAAGCACGCCTCTGCCGAGGCGGCGCCCGACCCGCCCGAGGGCTACGGCATCGAGCCGCAGGAGGCACTGATCCGCTCGATCATCACCGACACGCTTACCGGCGTCGCGGCAGGCGAGCTGCAGGAGCGCAAGAGCCGCAAGCATCTCCAGAAGGAGATCCTCGAGCGGCTGCACAAGGAGACCGACGTCCACGTCTCCGAAGTCCTCTTCACCGACCTGGCGATCCAGTAGCGAAATGAGCACCGAACTCGCAGCCGTTCCGGACCCCGAAGGCACGCCCGTGCAGGCCGGCCCGGAGCCGGACCTCGGGCGCCTGACCGACGTCAGCGTCGAGCTGGCGGTCGAGGTCGGCCGCACCTTCATGAGCCTCGGCGAGGCGATGGCGCTCGGCCCAGGGTCGGTCGTCACGCTCGACCGGCTCGCCGACAAGCCGGTAGACCTGCTGATCAACGGGCGCTCGATCGCCCGCGGCGAGGTAGTCGTCATCGACGAGCAGTTCGGCCTCCGGATCACCGAGGTCGTCAGCACCGAGGTACACGTCCACGCCGAGGAGGCGAGCGGCGACTTCGTCTCGCTCGACGCTCCCGCGCTCAGCGCGGCCCCCGACCCGGACGCCGGCGGCGAGCCCGCAGCCGACGGCAACATGGACCCCGACGCGATCGCCGCGATGTTCGAGCAGAACGACGGCGGCGACGAGCCGGCCGCCGAGACCGAGCCCACGGCCGAAGAACCTCCGGCGGAAGCCGCCTAAGTCGGGCCCGACCCGTTGGTCCCACATGCCTGCCGATATGGCAGTCATCAGGGGCCAACGTTGCCTGCACCGTGCGCTCAAGGCCCGCTGCCGCTGGCCGACCACCGGGGGGACAGTCGTCCCTCCCGACGGTCCCATACCCCCTCCAGTGCTCTCCCTCCAGGCACGCGCGGCGCTGATCGCCGCCTTCACCACCATCGCCGCTTCGCCGGTGACCGTCGCGCTGGCCGCAGGCACAAGCACGGTCAAGGACCCATACGGCGAGAACACGAAGCTGAACCTCGACCAGGTCTCGACCAACGCCGCGCAGGCGCCCGGCACCGGCGGCAACGCGATCGCGAAGACGATCTTCGGCCTCGGCATCGTCATCGCCGTCATCTACGGCCTGACCTGGGTCCTGCGCCAACTCAAGGCGTCGTCCGAGGACAGCGGCTTCGGCGGCCTCAAGACCGAGGCGTCGATGCCGCTCGGCCCCGGCCGCTCGGTTCACCTGATCCGCGCCGGCAGCGAGCTGGTGCTCGTCGGCAGCGCCGAGCACGGCGTCACGCCGCTGCGGACGTACACCGAGGAGGAGGCGCTCGACCTCGGGCTGATCGGCGGGGACGAGGACCTGGGAGACGGAGAGTCATCAGACCGGCGGAGCCGGTCTGTCCTGCCAGGGGGCGTTACAAGGGCCGTTGCCCAGCTCCGCGACAGGACGCTGCGATGACGACGCTGATGCTCAGCCAGTCGGCCGGCGACCTCTCACCGGAGGGCAGCAGTGCGATCCAGCTGTTCGTGCTGATCGCGGCGCTCTCGCTGCTCCCGGCGCTGCTGTTCACGGTCACCGGCTTCACCCGGATCCTCGTCGTCCTCGGCTTCATCCGCACCGGCCTCGGCACACCGAGCGCGCCGCCGAACCAGGTCCTCGTCGGGATCGCCCTGTTCCTGACGATCTTCGTGATGGCGCCGGTCTTCACCGACATCAAGGACAACGCTGTCGAGCCGCTGACGAAGAACAAGATCACGCAGACCGAGGCGCTCGAGATCGGCCAGAAGCCGCTGCGCGAGTTCATGTTCCGCCAGACGCGCACCAAGGACCTCGCGCTGTTCCTGAGCCTCGCGAAGGTCGACAAGCCCGAGACGCGCGCCGACGTCCCGACCTACGTGCTGATCCCGGCGTTCATCGTCTCCGAGCTGAAGACGGCGTTCCAGATCGGGTTCCTGATCTTCCTGCCGTTCCTCGTGATCGATCTCGTCGTCAGTGCCACCTTGATGTCGATGGGCATGGTGATGTTGCCGCCGACCTTCATCTCGTTGCCGTTCAAGATCCTGTTGTTCGTGCTCGTCGACGGCTGGGACCTGATCACCAGAGCGCTCGTGGAGTCGTTCCAGTGACGCAGGACACCGTCATCAACCTCGCGACCGAGGCGATGTCCTTGTCGATGAAGGTGTCGCTGCCGTTGCTGCTCGTCGGCCTGCTCGTCGGGCTCGTCGTGTCGCTGATCCAGGCGGTCACGCAGATCCAGGAGCAGTCGCTCGCCTTCATCCCGAAGATCTTCGCGCTCGCCCTGGTGCTCGTCGTCGGTGGCCCGTGGATGCTGGGGCAGCTGCTCGCCTACACGACGGAGCTCTGGAACTCGATTCCGCAGATGGTGGGCTAGCCCGTGCTGCCGGATCTCCAGCAGCCGGCCGCGGACCTGCTGGCGACCTTCGGTGAGCAGCGGGTCACCTCCTTCGCGCTGGTGCTCGCACGGGTGGCACCGTTGTTCCTGCTAGCGCCGATGTTCTCCAGCAAGCTCGTCCCGGCCCGCGTCCGCGGCATCGTCGCCGTGGCGATCGCGGTCGGGCTGTCCTCGGTCGTTTCCGCGGGCCAAGTCATCCCGACCGACGTCTACGGCCTCGGCGGGCTGCTGGTCAAGGAGCTGATGGTCGGAGGGGTGTACGCCTTCGTGCTCGGCGCGGTCTTCGCCGCGGTCTCGGTCGCCGGCTCGTTCATCGACGTGCTGATCGGGTTCTCGTTCGGCGGCCTCGTCGACCCGGTCAACGGCACGCAGTCGTCGGTCTTCACGACCGCCTACGGCCTGATCGCGACGCTGATCTTCATCGTCATCGGCGGCGACGCATGGGTGATCGGCGGGCTCGCGAAGAGCTACGACGTCGTCGGCCTGACCGAGCTGCCGTCGCTGAAGATGATGATCGACGGCGCCGGCGCCGCGTTCGCGCAGATCTTCGTCAGCGCGATCCAGATCGCCGGGCCGGTGATCCTCGCGCTCGTGCTGACCGACGCGGCGTTCGGCGTGATCTCGCGGGTGATGCCGGCGCTCAACGTCTTCCAGGTCGGCTTCCCGGCGAAGATCGTCGTCGGGATGCTGCTCGTCGGTGCGACGATGCCGTTCGTCGCGGGCTGGCTCGCGGAGAACATCCAGCAAGACGTCGGCACCGCCCTGCAGACGCTGCGGGTCGGGTGATCTGCCGCCGTGGCCGGCGAGAAGACAGAGAAGGCAACACCGAAACGGCGCGAAGAGGCGCGGCAGAAGGGCACCGTTGCCCGCTCGCAGGACCTCAACGGAGCGGTCGTGCTGCTCGCAGGGCTGATCGTGCTCGGGATGACCGGGCCGATGATCGCCGAGCGCCTGGCGTCGGGGATGCGGACGAGCCTCAGCGCCGGCGCGACCGCTGACGTCGTCCAGCAGCACACCGTCTTCAACCTCGTCGGCTCGGTCATGGGCCCGGCGATGATCGCGATGCTGCCGTTGATCGGAGCCTGCGCGCTCGCCGCGATCCTCGTCAACCTCGGGCAGGTCGGCGTCAAGCCGGCCACCCAGGCGCTGAAGCCTGACCTCAAGCGCCTCGACCCGGTCCAGGGCACGAAGAACGTCTTCGGTATCAACGCCGTCGTCGAGACCGGCAAGGGCATCATCAAGATCGGCGTCGTCGGCGCCGTCGTCTTGATGGCGCTGCTTCCCCGGCTCTCCGAGCTCGCCGGCCTAGTCGGCATCTCGCCGCTCGAGCTGTCGTCGGAGATGGCCCGGCAGATCCGCTCGATCGCGATGCGCGCGGCGATCGTCTACCTGATCATCGGGATCCTCGACTTCTTCTACCAGCGCTGGCGCACCGAGAAGTCGCTGAAGATGGACAAGCAGGAGGTCAAGGACGAGGCCAAGAACATGGACCTCCCGCCGGAGGTCAAGGCCGCGATCCGCCGTCGCCAGATGGAGGCCGCGCGCGCCCGCATGATGGCCGACATCCCGCTCGCCGACGTCGTCGTCACGAACCCGACGCACTACGCCGTCGCGCTCAAGTACGAGGCCGGCTCGGCCGCGCCGATCGTCGTCGCCAAAGGCATGGACCACCTCGCCGCCAAGATCCGCGAGATCGCCCAAGAGGCCGGCGTCCCGATCGTCCCCGACCCACCGCTCGCGCGTGCGCTCCACCGCATGGTCGAGGTTGGCCGCGAGATTCCCGAGGACCTCTTCGAGGCGGTCGCTGCGGTGCTGGCGCACGTCTACCGGTTGGCTGGGCGCCGGCGGAGTGCCTCGTAGCTCGTTGCGTTGGCGGTGCGCGTGGGGCGTTGCGGGCACTCGGCGCCGCACGGCTCCATCCCGTCGCCGTGCGGAGTGCGCCTCACGCCCGCAACGCCCCACGCCCTCCAGAGCCCAGGCCGACGAACGCCGCCAGCCAGCCCCCCCGGCACACACGCCACCTCGCACCCGCTGTTTGTCAGTAGCTGCGCGATCGCCCCGTAGGACTCGAGCGCTCGCGGAATGCCCCAAAAAGCGCGGGCACCACCACCACGCCCACCAGCCCAAAGAGAGTTGGGGGGGTGACCCGTGAACCGGGAGTTTGCTTAGGGACCGGGTGGCGCGGGGGGTGAGCAGACTCCGCGAACCGACGGGATGGAGGCGAGCGCTGCGAACCCCCTGCGGTACCCGGTCTCCACCACCAGCTCAAGAAGCACCACTTGAAGGCCGAACACCCAGGAAGACCGTCTGTCCCTCCACCGCCGGTCCCTCCCTCCAGTGAACGACGTCGTAAAGAGGTTCAGCAAGTACACCGACCTGATCGCGGCCGGTGTCGTCGTGCTGGTCGTGGTGATGATGATCATCCCGCTGCCGCCGCTGCTGCTGGATCTCTTCATCACGCTCAACATCTCGGTCGCGCTCGCGATCGTCGTGACGACGCTCTACGTGCCGAGCGCGCTGGACTTCTCCGCGTTCCCGTCGCTCTTGCTGTTGACAACGCTGTTCCGGCTCGCGATCAACATCTCGGTCACGCGATTGATCCTGCTCCACGGCGACGCCGGCCACGTCGTCGAGGCGTTCGGCAAGTTCGTCGTCGGCGGCAACCTCGTCGTCGGCCTCGTCATCTTCCTGATCCTGATCGTGATCCAGTTCCTCGTCGTCACGGCCGGTTCCGGCCGCGTCGCCGAGGTCGCCGCGCGCTTCACCCTCGATGCGATGCCGGGCAAGCAGATGGCGATCGACGCCGATCTGAACGCCGGTCAGATCACAGAGGAGGAGGCGCGCAAGCGCCGCGAGGACATCCAGATGGAGGCGGAGTTCTACGGCGCGATGGACGGCGCCTCGAAGTTCGTCAAGGGCGACGCGATTGCCGCGATCCTGATCACGGTGATCAACCTGATCGGCGGCATCGCGATCGGCATCGCGATGCAGGGGCGGAGCATCGGCGACGCCGTCAATCACTTCTCGTTGCTGTCGATCGGTGACGGTCTCGCCGCGCAGATCCCGGCGCTGTTGATCTCGGTCGCGACCGGCATCCTCGTCACGCGCGCCACCTCCCAGGGTGACCTTGGCTCCGACGTCGCCGGCCAGCTGACCGCGCAGCGCAAGGCGCCGATGGTCGCGGGCGTCGTGATCATCCTCTTCGCGCTCGTCCCGGGCTTGCCGAAGCTGCCGTTCCTCTTGATCGGCTCGGCCTTCCTCGTCGGCGGCTGGCAGCTCGCGAAGGCGGCCAAGGAGGAAGAGACGAGCGCCGAGCTCGCCGCGCTCGAGGCCGCCCAGGTTCCGCCGCCGACGACCTCGCCGCAGGAGCAGGTCCAGGAGGCGCTGACGCTCGACCCGCTCGAGCTCTGCATCGGCTTCGGCCTCGTCCCGCTCGTCGACGGTTCCGCGGGCGGAACGCTGCTCAAGCGCGTCTCGGCGGTCCGCCGCCAGATCGCGGCCGAGGTCGGCACGATCATCCCGTCGGTCCGGATCCATGACGAGCTCGGGCTCGGCAGCCACGAGTACATCGTCAAGGTCCGCGGCACGGAGGTCACACGCGGCTCGCTGATGGCCGGCCACCACCTCGCGCTCGACCCGGGCGACGCGATCGGCCGGCTCCAGGGGATCCCGACGGTCGAGCCGGCCTACGGCATGGCCGCGTACTGGATCGCCGACGACCAACGCGCCGAGGCCGAGGCGCTCGGATACACAGTCGTCGATCCCGAGTCCGTCATCGTCACCCACCTGACGGAGACGATCCGCCGCCACGCGGCCGACCTGCTCACCCGCCAGGACGTGCGCTCGCTGCTCGATTCGCTCAAGGAGACGAACGCGGCCGTCGTCGACGAGGTCATCCCCGATTTGCTCAGCGTCGGCGAGCTGCAACGCGTCTTGCAGGCGCTGCTTCACGAGGGCGTCTCGATCCGTGATCTCGGTGCGATCGTCGAGGTCGCCGGAGACCGCGCGCGGATGACCCGTGATCCGGAGCTGCTCGCCGAATATGCCCGGCAAACACTGGGCCGGACGATCCTTTCGCCCTATCTCGACGCTGAGCGCACGCTGCGTGCGCTGACGCTCGACCCCCACGTCGAGCAGGAGGTCTCCGAGTCGATCGCGCAGACACCCGACGGCGAGTACCTGGCGATGGATCCCTCCCGCGCGCAGGCATTGGTCGCCTCGCTGTCGAACCAGGTCGATGAAGCCACCGCACGTGGGCGGCGGCCGGTGCTGATCTGCTCATCGCGGGTCCGCCGGCACGTACGCCGCCTCTGTGAGCAGTCCCTGCCGCAGCTGTCGGTGTGCGCCTACAACGAGATCAGCCCCGGCATCAGCGTGGAGACCATCGGAGTGGTAGCGGCATGAACGAAGACCTGCCCGACCTGTACACCTATCGAGGGCGTTCGCTCGACGAGCTCGTCACGCGGATCCGTGAGGATCTCGGCGACGACGCTGTGATCGTCGCGCGCCGCGAGGCCCGCACCGGTGGCTTCGCCGGGTTCTTCGCCAGGCGCGAGATCGAGGTCGACGTGCGCCCGGCTTCCGGCCCGGCGTCGGTCACCGAGCTGCCGCCTGTCCGCAGCGAGCCGCTGCCGGGCGAGACGCCCGCCGCGCGCGCCTTCCGCGAGCAGCTCGAGGCCGCCCAGGCCCGGGCCGGCGGCCTCGACCTCGTCTCCGATGAGCCGGCCTCGGCGGCAGACGTCGACGTCGACGACCTCTTCGGCAGGCAGCCCGACCCCTCTTCGTACGGGCCCGCATTCGACCGCCGCCAGAAGGCCGATCAGGCCCGCGCGGACGTGATCCCGATCTCGGCGGCGCATCGCGACGCTCCGGAGCAGCCTGCCGCCCACGCCTACGACGACGACCTCGAAGCGGTTCTCCATGCCGATCTCGACCTCGACCGCGAACCGGACGAGCCGGTCGCCCGCACAGAGTGGATCGCTCCGGTCGCCGACGCGCCGCCGCTGCCCGAGGGGCCGGTCGAGCTTCGCCGCCTGACGCTGCCGCCGCAGCTCGCGGCCGTCCGCTGCGAGCCAGGCAGGCTCGGTGCAGACGGCGAGGCGATCGCCCGCCGTGCCGCCGACCGCATGCGTGACCGCGGCCTCGACTCCGAGCTTGCCGACCGCGCCGCCGCCGAGGCGGTGGCGGGACTGCTTCCGTTCGACCCCGGCGCCGATGTCCGCGAGCTGGTCGCCCGCGCGCTCGGCCGGCACCTCCCGGCTGCGCCGCTCCGTACCGGGGCCGCCACATGTGCCGTGGTCGGCTCCGGCGGATCGGGCAAGACCCGCACGGTCGCCCGGCTTGCCGCCGCCTACTCGCACGCCGGGACGCTCCCGGTCACCGTCATCGCGCTGCGCCCCGAGGATCGCGGCGAAGAGCTCCAGCGGCTGCTCGCCCCGTACGACGTCGAGCTCGTCGTCGCCGGTTCCGGCAGCGAGGCGGCCGGCGCGACCGGTGGCGGGATGGTGCTCGTCGACACGCCTGCGATCGTCCTGCGGGACCGCGCGGCCACCGATGAGCTGATCGGCGACATCGAGGCGCTGCCGGCCGACGAGGTCCACGTAACCCTGCCGGCGACGATGAGCGCCGACGCCGCCCGCGAACTGCTCGACGCGCTCGCGCCGGTCGCGCCCGCGGCGATAACGATCACGCACTGCGACGAGACCTTCCAGCTCGGGCCGATGCTCGGGCTCTCGATCGAGCGCGAGCTGCCGGTCTCGTACGTCGGCCACGGTCAGGCGGTCGACTCCGGTCTCACGCCGGTATCGCCCGACGCTCTGGCCGCGGAGCTGCTCTGCTGAACCGAGGCGACTGAACGATGGCCAAGGACAAGAAGACGGACGACGGGGCTGCAGGCCAGCCGCAGGACGGCGTCCGCCTGAGCGCCCATCCCCGGGCGCGAGAGCATCTCGCGCTCGCGAAGGGATGGGGCGGGATCATCAGCTTTCTCTCGGCGGCGGCCGCGTCCTACGCGGCGGAGCTGCCGATGACCGACCTGCTGCTCAGGGCGCTGCTTGCCGGGATCATCGGCTCGATGCTCGCCTGGGGCCTGACGCTCGCCGTCTGGCGGCATCTGGCCCTCGCCCAAATCGAGGGCCTCCGGCAGAAGCTCGTCGACGACATCGAGAACAAGCGCCGCGAGCTCGAGGCCGGCGAGTCGGCCGGTCGCGCGGCTCTTGAGCAGCGCGTGCTCGCCGAAGCGGATAAGGCGCGCGACCGCGCACCCGAGGGAGCGCTGAAAGCCGGCGGATAGGTCATGGGGCCGCGCATCAACCCGATCGGCCCGCATGATCGCCGGGTCACGCCGGTGCCGAGAGTGCAGCGGCGCGAGCGGGCCCGCGATGAGCGCGACCCCGAGCAGGAGCGCGAGGAGTTCGAGGAGCAGCTCGAGCGCGGACTGCGCCAGCAGAAGCAGCACCGCGAGGGCCACCCGCCGCCGCCGGCGGCGCCACCGTCCGGCTACGGGCCGGCGTCCGAGTCGCGCCGGCCGCCCGAGGAGCCCGGCGGGTCCCACGTCGACGTGTCGGTGTAGTCCGAACGTCCAGCCAGAGCGGACCTCGCCTCAAGCGGCCTGAAACAGCGCCGATCAATCAGCGAGTAAGAGGAGCGACATGGAGTTGCTCCGGGGCACAAAAACAACGTCATCAAGGAGATAGACGCATGTCCCTTCGTATCACCACCAACGTGGAGGCGTTCAACGCCTACCGCAACCTGAACGCGACGCAGGGCGCTCTGGCCAAGTCGATGGAGCGTCTCTCCAGCGGCTACCGGATCAACCGCGGTGCCGACGATGCTGCAGGCCTGGGCATCTCTGAGTCGATGCGTTCCACGATCCGTGGTCTCGCTCAGGCGCAGAAGAACATTCAGGACGGTGTGTCGCTGGTCCAGACCGCTGAGGGCAACCTCAGCGAGGTCCACTCGATGCTCCAGCGTGTCCGCGAGCTCGCCGTGCAGTACAACAACGGCGCGATCTCGGCCGAGGGTCGTAACGCGATCCAGACCGAGGTCAACCAGCTCGCTTCCGAGATCGACCGTGTGTTCACGCAGGCTAAGTTCAACGGCATCGCGCTCCTCACGGGCACGTCGTCGGTGACCTTCCAGGTCGGCGCGAACGACGGCGAGAGCATCTCCGTCAGCATCGGCACCGTCAGCGGCGCCGCTACCTCCGGTTGGGTTTCGTTCTCCACCGGGACGACGACGATGATCTCGAACATCGACAACGCGATCGCCGCCGTGTCGGCTCGCCGTTCGACCCTCGGTGCGGTCCAGAACCGCCTCGAGATCTCGATGGCGGTCCAGGCGGCCTACCAGGAGAACCTCACGTCCGCCGAGTCGCGGATCCGTGACGTCGACATGGCCGAGGAAATGGTCAAGTTCACCAAGAACCAGATCCTTTCCCAGGCAGGCCAGTCGATGCTGGCGCAGGCCAACGCTGCTCCGCAGCAGGTCCTGCAGCTCCTGCGCTAGGAGCGTTCGAGCGGTACCCGGTGACTTCGTCGCCGGGTGATGGACCAGGAGGGTGGGCCAGGAAGGCCACCCTCCGCGTCCATCGTCTGGGCCTTGAGCTTCTTGTGCCCTCTGTCAGGAAGATCGGCCGGTTCGCACACAAGTTCCCCGCGAGCCGGCCGATCAACCTGGTGGATGAGTGTCGAATCCGTGATGACACGGATCGCAGCGATCCACCAGTCGCTGCAGCCACGCGTGGAAACACCCGCGCGCGCGACGCTCTCGACCGACTTCGAGTCGCATCTCGATCAGGCCTCCTACCCAGGCCTGCTGACGTCGACCACCGCGCTGAACACGCTTCAGGTCGGTGGCATCGGCGCTCCGGTCGGCGCGTCCGGCGCCGGGGCACGCGCGCTCGCGTTCGCCCAGCAAGAGGTCGGCGTCGCCGAGCAACCTCCGGGCTCGAACGACGCGCCGCGGATCGCCGACTACCGCGCGTCGACCGCCGGCGCCGGCATCGGACCGTGGTGCGCCTACTTCGTCTCGTGGGCGGCCAAGCAGGCCGGCGCCCCGCTCGGCGAGGCCGGCCAGGGCTTCGGCGCGGTCGCCTCGGCGTGGGACTGGGCGCAGCGGACAGGGCGTGCGGTTCCAGCGACGCAGACGCCGCAGGCCGGTGACCTGATCGTCTGGGACGGGACGCACGTCGGCATCGTCGAATCGGTCGGCGCCGATGGGTCCGTTCACACGATCGAGGGCAACTCCTCGAACGCGGTGACGCGGCGAGTGCACGACCGGACCGGCGACGGGGCCTCGGGCTACATCCGGCTGTAGGCGTTCGTGGCGGGCGAGCGGTGGGCTGGGACCGCCTCGCTTAACGTCCGCTTCGCGGACAGAATCGCTCGTCGGCCCCAGCCCACCGCTCGCTCGTCGGTGCGCCTGTGGCCGGCGTACCCCGGGCTGCGGCGCCCGCGGTCGGCAGCCGCGAGCATCGCTTCTCGTCGAGGAGCTAGGCGCGGTAGGTCAGCACCGCGGGCGTTCCGTGCTCGGGGACGGCGGTGACGGCGCGGCGGATGATGCGCTCGGCGCGGTCGGTCGCGGGCTCGAGCGTCGTTGTCTCGAGGATCGTGCGGAGGACGCGGCGCATCTCGAACTGGGCGAACGAGGCGCCGAGGCAGCGGCGCATTCCGCCGCCGAACGGGATCCATGCGAACCCCGAAGGGCGCTCGCCTGCGAGGAAGCGCTCGGGGCGGAACGCGCCCGGCTCGGGGAACAGGTCGGGCCGCTGGTGCAGCAGCCAGATCGGCGCGAACACGGCGGTACCGGGCGCGAGCGTTCGGCCGTCGCCGAGATCGAGCTCGAACCCGAGCCGGCGGCCGACGTCGTGCACGGTCGGCCGGATCCGCATCGTCTCCTCGACGACCGCGTCGAGGTACTCGTCGCCGTCGGCGAGCGACGCCTGCAGGGTCGCCGCCACCTCGGGGTTGCGGAAGAGCGCGTCGAACGCCCACGACAGCGCGGTCGCCGTCGTCTCGTGGCCGGCCAGCAGCAGCGTCACGAGCTGATCGCGCAGCTCCTGCCCGGAGAGCGGCGAGCCGTCGTCGTCGCGGGCCTGGAGCAGCAGCGAGAGGATGTCGGTCCGCTCGCCGAGGTCGCCGGCGGCGCCGCGCTCGGCGATCACCTCGTGAACGATCCGGTCGATCGCGGCGAGCGCGCGGTGGAAGCTGCCGACCCGGAGTCCGGTCGCCTGCGCGAACAGCACGGGCATCTGCGAGCGGAACCGGACGGTGTGCGCGAGGAACTCGTCGATCGCGGCGCGCAGCTCCTGCTCGCGCGGACCCTCCTCGGTCCCGAAGACAGCTCGCAGGATCACCTCGCGCGTGATCGCCTGCATCCTCGGCATCAGCGCGAACGGCGTGCCGACCGGCAGGCGGGCGATCTCCTCGCGGGTCAGCGCGTCGATCGTCTCGCCATAGGCGCGCATCCGGTCACCGTGGAACGCCGGCAGCATGATCCGCCTGCTGCGAAGGTGCTCGGCGCCCTGTTGCAACAGGACGGACCGCGATCCGAGTACCGGCTCGAGCGTGATCTTCCGGCCGGCCGGAAGCCCGTTGAGCTTGTCGTTCGACCAGACCGTCCGAACCAGCTCGGGGTCGGCGAGGAAGACCATCTCCTCGGTCGCAGGCATCCGCAGCGCGAACACGTCGCCGTAGCGAGCGTGGCAGCGTTCCATGAACGCGGTCGGCCGGGCGAAGAACCCGAGCAGCTGCAGCGGCGCCGGCAGCCGCGGCGAGCGGACCGCGTCGGTCGCTCCGGCCGGCATCGGCTCAGGCCGCGTCGGCGCGGTTGCGACGGTGCTTGACGACCTCGTAGACCATCGGCAGGACCGAGATCGCCACGATCAGCAGGATCGCCGCCTCGAGATGCTGCTGCAGGAAGTCGACGCCGCCGAGCGAGTAGCCGAGCAGGGTCAGGCCGCAGGCCCAGAGCACCGCGCCGACGAGCGACCACGTGAAGAAGCGGCGCCGCTCCATCTCACCGACGCCGGCGACGACGGTGATGTAGGTGCGCACAATCGGCACGAAGCGGCCGAGCACGAGCGCACGGTTGCCGTACTTCTCGAAGAACGCGTGGGTCTGGTCGAGGTACTTGGCCTTGATGATCCGGCCGTCGTGGCCTTCGAGCCGGTGGCCGACGGCACGTCCGATCTCGTAGCCGCTGACGTTGCCGAGGAACGCGGCGGCGCTCAGAAGAATGCAGGCGATCCAGATCGGCATGTCGATTCCGGGCTCGCCGGATTCGTGGCGGTGGATGAAGAGCCCGACCGAGAACAGCAGCGAGTCGCCGGGCAGGATCGGGAAGAAGAGGCCGCACTCGACGAAGATGATCAGCATCGACATCCAGAGCAGCTCCTGCCCGTAACGGTCGAGCAGCCACTCGGGGTCCATCCAGCTCGGGCCCAGCGCGATGACGGTGTGGATCGTCGAGAGCATCAGCGGCCCGGGAGCGCGATCGAGAGCGAGGGGACGGTGACCGAGCCGGCTTCTTCGGTCACGGTGCCGATCCGGCGCGAGCCCGGGTGGTAGGCGGCGAGCAGCTCAGCGGCGGCCGCCGCGTGCTCGTCCGGCACCATCGCGACGAAGCCGCAGCCCATGTTGAAGACCTCCCACATCTCAGCGCTGCTGACGCCGCCGCGCTCCGCGATCAGCCCGAAGACCGGTGGCACGGAAAGCGGATCGTCGATCCGGTAGCCGACGCGGCCGCGTCCGATCCGCAGCAGGTTCGTCAGGCCGCCGCCGGTGATGTGCGCGAGCCCGTGGATGGGGATGTCCGAGCGCAGCAGGTCGAGGACGGCTCGGACGTAGATCACGGTCGGCTCGAGCAGCGCGTCACCGACGCTCGCGCCACCGAGCTCCGGGGGCTGCTCGGCGAAGTCGCTCAGCACCTTGCGGGCGAGCGTGTAGCCGTTCGAGTGGATGCCGCTCGACGGCAGGCCGATCAGCGCGTCGCCGGGCTGGACGGCCGACCCGTCGACGATCCCGTCGAGCGCGACCGTGCCGATCGCCGTCGCGCAGAGGTCGAAGCCGTCGGGAGAGGGGTGGCCGCGGATCAGCTCGGGGATCACGGCGACCTCGCCGCCGGGGATCTCGCAGTTCGCCTGCTGGGCGCCTTCGCGCAGGCCCTCGCCGATCATCGCCATCCGCTCGGGGCTTACCTCCTCGACGGCGAGGTAGTCGACCAGCGCGACCGGCTCGGCGCCGACGCAGATCAGGTCGTTGACGTTCATCGCGACACAGTCGATGCCGACCGTCTCGAGCCGGTCGAGCTGCTCGGCGACGACGAGCTTCGAGCCGACGCCGTCGGTGCCGATCGCGATCCCGAGGTTCGGGGCGACGCGGATCACCGAGGCGTAGTGGCCGGGCAGCGGCACGACCCGCGATCCGCCGTCGACCTCGACTGCGCCGAGCGCGCCGACGAGCGCGGCTACGCCGGTATCGGCCTGGTCGGTATCGACGCCGGCTGCGGCGTACGCGTCGCTCATCGCGGGACATTCTGCCGCAGTGCGGCGGCGGCGAGCAGCACGCGCCACGCGGCGGCCGTCCGGATCGGTGCGCGTCGGCGCAGCGGCAGCGCGAGCGCGGTGCTCGCGGCCGATGCCGCGAAGCCGGCGGCGAACGGCGTCCGCAGCTCCGGCGCGAGCCCAGTGCGTCGCAGACGCAGCGTCTTGAGCAGGACGGCGCCGGCGGTCAACGGCAGGCCGGCGCTGCGGCCGAACTCGAGCGCCTCGCGGCGATCAAGACCGCTCAGCCGCCCGGCGGAGTACGCCATTCCGAGGCGGCTGAGGCCCGGAATCAGCGCCAGCGCCTGCGCCACTCCGACACGCAAGGCACGTCGAGTGTGCACTCGATGCCGCATAGCGTCATTTTCTGCACGCTCGACGTTCGATCCGTTCGCGGCGAGCATCAGAAGGGCGCCGGCGACGAGGCCGGCCGCCGTCCCGCGGGTGCCGCCGAGGCGCTGCTCGATCGGCTCCTCCAGCACGGTGCCCGCGATCGCGCCGGGGGTGGTGAGCACCAGGGCATCAGCCGGAGAAGGCCACGGCACCGCCGCGAGCATCACGAGCAGCGAGCCGGCGTGGAGACCGACCTCGAACGCCTTGCGCGTGTCCGCCGGGAGCGCGTCGTGGTCCCAGCCGAGCAGCCGCGGCACGAGCTGCACATGCGCCGACGAGGACACCGGCAGCAGCTCAGCAGGCCCATGGATCGCGCCGAGCACCAGCGCCTGCGTGACCGTGAGCGTCATCGGCCCGGAGCGTAGAAGGCTTCAAGGCTCAAGCCCCGCCGCCGGATGCCGACCCTTGTGGACGGATGTCCGGTCAGCCGCGGGTCACGCTCGGCATTGCGACGTATCGCCGCCACGAGTACCTCGCAGAGGCGGTCGACTCCTGCCTGAACCAGACCTACGCCGACCTCGAGGTGCTGGTCGTCGTCGATGGGCCGGGCACGCCCGAGATCCACGCGATCCTCGACGAGCGCGTGACCGATCCACGGCTCCGGGTCTTCTCCCACGATGAGAATCGCGGGATCGCTGAGGCCTACAACACGATCACCCGCGAGGGTCGCGGCGAGCTGATCGCGATGCTCGGCGACGACGACGTCGCGATGCCAGACCGGGTCGCGCGCCAGGTCGCCGTCTTCGACGCGCACCCGGACACGATCGTCGTCCACGGCGATGCGCAGATCATCGACGAGCGCGGCGTTCAGCGCGGCTCGTGGCGCACGCGTGACTTCTCACCAGGAGAGCTCCAGCGCCACCTCGTGCGCGAGCACAACACGCTCGTCGACCCGAGCCGGATGGTTCATCGCCGCGCCTACGAGCTCGCCGGTGGCTACCGCGCCCAGTTCACGCTCGCGCAGGACTTCGACTGGTGGCTGCGCGCATTGCCGCACGGCCGCTTCCGCCACCTCGGCGGCGAGCCGCTGATCAAGCTCCGCCGTCACGGCGAGAACTTCTCCGACGAGTCGGCGCAGACGCTCGAGGTCGAGCAGGTCGAGCTGGCGCTGCGTGAGCACATCGAGCGCACGCCGGTGCGCAGCCTCGTGCCTGAGCTCGACTGGCCGGTGCTCGACGAGCGCGCTGCCGAGCGCACCGCGCTGCTGAAGCTCGCGACCGCGTTCGAGCACCGCGGGCTGCCGCTCCCGAGGCTTGCTGCCGAGCTGCGCGCGCTCGCCGCGCAAATCGGTGAACCGGCACCACCGCGCCGTGATCGCGGGAAGCTGCTCATGACCGCGTTCGGCTGGAACGACTCCGGCGGCGGTACGACAATCCCGCGGCTCGCGGCCAAGGAGCTCGCGCGCCGCGGCTGGGACGTGACGGTCTTCCACGCCGCGACCGCCACGATCGCTGACGCGCCGCCGTACACCGTCAGTGAGTGGGAGGAGGACGGCGTCCGCCTCGTCGGTATCCACAACCGCGACCACGGCCTTTGGGATCTCGACGCGCCTTGGCGCGAGGTCGACGACCCGCCGATCACCGCTGCGTTCGCGGCGCTGGTCGACCGGCTGAAGCCGGACGTCGCGCACGTCCACAACCTCCACAACCTCGGCGCCGCGCTGCTCGACGTGCTCGCGAGCCGCGGCATCCGCAGCTACTTCACGACCCACAACTACTGGCTCGTCTGCCCGCGCGCCTACCTCTTCCAGAGCGACCTCTCGCTCTGCGACGGACCGCAGGGCGGAGCCGCCTGCTCGTCCTGCATCGGCCATCAGGACCCGGCCGGGTATGCAGCGCGGCTCGACGGCATCCGCGAGCGCTTCGGCCGCGCGGTCGAGACCTGCATGGCCGTCTCGCACGGCGTTCGCCACACGCTGATCGGCCAGGGCTACGACCCGGAGCAGATCGAGGTCGTCGAGCAGTGTGTCCCCGTTCAGGACGAGACCTGGGCGGCGGTCGGCGCGAGCCGCGAACCGGGGCGTGTCGACCCCGATTGGCTCGTCGTCGGCTTCTTCGGCTCGGTCTACCCGCACAAGGGCGCACACCAGCTCGTCGAGGCGGCGCAGTCGGTGAACGCAAACGTTCTCGTCCGTATCCACGGCGAAGTGCCGGACCAGATTCGTGAGCAGCTCACGCGGCTCGACCGGCGCGGCGTCGTCGAGCTCTGCGGCGCCTTCAGCCCGAGCGAGCTGCCCGGACTGCTCGCACAGGTCGACGCCGCCGCGCTGCCATCGGTCTGGTGGGACTGCGCGCCGCTGACCGCCGGCGAGTGCCTCGCAGCCCGCGTGCCGGTGATCGCGCCGCGGATGGGCGGCCTCGCCGAGTGCATCCAGGACGGCGTCGACGGACTCGCCTACGACGGCCTCGACGTCGAGGGCATGGCCACCGCGATCGAACGCCTCGCGACCGAGCCGGGCCTGCTCGAAAGCTTGCAGACGAACATCCGCGCCCCGCGCGGCTTCGCCACCTGGATCGACGACCTCGAGCGCTACTACGCCACCACCAACGCTGGTCGAGTGTCGCGTTACCCGTGCTCTGGCACGGGTAACGCGACACTCGACCAGGATGGAAGGCCGCTGGCGGTCCGCTGGACCGGTGACCATCGTGCGGGCACGAGCCTTGCGCGGATCAACCGCGAGGTCAGCGGCACGCTCGCGTCCGATACGCGCTTCGTTGTCCAGCGCCACGCGCTCGACGGGGGCGCCCCGCGAGCGCCGCTGCCGCACCCGCCCGACGTCGAGATCCGCCACCGGTGGCCGCCGGACTTCGAGCGCACCGGCGGTGGCCGGCTCGTCCTGATCCAGCCTTGGGAGTTCGGCGGCGTGCCGCAGGAGTGGGTCGACCCGATCCGAGACGAGGTCGACGAGCTCTGGGTGCCGTCCGAGTACGTGCGCGGCATGTACGTCGCGGGCGGCGTCCCCGCCGAGCAGGTCCACGTGATCGCGAACGGCGTCGACCTGGCCCAGTTCGCGCCCGACGGCCACGAGCTCGAGGTCGACGGGCTGCCCGGCGGCTCCGCGACGCGCTTCCTCTTCGTCGGCGGCGCGATCGCCCGCAAGGGCCCGGACGTGCTGCTCGCCGCTTGGCGTGAGGCGTTCGGCCCGGATGACGACGTCGTGCTGATCATCAAGGACTTCGGCGCCGACGGCGTCTACGCGAACGGCGACCGCGACCCGATCGCCGCGGCGATCGCCGATCCGGCCGTCGCCCCGGTCATCCATCTGAACTCCGATCTCTCAGACGACGAGGTCGCGGCGCTCTACCGGACCGCCGACGTGCTCGTTCATCCCTACCGTGGCGAGGGCTTCGCGATGCCGGTGCTCGAGGCGATGGCCTCCGGCCTGCCGGTGATCGCGACCGCGGGCGGGCCGACCGACGAGTTCTGCCCCGAGACCGCCGGCTGGCGGATTCCGTCGCAGCGAGTCGTCCACGCCACCAGGCAGGTCGGCCCGTTCGAACTGACCGGGCCGATGTGGGATCTCGAGCCGGACCGCGCCGCGCTCGCCGGGCTGCTGCGCGAGGCCCACGCCTGCGGTGCCGATGCCCGCCGCGAGCGCGGCGACATCGGCCGCGCCGCCGCCGAGGCCTACGGCTGGGATCAGGTCGCCGCGCAGTACGCCGAACGGATCAGGGCCGTCTGCGCTCGCCCGCCGCGCGTCGCGAACCGGCCTGCCGAGGGCGTCGAGGCCGACGGCGGCGCGCCGCGCGTGCTCGCCGCCCCCGCCTGGCGCACCGAGGACCGGCTCGGCGACCTGCTGCTTGCCTGGCAGCGGAGCGTGTCGTCCGGCACGCTCGTCCTGCTCGCCGACCCCCTGACCGATGGCAGCGGCGAGGAGCTCGAAGCCCGCGCCACGGCGGCCGCGGCCGCGGCCGGCGCCGACCTGTCGGCCTGTCCTGACATCGCGATCCGCTACGAGTGTCACTACCCGGGCCGCGACGCCGCGCTGCTCGCGCAGTGCGACGCGTACGTGCCGTTGCACGACGGCGCCCCCGGCCTCACGCGACTTGCACGCAGGCTCGGCGTCGCCGTCCACGAACCAGACCTCTCGGGCCTCGCGCCCTCGACCCAGGAGCTGAGGGCCGCATGATCTTCACACCGCAGGAGACAGATCTCTGCCGGATCGCGGCGGCGCACGACACCGACAAGGGCTCGGCCTACACGCGGGCTTACCACAGCCTCTTGGGTCACGTGCGCGACGAGCCGATCCGCCTGCTCGAGATCGGCCTCTACAATGGCGGGTCGCTGCGGATGTTCCGCGACTACCTGCCGAACGCGACGCTTCACGGAATCGACATCGACCCGCGCTGCCTCGCCTACCAGGACGAGATCCCGAACACCCAGGTCCGCCTGCTCGATCAGACCGACGCCGGCCAGCTCGAGGCGTTCATCGCCGAGCTCGGCGGTGAGTACGACCTGATCCTCGATGACGGCGGGCACACGATGGAGCAGCAGATCGTCTCGTTCCAGACGCTCTGGCCGCACGTGACCCGGGGCGGGGTCTACGTGATCGAGGACATCGGCACCTCCTACTTCGCCGACTACGGCGGTCGGGTGCTCGGCGAGCCCGGCACGTCGATGGCGCTCTGCAAGTACCTGGCAGACGCGGTGAACCTCGGGCCCTGCGTCCCGCTCGGGTACGTGCAGACGCCCGGCGACGTGCAGTCGGCGGTGCCTGACTCCGCTCTCGCCGGGATGTACCCGGACGTCGCGAGCGTCCACTTCCATCCGCACACGGCGCTGATCGTCAAGGCGAGCGAGTAGCCGCGTGCACGCGTCACCTCCCTCACCTGCGCTGGTCTCGGCCCGCGTGCTCGCCGCAGGCCTGGCGGCGGAGATCGAGCCCGTCGATGGTCCCAGCGAGATCGACGCCCGCGGCCGGGTGCTGCTCGCAGACCGGCAGATCGACGACGCCGTGCTGACCGCACTGGCCCGCGCCCTGCCCTCCAGCGCCGGGATCGTGCTCTGGCTGGCCGGACAGGACGCCGCGTCGGTGGGCGAGCAGCTCGAGCGCCACGGCTTCGAGCACGGAGCGGTGGAGACAGTCGACCTCCCTGAGCCGGGAGTCGTCGCGATCCTCGCCCCGACCGAGGCGGCCGCAGACGAACAGCAAAGGCTTCTCGCGCGCCGCCGCCCGGCGTTCCGCGCCGTCGCGATCATGCCGGTCTTCAACGAGGTCGATGTCGTCGAGCGGTCCGTGGCTTCGCTCGTCAGCCATGGGGTGGACGTCTACGTCTTCGACCACCGCTCGACCGACGGCTCACCGCAGGCGATCGAGCGCTGGCTCGGTCGCGGCCTGCTCAAGATCGAGCGCTTCCCGGACGAGGCCGGGTACGACGAGTGCGCAAACGGTGACTCGATGGTCTGGCGGGAGATCCTTCGCCGCGTCGAGGACATCGCAGAGACGGTCCCGGCCGACTGGCACCTGTTCGTGAACGCCGACGAGTTCCGCGAGGCGCCGTGGCCCGACACGACCCTTGCCGAAGGCCTCCAGCAGGTCCAGCAGCTCGGCTACAACGCGGTCAACTTCGAGCTCGTCAACTTCATGCCGACGACGACCGCGCCGCTCCCACCCGGGGAGGACGTGCGCCGCCACCTGCTGCACTACGAGCCTCCCGGCGCGTTCGACCTGCTTCAGATCAAAGCGTGGAACTCCGGCGGTGTGCGGCCCGACCTTCGCAGCCACGCGGGCCACGACGTCCTGTTCGACGGCCGTCGCGTTTTCGGCACGCCCTTCATCCTCCGGCACTACCCGATCCGCAGCGTCGACCACGGCGTCCGCAAGGTGCACGGCGAGCGCCTCGCCCGCTTCGATCACCAGGAGCGTGCGGACGGCTGGCACGTCCAGTACGACGCCTACGCCGAGGGTGCAGAGGAGTTCCTCCGCGACCCGGCGATCTGCGAGCAGTGGGATCCGATGGCGTTCCGCGCCCGGCTGCTCGCTCGCGCCCAGCGCCAGCAGCAGCTGTTGCAGGCGGTCGCCGGGCCCGACGGGATGCTCGACCCCGAGGCCCTGGTCGGCTGGTTGACCCGGCGCGGGATCGACGGCCCCGAGCCTCACGAGCTCGAGGAGGCCTCGGCGCTGCTGCGTTCGGGCCAGGTCCCGGGCCCGGGGCTCGGGCGCACCGGCGAGATCGCGCTCTGCCTCGCCGAGGCTTTCGAAGCAGGGGCGACGGCGGCGGCGGACATGGTCTCCGCCGGCGCGTTGCGAGACCTGATCGGGCGCGCCGCATGACACACGACAACGCGAAGGAACCGACCGTGACTACCGATCTCGAGAACGCCCGCATCCTGCTGGTCGGAGGCGCCGGCCTGATCGGCTCGCACCTCGCCGAACGCCTGCTGCGGGAGAACCCGGCGGAGGTCGTGATCTACGACACGTTCTTCCGCGGGTCGATGGAGAACCTCGAGGTCGCGATGCGCGACCCGCGCGTCACCGTGCACCGGATGAAGGGCGACGTGATGCAGCACGACGTCCTCTCCGAGGCGGTCCAGGGCATGGACGTCGTCTTCCATCTCGCCGCGCTCGGGCTCCTCCACGGCGTCGAGTTCCCGCGGGCTACCTGGGAGGTCTGCGTCAACGGCACGCTCAACGTCGCTGAGGCCTGCGTCCAGCACGGCGTCAAGCGGCTCGTCAGCTCGTCCTCGGCGTCGGTCTACGGCGACGCGCTGCACGTCCCGATGGACGAGGAGCACCCGTACAACAACACGACCCTCTACGGGGCGGCCAAGATCGCCGGCGAGCATCTGCTGCGCTCCTACCACCACAACGGCGGGCTCGACTACGTCGCTCTGCGCTACTTCAACGTCTACGGCGACCGGCAGGACTACCAGGGCGCCTACATGCAGCTCGTGATGAAGGTCCTCGACCGGATCGACCAGGGCCTGCCGCCGATCGTGTTCGGAGACGGTTCGCAGTGCTACGACTTCGTCCACGTCACCGACATCGCCGAGGCGAACGTATGCGCGGCGAAGGCCGGCGCCACCGACGACTTCTTCAACGT
>WBZP01000304.1_pt1 | contig 68187 bp, 58 predicted proteins | sample 5204301 | NCBI WGS metagenome assembly WBZP01 (sample SAMN12412401, study PRJNA552823) | activated sludge metagenome | isolation source: activated sludge from nitrification reactor of wastewater treatment plant... | place: USA: Pennsylvania | collected 2017 | reverse complement strand
CGTCAACATAGTGTTCGCGAACTGCGCACAGGTTTGGTTGATGGGTTTGCGTAGTGGGCTGTTGATGGGCAGGACGCGCCGACCGGATCGCCGCCAGTCCCCTGGCGACACACCGAGTTTCGGTATCTACAGCCGAGCCCTTCGCAATCACCGAGAACCCACCGCAGGCAATCCGCCTCGCGCTGGGCTCAACCGACCTCAGCACACTTGCCGACGCACTGACCACAGTCCGTCGCACCGTCGAGGACGACGCTCATCGGTAACCGCCCGCGCAACTCAGGCACACCCCGGCAGTGACTCCCGAATTCGCGATCAAACAACTCCCGGATTCGCGAGCGAAATCACTTGACCAGAGTGCCTGCGAGCTACTGAACGTAGCTGCTGGCGAAGTGTAGGAAGGTCGACGAGCTGGGCCGCCAGACGATGACGCTGCAGTGAAGCACCACACACCCGATTCCCTACCAAGCGATTGCTTGGTAGGCTGCGGCGGTGGGTGAGGCATACATCGTCGATGCGGTGCGGACACCGGTCGGCAAACGCGGGGGTCGGTTGTCGCAGGTTCATCCGGCGGATTTGGGTGCAGCCGCTCTGGTAGCGCTAATGCGTCGGTCGGGTCTGGCGCCGGATGCGGTCGAAGATGTGATTTTTGGCTGCGTCGACACGGTGGGCCCGCAATCGGGCGATATCGCGCGAACATGTTGGCTTGCTGCGGGTTTGCCTGACCATGTGCCAGGAACGACGGTGGATCGCCAGTGCGGTTCTTCGCAGCAGGCTGTACATTTCGCCGCGCAGGCTGTTATGAGCGCCACGATGGACGTCGTCGTGGCAGGCGGCGTGCAGAATATGAGTGCGGTGCCTATCTCTTTCGCTATGACCGCTGGACAGCAGCTCGGTTTCGATAACCCCTTCACTGGTTCAGCAGGCTGGCGAGCTCGCTATGGCAATCAAGAGGTCTCGCAGTTTCGTGCGGCGGAGATGATCGCCGAAAAGTGGGGATGCACCCGAGAGTCTATGGAGGACTTCGCCGTCGAGTCTCATCGGCGTGCATTAGCAGCTCAGGAAGAAGGGCGTTTCGACCGGGAGATCGAGGCAGTCTTCGATCTGGACGCCGACGAAGGCCCTCGGACCCCAGATTGGAACAAGATTCGCTCACTGCCCACCCTGGTTGAGGGCGGTCGACTCACTGCGGCTTGCGCCAGCCAAACCTCTGACGCTGCGGCGGCGCTGCTGATCGTCAACGAGCGGGGCTTGCGAACGCACAACCTCGTTCCACGTGCCCGGATACACCATTTGTCGGTGCGAGCAGCTGACCCGGTGTGGATGCTCACCGCGCCGATACCGGCGACTGCACATGCGCTGTCAAGAACCGGAATGTCAATCCAAGATATTGACTTGTTTGAAGTAAACGAGGCCTTCGCATCGGTGGTGCTGGCGTGGTTGACAGAGACCGGTGCAGATCCCGCACGTGTCAATGTCAATGGCAGCGGTATCGCTCTTGGGCATCCGCTGGGAGCCACCGGTGCACGAATCATGACTACTCTTCTTCACGAACTCGAACGCAGGCAAAGCCGTTTCGGCATGCAAATCATGTGTGAAGGTGGTGGCCAAGCCAACGTCACCATCCTCGAACGCCTCAGCTAGTCGCCCGGATGAGTCTGCTGTTCGACTCGGTGACGGGGCGGCGTCGGGTGGTGCACGCGTTGATCTTCACCGCGTGCTACTCGCGGCACATGTTCGTGTGGTTGACGTTCTCCCAGACCCTGGCCGCGGTGATCGATGGTTGCGAAGCGGCGTGGGAGTTCTTCGGCGGCGTGTTCAGGGTCCTCATCCTACCGGCAACATGAGTGCCATTGTCGCCCATGCCGATTCGGTCAATCCCCGGTTCACCGTCGGATGGTTGGAATACGCCCAGTCCCGGGGTTTCGCCACCGACCCGCGCGGGTCGCTCATCCGCAGGACAAACCGAGGGTGGAGCAGATGGTGAAGTACGTGCGCAACAACTTCGTCGGCCGGCGAGGACCTCACCGATCTGGCCGATGCCCAGCACCGGGCCCGGCTGTGGTGCGCCCAGAAGGCCAGCTTGCGCATGTACGGCACCACGTGCGCGCAACCGGCGGTGGTGCTCGCCGAACGGGAGGTTGAGCATTTACTGGCGGCTCCGACGGCCCGTTACGCGGTTCCGGTGTACGCGCAGGTGAAGTGGCCCGCGACTACCACGTGCAGCTGGGCAAGGCGTCGTACTCCATCCCGCACCAGCTACGCGGGCAGACGCTCACCGCCCGCGCCGACGCCGAGTTGGCCAAGTTCTACCACCGCGGGCAGCTGATCAAGACCCATCCGCGTCAGCCCGTGGGATCGCGGTCCACCGATCCGGTCGATCTGGCGCCGGACAAGACCGGGCTACGCGATGCGGGATCTACAGCGGCTGATCGCCACCGCCGCCGGACACGGCCCCGACATCGGCATCTACGCCGAACGCCTGCTCGATCACGACCTGCCCTGGACGCGGATGCGGCAGGTGTATCGGCTGCTCGGGCTGGTCGGTCAAGTCGTTGGGTCCTTACACACCGACCTCGCATGTCGGTATCACCGCCGGAATTGCCCATGGGTCGGCCAATCACACCACGTTGACGGCGAGGAAATAATTTGCCGCGGGCGGCGACTCCTGCGCTGGAAACGCAGATGGCAGTCGTATAGCCTCAGCGAGGCGCAGGAGTTGCCGATAGCTGGGAAGCGTCTCGATGTTGCCCGTGCTCAGCCGCGGGAGGTACTGGTGCCGCTGCGGCAAGGCTGAACAGGGGGTTGGGGTGCGCGGGGATCTTCGGAGCTTTCGGGTGTTTGGTCGGCTTGTTGGTGAGTGGTGGCGAGAACCGGTCGACTACTCCGCGTACGTGCAGTATTTCGCCAAGCGGTCCATGGCCAGCGCTATTCGCGTGATGATCGGCGCCGGCATCGGCCTGATTTCGATCATCACCGTGGCCGGGTTGTTGCCTGCGGCCGAGCCCGCATTGACGACTCCGAAAGTTGTTGTGGTCATTTTCGCATTCGTGAATGCCTTCTGGGCCGTCATGTGGTGTGTTCGCCCGTGGCCGACGCGTCGGCAGTCACGAGCGTTCGTTGTCACATCAGATGTCGGCATCGCTGCTGTTGGTCTGACTGGATCAAGCTGGCTCATGGCCCTTTTCGCCCTGAACTGCTTTGCGTTGATATCGGTCTATCTGATGTTTTTCGACGGGCCTAAAGCGCTGACGCTGCACACCATCTTGATCCTCGCGACGACGGTAGCGTTCATCGCGCTGGCAAGCGCGGACCACGCACTCGGCGGCGCTGTCGCCGGCAGGATCCTCGGAGCCGTGGTCCCAGTGATTGCTACGCCGCTGGGGATACAGTTCGGTATCCGCACGCTACGCAATGACGCCAACGAATCCGCGATCGATCCGTTGACAGGTTTGTTGAATCGCCGCGGCCTTCACTTGCACTTCGGTGATCTGCTTGCCTCCGGTGCAGCGGCGAGCGGGGACGCGGTGGTGGTGGTGATTGTTGTCGACCTTGACCGGTTCAAGGAGGTCAACGACACCTACGGCCACACTGTCGGTGACCGGGTGTTGGTGCGATGCGCCCGGTTGATCACCGCGGCTGCCGGAGATCGGGCCTTGATCGCTCGCGTGGGCGGCGAGGAGTACGCCGTCGTCGATATCGCCGTTCCTGGCCGTGGCGCAGAGACCGCTGAGGCGATCAGGCGTGCGATCGCGGCGGGCGGCTCGCCGGACGTCACTGCCAGCGTGGGGGTCACTAGCGCCGATCACGCTCACTTCGTCGTTGCCAACGAGCGCCCGCAGCTGGTGCTCGACACGCTGATTGCGCGCGCTGACCACGCGATGTTCCACGCGAAACGCAACGGGGGCAACGCAACCCATCAGGTTGAGTGAATCTCTTTGCCTGCTCGCTACTTAGGTGTCTATTTGCGTGACTGAATCGCCACCACCGCGGGTGATGCGGTAGGCGGTGGGTGTGGTGTTGAACCAGCGTTTGCAGGATCGGGTGAGCACGCTTTGTTCAGAGTAGCCGAGTTGGCTGCATATTTGGTGCAGGCTCAGGTGGGTATCGCGCAGGAGCCGGTGGGCGGTGTCGCGCCGGGATTGGTCGACGAGTTGAGCGAAGGTGGTCCCTTCGGCGGCCAGTCGGCGTTGCAGCGTCTTGGGGTGCAGCCCGAATTGGCGGGCGGCCACCTCGGCGGTGAGCTTTCCGGTAGGGAGCAGTTGGCGGATGACGCTGCACACGGTGCCCGTAAGGCCGCGGGCGGGGTTGCCGTGGGTAGCGGATAGGTAGTTCAGGGCGAGTTGGTGGGCCAGCGGGTCGTGGCTTAGCGGCTGTTGTAGGTCGGCCGCGCGCATCGTGAATCCGGTGGTCGGTACGTTGAATTGGGGTGGGCAGCCGAAGTAGCGGCGGTAATCGGTTCGGGTGCCCAGCGGTGGATGGGGCAGGTGCACTGCCACGGGTCGGTAGGTGGTGCCCAGGAATAGGTGCAGGACCCGCAGGGTGACACCGAGGGCCAGCTCGATGGCCTGGGCGTGTGGGGGTGTCGGGTTGAGCATGAAATCGAATTCGTAACGGCTCAGTTTGGGGTCGGGATGGGCGCTGATGCGGGTGGTGATCCCGGGACTGTAGGCGCTCATGTAGGTGTCGAGGATGGTGAAAGCAGCAGCGACCGTGGCCGCGGTTCGGGCGGCGACGCCGACCGGGCCGAGGATGTCGATGTTCTGTCGTGTTGCGAGTTGGCGGCCGAAGTCGGCCATGTTGAGGATGGTGGCGGCGTCTTCGACCGCGGCGATGGCGTTGCGCAGCGGGATGAATCGATCGCGATGCCCGAGGTCGTCGGGGTCGAGGTTGGCCAGTGCCAGCACGGCATCAGCGTCGCCACCGCGGGCGGTGACCAGCGAGGTGAAGCCGGTCAGCGACGACCCCCGGATCAAATGCATGTCCACTACAGTCAATAAGTTGTCCATAAATGTCAAGACAAGCGGGTGTCGGGTCGTGCAAAGTTGTTGCCCGGGTCGGGGACCGTTACGTGCTCATGGTCGGCCCCGAGGGTGGTGGGCCGCTGCGATGATGTACCTGAGGAAGGGGCTGTGTTGTCTGAGCGGCTGGGTGATCAGATTGTGGCGCCGGTGTTGCCCGACGGCGGGGTGTTGCCGTTCCCGCCGGTCCCGTCGGGCAGTGTTGCTGGCCGTACGTTGCAGGAATCGACGTACAGCCCACGGAAGATTCCGAAGCGTCTGCACGAGGACACCCCGAACATCGTGATCGTGTTGATCGACGACGCCGGGCCGGGCCTGCCGTCGACGTTCGGCGGTGAGGTGACCACGTCGACGATGGACCGGATCTGCGGTGAGGGCGTGTCCTACAACAGGTTTCACACCACGGCGATGTGCTCGCCGACGCGGGCGTCGTTGCTGACGGGCCGCAATCATCACGAGATCGGCAACGGTCAGATCGCCGAGTTGGCCAATGACTGGGACGGCTACGCCGGCAAGATCCCGCGCTCCAGTGCGACCGTGGCCGAGGTGCTCAAGCAGTACGGCTACGCGACGTCGGCGTTCGGCAAGTGGCACAACACCCCGGCCGAGGAAACGACCGCGGCGGGGCCGTTCGAGAACTGGCCCACCGGCCTGGGTTTCGAGTACTTCTACGGGTTTCTCGCCGGTGAGGCCTCGCAGTACGAGCCGAACCTGGTGCGCAACACCACCATCGTGGCGCCGCCGAAGACTCCGGAGGAGGGCTATCACCTGTCGGAGGATCTGGCCAACGATGCGATCTCCTGGCTGCGCCGGCACAAGGCGTTCAACGCCGATAAGCCGTTCATGATGTATTGGGCCAGCGGCTGTCTGCACGGGCCGCACCACATCATGAAGGAATGGGCCGACAAGTACGCGGGCAAGTTCGATGACGGCTGGGATGCCTACCGGGAGCGGGTGTTTGACCGGGCCAAGGACAAGGGCTGGATCCCGCAGGACGCGGTGCTCACCGAGCGTGATCCGCAGTTGCCGGCGTGGGAGGATATCCCCGAGGATGAGAAGCCGTTCCAGCGGCGCTTGATGGAGGTCGCAGCGGGCTACGCCGAGCATGTGGATGTGCAGGTGGGGCGCCTCGCCGACGAGCTCGACGCGCTGGGGTACGCCGAGAACACGTTGTTCCTCTACATCTGGGGTGACAACGGATCCTCCGGTGAGGGGCAGAACGGGACCATCTCGGAGTTGTTGGCGCAGAACGGGATTCCCACCACCGTGCGTCAGCACATCGACGCGCTTGACGAGCTGGGCGGGCTGGATGTGCTGGGATCGCCGCTGGTGGACAATCAGTACCACGCGGGCTGGGCGTGGGCGGGGTCCACCCCGTACAAGGGCATGAAGCTGATGGCCTCGCACCTGGGCGGTACCCGCAACCCGTTGGCGGTGCGCTGGCCGGCGAAGGTCGCCGCCGACCCAACACCGCGCACCCAGTTCCTGCACTGCAACGACGTTGTGCCGACCATCTACCAGGTGGTGGGGATCGAGGCGCCGCGCACGGTGTTCGGGGAGAGCCAGATGCCGCTGGCCGGGGTGAGTTTCGCGCAGACTCTGGTTGACCGGAATGCCGAGGGCGGCAAGAAGACTCAGTATTTCGAGATCATGGGCAGCCGCGGGATCTACCACGACGGCTGGTTCGCCGGCGCGGTCGGGCCGCGTCTGCCGTGGATGCCGGGCCTGCCGCCCGGGATGGCCACCTGGACGCCGGACCAGGACACCTGGGAGCTATACCACCTGGACGAGGACTGGTCGCAGGCCAACGATCTCGCCGCGCAGATGCCCGACAAACTCGCGCAGATGCGCGAGACCTTCGCTATCGAGGCCGCCAAGAACGCGGTGCTGCCGATCGGCGGCGGGCTGTGGGTGCCGGTGTATCACCCCGAGCTGCGGATCGCGCCGCCTTTCCGCGAGTGGGAGTTCTCCGGTGACATGATCCGGATGCCGGAGTTCTGCGCACCGGGCCTCGGGAATAAGAACAACACGGTGACCATCGACGCCGACATCCCCGCCAATGCCCACGGCGTCCTCTACGCTCTCGGCTCCGGCGCCGGCGGGTTGACCGTCTATATGGACGAGGGCTACCTCTGCTACGAGTACAACCTATTCATCTTGTCGCGCACCAAGATCCGCACCGCGGCGAAGATCTCTCCGGGCAGGGCCACGATCACGGTGACCACCCGCTACGCCGATCGACGCCCGGCCGGACCACTGGACATCACCGTGTCCCGCAACGGTGAGTCGATCGCCACCGGCCAGGTTCCGATGAGCGCGCCGCTGCTGTTCACCGCCAACGATTGCCTCGACATCGGCACCTGCCTCGGGTCACCGGTGTCGATGGCTTATCGGGAACGCGCACCGTTCCCGTTCGAGGGCCGCATCCACCGCGTGCACGTCGCCTACACCTAACCCCACCTAACCCCGCTGTGTCGCGCGCCATCGAGGAGAACCTGTGAACCATCACGCCGCCGGCCTGCTGCCTGCCGCGGCGCTCGTCGCTGCTCCGTTGGCCGTCGCCGGTGATGTCGATGTTGGAGCGGTGATCGCGGCCCAGCCGTACGTGCCCTGCGAGATCCCTTGCTACACCGTGGAAGACGTTCTGGACTTTCATCTTGCACGGGCAGCCCTGCTGGCCAGCAGCAGACCTGCAGCGGCGTGACAACACGCTATACCCGCACCGTGCAGGTCCTTAGGCGGCACACACGGTGCCACTGACAAACATGAGGAGAACGAATGAGGTTCGGAAAGGTCGCGGCGATCGGTGTCGTCGCGGCGATGGTCGCAGCGGTCGCAGGGTGCGGCGGCAAATCGGAAGCGCCGGCTGGGAGTTCGGCGGTGACGCTGCAGGAGATGCGCGCGATCGCCAAGGAGGCCTACGTGTACGGCTTTCCGATGGTGGATATGTACCGCATCGAGAACGCCTACGCGGTGAACAAAGATAGCGGCCAGTACCTGGGCGACTGGAACCAAATCCACAGCATTGCCCGGGTTTTCACGCCGGCCGACACCACGGTGCAGACACCCAATTCCGATACGCCGTATTCGTTTTTGGCGACCGATCTGCGGACCGAGCCGCTGGTGCTGACGGTGCCGCCGATCGAGCAGGATCGGTACTTCTCGCTGCAGTTCATCGACAGCTACACCTACGTCTACGACCTGATCGGCTCCCGCACCACCGGCAACGGCGGCGGCACCTACCTGCTGGCCGGCCCCGGCTGGCAGGGCGACAAGCCCGCCGACGTCGACAAGGTGATCCAGTCCGACACCGAATTCGGCCTGGTGCTCTACCGCACGCAGCTGTTCAACCCGGCCGACGTCGACAACGTCAAGAAGATCCAAGCCCAGTACACCGTCGAGCCGCTCTCGGCGTTCCAGAAGACCCCGGCCCCGGCGCCCGCGCCCGCGGTCGACTTCATCACGCCACTCACCCCGGACGAAGAGAAGACCTCGCTGGGCTTCTTCAAGATCCTCAACTTCACGTTGAAGTACGCGCCGGTGAAGCCCGACGAGAAGGAACTGCGCGACCGGTTCGCCACGATCGGCATCGGACCCGACGGTGACTTCGATCCCGCGAAGCTCAGCGACGAGCAGCGCACCGCCATCGAGGGCGGCATGGCTGATGCGTGGGCCGAGCTGCACACCTTCCAGACCGAGCAGCTGCAAACCGGCAAGGTGACCTCCGGTCAGCTGTTCGGGTCCGCCGAGCAGCTGGGCGGCAACTACCTGTACCGGTTCGCCGGCGCGGTGATGGGCATCCTGGGACTACCGGGTGCTGAAGCCAGGTACTTCCCGCTGACCAACGACTCGACCGGCGCCAAACTCAGCGGCGTCAACAACTACACGCTGACCTTCCCGGCAGGTCAGCTGCCGCCGGTGAAGGCGTTCTGGTCGGTCACCATGTACAAGCTGCCGCAGATCCTGCTGGTGGACAACCCGATCAACCGGTACCTGATCAACTCGCCGATGCTGCCGAACCTGGTGCGCAACCCCGACGGCGGAATCACCCTCTACCTGCAGCACACCTCACCGGGACCGGAGAAGCAGGCCAACTGGCTGCCGACCCCTGTCGGTGACTTCCAGATGATCCTGCGCACCTACTGGCCTGAGCGGGCGGTCACCGATGGGGCCTGGACCCCGCCGAAAGTCGTCATGAGCTGACCCTCGCGGCCCGCGGCGCGCCCCTCCACCGCGCGTCACGTGTCACCCGCACATACCTGCGGGACGCCACCAGGTCTTCCGTTCGCCGTGTTTCGTCAGGAGGTAACGCTGTCATGCCCGGTTTGGCTGAGATCGCTTTGGGTGCCGCGCCGATCGCCGGCGGCGCCTTGCTGGGCGCCGTCGCCGGCAACCTGAAAGGCCCCGATGTTCGCGCGGTCATCAAAACCGATCTCGATCTGCTCGACCGTATCCCCGAAGACCAGGTGCAGCGGCGTGCGGCGATGTCGCAGATGATCGCCGGGCGTATCGACGACCTCATCGGCGCCGACCAGAGCGCCCGCCAACTGCGCCAAGCCGCCGCCAGCTATCAGGGCGACTGGCGCGACGTCGTGGTATTCATCTGCACGGTGCTGTTCACCATCGTGTGGTGGCACGTCAGCCATCACCGCACCAACTGGCTGCCCATGTTCATCGTGCTCATCGTCATGTCGGTGATCGCCGGCGCCTACGCCGCCCGAGGGGCCCTGCGCGCCGTGAAACACCTGGCACGCCGCACACCCACCACGACGGCACGCCACGGCGCACCATGACAATCCAATCCCCACACAGCTGCCCGACCACACTCGGTCGACGAGTAAAGGAGTTCCCGATGTTGTTGACACTGCGGCGCCTGGCAGGTGCCGGCGCACTTGCCCTGGGGGTCACCGCGCTGCTCGGTGGTGCGGTGGCGGCTGCGGACCCGGCCACGGATCCGCCCCGCCCTCCCCATTGTTCTGCCGCCGATCTGGCCGGCATCGCGTCCGGGGTCGCCGCGGCAACCTCGGCCTATCTGTTCACCCATCCTGAGCTGAACGGATTCTTCACCGACCTGCACGGCCAACCCCACGAGGAGGTGCCCGACGCCACCAGGGCCTACTTCGACGCCCATCCGCAGGAGCACGCAGAACTCAGAGGTATCCGCCAACCGCTGGTCGATTTCCGCAACCGCTGCGGATACGGCGAACCCAACCTGCTTGGAGGGCAACAATCGTGAACAGATCACCGCGGTCGATCCGGGCCCGCGTCACGACCGTCGCTCTGGCGTTCTTGACGTTGCCCGGCGTCATCGTGTTGGCCGCGCCCGCCGGCACCGCACTCGCAGACGTGTGCGCCAGCGCCGGGCGCCGAATCTCAGTGGGGGGATGTGTCAACATCGCCGACGCGGTCGCACCCTACGTACCGCCACCGGCCTACTACGCCCCGCTGCCCGAAGACCCGCCACCACCGCTTGGCTCGAACGTCAGCGGCTGCATCGGATACAACGGACGCTGGGTTCACGCCGGAGGCTGCAACTGACCTCGAAGACGGCTACGGCGAATTCCACTCCCACGGAGCATCATGGGAAACCGGACCGAGAAGCCGTAGTCACCAAGACAGCATCGGCCCTGCTCAGGTCGAAGTCCACGGGGTCATGCCAAACCGTTAGCACGGCGCGACACAGTCGGCGTTAGCCCGTTCTATGGCAAGTGATTTCGTGGTATTGAGACGCTGACATTCGCAGTGCCGGCGTCGTGGGTGAGTTCGGTGATGACCGCGGCGAGTGTCCGAATTTTGCTTCGTAGTTGTGCGTTCTCGGTGAGTAGTGCCTTGGTGCGTTCGTGTGCCTGCGCGAGTTGTCGGTGAACCGCCTCGGTGCTTGGGCCGCCGGATCCACCGCCTGCCGTAGCCTTGAAATCGTTGAGTAGATCGCTGTGCTGTTCGTAGAGCCGTTGTCGAGATACTCCCGATTCCGCGGCCAAGGCTACGACGGTGTATGCGTCGTAGCCCCGCTCGGCGGTGTTGTCGCGGATCCGGGTCATGGCGGCCAGCACCAGCTGGCGTTCCTTAGCATTGCGGGTCGCGCTGTCCGAGAGGATCATTCGCTGTCTATCTCCTGTCGTGGGATTCTCGATGGTCGGCCGGATTCGTGGTCGATGAGCGCCTTCTGGTGCTCGATGAGGCGGTCCTGAACTCGATGTCGCAATGGTTCAGGAAGCCCAGGGGTGTCCAAGTCTTGCTGTAGTGCTGTGACATGTTGGCGCAGGTTGGCCGCGTCTCGGTCGGTGCGGGCGGCGTTGACGCAGCTGGGGCGACACCTGCTCCAAGCAGGTTCAGCCGAATTGTCGATCGGTTGCAGACAGGCCGCAGTGGCGCGTCTGAACACGCATGTCACGAGTGCGCCGTGGTGGATCTGCAGATCGGGGTTGGCCAGGGCATTGTTGATCTGACTTGTGGTGGTGACTGTCAATCCGGCGAAGCTGCGTGCCCGTGCGATGCGGGCCCGGTATTCGTCGGCGGCCGGGCCAGAGACATGCTCGCCACGGTCGAGCCGTTGGGCGTCGTCGTGGAGGATTTCGGCGCGGTGCAGAAACTCTTCGAAGGTGATCTCGTCGAGGAATCCTGCATCCGCTCCACCAGCATACCCTTGAATGATTTGGGTGTGCAGATGTCCGTATTGTGTTGCCCCGGCGATGGTTCCGCCTGGCCGCCGTACGATGTGCCAGGCCAGCGTGCGGCGCAACCGCGGCACCTGAATAGATCCGTGGGGATCGGCGGGTATCGGCGGATGGCTTACCGCTGGTGCGATATCGCGGTTGAACCAGTCGATGAAACGTGTGATGTCGGTGTTGATGGAGCCTGGTGTCCTGGTCCGTGTCGATCCGTGCAGAAACTGTTCCTGGGAGCACCACTGGAATCCCGGGAAGAGCAGTTCACCGGCCGTGATCTGCTCCAGGACGCTCACAGCATGGGCGCTCTCATCGGCCACGACCCACGGGACCGTCGTTGGGGACCGATTCCGCCGCAGGCCACTGGCTTTTAATTGCTGGCCAGACATGAAAGTCAACGCCAGCTTCGCGTCACGGCTGATGCAACCCCGCCGCAGGTTGAGTGCCTCGCCGGTGCGCACTCCCGACAGGTACGCGATCACCAGAAAGCAGGCGGCGGTGACGTGGCGCAGTAGAGCGCCCAGTTCATCCGCCTCGACCGGAGTGTCTCGCCATGGGCGCGCGCCGGCGGAGCTGAAGGTGCTGGTGCGCAGCATGTCGACGTCGATCGGCAACCCGGAGGCGGCGATCATGACCGGTGTTTCTTTCATGCGTGTGAGTTCGGTGTGGTTGAGCCATCCCCCCGCCGCCAGCCCCCTGAGGTCGACACTAATCGTGTCATCGGCGCGGATTCCGGGAAGTGCAGCGTCGTTGTGCCCGAGTGCGTTCAAGAGGGCGTCAAGTTGCGTCTTGGTGGTCTCGAAGAGCGATACCGTCCGTGTGCGGGCCCGGCGGATGTCGGGTGCACTGCGGTGCGCCAGCTGCCGCATCTCCAGGAGTTTGCGCGCGGCGGGCAGGAGGTCGGCGGCGACGGTGTGGGTGACCAGCAGTGCCGCCGATAGCAGCGGCTCCATGACATCGGGATGTACGCGAGGGGTGGTGTTGGGTTTGCCCCAGGAGGACTCGTACTGGGCGAGCCCTCGCGCGCTCGCACCACCCCATAGCGGTCCTGCGGGAAGTTGGCACTGAAGGGGAAGGACCTCCCGGTACAGGTGCAGACGCTTGACCGCCTGCAGCGCAGAGCGTTTGGTTCCGGCGCTGACACCCGCAGCGTCGGTGACATGGAGCAGATAGCGGTCGAGATGCGCAGTGCTGACCTGATCCAGCGATGTCACGCCGCGGTCCAGCAGCCATGTCGTGAATCGCCTTAGCGGTACTAGCTGGGCGAGAATGGTTTTGATGTGGGGGTGGGGTGAGCGCGCCGCGTCGAGGCGGGGTGCATCGTCAACCACGTTGAGCAACGCGAACAGGTACAGCTTGCATTCGTAGCGAAACGCGGCCGGGAAGGTGTCCCAGTGCACGGCCTGCCCGGCGCTGTGTCGGTCCTCGATGGCCGCCGATAGATCCCACACCGGGTCGCCGAATCGACTTCGACGTCCTGGGATGAACACCGGGCGATGCAGCAGCACCTCGGTGTGCGGGGTGATATGAACTCCGGCGATGACCTCGAATGCCTGCACTGTCTGCGTCAAGTCTGTCCACAGCGTGACGTTCTACGGCGCGACGCGCGACGAGTTGTGCTCGCACTGGGAGTCGATCGGGTTACGCCGTCTCAGCTTGATCGACACCCAGCTGTCGGACTCCGGGTTAGCGAGTGTGGTAACTGCACAGGGCTATTCGGTCGAGTCGGTTTTCCACCTGTTCGAGTCGGCAGACGGGTTGCGCAGGGTGATCGACGCAGCCGCCGAGGTCGGCGTCCGCGTGGTCTACATGCTGACCGGCGGGCGCGGAGACCATCCGTGGGAGGAGGCGGCCGCCCGGTTCTGCGAGGCGGTGCGGCCGTGCGTCGAACACGCGCACCAGGCGGGGGTGGCGCTGGCGATCGAGAACGCGTCGGGTCTGTACGCCGACATCCACATCGCCCACTCGTTGAGGGACACGATCGAGCTGGCCGAAACCGCCGGGCTCGGCGTATGTGTCGACCTTTTCCACTGCTGGACAGAGGCGCACCTGCCCGCCCTCCTCGACCGGGCGTTGCCGCGCACCGAGCTGATCCAACTCAGCGACTATGTGCTCGGTGACCGGGCGCTACCCGCGCGGGCGGTGCCTGGCGACGGCGCGATCCCGCTGCGGGCGCTGGTCGGCCAGGCCCTCGCGGGCGGCTACCCGCACGGTTTCGACCTCGAGTTGATCGGACCCAGGATCGAGCAGGAGGGGCGGCTTGAAGCGGCCCGACGCGCCTGCACTGCGGTATCGGCGCTGCTGTCCCGTTCCGGGGCGCAGGGGTAATCCGATGGCGTTCGGAGACGGACCTGACGACGAGGCCCTGTATCGCGGCTGGCAGGCGTTCTGCGAACAGCTCAGCGCGGCGGGGGAGCAGGTGTTCAAGGCCGACAATCCCGCTTCGTCCGTTCACCGCGTCGATGCCCTTAGGTTCCTCACGCAAAACCTCGGCCAGGCCTTCGATCTCGCTCTGGAGACCAGAGACACCCGCTATCCGAGCCTGCACGCCTTTTGCGGACCCACCCGCAAGCTGGGCGGCGACTGTGCGGATTTCACCTACCAGCAAGCGTGGATCGACGGCGTGTCGACCTACCGGATCGTCGGGGAGCTCGGCACAGCAAGGTTTCTCAACATCACCGTCCAAGGTCCCCGTCCCGGTGGACCGGGGGTGCTCCACGAACCGTTTGGTGATCAACCCGAGGCCAACCTGCTCGGCGGACAGCTCACGACTGCCGGCGACGGCATCGTCGAGTTGTATGTCGGCGGAGCGCAACGCGGTCCGAACTGGTTGCCCACGACTGCGGGTTCACGCAAGATCTTCATCCGCCAGGGCTTCGACTCGTGGGACGAGCGACCCGCGCGGCTGCGGATCGAACGGGTCGGCATGGCGTCACCCAAGCCGTTACCTTCCACTGGACAGCTGCTCGACGCGATCGGCTGGGCCGGCGCATTCGTCACCGGGGTGATGGGTGACTGGCCCGAATTCCCGTTCGCCCACGGGGGAGTCGACGCAAGGCAGCCGAACAGGTTCCCGGTGGTCGAGGCGGGCGAGGACGATGTGAAGCGCGGGCGCGCCGCGGCGAATATGCACTGGACCTTGGCGGGCGACGAGGCCCTCGTCATCGAGTTCGACGCCCACGAGGGGCTCTGGATGCTGACCAACATGGGCGTCTTCTTCAACAGCATGGATTTCCGGTACCGCCCGGTCAGTTATACGCCCAGTCGCACGGCCGTCGACGGCGACGGCAGGGTGCGGGTGGTCCTCGCCCATACCGACCCTGGCGTGCACAACTGGATGGACACGCAGGGATTCGAGCGCGGTAACCTCACCTACCGGCACATGCTTGAGGGCGCGCCCGCAGTGTTGCAGACCCGGGTGGTCAAGCACGTCGCACTGCGCGATGCGCTGCCCGCAGACACCGCCACCGTCACCAACGAGGAGCGGGCTGCTCAGATGTGGGTGCGATTCAACGCCATCCAACAGCGGTATTCACTGCTGTAATACGCAGCGAGCGTGCGCGAAATTGCGCTATGCCGCGGCGCGGCGCCCGCAGACACGCACACTCGCGGGGAGAAGAGGGGGGTCAGAGGCGCTGCAGGGCGAATGTCCAGAACTGGGTTCCGGGCGGGCCGTTGAAGCAGCCGACGTCGTACTTCGAGTCGATCGTGCCGAACAGGGTGTTCGCGTCCCACGAGTAGGTCTCGCGCGTCGGCATGACATGACCTGGACATTGGAGTCCGTCGGGCACGTCGACGGTGAACGTGTAGCGCCCGTCGACGAGCCAGACCTTGCTCTCGTAGTACTGGTAGTACGCCAACCGCGGCCGTGCGGCGACGTTCAGACAATTCGGATTCTTCTCGGGTATGCACAGCGTCACGAACCAGAACCACGACGCGCGGTTGTACCTGTTGGTGAGCAGGTCATAGTTTCCGATGGCAAAACTCGCCGATGACGGCGGCGCGAGCAACGTCGCCGCCGCCATCAGCGCGGCCGCGATCGTCCCGATCTTGTGAAGCCTCATCGCTCGTCCTCCCAACTGTCGGCGCCATCCATCGAACCATTCGCCGCGAATAATGGGGCGAGAACAGTCGTTAATCGATGACGGCCGCTTCCTTGCGCTCGGTGATGGGCCGGGCGAGCTCCTGCTCGTTGCAGATCCGCTGGAGCTTCTCGATCGTTTCGTCGAGGCCGGGTCCCAAACGCTTGCCCGGGGTGAACGTGGCGGGCAGGTTGCGCATGCCCTGGATGACACCGATGCTGTCGTAGTGCACGGTCCCTTCGGGATCACACACGTAATCGGGCATCCGGTCCAGCACCGCGGTAACCATCGACTTGAAGACCATCCGCGCGACGTTGGACCCCACGCACCTGTGCACACCGATACCGAAACTGAAGTGCCGGTTTCCCTTTCGGTCAAGGACCACCTCGTTGGGCCTGTCGAACACCGACGGATCCCGGTTCGCCATCGCCCACGACAGCCACAGCCGCTCGAACTTCTTGAACTGCTGACCGGCCACCTCGACGTCGTCGGCGAAAGTCCGGCCGTCACCGGGGGCGGGGGTGAAGAAGCGTAGAAACTCCTCGGTCGCCGGGTCCAGCAGCGTGGCACGCTCGCTGCTGAGCCGCTGCCGCTGGTCGGGATGTTCGCCCAACCACTCCAGAGCGTGCGCGGTCAGCGCGGTAGTGGTGTCGAAACCGCCGCCGATGATCAGCCCGAGATTGCCCAGGATCTCGATATCCGGGGCCGGCTCACCGTCGATTCGCAACTGCAGCAACGCATTCACCAGGCCGGGCCGCGGGTTCTCCCGGATCTCCATCATGTTGGTGATGAGATCGAGGCCCATCGCGCGGTGCTGCTCGTTGATCTTCTCGCGTTCCGGTGCGTGCTCCGGGGTGTACACCGAGGCGTGTGTCGGCTCGCTGTAGACGCTCCACTTGTCGAGCTTGATGCCCATCATCGCCAGCGTGAACACCGCCGGGACCACGTTCGCCAGGTGGTCGACAAAGTCGATGCGGCCCGTTTCGATGTGCTCGTCGAGGGCGCCGCGGGTGATCTCGTGGATGAACGGTTCCCAGCGCTTGATCGCCGCGGGGGACAGGTACGGGTTCAACGCGCCGCGGTAGGCGCTGTGCTCCGGTTCGTCCATCTCCAGGATGCCGCCGCGAACGACGGTGGCGCGACTGGCCTTCGGGATCGTGATGCCCTGGAACGGGGTCTCGCCGGAGATGTCGTGGTGGTTCGACACCACGGGGCAGCGGGCCAGTTCGAACACGTGCTTGCTGTCGGCCGCCACCCAGTGCCCGCCGTAGGTGTCCGACCAGGCCATCGGGCACTTGGTCTGCATCTCTTCGGTGATCTTCTCGAACTGCAGCCGGTATTCCGGGGTGTGCCTGTCGAAGAAGTACCTGTTCTGCTTGCGGCTGTCGTCAGCGGTGCCGTTCACAACGTCGTCGACACTCAAAGCTCTATCTCCCTGCTCACTCTTCGATCGAGATGGCTTGTTCGGGGCAGGAGTGTGCGGCCTCGCGGACTGCTTCCTCCTGATCGGCGGGTACCACTTCGTTGACCGGTGAGGACGTGCCGTCGATATCGCTGAGCTCGAAAGAGTCAGGCGCGATCATCGCGCACAGCGTGTGCCCCTGACACCTTTCGGAATCGACCCGAACCTTCACAGCCTCGCCTCCTCAACCTGGTTGCTGCGCATCACGCGTGGTAGTCGTACCACTTCAGATACCCGCCGGCGTCCACGCGCAACTGCATGCCGGTGACGTATCTGGCCTCGTCGGAGACCAGCCACAGAATTGCGTTGCTGATGTCCTCGGGTTCGATGAAGTTGACCTTCATGGCCTGCTGCACGCCGAACACCGGCTCGGCATCCGCACGCGTCGGATTCTCCAGATCGGGCCGGAAGGACTTGTACATCGGCGGGCTCTGCAGCATGTCGGTGTTGCAGTTGGTGGGATGCACCACGTTGGCACGGATGCCGCGCACCGCCAGCTCGGTGGCGAGATCGTGAACATACTGCGAGAGAAGCCGTTTCGACGTCATGTAGGCCATGCCGCCGGGATCGTTGCCGGGGTTCGGCTTGTTGTGCGCGTCCATCAGCGCGGCGGTCGAGCCGGTGGCCACGATCGAGGCGCCCTCCTTGAGGTGGGGGAGCGCGACCTGGATGGCGTTGATGGTGCCGACCAGGTTGGTGTTGATCACATCGGTCCACGCCAGCATCGGCGGTTGGCCCTTCATGCCGGCGACACCGGCCTGGGCGACGACGATGTCCACGCCGCCCAACTGTGCGATGCCGTCCTCGAGGGCCTTCTTCAGTTGCGCCGCGTCGCGGACGTCGGCCTTCGCGGTGACGATGCGCTGGCCGGTCTTCTCCACGAACGCCGCGGTCTCGTCCAGGTCTTCGGCGGTGGCCATCGGATAGCCGATGGTGTCGACGTTCTCGCACAGGTCGACGGCGATGATGTCGGCGCCCTCTTCGGCGAGCCGGACTGCGTGGCTACGGCCCTGCCCCCGCGCTGCGCCCGTGATGAAGGCGACCTTGCCTTGAACCCGTCCCATTGACACTCGTCCTTTCGCTGAAATCTGCTGGTTGGTCAGGTGTTCCGGCCGCCGTTGACGCCGAGGATCTGCCCGGTGATGTAGCCGGCCTCCTCGGAGATGAAGAACGCGCAGGCGGCGGCGATGTCCTCGGGACGTCCCATGCGTCGGACTGGTGTCTGCTGGATCTGCTTGTCGGTGTCGCCGAGGAAGCCGCGTTGCTCGGCCTTGCGCAGCATCGGGGTGTCGATGAAACCGGGTGGCACGGCGTTGACGGTGATCCCGTTCGGGCCGTACTCGAGAGCCAGCGATTTCGTCAGCCCGTTGACGGCCGACTTCGCGGCGACGTAGGGCGACATGTACGGCTGGCCGGAGTGCGTGCTCGACGACGAGATGTTGACGATGCGTCCCCAGCCCGCCTCGATCATGTCGGGCAGCACCGCCTGGGTGCAGTGGAAGACTCCGTTGAGGTTGACGTCGACGACTTTCTGCCATTCGTCGAAGGACAGGTCCAGGAACTTCTTGAAGCGGTCCAGCCCGGCCGCATTCACCAGCACCGTCACCGGTCCCAGTTCGGCGTGGATCTCGCTCAGTACGGCGTCCACGGCGGCCCGGTCCGTCACGTCGGCGGCGTAGGAGTACTTCTCGTCGCCGGGATTGAGGTCGATCGTCGCCACGCGCATACCGTCGGCGCGCAGCCGTTCCGCTATCGCGGCACCGATACCGGACGCGCCACCGGTCACTACCGCGTTCTTCACAGGCAGACTCCGCCCGTCTCGTTATTCAACAAGAACCGTCCTTCCGATTATGAGAACCGTACTCTCGCATCATGCAGGATCGCAAGACAAGAGACCTGTCGTGTTCGCACCGGTGAGACGTTTGACGGTGGATTGTCCCACCTTCTATTGCAGGCAGTCGCGGCTTCTTCTCATTTCCTTGAGTTCTCATCCAGCGAATGTATGATTCGCCGGTGATGAGAATGCAGTTTCCATCACATATGCCCACATCACGCCTGTGGCGACGGTTCTGCGAGGAGGAAGATGCAGGAAACAGCAACGATCTCGGGTGAGCGCAGCGGTGCCGGCCAGGCAGCGCAGCGCGCGGAACGGCACCTCCTGATCGGGGGGCAACTCCTCGAGACCGAGCGGACGTTTCCTTCCCTCAACCCGGCGACCGGTGAGGTGCTCGGGTATGCGCCTGACGCCACCGTCGCCGATGCGGAGGCAGCCGTGGCCGCGGCGCGCCGCGCATTCGACGCGGGTGTCTGGGCGACCGACACCGAGCTGCGGATCCGCTGCCTGGAGCAGTTCCACGCGGCGCTGGTCGAGCATCGCGACGAGCTGGCTGCCCTGACCATCGCCGAGGTCGGCGCCACCCCGGCCCTGTGCCAGGGTGCTCAACTCGACCAGCCGATCGAGATCGTCCGGTACTACGCAGACCTGCTGAAGACGTATCCGCTCACCGAGGACCTCGGCAACATCGAGAGCCGGGGGATGCAACACCACCGTTGGGTGGAGAAAGAGGCGGGCGGCGTGGTGGCCGCGATCATCGCCTACAACTATCCCAACCAGTTGGCGCTGGCCAAGCTCGCGCCGGCGCTGGCCGCCGGCTGCACCGTGGTGCTCAAGTCCGCTCCCGACACCCCGCTGGTCACGCTGGCGCTCGGCGAGTTGATCGCCAAGCACACCGACATCCCGGCCGGCGTCGTCAACGTGCTCTCCGGTGCGGACCCGGCCGTGGGCGCGGCGCTGACCACCAGCCCGGACGTCGACATGGTGACGTTCACCGGGTCGACCCCCACCGGACGCGCGATCATGGCGGCCGCGAGCGGAACGCTGAAGAAGGTGTTCCTCGAACTCGGCGGCAAATCGGCGGCCATCGTCCTCGACGACGCCGACTTCAACACTGCGGCAATGTTCTCGGCGTTCAGCATGGTCACCCACGCCGGTCAGGGCTGCGCGCTGACCTCGCGCCTGCTGGTTCCCAAGAAGCACAAGGACGAGCTCGTCGAGCTGGTCAAGAACAATTTCGGTCTCGTCCGTTACGGGGACCCCACCGCGGCGGGCACTTACATGGGCCCGCTGATCAGCGAGAAGCAACGCGACAAGGTCGACGGGATGGTCCGGCGCGCCGTCGAGGCCGGTGCCACATTGGTGACCGGTGGCGAGAGCGTCGACCCCGGCTACTTCTACACGCCGACGCTGCTGGCCGACGTCGACCCGGACAGCGAGATCGCCCAGGAAGAGGTGTTCGGACCGGTCCTGGTCGTAATCGCCTACGAGGACGACGACGACGCGGTGCGCATCGCCAACAACTCGATCTACGGGCTCTCGGGCGCGGTGTTCGGCAGTCAGGACCGTGCGCTCGCGGTGGCGCGTCGGATCCGCACCGGCACCTTCTCCATCAACGGAGGTAACTACTTCAGCCCCGACAGCCCGTTCGGTGGCTACAAGCAGTCGGGCATCGGCCGCGAGATGGGGAGGGCCGGGCTCGAGGAGTTCCTGGAGTCCAAGACATACGCAGTGGTCGTGCCGGAGGCGGAGGGACAAGCATGAGCAAGCCGCTCGACGGGATCCGCGTCCTCGAGGTCGCGATGTACGGCTTCGTTCCGTCGGCGGGCGCAGTGCTCGCCGAGTGGGGCGCCGACGTCATCAAGGTCGAGCACGCCGTCACCGGGGACCCGCAGCGCGGGCTGCGCCAGACCGGCCTGCTGCGTGTCGAGGGAGACCCGAACCCGAACATCGAGCACGCCAACCGCCTCAAGCGCAGCATCGGCCTGGACATGTCGGTGCCCGAGGGCAAAGAGGTGTTGTTGGAGCTGGCCCGCCGCGCCGACGTCTTCCTGACCAGCTTCCTGCCGGGCCACCGGCAGAAGTTCGGCATCGATGTCGACGACATCCGCGCGGTCAACCCGAAGATCGTCTACGCGCGCGGCAGCGCGTTGGGGCCCCGCGGTGAGGAGTCGGTCAAGGGCGGTTACGACATGACCGCGTTCTGGTGCCGGGCCGGCACCGCCGCCACCATCACCCCGCCGGGCACCCCCGGCATGGTCGGTCCGCCCGGACCGGCCTACGGCGACACGATCTCCGGCACCAACCTCGCCGGAGGTATCGCCGCAGCGCTGCTCAAGAGGGAACGCACGGGGGAGCCGTCGATCGTCGACGTATCGCTGCTGGGCAGCGGGCTGTGGGCGCTGGGCCACACGGTGGCGCTGACCAACCACCTCCACGAGCGGATGGAAGCCTTCCCGCCGGGAGTGCACGGCTCACCGATCAATCCGTTGGTCGGCCTCTATCCGACCGCCGACGATCGCTACATCTCTTTCGTGATGATGCAGCCGACCAAATTCTGGGCCGATGTGTGCAAGCACATGGATCTCGACGAACTGGCCGACGACCCGCGGTTCGCCACCGCCGAATCGTTCGCAGAGAACACCGCGGACGCGGCAGAGATCCTCAAGGAGGCGATGAGCAAGCGCACGCTGGTCGAGTGGAGCGAGCGGTTCGCCACCCTGGCCGGGCCGTGGGCGCCGGTGCAGGACACCCTGCAGGCGGCCGACGACGCGCAGGTCCGCGCCAACGAATACCTGGTTCAGGCAGGCGAACTCGAGCTCGTGGCCAACCCGGTACAGTTCGATGTCGCCGCTCCGACGTCGGGTCCGGCGCCCGGCTTCGCCGAGCAGACCGACGACATCCTGGTCGAACTCGGCCTGGACTGGGACCGCATCATCGAGCTCAAGACTGCCGGCGCCGTCACCTGACCGCCCGCGTTCCGATCCTGGAGATACCCATGCCCTACGTCGCGTCCGTCGGCACCTACCTGCCGTGCTGGGGTACGTCCCTGCACCGGGTGGCCGGCGATGACGAGGACGTCGTCACGATGGCCGTCGAGGCCGGCCGGGCGGCGTTGACGGCGGGCGGGGCAGTGGAGCGCGTGGTGCTGGTCAGCCGTGACCTGCCGCTGTTGGAAAGCAGCAACGCGGCAGTGCTTCTGGCCGGACTCGGGCTGGACCCCGAATTGGAGGTCGACGAACGGCTCGGTGGGGCACCGGCCACCGTCGACGCCGTCAGCTCGGCCCGGCCGCGCACCCTGATCATCGGCGCCGACCTTGCGCCTGCCGGTGCGGCCGCCATCGTGACGGCCGAGAACGGGCTTCAGGTGCGGACCGCCGCGCGGGTCGCGCGCAGCCTGCCGGTGCGGACCCGCAAGGCCACCGGCGACGTACACGACTACGGCGATCCTCGGCTGCTGCACGAACGCGGCTTGATCGCCTCGCTGGCCGCCGCATGGCTGGACACCCCGGTGGCGGTGGCCGGGGTCGACCATCAGCGGGCGATCGAACTGTGTCTGGCAGATCCGCCGGCCCTGCCCACGTCGGGTGCGAGCGCGAGTCTGTTCGCCCTGGCGGCACTGGCTGAGCAGGGCAGAACCGGTCCGCTCGTGGCCGCTGAGCAGGCCCTGCTGTCCGGGGTGAGTGTCGGCGGAGGTGGTGCGCAGGTCCACCGCAGGGAGCCGGACCCGCGCCCGGTTCCCGACGGCACCTTCGCCGGCGATGTGGAAATCCCGATCTCACTGGCCGCCTACGAGCGGGCCTTCGAGGCGAAGGTTCGTTGGGAAGCAGGACAATTCGGCGACTCGGAGGAGCTGGACTTCCCGCCGCGTTACCGGGTGGGCTCCGACGGCGCACTGGCCACCGATTACGAGCTCGTTCCGTTGCCACGAACCGGCACGGTGTACACCGAGACGACCGTGCACATCCCGGTCCCCGGGCTGCGCACGCCGTATTCGCTGGTGATCGTCGAACTCGACGGGGTCGGGGTCCGGGCGCTGGTCAAGGTCACCGGGGTGGCGCCGGGCACCGTCGACATCGGTGATCGCGGGCGGCTGGTGCTGCGTCGCGTCGCGGTCCGGTCCGGGGTGCCGGACTACGGCTATGCGTTCGAACCCGACCCGGCGCAGTCCGGAGTCAGGGGGGCTGCGTGAGAAGGGTCGCGATCGTGGGAGCCGGCATGACGGCTTTCGGGGAGCACTTCGCGCTCGGCATCAAAGACCTGCTGCCCATGGCCTTCTCCGCGTGTGCGGGCACTGTCGACAAGGGGCTGTCGAAGACGGACCTGCAGGCGGCGTGGTTCGGTGCGATGGGCACCGCGGACGGCTTCCCTTCGGGGATCCTGGCCGACACGCTCGGCCTGCCCGAGCTGCCTGTGACACGCGTCGAGAATTCCTGCGCAACGGGGCATGACGCGATCCGCAATGCGTTGTTCGGGATCGCGTCGGGGGCGTTCGACGTGGCTCTGGTGATGGGTGCGGACAAGCTCCGCGACACCACCTCTGCGGAGATGCTGTGGGAATGGGAAGCCATGGCACGCGACATGGCCTGGGATTACCCGCTCGGTCTGGTGGCTCCGGCAGGATTCGCCTTACATGTTCGCCGATATCTCCACGAATCTCCGGCAACTGAAGAACACTTAGCTATGGTGGCGGTCAAGAACCATCGCCACGGCGTCAACAACCCCAAGGCGCGGTTGCGCTTCGAGATCACGATGGAGCAGGCCCTGAACGCACCTACGGTGGTGACCCCGTTCCGGTTGTACGACTGCGCGCCGCAGAGTGATGGTGCCGCTGCGCTGGTGATCGCCGCCGACGACGTCGTCGACCGATTTACCGATCGGCCCGTGTGGATCACCGGCGTCGGGCTCGGGTTGGATTCGGTGATGCACCAGCACAAGCCGGACCTGACCACGTTCCCGGCCACCACCAGGGCTGCCAGCCAGGCGTTCGCGATGGCGGGCAGGACGCCCGCGGACGTGGATGTCGCCGAGGTACACGACTTTCTGACCGGGATCGAGTTGATGAGCTACGAGGATCTCGGCTTCGCCGAAAGGCTGGGTGGCTACAAACTTCTGGAGGCCGAGGTGACGAGCGTCGGCGGTGCGCTGCCGGTCAATCCCAGCGGCGGTCTCAAGGCCAAGGGGCATCCGCCGGGCGCCACCGGTGTCGCTCAGTGCGTCGAGCTTTTCGCCCAACTGCGCGGGGAAGCGGTCAATCAGGTCGACGGCGCCCGGATCGGCCTGGCGCACAACATCGGCGGTCCGACGGCCGTTTCTGCGGTGACGATCTTGGAGGGCCCCCGTGGCAAGTAAGGGACCGGAGCGGTGGACGACCGGCATCGCGTTGCCCAACGGGCTGTCAGGTGCGATGCAGGCTGTCGGTGGGTTCTTCTCGATGGCGCTGGACGCGGTGCGGTTCGTGTTCGTGCGGCCTTTTCAGTGGCGAGAGTTCCTGGAGCAGTGTTGGTTTGTGGCGCGGGTGTCGATGGCGCCGACGCTGCTGGTGGCGATTCCGTTCACGGTGCTGGTGTCGTTCACGCTGAACATCCTGCTGCGTGAGCTGGGCGCTGCGGATCTGTCCGGTGCCGGTGCGGCGTTCGGCGCGGTCACCCAGGTCGGGCCGCTGGTCACGGTGCTGATCGTGGCCGGTGCGGGCGCGACGGCGATGTGTGCCGATCTGGGGTCGCGCACCATCCGCGAGGAGATCGATGCCATGGAAGTGCTGGGCATCAATCCGGTACAGCGGCTCGTGACACCCCGGATGCTGGCGGCGGGTCTGGTGGCGTTGCTGCTCAACAGCCTGGTGGTGATCATCGGGATCCTGGGCGGTTACTTCTTCTCGGTCTTCGTCCAGGACGTGAACCCGGGCGCGTTCGCCGCGGGCATCACCTTGTTGACCGGAGTGCCCGAGGTCATCATCTCCTGTGTCAAGGCCGCGCTGTTCGGTCTGATCGCAGGGTTGGTCGCCTGTTATCGGGGATTGACCATCACCGGTGGCGGGGCCAAGGCGGTGGGTAACGCCGTCAACGAGACGGTGGTGTACGCCTTCATGGCGTTGTTCGTCATCAACGTGGTGGTGACGGCCATCGGCATCCGGATGACGACGGGATAGCGGGCATGGGCACCTCAACGCTGCTGCGTCAACGCTTCCCGCGGCTGGTCGACCATCTGGGTCGGCCGGTGGCTCTGCTGAGCCGGTTGGGCGATCACGTGCTGTTCTACGGCCGCGCGATCGGCGGTGTGCCGCACGCCGCCGTGCATTTCCGTAAGGAGATCGTCCGGTTGATCGCCGAGATCTCCATGGGGGCGGGCACGTTGGCGATGATCGGCGGCACGGTGGTGATCGTCGGATTCCTGACCCTGGCCGCGGGTGGCACATTGGCGATCCAGGGGTACAGCTCGCTGGGCAATATCGGCATCGAGGCGTTGACGGGGTTCCTGGCCGCGTTCATCAACGTGCGCATCGCCGCACCGGTGGTGGCCGGCATCGGGTTGGCCGCCACATTCGGGGCCGGGGTGACCGCGCAGTTGGGCGCGATGCGGATCAACGAGGAGATCGACGCGCTGGAATCGATGGGGATCCGGCCGGTGGAGTATCTGGTCTCCACGCGCATCGTGGCCGGCATGGTGGCGATCGCGCCGCTGTATTCGATCGCAGTGATCTTGTCGTTCGTGGCGTCGCAGTTCACCACGGTGGTGTTGTTCGGCCAGTCCGGTGGGCTCTACGACCACTATTTCGACACCTTCCTCAACCCGATCGACCTGTTGTGGTCGTTCCTGCAGGCGGTGTTGATGGCGATCGCGATCCTGTTGGTGCACACCTACTTCGGTTACTTCGCGACCGGTGGCCCCTCGGGCGTGGGTGCCGCGGTCGGCAATGCGGTACGCACCTCCCTTGTCGTGGTGGTCTCGGTGACCCTGTTGGTGTCACTGTCGATCTACGGCTCCAACGGCAACTTCAACCTGTCAGGCTAGGGAGGCGAGTGAGCAGCAACCTCGGCCCAGGACCGCATCACCGGTCCGAAACGACCAGTGGTGCAACACCTCTGGTGGCGCCCTTTGGGCGTCATTTCGGCATGTCGAATTTGGCGCGCCCGCTGGCGGGCCTCGGGATGGTGGTGGCGTTGCTGGTGATCTTGGCGGTCTCGATCGGGCTGTTCGCCGGGAAGTTCACCGAAACGGTTCCGGTGACCGTGATCTCGGACCGCGCCGGTCTGGTGATGAATCCCGACGCCAAGGTCAAGATGCGCGGTGTGCAGGTCGGCTCCGTCAGGTCGATCCAGTACCGGCCCGACGGCAAGGCCGAGCTGCAGCTGGACTTGGATCCGTCGCAGCTGCATCTCATTCCGTCGAACGTCAACGTGGACATCGCGTCGTCGACGGTGTTCGGCGCCAAGTTCGTCCAACTCGAAGCGCCGCCGAATCCGACCGGTGAGCTGAAGAAGGGGCAGGTTCTCGCGGGTGACCACGTCACCGTCGAGATCAACACCGTTTTCCAACAGCTCGTCAATGTGCTGGATGCGGTCGAACCGACGAAGCTGAACGAGACGCTCGGCGCAATCGCGCAGGCGTTCAACGGCCGAGGCGAGAAGTTCGGCCAGACGCTGTCCGACTTCAATGCACTGCTGGCCGAGATCGAACCCAGCCTGCCGAACCTGAGTCACGACATCGAAGCCGCCGTACCTGCGCTCACCGCATACGCCGACGCCGGCCCTGACCTCGTCTCGACAATCGAGAACACGACCACGCTGGGTAACTCGATCGTCGATGAGCAGGACAACCTGGACGAATTCCTGGTCAGTTCCATCGGTCTCGCCGACCTCGGCAACGAGGTCGTCGGTGGTAACCGTCAGGCGTTGACCACTGCGTTGGACCTGCTCGTGCCGACCACCGATCTGCTCCACTCCTACCGCAAGTCACTGTGGTGCGGCATCGGCGGTCTGATTCCGTTTGCGAAATCGCCACCGCAGTTCTCCGGCATCATCGTGTCGTCCGGCCTGACGCTCGGGGTCGAGCGTTACCGCTACCCGCGGGACCTGCCGAAGGTGGCCGCATCCAGCGGTGGCCGCGACTACTGTGCGGAACTGGGCCTGCCCGAGATGCCCGCCGAGTTCATCCCCCCGTTGATCGTCGGTGACGTCGGGGCCAACCCTGCGCAATACGGCAACGCGGGCATTTTGCTGAATTCAGAAGGCTTGAAGAACTGGCTGTTCGGACCTTTGGACGGGCCGCCGCGTAACACCGCACAGATCGGAATGCCCGGATGACGCGGTCGGCTGCGACGCTCGTGAAGTTCACAGCCTTCGGGCTCGTGATGGCTTTGCTGACCGCGTTCCTCTTCCTCGTGTTCAGCGACACCAGAACAGGTGCGGCCAATGAGTACACCGCGGTCTTCAAGGACGCGTCCCGCCTGAAGACCGGAGATACCGTGCGTATCGCCGGTATCCGGGTCGGCACCGTCAAAGACGTGGAACTGCAGGCCGACCGAAGCGTCCTGGTGACGTTCGACGCCGACCGCAGCACCGTGCTGACGACCGGGACCAACGCCGCGATCCGTTATCTGAACCTCGTCGGGGACCGCTATCTGGAGTTGGTCGACACCCCCGATTCCACCCAGATCGTGCCCGCGGGCGGACAGATCCCCGCAGACCGGACCGCTCCCGCACTCGACCTCGACGTGTTGCTCGGCGGCCTCAAGCCGGTTATCCAGGGCCTGAATCCCGAAGACGTGAACGGCCTGACGTCGTCCCTGATCCAGATCCTGCAGGGTCAGGGGGGAACGCTCGACTCGTTGTTCTCGAAGACATCCTCGTTCAGCAATTCGCTGGCCGACAACAACCAGGTCATCGAAGAGTTGATCGTCGATCTGCGTACGGTGCTCGACACGCTGTCCAAGGACGGCGACGAATTCTCCGGAGCGATCGACAAACTCGAGCAACTGGTCAGCGGACTGTCGTCCGACCGGGATCCCATCGGCACCGCCATCACCGCACTGGACAACGGCACCGCTTCGATTGCGGACCTGCTCAGCCGGGGTCGGGCGCCGTTGGCCAGCACCGTCGACGAGATGAACAGGCTTGCGCCGCTTGTCGACAACGACCTCGACCGCTTGGACGCCACGCTTCAGCGTTTGCCGGAGATCTACCGAAAGCTCGCACGCGTGGGTTCGTATGGTGCATGGTTCCCCTACTACATCTGCGGTATCGCGTTCCGCGCCAGCGATCTTGAGGGACGCACGGTGGTCTTCCCCTGGATCAAACAAGAAGAGGGAAGGTGCGTGGACGAATAATGCTCAAATACCGCGGATCTCAACTCGCCAGGGCCGGCTTCATCGGCGTGGTCCTGATCATTCTGGTGATCGCCGTCGGGCTGCAGCCGGAGAGGCTGTTGTCCTGGGCCACCGCAATTCGCTACCAGGCGCTCTTCGCCGAAGCCGGCGGTCTCACCGTGGGCAACGACGTCACGGTGTCCGGCATCAAGGTCGGCTCGGTGTCGTCGATAGCGCTCGACAACGGGGATGCCCTGGTCGGTTTCACCATCGACGGGAAGTACGCCCTGGGCTCCGACACCACCGCGCACATCCGGACGGGCACCCTGTTGGGCGAACGGGTGCTGGCACTGGACTCCGGCGGCAGCGGCACGCTGGATCCCCAGCAGGTCATCCCGATCACCAGGACGTCGTCGCCCTACTCGCTGACCGATGCCGTCAGCGAGCTGACCGCGAACAGTCGTGACACGGACACCGATTCGCTCAACCAGTCGCTGGACACCCTGGCGCAGACCCTCGACCAGGTCGCGCCGCAGCTGGGACCGACGTTCGACGGCCTGTCGCGCCTGTCCCAGTCGCTCAACAGCCGCAACGAGAGCCTCGCCGAGCTGCTTCGGACCGCGGGAGACGTCACCGGGATCTTCTCCGAGCGCAGCAGCCAGGTGAACGCGCTGATCCTCAACGCCAACGATCTGCTCGCGGTGCTCAACGAGCGCCGCTACGCGATCACGAGCCTGCTCGCCAACATCTCGGCCGTGTCGCAACAGCTGTCGGGCGTTGTCGCCGACAACGAGGCGGAACTCGCTCCCGCGCTGGAGCGGCTGAACAACGTGACGCAGATGCTGGAGAAGAACCGGGACAATCTCGCCAAGATGCTCCCCGGTGCGGCGAAGTACTACCTCACTCAGGGCGAGATCGTCTCCAACGGTGCGTATTACAACGCGCTGATCCCGAACATCCAACCCGCACAGCTGCTGCAACCGTTCCTCGACTACGCGTTCGGATTCCGCAACGGCGTCGATATCGGCCAGCCGCCGGACAACGCAGGGCCCCGGGCCCAACTCCCGTTCCCCGTCAACAGCCTTCCGCAGCCTGGAGATCTCCCCAATGATGGCAACCCGTAAGCGATGGGTGGCCGGCACGGCGCTGCTGCTGGCCATACTCCTGATCGCCGGCGCGGCGGTTCTCGCGCGTCAGGTGTTGTTCGGACCCAGGACCATCACGGCCTACTTCCCGACCGCGACAGCGATCTACCCCGGCGACGAAGTTCGCGTCTCGGGGGTGAAGGTCGGCACGATCGACAGGATCGAGCCGCAGGGCACGCTGACAAAGATGACGCTCAAGGTCGACAGGGACGTACCCGTGCCCGCCGACGCCAAAGCCGTCATCGTGGCGCAGAACCTGGTCGCCGCCCGGTACGTGCAGCTCACCCCGTCCTACCGTGAGGGCGACGGCCCGACGATGGGCGACGGCGCCACGATCCCGGAATCCCGGACCGCCGTCCCTGTCGAGTGGGACGAGGTCAAGACGCAATTGATGCGCCTCTCGGAGGAACTGGGTCCCCAGGCTGATGTGTCGGGGACATCGATCTCCCGCTTCGTCGACAGTGCCGCGAATGCGATGGAGGGCAACGGTGAGAAGCTTCGCGAGACGCTGCGCCAACTCTCGGGAGTAGCGAGGATTTTCGCCGAGGGTAGCGGCAACATCGTCGACATCATCAAGAACCTTCAGGTGTTCGTTTCCGCGCTGCGCGACAGCAAAGACCAGATCGTGCTGTTCCAGAACCGCCTCGCCACGCTGACCAGCGTGGTGAACAACAGCAGATCCGACCTTGACGCCGCGCTGACCGACCTGTCATTCGCCATCAACGAGGTTCAGCGGTTCGTCGCCGGCAGCAGGGACCAGACCGCAGAACAGATCCGCAGTCTCGGCCAGGTGACGCAGGTTCTGGTCGACAACCGCCTTGCGCTGGAGAACGTCCTGCACATCACGCCCAACGCGATCGCCAACTTCGAGAACATCTACTACCCGAACGGCGGGTCGGTCACCGGTGCGTTCTCGGTGTCCAACTTCTCGAATCCGGTGTGGTTCGTGTGCGGCCTCATCGGCGGCGTCGCCAACACCACGGCACCCGAGACTGCCAAGCTCTGCGCGCAGTATCTCGGGCCGGCATTACGTTCGGTCCCCATTCACAACCTGCCTTTCCCAATCAACGCGTATCTGCGGCCCGCGGTGAGTCCGCATCGGATGATCTACACCGATCCCAAGCTGGCACCCGGCGGCGCCGGGCCGGGCGATGCCCCCGAGATACCGCCCACGGTGTCGGCGTACACCGGTTCAGGGGATATCCCGCCGCCGCCGGGATGGGGCGCGCCACCCGGCCCGCCGGGGATCTACCAGCCCGACCCCGACGCGCCGGCAACGCCGTCACCGGCGCTGTTCCCGGGTGCGCCGCTACCGGGGCCACCCAACATCTTGTCGAACATCCCGGCCCAACCGCAGCCGCAGACCGTCGACGGGCTGCTGCTGCCCCCCGCGCCGGCGCCTGCGGTGGCCCCCAACAGGCCACTGTTGCCTGCAGAAAGGATGCCGCCAGCATGATCCGCGGTGCGAAGCAGTTGACGGTGCTCGGTTGCGGTGTCGCGCTGGCACTTTCGGGGTGCGCGTTCCAGGGCGTGAACTCACTGCCTCTGCCAGGCGCGGTGGGACGTGGCCCGGACGCGGTCACCTATAACGTTCAGGTGCCGAATGTCGCGACGCTGGAGTCGAATTCGCCGGTCATGATCGATGACGTCGTCGTGGGCAGCGTCGGCAAGATGACCGTGCAGAACTGGCACGCCGACGTCGAGATCTCGGTCAAGCCCGACGTCGTTATCCCCGCGAACGCGGTGGCGACAGTGGGGCAGACCAGCCTGTTGGGGTCGATGCACCTCGCATTGAACCCGCCGTTGGGAGACGACCCGACAGGACGCCTCCAGCCGGGATCCATACTCCCGCTGAACTCATCGTCCGCGTATCCCACCACTGAGCAGACCCTCTCGTCGCTGTCCACCGTCGCCAACGGCGGAGGACTCGGCCAGATCGGTGACATCATCCACAACATGAACACAGCCCTCTCGGGGCGTGAGCCCGAGGTCCGCGAACTGCTCACCAGGCTCGACAATTTCGTCCGGGTCCTTGCCGAGCAGCGCGAGAACATCATTGCGTCCATCCAACAGTTGCGCCGCGTCGCTGGGACGTTCGCCAACCAGCGCGAGGTGATCGACCGTGCGCTCAAGGAGATCCCGCCCGCCATCGACGTCCTGATCAAGGAACGGCCGAACTTCACCACCGCGCTGGATCGACTCGGCCAGTTCAGCAACACCGCCACGCAGCTCGTCAACGACGCAGGCGACGACCTGGTCAAGAACCTGGAGAATCTGGGTCCGGTGCTCGGTGCGCTCGCCGACATCGGACCGGATCTCAATCAAGCAGTACTCTGGACGACTGCGTTCCCGTACGGACCGACATTCGCCGACCGCGTCGTCCGCGGCGACTACATCAACCTGTACGCGATCTTCGACCTCACCTACCCACGGTTGAAGAAGACGCTCCTTCTCGGGACGCGGTGGGGCGACGAGAACGCCAAACTGATTCCTGCACCGGGAGATCCGTACTATCTCAACTATGCATACAACCCGATGATGGTCGGCATCACGCCTCCGCCGGAGGAGGCTCTGCCGCCACCAGCGCAGGACGGTGCGCCCGCGTCACTGACCGGTATCCCTGCCCAGCCGCTGCTGCCGGTGATACCTCCGCCGCCGGCAGCGCCGTGGTTGCCGCAGGCGCAGCCGATGGCAGGTGACCAGATCTTCGCGGGCCCGTACGGAGCGCCGACCCCGCCGCCGGTGGCTGCACCGGCAGCTTCCGTGCCGACACCTGGAGGAGGTGGCTGATGCTCACCCGCTTCGTCCGAAACCAGCTGATCATCTTCACGATTGCGTCGATCGTCGGTGTGGCGGTGATGCTGTTCGCCTACATGCAGGTCCCCACCCTGCTGGGTGTCGGCCGGCTGGTCGTCACTCTGGAGCTGCCGGAATCGGGTGGGCTCTACCGCTTCAGCAACGTGACCTACCGCGGCGTCCAGGTCGGCAAGGTCACCGGTGTGTCGCTGACCGAGAACGGAGCGGAAGCGACGCTGTCCCTGGAGACTTCGCCGAAGATCCCCGCGGATCTGCAAGCCGAGGTGCTCAGTGTGTCCGCCGTCGGCGAGCAGTACGTCGACCTCCGTCCGAACACCGACGAGGGACCCTATCTGGAGGACGGGGCGCGGATCCCGGTGGCCAACACCACGGTTCCGCAGCAGGTCGGTCCCATGCTCGATCAGCTGAGCGCACTGGTCGGCAGCCTGCCCAAGGACCGCATTCCCGATCTGCTCGATGAGACCTTCAAGGCGTTCAACGGTGCTGGACCCGATTTCGGGTCGATGCTGGACTCCGCTGCCACGCTGACCAACGACGTCAACGGCGTTTCCGACCAGATGCGTTCGTTGATCGATGACAGTGGACCGCTCATCGATTCGCAGGCCGAGACCGCCGACGCGATCCGGACCTGGGCGCAGAGCCTGAACGGGATCTCGGCGCAGGTGGTGCAGAACGACCCGCAGGTCCGCGCGCTTCTGCAGCAGGGACCCGCGTTCGCGCAGGAGGTCAGCGCACTTCTGAATCAGGTGAAGCCGACCCTGCCGATCCTGCTGGCGAATCTCAGCACGGTGGGGCAGACACTGCTCACCTACAATCCGGCGATCGAACAGCTCCTTGTGCTGTTCCCGGGAATCATCGCCGCCCAGCAGTCTTTCGGCCTGCCGCAGAACAGCCCCACCGGTCTGCCCATGGGCGATTTCGCACTGACGATCAGCGATCCGAACCCGTGCACCGTCGGATTCCTGCCGTCGACGCAGTGGCGTTCCCCTGAGGACGAGACGACGATCGACACCCCGGACGGCTTGTATTGCAAACTGCCGCAGGATTCTCCGATGAACGTCCGTGGTGCACGTAACTACCCGTGCATCGAGCATCCCGGGAAACGTGCCCCCACAGTCGAACTCTGCAACGATCCACGGGGATTTGTCCCGACCGCGATCCGTAACCACATCACGGGTCCGTATCCGTTCGATCCGAACCTGGTGTCCCAGGGCGTCCCTATCGATTCGACTGTCGAAGGACCGGACCGTATCTACCTGCCGCCGGAGGGAACGCCACTGCCGCCGGGCGCGGTGCGGGCGGGTACGCCACCCGTGTCGGAGCCCGGTACCCCGCCGTTCCCGGTGGGCGCGCCTGCGCCGATGGTTCCCGGTGCGCCTCCTCCTGCTCAGCCGCCGATCCTTCCTCCGGCCCCTCTGCTGCCCGGACAGGGGCCGCTGCTCCCGGGACAGGCCGTACCCGTGGCACCGGCTTCCGGCGCAGTCCCGGTGGCACCAAGTGCGTTCGGGAGCAATGATTCCGGCGTTCCGACCGTGGGGACAGCGCAATACAATCCGCAGACAGGGGAGTACATCGCTCCGGACGGATCGATGAATCGGGTTACGAACGTGGCGTCGGGAGCCAATCCGAAATCGTGGAAGGACCTGCTGCCGATGTGACCGCAGTGGTCGAGCTGCCGGCCCGGATGAAGGAAAGTGGTCGAGCTAGGAGATCTTCTCCATCCGCACCGGCAGCTCGATCACCTTCGACAGGTTCACGCCACACGCGCCGCTGTCGCTCTTGGTGATGTTGCGGCCGGCCATGATGGACATGTTTCTCCTGATCCGGTGTTGGGTGGGGGGATCGACTCCCCAGAGCAGGAATTTCTGGTAGCCGGTGGCGAAAGTGCCATTGGGACAAGGCATCCAGTTCGGGACGACGTGCTCGACGAACCAGAAGTCGTCGAGCCTGGCGGTACCGGTCCACCCGAGCGAGCTCTTCACCTCGCCTGAGCACTCGATCGGGCTGACACAGGACACGTTGACCGTCCATGTCTCGAGCACCGACTGCTGTTCGATCTTCACCTGGTTCGTCCGTGCCCACTGGCCGTCGGAGAACACGCGCCAGGTTCCGCTGATGTCGACGCCCCAGTCTGAGTCATCCGCCTGTGCGACCGGTGCGATGCTCAGGCTTCCCAGCACAGCGATTGCCGTTGCGGCGAGGCCACTTACCAGACGTGTTGCGCGCATCCTCTCAGCCTAACTGTGCCCAGAGGGAAGCTCTTCAAAAGTGAGAATTTCGTTCCGCCGCATGGGAAAATGGGTGGATGCGATCCCTCGTCTCAGTGCTCGCTGCCCTTGCGGCCCCCGCAGTGCTGATGACTGCACCGCCCGTTTCAGCCCAGCCGCCCCCGCCCCCGCCGGGCGGGGAGTGCAACTATCCGAACTGCACACCCGGAATCCAGCCTAACGTGGTGCTGGGTTCCTACTGCGCCAACACCACGTATTACGTGTTCGGCGTGACGGATTGGGGCCGGCTGGTGTTCTGCGGTTCCCCACGGCGCTACGAACCCCGCTGGTTCCGGGCGCCGGAGATGCACGGCGTCAAGAACCAGGGTGACCTGTGCCCGGCGCTCGACGGGCAGGTGGCGCAGGCGCCGGACGGGCTCTTCCTCACCTGTATCGCGAAGGACAACCGGTCCTACTGGGAGCGCGGCGACGCGTCCGTCGGCGGCGGCAACCCTCCGCCGCAGTAGCCACGCAGTGTTACCAGGGGCGCATCGAGCAAAGTGCGCCCTTGGTGCCCGCGTCGGTCGCGACGACGACGTCATCCACCTTCAGTTCGCAGACGAAGCCGGGTTCGGCCAGCGGCGGTGTGGATTGTGCGGGCAGGCCGACCACGACCATGGCCCACTGGTTGGGATCGGCCAGCCAGGTCTCGTGCACCCAGGCCTGGTTCGGCCCGAGGTTGGCTTCCACATTCGGCGTGAACTCGTACGGATTGTGGCTGTAGGCGCCCCAGTCCGGCGGATCGACCTGACGCCAGTAGATCTCGGCGTTTGCGATGTCCTGGCTGGCGCCCACCGTGTACTGCACGCGATGGAGAGGTGGCTGGGCCGCCGCCGTGCCGCCCGCGACGACGGTGCTTGCCGCGAACGTTCCCGCGACCAGGGCAGCGACGACCGGAAGCGTCTTGTAGAACACCATTTTCGGATTCTAGAACGGTGATTCCGCCGCCGGGGCGGAATCACCGCGCTCCCTATCGAACCGGGGTGAACGTGATGTTGAGATCGGTCAGCCCGCGCAGGATGAACGTGGGCTCGTAGTTGTAGCGGCGCGCCCCGGGCGGTCCGTGCAGTTCCTCGTCGATCGCGATGTCGCCCATCCGGTCCAGGATGCGCTCGATGGACACCCGGCCCTCCACGCGGGCGAGCGGTCCGCCCGGGCACGAGTGCACGCCGCGGCCGAACGCGATGTGTTCGCGGACGTTCTTGCGGTCGAGGTCGAACTCATGGGGATGCTCGAACCGGCTGGGATCGCGGTTGACCGCACCGGGACACACCATCATCGTGGTGCCCGCGGGGACATCCATGTCGCCGACCCTGGTGTTCTTCTTCGCGAGCCGGAACTGGCTCTTGACCGGTGCGTCCATCCGCAGTGCCTCCTCCACGAAGATCGGGATGCGGCTGCGGTCGCGGCGCAACCGCTCCTGGATGTCGGGATGGTCGCCGAGCACCCGCAGGGAGGCGGAGAGCAGCTTGGTGGTGGTCTCCTGCCCGGCGGCGAACAGGAACGTCGCCGAGCGGACCACCTCGATGACCGGCGGGGTCGACCCGTCCGGGTACTTGGCCGTCGCCAGCGCTGTGAGCACGTCGTCGCGGGGCTCTTTGCGGCGGTCCTCGAGATAACCGATGAACTTCTCGTCGAGCCATTCGAGAGGATTGGCTCCGACAAGGTCGCTGTGATCGAGCGAGCCGACGTTGGCGCCGGGACGCGGTGCGCCCAGGACGGTGCGGAACTCCTCGTGGTCGGCCTCCGGCACCCCGAGCATGTCGGCGATCACCAGCAGCGAGAACGGTTTGGCGTACGCGCTGAGGAACTCGCAGCGCCCGACAGGGTCCCTGCTGATGATGTCGTCCAACACCTCGTCGGCCAGACGCCACATGAAGTCCTCGTTCTCCTTGAGCCGGCTGGGTGTCAGCAGCCGGTTCAGCAGGGAGCGGGCATTGGTGTGGTCCGGCGGATCCATCGTCACCATGTGCTCGAACATGGGCATCTGCGACCGGTGTGCCGCGATCTGGCCGGTGATGTCATCGCCTTCTGGGGTGAAGGGCAGGGGAGGGAACGGACCTGCCACGGCGATACACGAGGAGAACGTGTCGCTGTCCTTCAGGACGGTGGCGGCTTCCTCGTAGCCGGTGACCGCCAGCACCCCGTAGTGCGGTTCCCTCACGACCGGGCATTTGCTGCGCAGGTGGTCGAAATAGGGGTGGGGGTCGGGGACCAGGGAGGGATCGGTGAAGTAGTCGATCGTGTCGAAGTCGCTCATGTCCGAAGCCTCCCGGGGCTGGGGTGTATGTCCGTCTTGGTGAAATTGCTGAGCACCTGCTTAGCATGATGCGAGAGTTAGGGTCAAGATCGGCGCGCGGCACGGGCCTGTCGGAATATGCGCGCCGATGCGGGCCGGCGGTGTCACGCTGTGTGGGCATCGCGACGGAGGAGTGGGAGCTGGCATGACATCGCCACGACGGATCGGGGCGCCGGACGCGAAGAATCGCGTGGTACTGCTCGACGCCGCAGAGCAACTGCTCATCGAGGAGGGCTACGCGGCGGTGACGTCCCGTCGCGTCGCCGACCGGGCGGGCCTGAAACCGCAACTGGTGCACTACTACTTCCGCACCATGGAGGATCTCTTCCTCGCGGTCTTCCACCGTAGGGCCGAGGAAGGGCTGGCGGTGCTTTCCACCGCTCTTGCGTCTCCGCAACCGTTGTGGGCGCTGTGGCGGTTCAGCACGGCCCCCGAGGCGACGCGGCTGACGATGGAGTTCATGGGTCTGGCCAACCACCGCAAGGCCCTGCGGGCCGAGATCGTCTATTACGCAGAGCGTTTCCGGCAGGAGCAGAACCGGGCCATCGCCGACGCGCTGCAGCGCTACGGGACGGACTTCACCGACGTGCCGCCTGTCGTCTGGACGGTGTTCGCGACGAGCGTGTCACAGGCCCTGGTGATGGAGAGAGCGCTCGGGATGGACACGGGCCATGCCGAGACCTTCGCGTTCTGCGAGGAGTGGATACGACGCCTCGAGGGCGACCCGTTGCCGCCCCTCGATCAACGCGCCTGAAGCGCCGGCGCCGCCGCCCACCGCGCGATCGGCGCGGTGTTGCGCGAAATCGCTACAGCGACAGGATCGTTGCCGAGGCCGTGCCGGGGGCTCCGTAGACCTGAGCGAGCCCGACGCGAGGCTGACCCGGCACCTGCCGGTCACCGGCCTGGCCGCGCAGCTGCCGAACCAACTCATGGACCTGGCGCAGTCCCGACGCGCCGATGGGCTCGCCGTTGGCGATGAGGCCGCCGTCGGTGTTGACGGGGATGCTGCCGTGGATCTCGGTCGCCCCGTCGGCCAGAAGCTTCTCCTGCTCCCCGTCGGCGCACAGGCCGGTCTCGGCCATGTGAATAACCTCGGCGCCTGCGTCGGTGTCCTGCAGTTGCGCGATGTCGACGTCCTCGGGTCCGATGCCGGCCGCCTCATAGGCGGCTTTCGCGGCGAACACGGTGGGCGAGGGGTCCTCTTCCAACGGGGCCGACGTCGCGTGCACCTCGTATGCGCCGAAGGTTCGCGTGCGAATCTCGCTGGCGCGCACGAACACCGGCTTGTCGGTGAACCTGTGCGCGATGTCGCCGCGGCACATGATCACAGCGGCGGCGCCCTCATCCGGAGCGCAGAACATGTACTGCCGCAGCGGATAGTTCAGCACCGGCGAGGCCATGATCTCCTCGACGGAGATCTCCTTGCGACGGAACGCGTTCGGGTTGAGCACGCCGTTGCGGAAGTTCTTGTTGGCCACCCGCGCCAGCGTCTCCTCGGAGATGTTGTGCTTGTGGATGTAGTGGTTGGCCTTCATGCCGAAGAACTTCGTCGTGACGAACTGTCCGTTCTCGGCATACCACTGCGGTAGCGCGAGTTTGGCGGGATCGTCGGTGAAGGCGCCACGCGGGTGCTTGTCCAGACCGATGGCGATCCCGATGTCGTACTTGCCGAGGCGGATGGTGTCGGCGGTCTGCTGGATCGCCGAGGCCGCCGTGGCGCAGGCGTTGAACACGTTGGTGAACGTGATCCCGGTCAGGCCGACCAGTCGGGTGACGGCGTCGGGGTTGGACACCTCGTAGCTGCCGCCGAAGCCGAACTGGATGTCCTTCCACTCGACACCGGCATCGGTCAGCGCGGACTGGATCGCCTCGGCGCCCATCTGCATCGCGGTCTTGTCGAACCGGCCGAACGGATGAAGACCCACGCCGATGATGGCGACTTCGCCGGCGGCGTTCGGAGACGAGTTGGTCATTGTCAGCGCCTCAGTTCTCGACTGGCCGGAATGCGAAGGTGACGACCTCGGTGCCGTCCTCGTCGGTGGTGAACGGGAGCATGGTCAGTTCGACCTGCTCACCGAATTTCAGCTTCGCCGGGTCATTCTCGGTGAGCCGACCCTCGACCCGGATCACGTCATCCAGCTGCACCAGGCCGACTCCGAACGGCACGAAATCCTTACCGGTCGGCCCCTTGTACGGCGCACCGGGCGGGAAGCCCTGCGTCGTCCAGGCGATCAGGGTGCCGCGCCGCGGCAGCAGCACCTCGGACATTTCGCCGCCACTGCATTTCGGGCAGCGTTGCTGGACAGGGAACGTGGTGGCACCGCAGGTGCCGCAGGAGCTGCCGATCAGTTGTGGATCGTCAGCGGGCCAGGTGGAGATTTCGGGCGCGAGCGCGCGCTGCGTGGTCGACACGCAATTCACCATAATCGGAAATGACGTTCTCGTCCAGAGAGAACAGGTTCGCTGAAGAGCCACGCCGGCCACCCCGCATGTTGTTAACGTGCGTACGTGACCCTTCCCGGACCCATCCGTCAGATCGGCTACGTCGTCACCGATCTCGACCGTGCGCTGGACAGTTGGGTCGCACTGGGGGTCGGCCCGTGGTACGTGATCCGCGAAATGCCGCAGCGGGTGACCTACCGCGGCGAGCCGTGCGCGGTCACCCTGTCGCTGGCGCTGGCCAACAGCGGCGACCTGCAGGTCGAGTTGATCCACCAACACGACGACACCCCGAGCATCTTCACCGAGTTTCTCGACTCCGGTCGGCCGGGCTTTCACCAGTTGGCCTATTGGACAGACGATTTCGAGGGAACCATGGGTTCGGTGGCCGAAGCGGGCTGGCCGGTGGTGTGGAACGGGGCGAGCGGGCCGGGCGGCGCGGTCACGAGGTTCGCGTACGTGGAACCGCCCGACGGCCCGGCGGCGGTCATCGAGATCATGGAACTCAGCGCCGCCACCGAGGGGATGGCGACGTTCCTGCGTGAGGCCGCCGCGGCGTGGGACGGCCGCGACCCGGTCCGGGAGCTGAGTGCGTGAAGGCTATTTGCCCTTCTTCATGACCTTGTCGGCTGCGGCCCAGTGTTCGTCGGAGGCCCACAGCCGTGCGAACGCGGCGACGGCCTCGGTGGTCGGGACGCCGCGCATGACGCGCTTGACCTCGCCGGCGGGCGCGGAGGCCAGCGAGCGGGCGACGAGGCGCCACTGCTCGTCGAACGACGCGCGCGGAGTGACCTGATCGATGAGACCGATACGCTCGGCGTCCGCGGCGTCCAGGATCCGTCCCGTGCCCGCCAGGAGCAGGGCCCTGCTGTAGCCGACCAACTTCACCAGCCGTTCGGCTCCGCCCCAGGCCGGCATGATCGCCAGCGCCACCTGGTTGAACCCGATCTTGATGTCGTCGGCGGCCACCCGGATGTCGGCGGACACCGCGAACTCCGCACCGCCGCCGAGGGCGTGGCCGTTGAGCGCGGCCAGTACCGGGCCGGGAAAGCCGGCGATGCGATCGCAGATCGACCTCATCCGGAAGGCCATCGCCGCGGCCTGTTCCTCGGTGCGCAGCGCACTCAGTTCCTTGAGGTCGCCACCGGAGACGAAGGCCTTGTCGCCGGCCCCCGTCAGCGCCAGGGCGGCCGCGCCCTCGGCGCCGTCGAGCGCCTTGTCGAGCTGCTCCATGGTCTCCAACGAGATCGCGTTGCGCGCATGGGGTCGATCGATGGTGATGACCGCCAGACCGTCGTCGAGTTCGAGGTCGACCATCGGGCATTCTCCATTCACGGTATTGGCATTCTCGCAGGAGGAGAATACCATCGCCTGGCATCTCCTCGCGGACGGGAAGGTGGCGCACAGCCATGCGAAGGATTCCTGCACAACTCGTCGAGCGCTACCAGCGGGAGGGTTACTGGACCCAGGAAACCCTAGGCGACATGCTGGCCCGGGGGCTGGCCGGCAGTCCCGAGGCCGGCTTCTGCGTCCACTCGTCGATACGCCCGTACCGGGGCACGTTCGGCGAGGTCGAACGCGACGCCCGGCGGCTGGCCGCCGGCCTGCGGGAGCGCGGTGTCGGTCCCGGCGACGTGGTGGCGATGCAGCTGCCGAACTGGCGCGAAGCTGCCGTCACGTTCTGGGCGTCGGCATTCCTGGGTGCGGTCGTCGTACCGATCGTGCACTTCTACGGTCGTAGGGAACTGGCCCACATCATGGCCACGGCGAAACCGCGGGTGTTCGTCACCGCCGAGGAGTTCGGCCGGATGCGGTACCAGCCCGACCTGTGTGGCGACGTAGCAGTCGTCGGGCTGGTCGGCGCGGCGCACCCGGCCGCCGGCAATGAGCACGCGTTCGAGCAGCTGCTCGCCGACGAGCCGATGGCCGGTACCGTCGCGGCCGACCCCGCCGCACCCACCCTGATCGCGTTCACCTCCGGAACCACCCGCGACCCCAAGGGCGTGATCCACAGCCATCAGACCCTGAGCTGCGAGACGCGTCAGCTGCTGGAGAACTACCCGCCGGACCGGGGGCGCCAGCTGACCGCCACTCCGGTCGGGCATTTCATCGGCATGCTCGGAGCCTTCCTGATCCCGGTTCTGGAGGGCGCCCCGATCGACCTGTGCGACGTCTGGGATCCCGGTCGGGTGTTGAAGCTGATCGAGAGCGACGGGCTGTCCATCGGGGGCGGACCGCCGTACTTCGTCACCAGCCTGCTCGACCACCCCGACTTCAGGCCGGAGCATCTGCGTCGCTTCAAGACCGTCGGGCTCGGCGGCTCCACGGTGCCCGCGGCCGTCACGCAGCGGCTGACCGATCTGGGGTTGTTCGTGTTCCGCTCCTACGGCAGCACCGAGCACCCGTCGATCACCGGCTCGCGGCCGGATGCTCCCGAGGCCAAGCGGCTCTTCACCGACGGCAACGTGCGTCCCGGGGTCGAGATCAGGCTCGGTGAGGACGGCGAGATCTTCAGCAGGGGCCCTGACCTGTGCCTCGGGTACACCGACGACGAGTTGACCGCTCGCGCCTTCGACGACGACGGCTGGTACCGCACCGGCGACGTCGGCGTGCTCGACGACGACGGCTACCTCACCATCACCGACCGCAAGGCCGACGTGATCATCCGCGGGGGAGAGAACATCAGTGCCCTCGAGGTGGAGGAGGTGTTACTGGCCATGCCCGCCGTCGCCGAAGCCGTCGTGGTCGCCGCTCCCGACGCCCGCCTCGGCGAGCACACCGCTGCGGTACTGCGCATCCGGGAAGGGCAGTCCATGCCGGCCCTCGGCGACGTCCGCGAGCACTTCAAGCAGGCCGGCGTGGCCACGCAGAAGTGGCCGGAGGAGCTGCACCGGGTCCCCGAGGGGCAGGACTTCCCCCGGACTGCGAGCGGCAAGGTGCAGAAATTCGTCATCCGGCAGCAGCTGGCTGCCGGCGAGTTGTCGGCCATTGCGACCGGACGTAAATGAGAATACGATTCTCTCGATAGGAAAAGGAGTCTTTCATGGGACAACTGTCGCACCGGGTGGATATCCCGTTCCCGCTGTTCGATGCGGACAACCACCTTTACGAGCCGCCAGAGGCGATGACCAAGTACCTGCCCAAGGAGTACAAGGACGTCGTCCAGTACGTCGAGGTCAACGGACGTACCAAGATCGCGCTCAAGGGCCAGATCAGTAACTACATCCCGAACCCGACGTTCTCGGTGGTCGCCAAGCCGGGTGCGTGGGAGGAGTACTTCAAGTTCGGCAACCCCGACGGCAAGAGCAAGCGTGAGCTGTTCGGCGAGCCGATGAAGGCCATCCCGGCGTTCTTCGAGCCCGAGCCACGCATCAAGGTGATGGACGAGTTGGGCATTCAGCGCTCGCTGATGTTCCCGACACTGGCGAGCCTGATCGAGGAGCGGCTGTCCGACGATCCGGTCGCCATCCACGTCATCATCCATGCGCTCAACGAGTGGCTGCACGAGGTTTGGGGCTTCAACTACCAGGGGCGAATTTTCACCACCCCGGTGATCACGCTGCCCATCGTGGAGAAGGCGATCGAGGAGCTGGAGTGGGCGGTCAAGCGCGGCGCCCGCGCCATCCTGATCCGCCCCGCCCCGGTGCCGGGCTTCCGCGGACCCCGCTCGTTCGCGCTGCCGGAGTTCGACCCCTTCTGGGAGCGCGTCGTGCACCACGACATCTTCGTCGGCATGCACTCCAGCGACAGCGGTTACTCGCGCTACACCTCGGAGTGGGACGGTGCGGCGCAGGAGATGCTTCCGTTCCAGACCAATGCGATGTCGATCCTCAACGAGTGGCGTCCGATCCAGGATGCGGTGGCCTCGTGGGTGATTCACGGTGCGCTGTTCCGCTTCCCGAAGCTCAAGGTCGGCATCGTCGAGGCCGGGTCGAAGTGGATGTTCCCGCTGCTGGACTCGATGGCCGAGGTGTACAAGAAAGCCCCGGAGGCCTTCCTGGGCAATCCGATCGAGGAGATCAAGAACCGCATCTACGTCAGCCCCTTCTACGAGGAGGGCATCGACGACCTGATCAACCTGATCGGCGTGGACCAGGTGCTCTACGGCTCTGACTGGCCGCACCCGGAGGGTCTGGCGGAACCGACGCACTACGTCACCGCACTCGAACACCTCTCCGTCGAAGATCAGGCCAAGATCATGGGTGGCAACCTGGGACGCCTCGTCACCACGTGACGTTCCAGAGCCGATGGCAGACCATCCCCGAGATGGTCGCCAGCGCGGCGGACCGGTTCGGCGACGCGGAAGCTGTCGTCGACGGTCCGCTGCGCTTGTCATTCACCGAACTCGTCGAGCGGATCAGCTGCGCTGCAGGGGCTTTCGCTGAGCTCGGGATCGAAAAGGGCGACCGCGCCGCCATCTGGGCGCCGAACAGCGCCGAGTGGATCATCGCAGCGTTCGGGCTGCTGACGGCCGGCGGTGTGCTCGTGCCGGTCAACACCCGTTTCAAGGCCGACGAGGCGGCCGACATCATCGCCCGCAGTGGCGCGAAGGCCGTGCTGGTGCAGCAGGGCTTCCTCGGCGTGGACTACACCGCACCCGGTGGTGTTCCCGTCATCGATCTGAAATCTGATTTCCTTTCCTCTGGAACGCCTTTCAGCCGCCCTGTGCAGGGCACCGACGTCTCGGACATCATCTTCACCTCCGGCACCACCGGGCGCCCCAAGGGGGTGATGATGAACCACAGCCAGAACCTGCGGTTGTACCAGGAGTGGTGCGACCTGGCCGACCTCCGCCAGGGTGACCGCTACCTCATGGTCAACCCCTACTTCCACACATTCGGGTACAAGGCCGGGCTCATCGCCTCCTTCATCCGTGGTGCCACGATGCTGCCGGTGTCGGTGTTCGACGTCGATCGCGTGGTGGAACTCATTGCAGCGGAACGGATCACGATGTTGCCGGGTCCGCCGACGTTGTATCACTCGCTGCTGAACGTCACGGACAAGTCGAAGCTGGCCACCCTGCGCGCCGGCGTGACGGGCGCCGCCGACATCCCGGTCGAGTTGGTGCGGCGCGTTCACGAAGAGCTGCCGTTCCAGACGTTGGCGACCGGCTACGGGCTCACCGAGGCGGGCACGGTGACCTTGTCACGCCCGGGTGACTCGTTCACCGACATCGCCACCACCGCGGGCGTGGCCTGCGACGGCGTGGAGATGCGCATCGCGGACGACGGTGAGGTGCTGGTTCGCGGCTACACGGTGATGCAGGGTTACCTCGACGACCCGGTGGCCACCGCCGAGACGATCGACCCCGACGGCTGGCTGCACACCGGAGACCTCGGCACGGTCGACGATGCGGGCCGGCTCCGGATCGTGGGCCGCAAGAAGGACATGTTCATCGTGGGCGGGTTCAACGCCTACCCGGCCGAGATCGAGGGCTTCCTGCTGGAGCACCGGGCCGTCGCGCAGGCCGCGGTGATCGGGGTGCCGGACGAGCGTCTGGGGCAGGTCGGCAAGGCGTTCGTGGTGGCCAAGACGCCGGCCGACGGTTCCGGTGCCGCACTGACCGCCGAGGGCCTGATCGCGTGGTGTCGGGACCGAATGGCAGGCTTCAAGGTGCCGCGGTATGTAGAGTTCCTCGACGAGTTGCCGTTGAACGCCACCGGCAAGGTGATGAAAGACCGGCTGCAGAACCGTCAGAGCTGAGCGTACGCACAGCGCGTAAACGGCATTTCCGCAGACAGGACTTTTGTCCCGACCTGCGGGACAGGGGTATCGTCGCAGCGATACTCAAAAAAGAAGAATGACATTCTCATAGTGACTATCGTTCACACGACGCTGCAGACAAGGAGGTCGGTGTGCCGTCTTTCAGGCGCCGCGATGCGGTGATCGACGCCGATCGCGTCGAAGAGTCGACCGTGGAACCTGAGAGCGTGACGGAGGCTGACCAGGCCCGCGCGCTCGCCGAGGAAGCGGAAGCAGAGGCCGCTGAGGCCGAGGCGATGGCGGCCGCGGCCAAGGCCCGGGCCCGCGCCGCCCGGCTGCGCCGGCAGGCTCTCGCCGCCGACGTCGCCGCCAAACCGGAGGTCGGCGAGGATTCGGCGACCGTCGGAGATGCGGACGTGGACGGCGACGATGACGCCGTCACCGGATCGGCCGACGCCGAGCCCGAGGTCGTCGACATCGAGACCGCCGAGACCGACGAGACCGCCGACAGCGCGCCTGCGGACGGTGGCGCCGCCCCGTCGCGACGGCGGCGAATTCCGCGCCCGGGGTGGAAGGCGGCGGTGGCGACCGTCGTCGCCCTGGCCACGGTGGCACTGCTCGGCGCGAGCGGCTACATGGTCTGGACCCACCGCGGGGCCGAGAAGCTGCGCCAGCAGAACGCCGAGTACGCCGCCGCCGCCCGGCAGAGCGTCGTCACGCTGATGTCGTTGGACTTCAACAAGGCGGAGGAGGACGTCCAGCGCATCATCGACAACTCCACCGGCCAGTTCAAGACCGACTTCGAGTCCCAGGCGGCCGATTTCGTCAAGGTCGCCCAGGACTCCAAGGTCGTCACGGAGGTGAGCGTCAACTCCACCGCCGTGGAATCGATGTCCGACGATTCGGCAGAGGTGCTGGTCGCGGCCTCGTCGCGGGTGACCAACACCGCCGGGGCCAATCAGGAGCCGCGGACCTGGCGGCTCAGCGTGAGCCTGAAGCGTGAAGACGGGCAGATCAAGATGGCGAAAGTCGAGTTCGTGCCGTGACCGACGAGAATCGCACCGAAGACGCGGCCGAGACAGACGCCGCACTCGTCGAAGGCGACGTGATCGCCGACGTCGATTCGACCGATGAGGCCGACGACGTCGACGAGGCCGCCGCCGGGCGCGAACCCGGTGACGACGACAAGGCCGAAGCCGACAGCGGCGCGGCCACCACGAAGCCGCCCACGCGGCGTCCGGTGCGCGGCCTGGTCACCGCGATCCTGCTGGCCGTCGCGCTGCTGGCGTCCGCGGGCATGGCCGGCTGGCTGTACCTCAACGACTACCGCCCCGATCAGCAGACCGATCCCGCCGCCGCGCAGGTTGCTCTCGACGCCGCCAGGACCGGGACCGTCGCGTTGCTCTCATACTCGCCGGAATCCCTCGACCAGGACTTCGCCAACGCCAAGGCGAAGCTGACGGGCGAATTCCTGTCGTACTACACCCAATTCACCGAACAGATCGTCACGCCCGCGGCCAAGGAGAAGTCGGTCAAGACCGCGGCCTCGGTGGTCCGCGCCGCAGTCGCGGACATTCAGCCGGAAAGCGCCGAGGTGCTGGTGTTCATCAACCAGACCACCACCAGCAAGGAGAACCCGGACGGGGCCTTCGCCGCGAGCAGCGTCAAGGTGGGCCTGAAGAAGATCGACGGCAACTGGCTCATCGAGTCGTTCGATCCCGTCTGACCGGTATAGCCTCGAACGCCGTGACTGTGACGGCGATCCTGCCCGTGCCCGAAAGCTACGTCCAGCGCCGCGAAGCGGTGTTCGCCCCGGTGGCCGGCGAGTCGCCGCTCGTGCGGATCGTGCGGGCGCTGGCCGCCGTCGGTGACGTCGTGGTGGCCGCGGCGCAGTCGCTGACCGATGAAGTCCGCGAAACCCTGGCGGCACAAGCACTCCCGGCGGTCCGCACAGTGGGCGCCCGGTCACCGGGTGCGCGGGCGGACTGCATCGCCGCCGGGTTGGCCGCACTGGGCGACGGTGACGGTCCTGTGCTGCTGCACGACCTGACCTGGCCGCTCATCGCGGACGCGACGCTCGATGCCGTGCTGTCGGCGGTGCACGGCGGCGCGGACGCGGTGCTGCCGATCCGGCCCGTCACCGACAGTGTCAAAGCGGTGGACGCACGCGGCGCGGTGACGGCGACGCTGGACCGCTCGCCGCTGCGCACCGTGCAGTTCCCACGCGGGTTCGACGCCGCAGTGTTGGAGCGACTCCTTGCCGACGGTGCCGCAGACTTCGACGAACTCGGTGCCGCACTGTCGGTCGGAACACCACTGACCCTCGTGGAGGGTGACACCGACACCATGAGCTTCGATCTGCCCGCGGATTCCGCGTTTCTGGCCGCGGTCATCGCAGGGCGGTAGGTCCACCCGCTTGGGCCAGAAGGTGTTGCGCGACAGCGGCATCCCGGGCGTAGGTGACCTTGAGGTTGGCGGCGCGGCCGGGAAACGTCCGCACCTCGAGGTCGGTGTACCGCTCGATGCACGACGAGGTGTCGGTGCCTTCGAACCCGTCCCGCTCGGCGCGCAGGTAGGCGTGCAGCAGGTCCCGCGCGCGGAACGCCTGCGGCGTCTGAACCCGGACCAGTGTCGACGGGTCGGCGATGCATTCCAGTCCCTCGGCGCCCTGCCGCGCCAGGTCGCGGATCGGCAGAGCCGGCAGGGCTCCTCCGAACCGGCGGGCCAAGGTGATCGCCTCGACGAACATGTCGGGTCCGGCCAGTGGTCGGGCGGCGTCGTGGATGGCCACCACGTCGACGGCGCCGGACTCGATGTCGTCGGCCAGATATCGCAGCACATTGGTCTCCGACCCATGCCTGGTGTCGCCGCCTTCGACGAATTCCACCGCGTCACTGTCGAGTTCGCTCTGCACGGTGTCGCGCGCGAGCGTCGCCTCGCCTCGCCGGTACACCAGGATCGTGCGCGCGATGTCGGGCAGCCGGGTCAACGTGTCCAGCGACCAGGCCAGCATGCTGCGTCCGGCCAGAGGCAGGTAGGCCTTGTTCCCGTCCGCGCCGACCCGGGTGCCCAGTCCTGCGGCCAACACCACACCGACCGCATCCATGGGCGAACCTTATCGCGACGCGCCGGCAGGCGCGGTCGAGGACCATGCCGCCGCTACGCTCTGCCCGACGTTCGAGAAGGAGGCCCCGTGAGCGAGCAAATGCACGTATCGACCGGCCGGCTGCACCGGATCCGGCCGATGTCAGGGCGGGACCCGCACGAGCAGGGGCGGGTCGCCACCCCGCTGGAGCTGCTGTTCGACCTGACGTTCGTGATCGCTTTCGGCATCGCGGCCTCGGAGTTCGCCCATCTGCTCGCGGCCGGGCACGTCGCGGCGGGCCTGGCCGGTTTCTTCTTCGCGATGTTCGCGGTGTGCTGGGCGTGGATCAACTTCAGCTGGTTCGCGTCGGCCTACGACACCGACGACTGGCCCTACCGGCTGACGACGATGCTGCAGATGGTCGGTGTCATCGTCCTGGCGCTCGGACTGCCCCAGATGTACTCGTCGATCGAACACGGCGGGCACGTCGACAACGCGGTTGTCGTCGCCGGGTACGTGGTGATGCGGGTCGCGATGGTCGCCCAGTGGCTGCGCGCCGCCCGGCAGGACCCGCTGCGCCGAAGGGCCTGCCTGACCTACGCGCTGTGGATCACGATCGCCCAGATCGGCTGGGTGGTGGCGATTTTCGTCCCCACCTCGGTGCCGGTGACCGCGGCGATCGTGGTGTCTCTGGTTCTCGTCGAGGTGACCGGGCCGGTGGTGGCCGAATGGCGTCAGGGGGGAACACCCTGGCATGCCCATCACATCGTCGAACGGTATGGCCTGTTCACGATCATCGCCCTCGGGGAAGGGGTCGTCGGCACGGTTGCGTCCCTGACGGCGGTTGTCGGCGCGCAGGGCTGGTCGGTCGAGGCGGTGTTCGTCGCCGTCGCGGGAACCGGGTTGACGTTCGGAATGTGGTGGATCTACTACGTGCTACCGCAGGCTGACATCCTGCACCTACGGCGAGAACGCTCCTTCTGGTTCGGCTACGTGCACATCGTGGTGTTCGCCTCGATCGTGGGCACCGGCGCCGGATTGCACGCGGCGGCCTACTACATCGAGCACCATTCCGCGCTGTCCTCGGTCGCCACCGTGCTGACGGTGGTCATCCCCGTGGGTGTCTACATCGTGACGGTCTACGTCCTGTACGCAGTGATGGCGCGGACCGTGGCGCTGTTCCACGTCGTCACGGTCGTGCTGAGCGCTGCCGTGCTCGGCCTGGCGGTGGTGCTGGCCGCCGGCGGGATCTCGATGGCGAACTGCCTGCTGGTGGTGACATTGGCCCCCGTGGTGTCCGTCGTCGGCCACGAGTTGGTCGGGCACCGGCATGTCGTGGCGACGGCCAGGACCCAGGGTCTGGACTAGGGATTGACGCCCTCGAGCAGGATCCTGTCGTTCCCGTCCCGCAGCAGCCGGCGGGCCTTGCGTCGGGTGATCAGGATGCCTACCACGGCAAGCGCCCACACCACGTACTGAACCATCCAGGCCGACCGGAACGACTCGAACGAGATGCCTCCCATGGCCTGCATGACCATCCCCATCGCCTGCATCAGCAGCAGCGACGCGATGAACCCGCCCATGTTGACCATGCCCTGCGCGGTGCCCAGCGTGGCCCGGGGATTGAACGTCCTGGCGAAGTCGAACCCGACCATCGAACCCGGACCGCCCACCGAGATGATGACGATCAGCACGATGAGCAGCCACAGCGGGGCCGGACCGGGCAGGGCCAGCACCACGGTCCAGACCACCGCGTTGCTGGTGATGATGGCCAGCACCATGCGTGAACGGCGGTGCGGGTAACGCCCCGTCAGGATTCCGATCAGCACGCCGCACCCGATCGCGGAGACGACCGACAGGCTCAGCAACGCGCCGGCCACCCCGGCCGAGAGACCCTGCGCCTCCGTCAGATAGGGCAGCCCCCACATCAGCGCGAACACGGTGATCGAGAACTGGGTGCCCATGTGGGTGAAGAACCCCAGCCGGGTGCCCGGACGCAGCCACACGGTCTTGACACTGGTCAGGGTCTCGCGGACGGACATGGTCTCCGACGTCGCCGCTGAACCGTCCGGCGTGTTCCGGACGATGGCCAAGGTGAGCACGATCGACAGGACGCCGAGCGCGGCGGCCGACGCGTAGGCGACCGACCAGCCCGATGCCGAGAGCAGCGCCAGGAACGGTATCGCGGACAGGACCTGTCCGAGCTGACCACAGATGCCCGTCAGCTGGGTCACCACCGGGATCTGGCGCGGAGCGAACCAGTGGGGGACGAGGCGCAGCACGGAGATGAACGTCACGGCGTCGCCCAGGCCAACCACAGCCCGCGCCGCGATCGCCGCCGGTAGCGACTCGGTGAAAGCCAGGCCCAGCTGTCCGGACGCCATCAGTGCCGCGCCCGACGCGATCAGCGCACGGGAGCCGTACCGGTCGAGCAGCAGGCCGGCCGGCACCTGGGCTCCGGCGTAGACCACGACCTGCAGCACCACGAACGTCGACAGCAGGCTGGGGCCCGCGCCGAAGCGGTCGGCGGCGGCCAGCCCAGACACCCCGAGCGTGGTCCGGTCGAGAACGGCGACGATGTACGCGAGCAGCCCGGTCGCCCAGACGATCCAGGGACGCACGCCGATACCTCTCAACCTGCCCGGTTTGTCTTAATGTCCTACTCGATTGGGCGGGTCCATTCTCCCGCACCGGCGACCGTCGAGGCCAATCGATATCGCGGCACAAGCGGTGCCGGTCGCCGGTTCGAAGTTGGCTACATCTGCACACCGATGCGCAAATCTCGACCGGGCAATCGTAAAAGTGCTGGTAGCTGACGGTTAGGTGGCACATAGTGCGGTACGTCGGTACACTCATTTCCTTCGCTCGTGGTGCCGATACACGGGTAAAGTGGTGAGATGCACCATGTCGGCCATGGATTGGCCCGCCACCTGTTACGTGTGGGGGCCTGGCGTGGCTGAGTACCGGCTGGAGGATCTGGCCCGCGAGTCCGGCATCAGCGCCAGGGACATCCGGGCCTACCGGGAACGCGGACTGCTGGACCCGCCGCGACGGGTCGGCCGGTCGGCGCTGTATGACGACTACCACCTGTCCCAGCTGAACACCATCAGCCAGCTGCTGCGCAAGGGCTACAACTCGGCGCACATCGCCGAGTTCTTCGCCAGCATGCGGCAGGGCACCGACCTCGCCGACATCCTCGGCCTGCAGCGTGCGGTGCTGGGCCAGACCCCCGAGCCGCGGAACAGGAACACCGCCGTCAAGATCGACGCCAAGAGCGAAGAGGCGCGCAAGCTCGTTGCGTTCGGGATGGCCGAGGTGGTCGACGGCGAGGTCCTGATGATCGACTGTGCTGCCGCGGACATCCTGGCGCGCTCTCCCGACCAGTTGTTGTACGTACGCGCGTTGCTGCGGTTCGTGGAGGCCGCCGAGGATTCCGTCGACGATCTCGCGGAGGCGTTCGTCACCAGTCTCGGGGAGCTCTACCACGCCCGTGTCGGGGCCGACTACCTCCCACGGCCGGATGAGGTGGACGAGATCCGGCAGGTGGTCCAGGACTACCGCGCGCTGGGGGAGAAGGTGATGGTGGCGCGCTTCGACCAGGCGACGCGTCGCCGCATGGTGGCCTCGGCGTCCGGCTACACCGCTGGGATCCTGCTGAGCGGGGCATGGGAGCCGAAGCGCGGCGCGTGATTCCTGATGCAGTCGTGACCACTGGCAGGATCGTGAAAATCGATGCTGCCGTGAAAATTGATGTTGTTGTCGCACCCTGTGGCTCGTGTCACGCGCCCCCTGATGCCACGGCGCTCCGTTCTCAGATGCGCCGCTGCAGCTACCCCGGCCGTCCTCGGGTTGGGTGCGCTGTCGAGCGGCGCAGGGCCGAGCGCCCTCGCTGCGAAGGCTTCTGCGGCGCCGCTCGGCATCCTGCTCGACGATGCGGCGGGCACCCGACGTTCGAGCAGTACAAGCGTCAGGTGGCGCCTACCTGCGTGGGTGGGAGCGTGTGCTCGGGCATCGGCGACGCCCACCTGCACCAGTGGAGATCGACAGGCGCAAGTGGCCGGGCTTGGAGTCGATGTCGACCACATTCTGAAGCCCGGCTTCGGCCAGTGGGACTGAGCGGGACTCAGACTTACTCATCGGTAAGGTTTTGCAGCAAACTTGTATCCGGCAAGCGAAGCGAAGACCGGACACAATTGACGATCTTGTCGTCTCTGCCCGCATGGGGGGTGTCCGGGTTGCGAACGCGATTTCCCAGATAACGATTCTGTAACAATACTGCTTTGAACTGCGCTTCTATCCTACTCGACCGTAACCACCCGCATGCAGGACGTTTGTACCGGATGGGTTGAACGTCGTTCGGAGCCCGTGTTATGCACGGCACTGTTACCGATGCGTAGAACTCGCCAGTAACCATTTAGCGCGGGAAACTGGGCCAGTCTCTTATGACACTCTTACTACGGCTGGAGTGTCCGCCGGCGGCACCTCATGGATGGCGACTGAGCCCGTCCTGACTGAGCCCGCCGCCGACACCAGCCGGATTCGACGCCGAATCGCAATGGCCGCACAACGTGTGCAGGCCAGCTCCACGACGAGCCCACCAGCCCGAGACGACCGTGAACACGCGATCGCAGCGCGATTGAAGCACTGAGGAGAACACACGACGTGACGATCAACGACCAGCACCGTGCGACAACCGACTCCGACGGCCAGGTGGCCCAGGGCTTCGAACCACTGACCGGAACGCACGCACTCGTCGATCGGCTGCACTCGGGCGAGCCGTACGCGGTGGCGTTCGGCGGTCAGGGAGGCCCGTGGCTGGAGAATCTCGAGGAGTTGGTCAACTCGGCCGGTATCGAGTCGGAGATCAGTCAGCTGGTCGCTGAGGCCGAACTGATGCTCGAGCCGTTGGCGCGCGAACTGGTCGTCGTGCGGCCCATCGGGTTCGAACCGATGAAATGGATCCGCGCGCTGGCCGCAGACGAGCCGCTGCCCGCCGCCAAGGACCTCACCACCGCGGCCATCTCCGGCCCTGGCATCCTGCTGACCCAGATGGCCGCCCAGCGCGCGCTCAAGCGTCAGGGTCTCGACCTCGACGGGCACCCGCCGGTTGCCATCGCAGGTCATTCTCAGGGCGTCACAGCGGTGGAATCGCTGAAGGCCGGCGGTACCCGCGACGTCGAGCTGCTCGCCATCGGTCAGCTGATCGGTGCCGCCGGTTCGCTGGTGTCGCGCCGCTGCGGCATGGTCGGTCGCGGAGACAAGTCGCCGATGGTGTCGGTGCTCAACGTGGATCCCGCCCGGATCGCCGAGCTTCTCCACGATTTCGCCCAGGATGTGCGCACGGTGCTGCCGCCCGCGCTGTCCATTCGCAACGGCAGGCGTTCGGTCGTCATCACCGGGACCCCGGAGCAGCTCGCCCGGTTCGAGCTGTACTGCGAGAAGATCACCGAGAAGGAAGAGGCCGAGCGCAAGAACAAGGTCCGCGGCGGCGCGATCTTCCGCCCGGTCTTCAACCAGCTCAACGTCGAGGTCGGATTCCACACTCCGCGGCTGGCCGGCGGCGTCGAGTTGGTCAACGAATGGGCGTCGCGCACCGGGCTGGACCGCGAGCTCACCCGCAAGCTCACCGAGGCCATCTTCATCGATCCCGTCGACTGGGTCAGTGAGGTCGAAGGGTTGGCCGAGGCCGGCGCCAAGTGGATCGTGGACCTGGGCCCCAGCGACACCGTGACGCGGTTGACCGCGCCGGTCATCCGCGGCCTGGGCATCGGCATCGTCGCGGCCGCCACCCGCGCCGGTCAGCGCAGCCTGTTCACCGTCGGCGCCGCACCCGCGGTCGCGCCCGCCTGGTCGAGCTACGCGCCCCAGCCGATCGCGCTGCCCGACGGTTCGGTCAAGGCCTCGACCAAATTCACCCGTCTCACGGGGCGCTCGCCGATCCTGCTCGCCGGCATGACGCCGACGACCGTCGACGCCAAGATCGTCGCTGCGGCGGCCAACGCCGGCCACTGGGCCGAGCTCGCCGGTGGCGGACAGGTCACCGAGGAGATCTTCGACGCGCGCATCAAAGAGCTCACCCAGCTGCTCGAACCGGGCCGCGCCATCCAGTTCAACTCGCTGTTCCTCGACCCGTATCTGTGGAAGCTGCAGGTGGGCGGCAAGCGCCTGGTGCAGAAGGCGCGCCAGTCCGGTGCACCCATCGACGGGGTGGTCGTCACCGCGGGCATCCCGGACCTCGAAGAGGCTGTCGAGCTGATCGAGGAACTCCACACCGTCGGCATCAGCAACGTGGTGTTCAAGCCCGGCACGGTCGACCAGATCAAGTCGGTCATCAAGATCGCCGCCGAGGTGCCGGGTCGCGACGTCATCGTCCACATCGAGGGCGGCCGCGCCGGCGGACACCACTCGTGGGAGGACCTCGACGATCTGCTGCTGACCACCTACGGCGAGCTGCGCAAGTACAGCAACGTCACCATCTGCGTCGGTGGCGGCATCGGCACCCCGGAGCGGGCCGCCGAGTACCTGTCCGGCGAGTGGGCAAAAGCCTACGGATTCCCGGACATGCCGGTGGACGGCATCCTGGTCGGCACCGCCGCGATGGCCACGCTGGAGGCCACCACGTCACCCGCGGTCAAGCAACTGCTCGTCGAGACCACGGGCACCGAAACCTGGGTCGGGGCAGGCAACGCCATCAACGGCATGGCCAGTGGCCGCAGCCAGCTGGGCGCCGACATCCACGAGATCGACAACACCGCCTCTCGGTGTGGCCGCCTGCTCGACGAGGTGGCCGGTGACGCCGACGCCGTCGCCGAGCGGCGCGACGAGCTGATCGCCGCGATGGCCAACACCGCCAAGCCGTACTTCGGCGACGTGGGCGACATGACCTACCTGCAGTGGCTGCAGCGCTACATCGAGCTGGCCATCGGCGACGGTGACAGCACCGCCGACACCGCAGCCCCCGGCAGCCCGTGGCTGGCCGACACCTGGCGCGAGCGTTTCGAGGAGATGCTCAAGCGTGCCGAGGCCCGCCTCAACGAGAAGGACTCCGGCCCGATCGAGTCGCTGTTCTCGGATTCCCGCGCGAGCTCGGGCGGTCAAGCGCTGCTCGACAATCCGGATGCCGCGATCGCGGCCCTGCTGGCCCGCTACCCGGACGCCGAGTCGGTGAAGTTGCATCCCGCCGACGTGCCGTTCTTCGTGACGTTGTGCAAGAAGCCCGGCAAGCCGGTGAACTTCGTGCCCGTCATCGACAAGGACGTGCGGCGCTGGTGGCGCAGCGACTCGCTGTGGCAGGCGCACGACGCCCGTTACAGCGCCGACCAGGTCTGCATCATCCCCGGAACCCAGGCCGTTGCCGGCATCACCCGTGTCGACGAGCCCGTCGGTGAGCTGCTCGACCGGTTCGAGCAGGAGATCGTCGACCGCGTGCTGGCCGCCGGTGCTCAGCCGGTCCCGGTGGTGTCGCGTCGCCAGGCCCGCGCCGACGTCAGCGGTCCGCTGGCCGTGGTGCTCGACTCGCCCGACGTGCTGTGGGCCGGACGCACCGCGATCAACCCGGTGCACCGTATCGGAGCGCCCGGCGAGTGGCAGGTCAACGACGTGCCCGGCAAGCCGAGCGCCACGCATCCCAACACCGGTGCACGCCTGGAGCAGGCGACCGACGACTCCGGACATGTCTCGGTGACGCTGAGCGTGCCGCTGTCCGACATCTGGATCGACATCCGGTTCACGCTGCCGGCCGCCACGGTCGACGGCGGTGCGCCGATCGTCACGGTCGAGGACGCCGCCAAGGCGATGCGTTCGGTGCTGGCCATCGCCGCCGGTGTCGAGGGGCCGGAATCGCTTCCGCCCGTGCAGGGCGATGCCGCAGCGGTCACCGTCGAGTGGGACCCGGAGAAGGTCGCCGACCACACCGGTGTCACCGCCACCTTCGGCGCCCCGCTGGCGCCGGGCCTGACCCTGGTGCCCGACGCTCTCGTGGGCCTGTGCTGGCCGGCGGTGTTCTCGGCGATCGGATCGGCGCTCACCGAGGACGGCTTCCCGGTCGTCGAGGGCCTGCTGAGCCTCGTCCATCTGGACCACGCCGCGCATCTGCTGACCTCAATGCCGTCGAGCAAATCCGAATTGACCGTGACCGCAACGGCTTCGGCCGCCACCGACACCGAGGTCGGCCGCGTCGTGCCGGTCGACGTCACGATCGCCGACTCCGAGGGCACCGTGCTGGCCACCCTGAGTGAGCGGTTCGCGATCCGCGGCCGCACCGGCGCGGCCGAACTCGCCGATCCGCCGCGCGCGGGTGGGGCCATCACCGACAACGCGACCGACACCCCGCGCCGGCGGCGGCGCGACGTCGTCGTCAACGCACCGGTGGACATGAGCGCGTTCGCCGTCGTCTCCGGTGACCACAACCCGATCCACACCGATCGGGCCGCTGCGTTGCTTGCCGGTCTGAAAACGCCCATCGTGCACGGCATGTGGCTGTCGGCCGCGGCGCAGCACGCGGTCACCGCGACCGACGGCAGGGCCACTCCGCCCGCGCGTCTGGTCGGCTGGACGTCCCGATTCCTCGGCATGGTGCTGCCCGGTGACGAGATCGAGTTCCGGGTCGACCGGGTCGGCATCGACCGCGGCGCGGAGATCATCGAGGTGGCCGCCAAGGTCGGCGGTGAGCTGGTGATGTCGGCGACCGCGCAGCTGGCCGCCCCGAAGACGGTCTACGCCTTCCCCGGTCAGGGCATCCAGTCCAAGGGCATGGGTATGGACGTGCGGGCCCGCTCCAAGGCCGCCCGCGCCGTCTGGGACACCGCCGACAAGTTCACCCGTGAGACGCTCGGCTTCTCGGTGCTGCACGTCGTGCGGGACAATCCGACCAGCCTGATCGCCTCCGGTGTGCACTACCACCACCCCGAGGGCGTGCTGTACCTGACGCAGTTCACTCAGGTCGCGATGGCCACGGTCGCCGCGGCGCAGGTTGCGGAGATGCGCGAACAGGGTGCGTTCGTCGAGGGTGCGATCGCCTGCGGCCATTCGGTCGGCGAGTACACCGCGCTGGCCTGTGTGTCCGGCGTGTACGAGCTGCCCGCGCTGCTGGAGGTCGTGTTCCACCGCGGCTCCAAGATGCACGACATCGTGCCGCGCGACGCGCAGGGCCGGTCCAACTACCGGCTGGCGGCCATCCGGCCGTCGCAGATCGACCTGGACGACGCCGACGTGAAGGACTTCGTCGCCGAGATCTCGGACCGCACAGGTGAATTCCTCGAGATCGTGAACTACAACCTGCGCGGGTCGCAGTACGCGATCGCCGGCACCGTCGCCGGTCTGGAGGCGCTGGAGGCCGAAGTGGAGCGGCGCCGCGAACTGTCCGGCGGCAAGCGGTCGTTCATCCTGGTGCCGGGCATCGACGTGCCGTTCCACTCGAGCGTGCTGCGGGTCGGCGTCGCCGACTTCCGCCGGGCGCTGGAGCGGGTCATGCCCAACCCGAACGATCCCAATCTGCTGGTGGGGCGCTACATCCCGAACCTGGTGCCGCGGCCGTTCACCCTGGATCGCGACTTCATCCAGGAGATCCGCGATCTGGTGCCCGCCGAGCCGCTCGACGAGATCCTCGCCGACTACGACACCTGGCGAAACGAGCGGCCGAGCGAGTTGTGCCGCAAGATCGTCATCGAGCTGCTGGCCTGGCAGTTCGCCAGCCCGGTGCGCTGGATCGAGACCCAGGACCTGCTGTTCATCGAGGAGGCCGCGGGCGGTCTCGGGGTGGAGCGGTTCGTCGAGATCGGCGTCAAGAACGCCCCGACGGTCGCGGGCCTGGCCGCCAACACGCTGAAGCTGCCCGAGTACTCGCACAACACCACCGAGGTGCTCAACGCCGAGCGGGACGCCGCGGTGCTGTTCGCGACCGACACCGATCCCGAACCGGACCCCGAGGACGATGTCGCGGACGCCACGCCTGCGGCGGAAACCGCACCGGCAGAAGCGGTTCCGGCCGAGGCGGCGCCCGCCGCTCCGGCCCCGGCCGCCGCGCCCAGCGGTGGGCCGCGCCCGGATGATCTGGCGTTCGACGCCGCCGACGCCACCATGGCGCTCATCGCGCTTTCGGCCAAGATCCGCATCGACCAGATCGAGGCGCTGGACTCCATCGAGTCGATCACCGACGGTGCGTCCTCGCGGCGCAACCAGATGCTGGTCGACCTCGGCTCGGAGCTCAACCTCGGCGCCATCGACGGCGCTGCAGAAGCCGATCTGGCCGGGCTGAAGGGACAGGTCACCAAACTGGCCCGCACCTACAAGCCGTTCGGTCCGGTGCTGTCGGATGCGATCAACGATCAGCTGCGTACGGTCTTCGGGCCGTCCGGAAAGCGGCCCGCCTACATCGCCGAACGCGTCAAGAAGACGTGGGAGCTCGGTGACGGCTGGGCCAAGCACGCCACCGTCGAGGTCGCCCTCGGCACCCGCGAGGGATCCAGTGTCCGCGGGGGAGCGCTGGGCGGCCTGCACGACGGCGCGCTGGCCGACGCCGCCGCCGTCGACAAGGCGATCGACGCTGCGGTCGCGGCGATCGGCGCGCGCAAGGGTGTGTCGGTGTCGCTGCCGTCCGCCGCGGGCGGTGGTGGCGGTGTGGTGGATTCCGCCGCGCTCGGCGAATTCGCCGAGCAGGTCACCGGACCCGACGGTGTGCTGGCTTCGGCGGCCCGCACGATCCTCGACCAGCTCGGCCTGGGCAACCAGTTCGTGACGCCCGACGCGTCGGCCGACGCGGAGCTGATCGACCTCGTGACCGCCGAACTCGGTTCGGACTGGCCGCGGCTGGTGGCTCCGGTGTTCGACGGACGCAAGGCCGTCGTGCTCGACGACCGGTGGGCCAGCGCCCGTGAGGATCTGGCGCGGATCTGGTTGATGGACGAAGGGGACATCGACGCGGACTGGGCCCGACTGTCGGAACGGTTCGAGGGCGCCGGCCACGTGGTGGGCACCCAGGCCACCTACTGGCAGGGCAAGGCGCTGGCCGCGGGCCGCACCGTGCACGCCTCGCTGTACGCACGTGCCGCGGCGGGTGCGGAGAACCCGGGCAAGGGCCGCTACCACGACGAGGTCGCGGTGGTGACGGGAGCGTCGAAGGGTTCGATCGCCGCTTCGGTGGTGGCGCAGCTGCTCGACGGCGGTGCCACGGTGGTCGCCACCACGTCCAAGCTCGATGACAACAGGTTGGCGTTCTACCGTCAGCTCTACCGCGACAGCGCGCGCTTCGGTGCGAAGCTGTGGGTGCTGCCGGCGAACATGGCCTCCTACAACGACATCGACGCCTTGGTGGAGTGGATCGGCACCGAGCAGAGCGAAAGCCTCGGGCCCAAGTCCGTTCACATCAAGGACGCCCTGACTCCGACGCTGCTGTTCCCGTTCGCGGCGCCGCGGGTGGGCGGCGACCTGTCCGACGCGGGTTCGCGCTCCGAGATGGAGATGAAGGTTCTGCTGTGGGCCGTGCAGCGGCTCATCGGCGGCCTGTCGCACATCAGCGCCGACCGCGACATCGCCGCCCGGCTGCACGTGGTGCTGCCCGGTTCGCCGAACCGTGGCATGTTCGGCGGCGACGGTGCCTACGGCGAGTCGAAGGCGGCACTCGACGCGGTCGTGTCCCGCTGGAAGGCCGAGACGTCGTGGGCGCAGCGCGTCAGCCTGGCCCACGCGCTGATCGGCTGGACGCGCGGCACCGGCCTGATGGGCCACAACGACGTCATCGTCGACGCCGTCGAAGAGGCCGGGGTGACCACTTACTCCACCGAGCAGATGGCAAGCATGCTGCTGGATCTCTGCGATGTGGAGACCAAGGTCGCCGCGGCGCGCGAACCGGTGCTGGCGGACCTGACGGGTGGCCTGGCCGAGGTGGAGCTGGACCTGTCCGCACTGGCCACCAAGGCCCGCGAGGAGGCGACATCCACGTCGGCCGATGAGGACGAGGACGACGAGGCCGCCGATCACCTGATCGCCGCGCTGCCGTCCCCGCCGCGTCCGGTGACCCCGGCGCACGCGCCGGAATGGGCCGACCTCGACGTCGACCCGGCCGACCTCGTCGTCATCGTCGGCGGTGCCGAGCTGGGCCCGTACGGGTCGTCGCGCACCCGCTTCGAGATGGAGGTCGACAACGAGCTGTCGGCGGCCGGTGTGCTGGAGCTGGCGTGGACCACCGGTCTGGTCAAGTGGGAGGACGATCCCCAACCAGGTTGGTATGACACCGAATCCGGCGATCTGGTCGACGAATCCGAGCTCGTCGAGCGCTACCACGACGCCGTGGTGGAGCGATGCGGCATCCGGGAGTTCGTCGATGACGGTGCGATCGATCCCGATCACGGCTCGCCGCTGCTGGTGAGTGTGTTCCTGGACAAGGACTTCCGGTTCGTGGTCTCCAGTGAGGCCGACGCGCGGGCGTTCGTCCAGTTCGATCCCGAGCACACCCTTGCCCGCCCGATCCCGGATTCCGGCGACTGGGAGGTGATCCGCAAGGCGGGCACCGAGATCCGCGTGCCGCGCAAGACCAAGCTGTCGCGGACCGTGGGTGCGCAGATCCCGACAGGCTTCGACCCGACCGTGTGGGGCATCAGCCCGGACATGGCGACGTCGGTCGACCGGGTCGCGCTGTGGAACATCGTGGCCACGGTGGACGCGTTCCTGTCATCGGGCTTCACCCCGTCGGAGCTGATGCGCTGGGTGCACCCGAGCCTGGTGGCCTCCACGCAGGGCACCGGCATGGGTGGCATGACGTCGATGCAGACGATGTTCCACGGCAACCTGCTCGGACGTAGCAAGCCGAACGACATCCTGCAGGAGGTGCTGCCCAACGTCGTTGCGGCCCATGTGATGCAGTCCTACGTGGGCGGCTACGGCGCGATGGTTCACCCGGTCGGCGCATGCGCCACCGCCGCGGTCTCGGTCGAGGAGGGGGTGGACAAAATCCGCCTCGGCAAGGCCGAACTGGTGGTCGCGGGCGGCTTCGACGACATGACGCTGGAAGCCATCATCGGCTTCGGGGACATGGCGGCCACCGCCGACACCGAGATGATGCGGGCGAAGGGAATCAGCGATTCGAAGTTCTCCCGCGCCAACGACCGGCGCAGGCTGGGCTTCCTGGAGGCCGAGGGTGGTGGCACCGTGCTGCTGGCCCGTGGCGACCTGGCGCTGAAGATGGGGCTGCCGGTGCTGGCGGTCGTCGGGTACGCGCAGTCGTTCGCCGACGGTGTGCACACCTCGATCCCGGCCCCCGGGCTGGGCGCACTCGGTGCAGGCCGTGGCGGCAGGGACTCGGTGCTGGCGCGGTCGCTGGCCAAGCTGGGGGTGGGCGCGGACGACATCGCGGTGATCTCCAAGCACGACACCTCGACGCTGGCCAACGATCCCAACGAGACCGAACTGCATGAGCGGCTCGCGGCCTCGCTGGGTCGTTCGGACGGCGCGCCCCTGTTCGTCATCAGCCAGAAGAGCCTGACCGGGCACGCCAAGGGCGGCGCGGCGGTCTTCCAGATGATGGGTCTGTGCCAGGTGCTGCGCGACGGTGTCATCCCGCCGAACCGCAGCCTGGACTGTGTCGACGACGAGCTGGCGACCTCGGCGCACTTCGTGTGGCCACGGGAGACGCTGCGACTGGGTGAGAAGTACCCGCTGAAGGCGGGGCTGGTCACCAGCCTCGGGTTCGGTCACGTGTCCGGTCTGATCGCGCTGGTGCACCCGCAGGCGTTCCTGGCCACGCTGACCCCCGAGCAGCGGGCGGCCTACACCGCCCAGGCTCAGGAGCGGGTCCTGGCCGGACAGCGCAGGCTGGCCTCGGCGATCGCGGGCGGGCGGCCGATGTTCGAGCGGCCGGCCGACCGCCGCTTCGACCACGACGAGTCGGAGAAGGCGCAGGAAGCCGCGATGCTGCTCGACGCGGCATCACGGCTCGGCGAGGACGGCGTGTATCGGCGTTGACCCGTGAGATAGCGTGCTGCCCGTGGCCATCGTCGGGATAGGCATCGATCTCGTCTCCATTCCGGAGTTCGCCGAACAGGTGGACCGGCCGGGGACGGTGTTCGCCGAGACGTTCACCCCCGGCGAGCGGCGCGACGCCGCCGACAAGAGTTCGTCGGCGGCGCGCCACCTCGCCGCGAGGTGGGCGGCCAAGGAGGCGGTGATCAAGGCCTGGTCGGGATCACGGTTCGCCAAGCGGCCGGTGCTGCCCGAGGCGATTCACCGCGACATCGAGGTGATCACCGACATGTGGGGCCGGCCACGGGTGCGGCTGTCGGGTGCGGTGGCCGAGCACCTCAAAGAGGTGACGATCCATCTGTCGCTGACCCACGAGGCCGACACCGCCGCGGCGGTCGCCGTCCTCGAGGAACGCTGAGGGACGCCGAGGAACGCTGAGGGACGCCGAGGAACGCTGAGGCCCTCTCCCTCTTTTCTGGGCGAGCGTGCGTGTCTGCGGCCGGCGCGCCGGTCTCCAGGCGAAGTCCACGCACGCTCGTGGGTTGCACGGCAGTGGTTGCGGGTATCCGGGCGGACCACGAAGGCCGCACCGGGAGGACACCACCGTGTCTCAGACCAATCAGCGCGAACTCGGGGAGTCCGACAGCCCGATAGAGGACGAGCTCGAGTACGCCTTCCGGCGGATGGTCGACGAAGGCACCCAACGGCTCCACCGGAGTTGGCGGGAGGTGCTGGTCACCGGGTTCTTCGGCGGGACCGACATCGCGGTGGGAGTGCTGGCGTACCTGGCCGTGCTGGACGCCACCCAGCAGCCGCTGCTCGCCGCGCTGGCGTTCTCGGTCGGGTTCCTGGCCCTGCTGCTGGGCCGCAGCGAGCTGTTCACCGAAGGCTTCCTGATACCGGTGACCACCGTCGCAGCCAAGCGGGCCAGTGTCGCCCAGTTGGCCAAGCTGTGGACCGGTACGCTGGCCGCGAATCTGGTCGGCGGCTGGGTGCTGATGTGGCTGATCATGACGGCGCTGCCGCGGTTGCGCGCGCAGACCATCGAGTCGGCCGCGCACTATGCGACCGCACCGCTGTCCGCCGAGACGGTGGCGCTGTCGCTGCTCGGTGGCATGGTCATCACGTTGATGACGCGCATGCAGCACGGCACCGACGCGATGGTCGGCAAGATCGCCGCCGCCGTCGCGGGCGCCTTCCTGCTCGCGGGTCTGCAGCTGTTCCATTCGATTCTGGACTCGCTGCTGATCTTCGGAGCGCTCGTCACGGGCCACGCGCCGTTCGGGTATCTCGACTGGCTCGGGTGGTTCGGATACACGGTCGTCGGCAACATTGCCGGAGGCCTGCTCCTGGTGACGCTGCTGCGGCTGCTGCGCAGCAAGGACCGCCTCCGGGAAGAGCGCCACGACGCCGACACCGCGTGAGCTCGTTTAACCTCGACGGCATGAGTGATCTCGTCCAACGCGTCCGCGACGTTCTGCCATCGGTGCGCGCCGACCTCGAGGATCTGGTGCGCATCCAATCCGTGTGGGCCGACCCGGCACGACGCGCCGAGGTGCACCGCTCGGCAGAGGCGGTGTCGAAGTTGTTGTCGGAGGCCGGATTCGGTGACGTCCGGATCGTCGCAGAAGGCGGCGCGCCCGCCGTCATCGCGCACCACCCCGCACCGGAGGGTGCGCCGACGGTCCTGCTGTACGCCCACCACGATGTGCAACCGGAAGGGGATCCGGGGCAGTGGCACACGGCGCCGTTCGAGCCGACGGAGCGTGACGGCCGGCTCTACGGCCGCGGCACCGCCGACGACAAGGCCGGTATCGCAACACATTTGGCCGCGTTCCGGGCGCACGGGGGTAACCCGCCGGTCGGGGTCACGGTCTTCGTGGAAGGGGAGGAGGAGTCGGGCTCGCCGTCGCTGTCGCGGCTGCTGGCCACCCACCGCGAGGCGCTGGCCGCCGACGTCATCGTGATCGCCGACTCCGACAACTGGAGTACCGACATCCCGTCGCTGACCGTGTCGCTGCGCGGGCTGGCCGACTGCGTGGTCGAGGTCGCGACGCTCGATCACGGCCTGCATTCGGGCATGTGGGGCGGTGTGGTGCCCGACGCGCTCTCGGTGCTGGTCCGCCTGCTGGCCAGCCTGCACGACGACGACGGCAACGTCGCGGTCGAGGGTCTGCACGAGCCGGTAACGGCCGCTGCGGACTTCCCTGACTACACCCCGGATCGGGTGCGTGCCGACACCGGCCTGCTCGACGGCGTACGCGAAATCGGTTCGGGTTCGGTGGCCCAACGCCTCTGGGCCAAGCCCGCCATCACCGTGATCGGCATCGACACCACGCCCATCGCCCAGGCATCGAACACGCTGATCGCCCGGGCACGCGCCAAGGTGAGCATGCGGGTGGCACCGGGAGGGGACGCCGCCGCACACCTCGCCGCGCTGACCCGTCACCTGGAAGGACACGCGCCGTGGGGCGCGAAGGTCACCGTGACGCCCGGCGATGTCGGTGAGCCCTACGCGATCGCGGCCAGCGGTCCCGTCTATGACGCGGCGCGCAGCGCCTTCCGGGAGGCGTGGGGCCACGACGCCGTCGACACCGGCGTCGGCGGGTCGATCCCGTTCATCGCCGAGTTCGCCGCGGCATTCCCCGACGCCAAAATTCTGGTGACCGGCGTCGAGGACCCGGACACCCAGGCGCACAGCATCAACGAAAGTCTATGATGCGTCCAGGATCCCTGAGAACAATAGCTGCACGGTGCGGTGATCGCGATCGGTGATTTCAGTGCGCGCGGCGGCCACCTGGCCCGGCTCGTACTCTGCGGCGATGTCGTCCAGTTGCGCCAATGGGCCGGCGTACTCGGCCATCCACTGTGGGAGAGACATCTCCGTACGCAGGTCGCGCAGTCGGTCGGCGACCAGCAACTGCGTCGGCAAGTGGCGCGGGAAAGCGCGGGCGTTGCTGCAGTCCAGGCACGCCAAAAACGATTGGCGGCACCGTTTCCCGTCCCTCGGTGAATGCTCGAAATCTGCACAGTTGCCCAGGACAGCATCCTGGCCGGAACCGTTGCCGTCGGTGTCGGGGTGCACGGTCATCGAACGCCGGGCCAGCGCTTGGGCCACCTGGTCGTCGAGGGCTTCGGCAACAATCTGAAATCCCTCGGTCCGCACCGAATCCATGCGGCTCAGGTAGCGCGCCAAGGTCGCTGGCGTGTGGGAAGTGGGCGTGCGGACGTGCTCCAGGTAGGTCTTACGTAGCCGGTCCAGGCTGATCCCGAGGAGAACTTTGTCGTTGTCGGTGTCGCCGGTCAGCCATGGCGCCAGCCACCGTTTTCGCGTTTCTACACCGCTGGCGGTGCTGCTAATGCCGTATCCAAATGGCTTTTGTTCGGCAGCGTCGGGTTGGGCGCTGTAGTAGACGAAGGCTTGCCAGCACCCGGTCAGCACGCGAGCTGGCTCGGTCAGCTCCAACAACAGGATGAAGACTCCGTACGCGGTCGTCAGCGACGTGTTGAGGACCGCGGCGCGCTGCTGATCAGCGTGGAGGGGTTTCAGTTCGGGTCGCAACGCCGTGAGCGGCACCGTCATCACCGATCGCCTTCCACGGCGGGGTTTATCGGCCTCGACGAAGAGGATGCCGGGTTCGTCTGGGCTGCTGGCTGATCGGTACGGGGCTGGCAGCTCGTCCAGTGTCGAGCGGTTCAGGCCGGTCAGTCCGGCAAGCAGCACACCGAATGCCCAGGCTTCGCCCGGGCTCAGGTGCAGCAGCGGTAGTAGTCGGCATCCGCCGGCCGCGGTGACCGCCCGCCGGGTCACATACGCGCGTGCGCCTGAGGCAGTGCGTGGGAAGTCGCCTTCACGGGCACAGTGATCGAGGACTTCGCCCAGACTGCGCCGCAAGTCAGCCTTGGGGAGATCATCGAAACGACCCGCACGGTAATCGTCGACCATCTGCCAATGGATCCGTAACCGGGTCCGAGCCCGCCGAACTATTCCCCGTGCCACGACGTTGATGCGGCGGAACTCTTCCTCCGAATAGGGTTGTCTCGCTGTGTTGGTCTTCTCGTGACGTACCCGGGCGAACGCCGTACGTGCCTCATCGGAGACGGCCGGGCTGCAGCGCAGCAGGGTCTTCAAGCTGAATGCCGGACCGGGGCCGCTGGGCACCCGGCACGACAGCGCGAGCAGCCGGGCATCCGCAGCTGACAGCCCTGCGAGATCCTGCAGTCCTGGCCGGTTGTCAGCCAGCCAGCAGCAGGCGTGCCGGGCGGCCTGCCACAAGGCGCCGGCACCACGCAGTCGTTTCGATACCCCGAGAACGCCGGTAGCGTCAGCGAAGGCGACCGCCAGATCGTGGCGGATGCCGTGGTTGCCCGGCAGGCCACCAAAGTCGAAGTCTTTCCAGCGAGTGCCGTCCTCGGTGATGAACCTCACGACGAGGCCCTGTCGCCGTAACGCAGGTCGCCACACCGGATCTGGCTGCGCCGCACGGTGTCCCGTCACCGGTCTGCTGTCAACACGCGAGGCTCGCCCGCGCCGACGGTGGCAACGAGACGCTCCAGTGAGTGCCGATCATCGACGTCCATCAATGCGATCAGTTCTTCGATCTGCAGTGCCTGGAAGGGTTCCAGATACACGCTGCGTGTGACCTCGACGCTGCGATGCCCCAGCAGGGTGGCCAGCAGGAACCAGACATCGCCGAGCTGGTTACGGAAATCCCGCTGTTCCTGCTTGGTCAACAGATCGGTGCGCTGCCATGCCACGAACGTCGCGATGCAAAACCAGCGCAGCGCAAAGGAATGCCTCAACATATGCGGACGGCACCACAATGGCGCGGCCCACTGGTGGGCCAGCGTTTTCGCGACCCGAGCGTTCGCCCTGTCGAACGTCTTATACCAGGAATGCTTCGGACGAGGTGTGCCATCGTCGTTGAGCCACAACCACATCGGTTCCAGACCGCCACTTGATCGGCGAAACAGCCGCATTCGTGTGGACGGGTCGAGCGCATCCAACCGGAAAGTACGCTGAGACCCGTCGGGTGCCTCAACCTCTAATTGCCCGTCTCGCCGGATGCGCTCGACCATCCACCGATCACCGACCTGCTCATAGCGGCTGACAGCCTGCGCGCGGGCGATGGCCGCGGTGCGACTGCCCTCCTGCACGTAGAAGTCAACCTGCTGCGCGACACGGCGCCGCATCCAGAACGGCCGCCCACTACCGCCTTTCGCACACGAGGATGCAACCCGTGAACGCACAAGCGCCTCCGACGCGCAGCTCGGGACCTCGATTGTCAAGATGCTGGACCACTCGCCGATACGTAAACCCGTCCCGAACAATCCCTCGACGAACGCGACGTCGCGATCCTCGGTCCGCCCTCGCCACTCCTGGCGCGGTACACCTTCGGATGTGAAGCCGCGCAATCCGAGGTTGCGCCACAATCTAAATGCCTGCGGAGTAAGCCATTTCACGTCAGCTCTGCGCATTCCGGCGGGGGTACTCTCCAAAACGGCGGGCTTGTCTGCCGGCCACGACGCGGCCACGGCTGCCGACCGGACGGGATTGTCGACGCCGCGTTGCTGGGCGGCCCATAGATAGAATCCGCGGATCGCCGCACGGTCGACGCAGAAACTATTGGCGCACACATGATGAGGGTTCGCCTGAGCTGACAGGCGCCACTCCTTGAACGCCGCCAATTCCGTCCGCGAGGCTTGGTCCCATCGGACGTCGATGGCGTGCAGAAAGTCGAGCCAAACTTTCAACGACAGCGCGTAGCGGCGCACGGTAGCGGTCGCTCGCCGTCGCACCAGCGGGTCGCGCCAGAAGGCGTTGACCATCGCATCCGCCCGACCCCACGGATCAAGAAAGAAGGGAGTGCCCTCCCGGGCACCGTTGCGCTTGGCCCACGCCTCGACATCACCGAGCCCCGGAACCATATCGTCAACCGAGGCGAACGGCTGCTGGAAATCGTAGAAATGAAGAGTCCACCCACCAGCTAAGTCTCCAGCCATCCCTGATTCCTCTCAGTTCACCGGCATCGCCTTCATAGTCGGCGACCCGACGTCAAGAGCACGGTCGACACGCCCTGTCGGGCAGTGAACGGGGGACTGAATGTT